>OJKJ01000142.1_pt1 | contig 57134 bp, 44 predicted proteins | sample 1596491 | NCBI WGS metagenome assembly OJKJ01 (sample SAMEA4350160, study PRJEB24818) | metagenome | biome: human; feature: gut; material: faeces | place: Denmark | collected 2013-09
GCTCTACCGTGACGCACAGAAGCAGGGAAGCTGGAATTCCCTGGGCCGGGTCACCTCGGTGTACGGTTCCACTGTGCTGGTGCTGGGCATGGGCGATATCGGCGGAGAGTTCGGGATGCGCTGCAAGGCTTTGGGGGCCAGAGTACTGGGAGTGCGCAGGAAAAATACGGAAAAGCCGGAGTATGCCGACGAGGTGTATCTCACGGAGGACCTGGACCGGCTGCTGCCCCAGGCGGATGTGGTTGCAGTCACTCTTCCCGGTACGGAGGCTACCCGCGGCATGCTCAGCCGGGAGAGGATTTCCAGGATGAAGAATGGAGCCGTGCTTCTGAATGTGGGGCGGGGATATATTGTGGATACGGAGGCCCTGTGTGATGCACTGGAGAGCGGGAAGCTGGCGGGCGCCGGGCTGGATGTAACAGATCCGGAGCCTCTCCCTCCGGAGCACCGGCTGTGGCGGATCCCCACGGCAGTGATCACGCCCCATATCTCGGGCTATTATCATCTCAAAGAAACACATGAGCGCATTCTGCGTATCTTTGCTGAAAATTTGGAACGCTTTGTCAAGGGCGAGCCTCTGGTAAATCAGGTGGATTTCCAGACCGGATACCGGAAAACGCCGTAAGGAAGGGTCAAATGGAAGACAATAAGGAACATTACCTGGATAACAGCGCCACCACCCGCGTTTTGCCTGAAGCGGCCCGGAAAGCCGCAGAGGTTATGGTGGAGGAATACGGCAATCCTTCCTCCCTGCACACACGGGGCTTCCGGGCCCGGCAGGAACTGGAAGCATCTCGGGAAACAGTTGCTGCCAGGCTGGGCGCAAAACCGGAGGAGCTGTACTTCACAAGCGGCGGCACGGAGGGAAACAACCTGGCTTTGTTCGGTGCAGCACTGGCTAAAAAGCGTCAGGGGAACCGCATCGTCACCACACTGGCGGAGCATGATTCTGTGCTTGGCACCGTGGGGGAGCTGGAAAAGCAGGGCTTCGAAGTGGTGCGTCTCCGGCCGGATTCCGAGGGGCATCTTTCTGAGGAACAGCTTTTTGACGCTGTCAATGAGAAGACCATTCTTGTCAGCATGATGCTGGTAAACAATGAGACCGGCGCTGTCTTCCCTGTTTCAGCCGCTGCCCGGGCTATCCGGAGGAAAAAAGCGCCGGCGCTGCTTCACACCGATGCGGTGCAGGCCTTTGGAAAGCTGGAGTTTTCCCCTGCAAAGCTGGGGGCAGACCTTTGTACGGTCAGCGCTCATAAGGTGCATGGACCCAAGGGGGTGGGCGCGCTCTACGTCTCCAAATCGGCCCGTATCCTGCCCCATACCTTTGGTGGGGGACAGGAGAAGGGACTGCGGCCCGGCACGGAAAGCGTGCCGTTGATCTGCGCCTTTGGCGAAGCGGTCCGGCTGCTGCCAAAAGCTTCCGAGGCAGGGCCGGAAATGGAACGGCTCAACGGCCTGCTGCGGGGAAAGCTGAGGGAACTGCCTGAGGTGACGGTCAACTCCCCGGAGGATGGGCTACCGTATATCCTGAATTTTTCCGCAGGCCGGGTGCGGGCGGAAACCATGCTGCATTTTTTGGCGGAACAGAATATTTTTGTTTCCTCAGGTTCGGCCTGTGGGAGAGCCAAACCCAGCCATGTGCTGGAGGCAATGGGCCTGCCGAAGGAGAGAATTAGTTCTGCACTGCGGGTCAGTTTTTCCCGCTTCAGTGAAGAGGATGATGTATTGGCGTTGGCGGAAGCGTTGAAGAAGGGCCTGCGCACACTGCTGCACTGAGCCTGCATGCAGGGAACTGACAGGGATTTGACGGGTTCCCTGGGGCATGCAGAACGGGCGGTATTTGTTTGGAAAAAATCATCAAAGCCCTGCGTGATGCGGGGAATACAAGGAGGACTACATGGCGAAAGAAGTCATTTTGCTGAAACTGGGGGAGATTGCCCTGAAGGGGCTGAACCGCCGTACGTTTGAGAACGTGCTGCTGAAGAATATCCGGCGCAGGCTGACCGGCGCGGGGGAATTTGCGGTGACCTCGGTGCAGTCCACCATCTACGTGGAGCCTAAAAATGAGGAAGCGGATATGGACCTGGCTGAGGAGCGCTGCGCCAAAGTGTTCGGCGTGGTGGGGTATACCCGGGCCGCGGTTACGGAAAAGGAGCTGCCCAAGATCCGGGAAAAAGCGGCGGAGTACCTGCGGGACGTTCTGGAGGAGGCAGGGAGCTTCAAGGTGGAATGCAAGCGCAGCGATAAAAAATTCCCCTACAAGTCGCCGGAGATTTCCGCGGAGGTGGGCGGCTATCTGCTGGAACAATATCCCCACCTGCGGGTGGATGTGCACCATCCCGACGTCATTGTACGGGTGGAGGTGCGGGAGCAGAACGCCTACCTGCATGTGGACCCGAAGCCCGGCGCGGGGGGAATTCCGGTGGGCACCGGCGGGAAGGCTGCTGTGCTGATCAGCGGCGGGCTAGACAGCCCCGTGGCTGCCTGGACCATGGCGAAGCGCGGCGTGGAGCTGACCGCCGTCCATTTTGCCAGTCCGCCCTATACCAGCGAGCTGGCCCATGAAAAGGTGGTCCGCCTCCTCAAAAAGGTCAGCGAGTATGCGGGTCGCATTAAAATGGTCACGGTGAACTTCACAAAACTCCAAGAGCAGATCCGGGACAAATGCCCCGAGGAGCTGGGTACCGTTATCCTGCGGCGTTTTATGCTGCGGGCTGCCGAGCGGGTAGCCCGGGACGAGGGCTGTGCTGCGCTCATCACCGGAGAAAGCCTGGGCCAGGTGGCAAGCCAGACCATCCAGGCCATCGCCTGTACGGATGCAGTGGCTGATATGCCGGTATTCCGGCCGCTGATCGGCGCAGATAAATCGGAGATCGTCAAGCTTGCTTATCAGATCGGCACCTATGATATCTCCATCGAACCCTATGAAGACTGCTGCACCATATTCACTCCCCGGCACCCCCGCACGAAGCCTGCGCTGCATTTTGTGGAAAATGCGGAAAAGGCTATAGATGGGGAGGCTCTTCTGGAAGAGGCGCTGAAGGACGTGCGCACCACGCAGATTATGCCGTAAAGTCACAGCACGGAGAAAAGCCTCCGCAGAGAGAAGGCAGGAGCATCGTGGAGTGGGCTCCCCGCGCTGCAGACAGCCGAAGTCGGAAAAAAGTTTTCGCAGGCCTTTTTCAAAAGGCCTGGGCATCGTGGAGCGGGCTCCCCGCGCCGCAAACAGCCGAAGTCGGAAGTAAAGTTTTCGCGGGCCTTTTTCAAAAGGCCGAGGCATCGTGGAGCGGGCTCCCCGCGCTGAAGACAGCCGAAGCCGGAAAAAAAGTTTTCGCAGGCCTTTTTCAAAAGGCCGAGGCCGAAAGGAGAAAAAATGAACGCAGAAATTATTTCAGTGGGGACAGAACTGCTGCTGGGGCAGGTTGTCAATACGGATACCGCTATTGTGGCCAGGGCGCTTTCCGCGCTGGGAATCAACCTGCTGTATTCCGCAGTGGTGGGGGATAATGCGGAACGGCTGAAAACAGCGGTGGAAACGGCCATTACCCGCAGCGATCTTCTGATCATGACAGGAGGGCTGGGCCCCACGGCCGATGACCTTACCAAGGAGACAACAGCGGCTGCAGCAGGCCGGAAGCTCAAGCTCCATGAGGATAGCCTACGGCGCATTCAGACTTATTTTAATGAAAAGCATGTCAGCGAAAATCAGGAAAAGCAGGCCTGGCTGCCGGAGGGCTGCACGGTTTTGCAGAATGATAACGGCACTGCGCCGGGCTGCGCCTTTCAGGCGGAAAACGGCTGTACGGTGATCATGCTGCCCGGTCCGCCCTCAGAGCTTGCGCCCATGCTGGAAAACTATGCGGTGCCTTACCTGAAAAAGAGCGTGAACTCTGTCATTGTTTCCCACAATGTTCACATTTATGGAAGGGGAGAGGCGCCTGTCGCCCAGATGATGGACGACCTGATGGATGGGGAGAACCCCACCCTGGCGCCCTATGCAAAAGAGGGCGAGTGCTATCTGCGTGTCACGGCGAAGGCGGCGGACGAACAGCAGGCAGACGAAATGTGTGCCCCTGTCATTGAGGAAATCAGGAACCGGCTGGGAGAATTCGTCTACGGCATAGATGTGGAATCTCTGGAGGCCCTGGTGGTAAAAGAGCTCCTGCAGCAGGGGAAAAAGCTGGCGACAGCGGAGTCCTGCACGGGAGGCCTTCTTGCCAAACGTATCACCGACATTTCAGGCTCCTCTGCTGTGTTCGATATGGGCTGTGTCACTTATGCAAATGAGGCTAAGGAGGCTCTGCTCTATGTGCCCCACGAAATTTTGGAGGCCCACGGGGCGGTGAGTGAAGAGACGGCCTGCGCCATGGCAGAGGGGATTGTCAGGCGTTCCGGCAGCGACCTGGGAATCGGGATAACCGGGATTGCCGGACCGGACGGAGGCACGGAGCAAAAGCCCGTGGGGCTGATCTATATCGCCTTGAGCGACGGCAGTCAGACTTGGGTGGTGAAGCGTTCTCCCATAGGCCGTACAAAAAACAGGGAATGGCATCGCCACTGCGCTGCGTCCCAGGCTCTGGACATGGTGCGGCGATACCTGGAGGGCCTGCCCGTGACAGTGGAGTAAGGAGACAGGAAATGAGCATGTGGGAACCGTGGACCGGCTGTTACCCCGCCAGCGACGGATGCAAATACTGTTATTATTACGGCCCGTATTCGAAACGGTATGGGCAGAATACTGTCTGTAAGACGGCAGACTTTATGAAACCTCTGGAAAAGAAGACGGCGGAAAAATGGAAAATCCCGCCGGGATCCATGGTGGCAACCTGCTTTTCAACCGATTTCTTCCTGCCGGAGGCAGATGAGTGGCGCAGAGAGGCTTGGAGCATGATCCGGCAGAGGCCGGACTGCCAGTTCCAAATTCTCACGAAGCGGATCGAACGGTTTCCCGTCTCCCTGCCGGAGGATTGGGGAGACGGGTACGACAACGTGCTGCTGGGCTGTACCTGTGAGAATCAGGAGGCGGTGGATACCCGGCTGCCGCTGTTTCTCTCCTATCCCATCAAGCACCGTTTTCTTGCCTGTGCCCCCTTGTTGGAGGATTTGAAGCTGGGGCCCTGCCTTTCCGGTATTTCCATGGTCTCCGCAGGCGGAGAAACCTCTCGGGAGGCAAGGGTCTGCCAGTACGAATGGGTGCTGCACATTCGGGAGCAATGCCGGAAGGCCGGCGTATCCTTCTGGTTTAAAAATACGGGATCCCGGTTCCTTAAAGATGGTGTTCTGCACAAAGTCAACCCCAGACTGCAGCACAGCATGGCGCGGGAAATGGAGCTGAACCTGGAATGATAAACGGCAAAGAGATGGCTCCGGCTGGAGTGCGGCCCGTTGTGGGCCGGTTTGCCCCTACGCCCAGCGGACGGCTGCATCTTGGAAACCTGTTTTGCTCCCTGCTGGCCTGGCTTTCGGCAAAATCTTTGGGCGGCAGGATGGTGCTGCGCATGGAGGACCTGGATCCTGCGCGTTCCCGTGGGGAATATAGCGAGGCGGTGGAGCGGGATCTCCGTTATCTGGGCCTGGACTGGGACGAAGGGGGAACCTGTGGTGGGGGCACATCCGGCCCCTATGAGCAGGGAAAGCGGTCCGCCTATTACCAGCAGCTCCTGGAGCGGCTGGAGGAGAAGGGGCTGGTATATCCCTGCTTCTGCAGCCGTGCGGAACTGCACGCGGCAGACGCGCCCCATGCTTCGGACGGGGATCCCATCTATTCCGGCAGATGCCGTACGCTCACCCGGGAGGAGACGGAACAAAGGGCGCGGCTGCGCCCGCCGGCACTGCGCCTGCGGGTTCCCGACGAAGTGCTCTGCTTTGAGGACGGCCATTATGGGAAGATGAGCCAGCATCTGGAACGGGAGTGCGGCGATTTCATTCTCCGCCGTTCCGACGGTGTGTTCGCCTATCAGCTGGCTGTAGTGGCGGATGACGCGGCCATGGGGGTGACTGAAGTGGTGCGGGGGCGGGACCTGCTCTCCTCCACGCCACGCCAGCTGTACCTGTACCGGCTTTTGGGGTTCAGGCCGCCGGCCTTTTATCATACGCCGCTGCTGCTCGCTCCCGACGGCCGCAGGCTTTCCAAACGGGATGGGGATTTAAGCCTGGAAGCGCTGGCCGCCAGGGGGCTGACAGGCAAGGAGATTGTGGGGCGGCTGGCATGGTGCGCCGGGCTTCTGGACCGGCCTGAGCCCGCGCTTCCGGAGGAGCTGCTGCCTCTGTTTTCCTGGAAGAAGGTTCCCCATAGCGACATCTGCCTGCCGGAAGGGCTGTTTTGAAGAAGGAAAAGGATAAGCACGGGGCTTCAGCGGCCCCTGTGCTTATCCTTTCGTTTTTCCTGCCGCAGCGCGAACCGCCTCTGCTCTTCCGCTTCTCTTTGCATTTTGGAAAGGGCATGCCGCTTCTCTTTGCCCTGTTCCTGCTGAAGCTTCAGCGCCTGCTGCGCCTTGGTGCCGATTCTGGATGGGCGGGTCAGCTCCCTGGCTTCCCGCTGCAGGCGCTTTGGGCTTTTGCGCCGTTCTGCCAGCCCGGATCCCTCGGAGAGAGCCGGACTGAATTTCAGGCTGCCGCCGTTTTTCAGCCAGAATTCATAAACCTCGCCGTCCTTTGGTTCGGCTCCGAAAGGGATACGGCAGACCTCCAAGGTTCCGCCGCATTCCCGCTCACACAGACCGATCCAAAAGGGCTCCTGAAACATGACGGTCAGTTTGAAATGGGTGATATCCATCCCTTTTCCTCCTTTTGCTGCGCGCCGGGTGAGGCGCACTGGGTTGTAAATTGAGTGCGGACAACCAAGGAGGCAGGTTACTGACAGCACTGTGCTGCTCCCGGACTACCAACCGGGATGTGTTTTTCACTCTGTGCTCTATTTTATCCTTTCTTTTCTTAAAGTCAAGAATCGGGCATCCCTCCTGCCGGTTTTGTCAAAAAAAGAGCATTGTTTCCGCTCTTTTCCTATGCTATACTCCGGGAAAGAGAGATGCTCCTGGCTGCCGGGTGGGACTGCAGCAGGCGGCAGAAAAGATCGCATCTCGCAGAAAGGGAAGGGTCTGTCTATGGAAAGAATTTCTTGGAAGCCGGAAGAACGCAGAGGGCTGGTGGCGGGGAACGCCTCCATCTCCGGGGACGTATCTCCCCGGGGGAGGCTGTTTCAGCGCATTGTCTGGAATCCGCCCTGCTTTGAGGATGGCAGAAACGGAATGCGGGAGGGCGGGGAATCCGGTTTCCTCATCACCGCAGGAGGAAAGACAAAAAAGGACGTGGAGCTTTCCTGGACTGTACTGGAACGGGATTATCCCCGGTACCGGGCAAAGGCACAGGTGCTGTCGGAACTTTCTGTGGAGGTATGCGCCTTCGCTCCGCTGGCCCCAGGGGATACGGAACCTATGTTTCTGCCGTCCCTGCTGGTTTCGCTGTCGTTTGAGGGGGAGACTGCTGAGGAGGTTGCCGTCACCTGGGCCTGGAAACCCACCCGGGAGATGCTGGAGGGTTCCTATTCCGCGCCGGTCTGCCTGCAAAAGGAGGCCGGCTGTTTCCGTGCGGAACGGGGAGACGCCTTCCTGGAGCTATCCGGCGGCGAGATGGGAGGGCTGGGGCCCTGCGGCCGTTCCGGCCTGTTTTCGGTGGAAACCAGCTTTCGCATGCAGGGAAAAAGGCGGGTGCAGGCCATGCTGGGGTATTTTCCCAAGGAGCACCGTTTTCGCATCCACGCTGAGAGCACCGGGTCGCTCTGCGGCAGGCTGCGGCAGGAGTTCCCGCATCTGGAGGAGCAGGTGGAGGAGTGGATCCTCTCCCTTCCCCAGGTGGGGGATGAACAGATCCTGCGCTATACCCGCTGGTACAGCCAGGCCGCGGTGATGCTGACGAAAAGCGACGTCACCGGGCGGGTGATCACCATGGGATACCATGAGCTGAACCAGAGGGATTCCTTTTGGACAAGCTTTGTACACCTGTCCTTCTGGCCAAAGCTGGAACAGGCCATGCTTCGGGAATCCTGCCTCTGGCAGAGGGAGGACGGAAAACTTCCCACCACAATCCTGCCGAAATATGAGCGGGAGACAGATGTGGATATCAACGAGTACTTCTGCCTGCGCATTGCCCGGTATTTCCACTGGCACCGGGATCTGCCCTTTCTCCGGGAATGCTGGCCCCATTTCTGCAGGTCGGTGGAGTTTCTGCTGACGTTGGACAGGGATGGAGACGGCCTGCCGGAACAGGCGCCGCCGGAAAATCCGCTCTGCTTCTGGGCAGACTGGAAGGATGTCAAGGGGATTGTGGGCAGAAAGCTGGCGCCGCATTTTGTCCTGCTGTGGCTGGCTGTGCTGCAGGAGGGCATTCTCCTGTCGCAGGCGCTGGAGTCGGAGAAATCCGAGGCCTGGTTCCGGGAACTGTTCCAGCGGGCAAAGGCGCAGACGGAACTTCCCGTACAGGAAGGCGGCTTATGGCAGGGGGACCATTACACCGAGCTCTGGTACGATGGAAGGGAAATTTCTTCCGTGCTCCAGGATCAGACCGTGGGCATGGCCTTTGGCGTGGTGGAGGAAGAGCGGGCAGGTGCCATTTGGCAGGCCCTCTCCCGGGGGGAGAACGAGGGCGGAATTCCGGAAACCTATCCCTTCCGGGAAGAGATGGAGTATGAACCCGGCGTCTACCACAACGGCGGCATCTGGCCCTACCTCACCTTCTGCGACTGCATGGGCAGATACCGTATGGGCGCCTGGGAGGATGCGGAGAGGCTGATCCGCAAAACAGGGCGCTATGATCTTGAGGTCCCCGGAGATTTTGCCCCCAATGAGTATCTCCATGGAATTACCTTGGAAAACTGCGGTTTTGAAATTCAGGGCTGGTCCTCCGCCCTGTTCGGGACGCTTACCCATGGCGCCTTTACCGTTGAGAGGCCGGATGAGCTGAGCGCCGTGATCCATGTCAATTTCCCTGAACGGGATTTTGCCACCCGTCTGCTGCTGCCGGAGCCTGTCGGCACAATTTTGGTGGGACGCAGGGATGGCGTTTTATTCCATTCCGACCCGGAACTGGAGTGGGCCAGCGTTCAGGTGACGGAGAGGCCCATGGACGCCGGCTGGGAATAAAAAGCCGCAGGGCATGCCCAAATGGAACCATCGGGAGAGAAAAGACCGCCTTCAGGCCATGTCTCACGGGCCTGAGGGCGGTCTTGTTATTCTGTCATTACGTTCCCGATTCCAGCTTCTTTTCCAGCCAGCGGAGGACATCTGCATAAACCTCCTGCCGGTTGGATTCGTTCAAGAGCTCATGCCGTTTGCCGGGATACAGCTTCAGGGAAACGTCCCCGCAGCCAGCGGCTTTCAGCGCTTCTGCAACCTCTGTGGGGCCCTTACCATAATTCCCCACCGGGTCCGCGTCCCCTGCCAGCAAAAACACAGGAAGGTTTTTTGGCACCTCCTGCGCCCACTTTGGGGAGTTGACCTCCTGAAGGCCGGAGAACAGGTCGTAGTAACCAGCCGCTGTGAATTCGAAACCGCAGAATTCATCCGCAGCATATTCCCTGCACACCTGTTCCACCGTAGAGAGCCAGGCGAACTGATTCACCGGGTTTTCAATCCTCTTGTTGTAGCTGCCAAAGGCCAGCTTATCGATCAGCTTTCCTCTGGAGCGCGGTCCAAGCACCTTTTTCTGCAGCCCGGCCAGCGCCTTGCCCAAACCCAACGCCGGGTTTTTCCCCATAGTGCCGCAGAGGATGCAGCCCTGCAGCATCCCGCCGTACCGGGTCAGGAAGGAACGGGAGAGAAAGGAGCCCATGCTGTGGCCCATCAAAAAGACCGGCAGGCCGGGATATCTGCCTGAAACCTCGTCCAGCAGAGCTTTCAGGTCGTCCACAACAAATTCCCAGCCATTTTCGTCGGCAAAATGTCCCTTGACCTGTGCCGACTTTCCATGCCCCGCATGGTCATTCATACATACGGCAAAGCCGTGGGCGGTGAGGAATTCTGCGAAGCTTGCGTAACGTGCGCTGTGCTCTGCCATACCGTGTGCAATCCCTAAAATGGCCTTGGGCTGTTCATCCGTCCAGAGCCGGGAAAAAATCAAACCGCTGCCGCTGCTGGCGGGACGGGTCCACTCTGTTTTTTTCATCTGTATGACCATACCTTTCCGGCTGCGGATCACTGCCGCACCGTTTCTTTTTTAGAACAGGTCCAGCACATGGCAGGGCTTCGCCCGGAAAACCCGGTCCAGCGGCGCGGAACTGTTGCAGACGGTCGCCGCGGGCATCCAGGGAAGCTCCTCTGCGGAACGAATCCCGCAGATCAGGGTGGAAAAATCGCCGATGGTAAGAGAGAGATCTGGGGCCTCGGCGGTTTTCTCCACCAGGTTTTCACGGCCGGGCGCAAAGAAGAGCTTCCAGACCCCGCGGTTCTCTTCCAACAGAGGGTCGGAAATTTCAATTCGCAGGGCGCCCTCGCCGCGGCAGCTGCACAGGGAGAGCACCTTTTCCACGTGGACCGCACGAACCATGCCGTTTGTGAACCACCGGCACTCCGCCTGCGCCATCTCCGGGATCAGGGACTGCAGGCGCAGGCAGGAGGGCGCCGTAAACCGGATGCTCTTATAATGGGAGGAAAATGCCCCGTACACAAAATGCAGAAGCGCCTGAAGGGAGCGGGCGTCGGTAAACAGCAGGCCGTTTTTCCGGGCAAAGTCGGTGGTACAGTCTAAAATTTCCCCATCCCGGCTGGCCAGCAGGAAGGAACGGGGAACGCCGGATTCATCCCGCCAAAGGTACAGGTACCGTTTTTGGTTCAGCCAGTTTTCCTTTTCCAGAGAAGCATCGTAACCATTCCGTAGTACGGAAAGGTTAAAGTTCTTATAGTAGGAATTGTAAATTTCCAGGAGCGGTGAGAGGTCGTCTCCCGGGAAAAGCTGTTCGATGGCGCCGCCGGCATCCGGCAGCTTCAGGGAGAGGATGGGCAGCGTCCAGGTCTGACAGGCGGCTCCGTTTTCAAAGCCGAACTGTCTGTAATAAGCGGTGCTGAAGGGGTAGAGGAAGGAAAAGGCACAGCCCTCCTGATACATGCTCTGAAAAGCGCTTTGCATGCAGGCGCGGATGAAGACCTTTCTCCGGTAAGGGGGCAGGTTGGAGACGCCGCAGACACCGCCCATCTGCACATGGTGTCCGTGAAACCGGAGTGGGAAAGAGGAGAGGTCGAAGCAGCCCAGCAGAGCCCCCTCCTCAAACGCTCCCCAAGTCTGCCCGGGGTGCTCCGGTTCTTTCTTATTTTTGAGGCTTTCACGCTCCTTTTCCGGATCGAACTCTCCTTCAAAGGCCACCGCCATGATCCGGTGGGCGTCAAAAAGCTCCTGATGTTCCAATTTTCTGACCTGCATCGAGAATACCGCCTTTCTGTATCGCTTTCGATTTTTTATGCGGAAGGGGATCAGCGGCTCATGACAGTTTCCAGCAGCTCGGAAGCGCTGCCCACTGTAAAGACGGCCCCGTTTTCTTCCAGCTCCTTCCGGTCACGGAACCCCCAAAGGACACCGCAGGAATCCATACCGGCGTTTTTTCCTGTCAGCATATCCACGCCGCTGTCGCCGATGTAGAGGATTTCCCGGGGCGGGATGGAGAAGCCTTTGGCAATCCCCAGCGCGGCTGTGGGGTCCGGTTTTTTGGGAATCCCCGGGACCTGGCCCCGTATGGCGTCAAACAGTCCGGCATAAAAGGATTCTGCCAGAATACGCGTCATGTTATCCGGTTTGTTGGAGAGCACCCCCAGCCGGAAGCCTCTTCCCTTCAGCTCCCGGAGCAGTTCAGGAATACCCGGATAAGGGGTTACCAGCCTCAGAGGATCGCTTTCATACAGCCGGTCATACTCCGCACGAAACTCGGTTAGCTGTGCATCAGAAAATTTTGCGCCAACGGTCCGAAGCATGCGGCGCATCAAGGTGTCAGCTCCGTTTCCCACCAGCAGTTTATAGGCGTCCGTCTCAATGGGAGGGAGTCCAAATTTATGTAACGTAGTGTTGCCTATCCAGGCAATGGAATGGAGCGTATTCAGCAAGGTGCCGTCCATATCAAAAATACAGGCTTTGTACAAATTTAGTCACCGCTTTCAAGAAATCCGTGAGATTTTTGAATGTGTTCCGCATACATCTTTATTCCTATTATACATGCAACTCCGGGGAAAAATCAAGGACGCCGTATTGATTTAAAGCTGCATTCTGTGATATACTTACTGCGGTTACAGGAAGCGGAATCAGGCGTCTTCCGGCGGTTTTGTCCGCCTGGAACGTTTCGGGTGCGGCGGATCATGCAGCCCGGAGGACTTTCTCCTGCAAAAAGGAATATAGATGGAGGGAATGAAATTGGATTATTCCGAACAGGCTTTGAAACAGCACCGGGAATGGCACGGCAAAATCCGGGTGAACACCCCGTGTCCCATGAACAGCAGGGAGGACCTCTCCGTGGCCTACACGCCCGGCGTTGCGGCGCCTTGCCTGGAGATTGCAAAGGACGTGGAAAAGTCCTATGAATATACGCGCCGGGGAAACCTGGTGGCTGTGGTTACCGACGGCACGGCGGTGTTGGGCCTTGGGGATATTGGCCCGGAAGCCGGCATGCCGGTGATGGAGGGGAAATGCGCCCTGTTTCAGGCCTTTGCCGGGGTGGATGCGTTCCCGCTCTGTGTGCGTTCCAAGGACGTAGATGAGATTGTGCATACAGTGGAGATGATCGCCGGATCCTTCGGCGGCATCAATCTGGAGGACATCGGGGCGCCCCGCTGCTTTGAGGTGGAAAGGAAGCTCAAGGAGCGTCTGGATATCCCGGTATTTCACGACGATCAGCACGGTACGGCCGTAGTCACCATGGCGGCCATGCTCAACGCACTGAAGCTGGTGGATAAGAAAATAGAAGAAGTTTCCGCCGTGGTCAACGGCGCAGGCGCAGCAGGAACAGCTTGTACGGAGCTCCTAATGGCGCTGGGCCTGAAAAATGTGGTGGTCTGCGACAGGTTTGGCGCGCTGTACGAGGGCATGCCGGGAATGACGGAGGCTCAGGCTCCCTTGGCTGCCAGAACAAATCCTGAAAAGAAGCAGGGCGCTCTGGCGGAAGTGGTACGGGGGGCGGATGTGTTTTTGGGCTTTTCGGCGCCCAACTGCCTCACCGGAGAGATGGTAAAAAGCATGGCTGCGGATCCTGTTATCTTTGCCTGCGCCAACCCCACGCCGGAAATCTTTCCGGAAGAGGCGCTGGCTGCCGGGGCCAGGGTGGTGGGCACAGGCCGCTCGGACTACCCCAACCAGATCAATAACGTATTGGCTTTTCCCGGAATATTCCGGGGTGCGCTGGACGTGCGGGCAAGAGAGATCAACGACGGGATGAAGGCGGCTGCCGCCCGGGCCATTGCGGATCTCATCCCGGAAAAGGAGCTGCGGGAGGACAACATCATCCCCTCTGTGTTCAACAGGGATGTGGTGCCCGCCGTGGCTAAGGCAGTGGCGGAGGCCGCCCGGCGGACCGGTGTGGCCAGAGCTTGAGTTTTTGCAGGCTACCCCGGAGTTACGGGAGACGGCGCATATCTATTGTTTGGAGGGAATGATTTGATGCAGGAGAAGGAAAAAGAGGAAGTACAGAGGGAGCAGCTGAGAAAGGATGTACAGGAGATCAACGACCGGGGAAGGCGGGCAGAAAGAGCCGCGGGGAATGCTGCAAAGCACCTGTACCGGATTGTGGCCGTAGCGCTTTTGGGCGCACTGGTATTTGTCTCCAGCATGCTCAGCGTCCCCATCCCGGTGGCAATCGGAGATATTACAAGAATCCATTTGGGCAATATTTTCTGCCTGCTTTCCGGCTTTTTGCTGGGACCTGTGGGCGGCGGGCTGGCGGCGGGAATCGGCTCTGCCCTTTACGATTTGACAAATCCGGCCTATATTGCCTCGGCACCCTTTACCTTTGCTTTCAAGTTTATGCTGGCGTGTGTGTGCGGGCTGGTGGCCTATGCGGGGAATAACCGCGGGAAGAACCACAAACTTAATATTGCGGCGGCCGTCTGCGGCAGCGTCACCTATATGATTCTCTACCTGGGAAAGAATTTTGTGGAAGGGCTTCTGCTGGGCAGCGAAATGGGCACTGTGCTCACTGCGCTTGCCACAAAGCTGTTTACCTCCAGCGTCAATGCGGTCATCGCGGTGGTGGTTTCCGTACCGCTGTATGCAGCCATCCGTTTGGCATTGAAAAAAAGTAAATTGCTGGACAAAATGAATCTTTGACAGAATGTTAAGCTGATTTTCAGATAAGAATACAAAAACCGTCACATGATTTTCACAAAACAGGCTGATAATAAAGGCACAGTAAAGGAACAGGAACAAGAAATCCTGGTACAGCGCAGTTTTTGAAAGGAGTGTCGGTTATGTATAATCCCTATGACAACAGTTCCAACAATAACCATAACACCAATGACGATAGAACAGGCAAAGAAAATTCGGCAGGCTACGGAACGGCGGAAACCCCTTCCTACACCACGCAGGCTTCTCAAAATACCCCTCAGGGCCAGCACATAGGAGGGATGGGAGTACCTGTGGGTTCCCCCTACACCAGGCAGGACGGCACAGCGTCCAGTCCTTCCTATCCAACGTCCAATTCTCAGCAGACCTATCAGACAGGCGCGGGTTCATCCGTGCCCGGTGTGCCGCAATCCCAGCAGGCAAGGCCTTCCTATACGTGGAATACCAACGGCGGCGCCCCACAGCAGACGGCTCCCTATTATGTGCCGGAGCCTCCGAAGAAGAAAGCCAAGGGACATGGCGGCAAGGTGTTTGCCAAGATTCTGGCCGGCGTTCTGTGTTGTGCGGTGGTCTCCCTGAGCTCTGTGGGGGTGTTCGCCCTGATGATACAGAACGGTGTGATCAATGTGGAGAGCACCGGGGATTCCAAAACGGCCGCCTTTACCCTGTATAAGCTGGAGGACGGCAATAAAGCCAGCAATATGGCGGTAAACGGAGAAGCGCTTACCCCACAGCAGGTGGCGGAAAAGCTGATTCCCTCCGTAGTGTGTATTCAAAATTACCGTATCAGCCAGCAGCAGGGCCTTTTCCTGGGCGGCTATCAGAATGATGAGTCCGGCTCGGTTTCCCCTGCAGGAGAGGGATCCGGCATCATCATTTCCAAGGATGGCTATATTGTTACGAACCAGCATGTGGTGGACGGTGCCACCAGCCTGAAGGTGATTACCTCAGACGGCATGACCTATGAGGCTACACTGATCGGTGAAGATACACAGACCGACCTGGCAGTGATCAAGATCGAGACGGAAGACGAACTTACCCCCGCAGACTTCGGCACCTCTGAGGACTTGAAAGTGGCGGATGAAGTGATGGCCATCGGCAATCCCGGCGGCCTGCAGCTCAATTCCAGCGTCACCATGGGCTATATTTCGGCGCTGAACCGGCAGGTGACCAACAGCGATACCGGATACACCATCAACTGCATCCAGACGGATGCCGCCATTAACCCCGGCAACTCCGGTGGTGCGCTGGTGGACATGAACGGCCATGTGGTGGGCATCAATTCCTCTAAAATTGTGGCTACCGGCTATGAGGGACTGGGTTTTGCAATTCCCTCCGATACAGTACAGCCCATTGTATCCGACCTGATCGAGTACGGCTATGTAAAGGACCGGGCTATGCTGGGGATCACCGGCGCCTATGTGGACCGCATGTCAGCCAGCTTCTATGGCTTGACGCAGGGCTTTGTGGTGGAGAAAGCCACCAGTGAGGAGGCGCAGAAGGCCGGCCTGGAAATGTACGACGTGATCACCGCCATCGATGACACGCAGGTCACCTCTGCCAGCACCATCTCTTCCTATATTGCAAATAAGAAGCCCGGAGAAACCGTCACCCTGACGGTGGTGAGAGCTTCCTCCGGAAAATCCGAGCAGGTGAAGCTGGTGCTCTCCGAGAATTCCGGAGAATCCAATTAATCAGAGTACAAGTTTCTTTTTCATAAATCTCCTTTTTCAAGCAGGAGGGACGCGGTTTACGCCGCGTCCCTCCTGCTTTGTGACTGCAGAAAGGATAAGGTGGAATTTAGACTTGATTTGGCAGCCGTTTTCATGGTAGTGTAAAAGAAAATACCCTGCGGTCAGATGAAATCCAGGGTATTCTAGCATAGAAAGGAAATAAAACGATGGACTGGAAACTGGTACAAAAGCAGGCCGAAGCACTGCTGGAGGGGGAACGTGAACTTTTCCCAAATCTGGCAAACCTCTCTGCCCTGCTGAAGGAGTCGATGGAGGAACTCAACTGGGTGGGATGTTATCTGGAGAAAAGAGGAGAACTGCTGCTGGGGCCCTTCCAGGGAAAGCCCGCCTGTATCCATATTCCCTGGGGAAAAGGTGTTTGCGGGACAGCGGCGGAGCAGGATAGCGTGCTTCTGGTGCCGAATGTTCATGCTTTTCCCGGCCATATCGCCTGTGACGGCGCCAGCCGTTCAGAGCTCGTGCTGCCTATTCACAGCCCGTCGGGCAGGGTCTGCGGCGTGCTGGATCTGGACAGTCCCCTGGAAAATAGGTTTACAGAGGAGGATGCAGCCGGCCTGGGGGAAATTGTCCGCCTGCTGGAAAAGGGATGCGATTGGGAGGACTGAAAAGAGCGCGGTATTGGGGTTTTTACCCCAATACCGTGCTTTTTGCTGTTTTTCACCAGTGGGTAATTTTTTAAATAACATTTGACGAAACAGCCACAAAGAGAATATAATAATTTTATAAAAGTTAAAAAGTATTATAATATAGGAACAATATCAGAAAGATCGGGTGATACCTATGGTTTATAAAAAGCAAGTTAAGCTTTCGGTTGGACCGTGTGAGAGTTTGAGGCAGCTTTAAAATTCTTGTCAATCCAGGAGGCTGAGTGACTACAACTCCATAAATCAGGTTCTGAGGGATTTGAGGTTGGTTTTGAGGAGAAAGAAAACGATGAAGAAGCATAGCATTCCAGTAGTTTCACTTGTTTTGCTCCTGTCCATCCTGGCGGGATGTCAGACGGATGTCCCGGCGACCTCTCTGTCCAGCGAGAAGCCCCATGTCTCGCCAGCTGGGAAGCCGTCTTCTGACCCGGGAAGCGCATACAGCTTTGATGAAACAGAGTTTTTGACCCTCTACAACAGGGCGTTGGAACAGAGGAAAACGGGAAAGAAACCATCCTCTCCCGCTCCTCAGGACCCCTCTGAAACCGGATTCGGGGTGCTGCCCCTGGACCGGGAAACCTATGGAACCAGCGCCTATGCGTTTCTGCCGCTGCAAGAGCGGGCGCTCACGGAGGAGGAAATGCTGCAGCTTGCCTGGGGAATGGAAGGGCTTTCCGGGGAAGAGCTGCTGAAGCCGGAGCACGCGAGGACGGGGCTTTTCTCCTATGACGGCGCGGAACGCCTGTTTGCAAACCGTGCCGTCACTCGTCAGGAAGAGGCGGCGCTGCTGCGCCTGACGCCCCGGTACTTTTATGAGGGGATGAGGGCTTCCCTTCCGAAACCCGGAGCACAGGAAGAAGGCCTGCCCGTGACGGTGAAGCTGGACGGAGAGGATCAGTTCGCCGTTCTGCCCCAGGAGGATATGACAGAGGAGGGGCTGCTGCGGTATTTAGAGGTAAAATTTGCCCGCCTGAGACCGGAGGATTACCTGCCCCTGCCGGAGGAGATTTCCTATGGGCAGCTGCCGGAATTCCTCTCCTCCGCCCTTCTCCGCTATGGAATAGGGGACGGTACGCTGCCGGAATACTGCGCTCTGCTGCTGCAAAATTCAGGAGCTCAGAGGACGCCGGAAGAGCGGAGGGCTTCCGAAGAAAACTGGCAGGTAACGCTGCTGTATCCCGAGGGGGACGAATACGTGGTGGGCCTGCGGTCGGATACGGGAGAATTGTACGGCTGGGCGCGCTACCCCAACGGAACCTTTACGGCGGGTACAGCCGCGGTTCCCTCCCATGCTGGAACGCTCCGGGAAGAGGAACTGCTGGAAAAGGCGAAGGGATATCTGCAGGAGCTGTGTCCCGGAGAAGGGGAATATAAGATGGCCTGGCAGGGAGAGCGGAGAACCTTCTTTGAAGAGACAGGGAAGTGTGTCTGGGTAGAACAGGAGGACGGCAGGTCCGCAGAATTGGTCTTGCTTCCTGACGGAACCATCCAGAGCTTTACCTTCCTGTGATGACAGAAAAGAAACCGGGACGGAAATTCCAGCAAAGGGGAACAGGGCAAACTGCCCTGTTCCCCTTTGCTGAAAAGAGCTTGTATGGAAATGGATGCTTCGGTCAGGCGATTGTGTAGGCGGACAGGGCGTGCAGAGGCGTGGCTGGTTCAGTCCCCGGCGGGTCGCTGTCAAGCAGGCGGGAGGCGCAGTAAACCAGTGAAATACCGTTCCAGCAGGCTCGCCGGTATCCGGCGTTGGGGAATGGAAAATGCAGCGCAGAGGGGGAATAGGTTTTGCCGGAGCAGTCTGCGCTTCCCGTCTCCTCGCCGGACAGGATCCGACGGCAAAGCTCCCGGAACCAATCCAAATAACAGGGATCCAGAGGAGAACCGTTGTGGCCGGTACAGATAAAATCAAAGGCATCCCGGTACTGCGCCAACCGGTTCAGAGCGCCCAGGTAAGTCTCCACAGAGGCGGCGGGAACCGCATGCAGTTGACCCCGCTGTTCTGCATAACCCGGCAGCAGCAGGACCTGGCCGGCGTCCAGCTCGTCTCCCACGAAAAGCAGTCTGCTTTTTCGGTCCAGGACAGCCAGGTTATCGCGGCTGTGGCAGTTTAAAACGATTATTTCCAGCGGACGGCCTTCGATGGGGAGAATTTCCCCGTCTGTCACATAGGTGAAGCCGTAATCCAACAGGGAGAGGTCCCTGCATTCTCCCATGTAATTTTTGGCGCTTCTGGAAATTCCTTCGGTGGCAAAAATCTGCTGAAAATAGCCGTTCCCGCCGGTGTGGTCAAAATGGCTGTGGGTGTTGATGACCTTGTTTACGGGTTTCTCAGTCAGCGTCTGCGCGAATTCCCGAATGTTCTCATCGTAGCTTCCGGCGTCGATCATCACCGCCTCCTTCTCCCCGATAAGAAGGTAGCAGTCGCACGCGCTTCCGCTGATCTGCCAAGTGTCTTTTGCAAAGTACCTGCATACAAATTCTGTTGTTTTCAAAGTTTTAGTCCTTCCTGAAAATTGAAATACGATGGCAAGGCGGATTGCCGTGCCCGAAAAGAAGGGCCTGCCCGGGACGCCTGCTCCGGCAATCCCAAACAAGCCCGCCTTGGTATGTTAACCCTTTATTCGTCCGATGTCCCCGCCGTCCTTTTGACAGAATACGGGCTGGCGCGACAGCGCTCTTTTTCCTTCAGGGAAAGAAGCTCAGCTTTTGCAGTACTTCCGGAACCGCTCCTCCACATCTTTGTTGATCTGGCAGCGGTCAAAGCGGAAGTCAGACAAAATATGATCGAGCTCCTCTTTGTTTTTGCCCTGGAAAAGTTCCAGATAGGGGTACTGCAGCATACAGTCCACATAGTTGTCGCCGATGGTGGTGTTAAAATAGACGGGATGTTCCACGTTATCCAAGTTTTTAGCGCCCACCAGGTGTTTTACCGTCTCAGACAGGGCGATGATCTGCTCCCGCAGCTCCCGGCTGGCCTCTTCGCCCCAGTGGGGAGAGGTAAACAGAGCCTTGTCCATGACAGGGCGCACCAGGCTGTTGTAAGCGCCGTCGTCCGGGGCATGCAGCAGGAAGCCGCCTCCCACTCCTTTGAGGCTCCACTGTGTCCAGTGTACATTCATCTCCTCGTAGAGCTCCACCTGGTCGGGCAGGAAGGAAAATTCGCTGACCCACAGGGGCACGTTGTATTTCATGGCAAATTTGGTGCCCTCGGCCTCCAGGAATTCCTTGCGGATAAAGTCCCTCTTCTGCTCATCGGTCTCCAGCTCCGGATGGGTTCCTACCAGGGAATATTCGTGGCTGGAATACATGAGATTGTCGGTGAACGGGACGTCCAGGCCCATAAAGCGGCGGGAGAAGTCATCACCCTCCAAAATGACAATGTGATCGGAATCGATTTTCCGGATAGCTTCGGTGACCCGGCGGTACAGCTTGTTCATCTCATCCCAGCGGCCGTCGTAGGGCAGCAGGGGCATGCGCGTGTAATCTGTGTTGGTGCAGGGCTCGTTCATCAGGTCGTAACCGGCAATGACGGAACGGCCCTTATAGCGCTTGGCAAACTCCTCCCACAGGGCCACGAAGCGGTCCTGGAAATGAAGGGTACGCCACAGCAGAGCACTGCGGGTGTAGTTGTCGGAATGCCAGTCGCTGTTCTGCCATCCCTGCACGGCATGCAGATCCAGAATGGCGTAGACATTGTGCTTTTCGCACCAGTCCAGGGCCTTGTCCAGCATCTGGAACCCCTCTTCCTTGTACACAAAGGGGTGCATGTCGTCTTCAAAATGCCGGTAGTTCAGAGGAATGCGAAGCAGATTCATGCCCAGGGAGGCGATATATTCCACATCAGCCTCGGTGAAAAAATTCCCCAGCATGCTGTCGAAGAAATAGGAGCCCAGCTCTTCGCCCAGTATCTGCTTTGCGAAAAAGCGAAGGCGGTGCTCACAGCCCGGGAATCCGTTCATAAAGTTCTCCATGTTCATCCAGGCTCCGGAGTTTGTACCGCGCAGCCGTACCCTGTTTCCGGATTCGTCCACAACGGCGCCGTTTTTGACCTTCAAAAAATCCATACAAAATCCTCCCAATTTGGCTCTATCATTTCGTCCGGCCCTTCGCCGGACGTTAGGCCCAAAGCATTTGCAGGGAAAGAAAGAGAAATGCCCTGCTTATAGTGATATTATGGCATGATATTCCACAAAGTCAAGAATTTTACAGAAAAAATAAATATCTCAATCAAGTTTAATGTATGATTTTCGACAGTGAAAGAATCAAATGAAATAGTATTTATGAAATTATTGTAAGATACAGGAGATGTATTGACAATTTACACAAAAAATGATGTAATGAAAATATAGATATAAAAATATTCCTGCTTTTCAGAAGCCACATACCATCAATGCCTTCAAGCGCTGCAGGAACCGAGGGATCGGCCTGGAGTGTTTTTAAGGATTTTCTAAACTTGAGAAACGGAAGCAAGCCGAAAGTTGAAGTTCCTGTCAATCCAGAAAGCTGTGTCACTGCCACTCCATAAATCTGGTTCTAAGGGATTTGAGATTGGTTTTGAGGAGATGGAAAACAATGAAGAAGCATAACATTCCAGTATTTTCACTTGTTTTGCTCCTGTCCATCTTGGCGGGATGTCAGACGGATGTCCCGGCAACCTCTCTGTCCAGCGAGAGGCCTGGTGCCTCGTCAGCTGGGGAGCCGTCTTCTGACCCGGGAAGCGCATACAGCTTTGATGAAACAGAGTTTTTGAACCTCTACAACAGGGCGTTGGAACAGAGGAAAATGGGAGAGAAACCATCCTCTCCCACTCCTCAGGACCCCTCTGAAACCGGATTCGGGGTGCTGCCCCTGGACCGGGAAACCTACGGAACCAGCGCCTATGCGTTTCTGCCGCTGCAGGAGCGGGCGCTCACGGAGGAGGAAATGCTGCAGCTTGCCTGGGGAATGGAAGGGCTTTCCGGGGAAGAGCTGCTGAAGCCGGAGCACGCGAGGACAGGCGTCCTTTCCGAGGAGGCGGGCTATGAGGCCCTGCTGCAGAACCGTGCCTTTCATGAGGAGGAACGCAGACGGCTGCTCCTTTTGGAACCTGCGTATCTATACGATGGACGTCGGGCTTCCGCGGACCCAGACGGTGCCCTTCTCCTGGTCAGGCTGCAGGAAGACAAAGAATTTGCAATCCTTCCCTTAGAGAATCTGTCAGAGGAGGGACTGCTGCACTGCCTGGACGTAAAATACGCGGGAGTTTCCCTGGCGGAAGATCTCCTGCCCACAGAGGAGGAGCTTTCCTATCAGGATCTGCCCGCAGTGCTGCGGGAGGCAAATGCCAAATATCATTTCTACGACGGGAAGCTGCCGCGATACAGCGCCATTCTGACGCAGAACGACTTCACCGCGGAAAAGCGGAATCCAATGAAGGAAACCTGGAATGTTATCTTTCTGAATGAGACAGGGGACCAATTTGCCGCCGGTTTTCGGGCGGCTGGCGGAGAGCTCAGCGGCTGGGTCCGTTACCCGCCGGGTTATTTTACGGATCCGGATTTTGCCTTCCCGGAGCTTCCGGGGGAAGGAACGGAGATAAGCGGCGAGGAGCGGAAAAAGAGAGCCGCAGACTATGCCCTGTCCATTCTGGAAGAGGCGGAGGTTGCTTCGGCGGAACAGGAGGGCGGATATCAGGATCCGCTGTATGGGGCCGCCGATTGGTTTGCGGTAAGGATGAAGGACGGCTATAAGGTGACGCTTGCCGTGCAAAAAAGCAGCGGTTTGATTCTCAATGTAAGTATTTTGCCTCAAAATCCATGAAAAGAGAAAATGACAGGCGCGCCGGAGTGTGAAATCTCCCGGCACGCCTGCTTTTTTTGCCGCCCTGTTCCGCTGAAATAGACAAAACACAGAGAAACCATAGAAAATTTCCTTCTTCTGTGTCTTTCACTTTAGCGGAAAAAACAGTATACTTAGTGAAGGTAAATACATTTTGAGCTTAGGGGAGGACAGTTTTATGAAGGGTGAAAAAAAGACCGCGAAGCCTGTTGGCTTCTGGCTGTCAGTGCTGACGTTCCTGGTTTTGATCGTCCTGGTGGTCTCCATGACGGCGGGATTGAAGACGGCGCCCCATGTGCCGCTTCTGATGGCTGCCGCGTTTGCGGCGGTAGTCGGCGCTTTTCATCGGTTTTCGTGGAAAGAGATGATGGAGGGAATGACGGGGGCGATTTCTACGGCTCTTCCCGCCCTGCTCATCATCATGTCCATCGGCATTCTCATTGCCGCCTGGATGGCGGGCGGCGTCATTCCCACCATGGTCTATTACGGCCTGCAGATCATTTCTCCCCGGTTCTTTCTGGTGACGGCGCTGCTGCTCTGCTCTTTGGTTTCCCTGGCCATCGGCAGTTCCCTTTCCACCATTGGAACCGTAGGAGTGGCGCTGTTCGGCATTGGCTCCGCCTTGGGAATTCCGCCGGCGATTACGGCTGGAGCCATTGTCTCCGGCGCCTACTTTGGGGATAAGATGTCGCCTTTGTCCGACACCACCAATCTGGCGCCCTCCGTGTCGGATGCCAATGTGTTCGACCATATCCGCCATATGATGGTCACCACAACCCCCACCTATTTGATCTGCATTGTTATCTATGGGATCATCGGGTTCGCCTACGGAGGGGGAACGGCGGACACTGCCCAGATAGAGGCCACCCTCCGCACCCTGCGGGAGACGTTTGTCATCCATCCTCTGCTGTTGCTGCCACCGCTGCTGGTGCTGGTGATGGTAATTTTCCGGATCCCCGCGCTTCCGGGACTGATGGGGGCCGCCGTGCTGGGCATGCTGGCAGCGGTACTGGTTCAGGGTGCGTCCATAACGGAAATCCTGCAGGGGATTATGAACGGGTTTACCGCTTCCACCGGGGTGGAGGCGGTGGATGCGCTGCTCAACCGCGGTGGCCTTCTGAGCATGATGAAAACAGTGGCGCTGGCCATAGTTGCGTTGAGCTTTGCAGGGGTGTTTGAATGTACGGGAATGGCCTCCTCCATTCTGAAAAAGGTGGTCAGCCATGTAAAGACGGAACGGGGGCTGGTGATTGCCACTATCCTCACCGCCTGGGGCATTCTGCTGGGAACCGGACAGCAGTACGTGGCTATCATCATGGCGGGCCGGCTGTTCCGTCCCCTGTATCAGGAATATAACCTGAAGCCGCAGAATCTGAGCCGGGCTCTGGAAGATGCGGGAACCGTGTTCGGTGGAATCGTGCCCTACAGCACGGGCGCCGGATTTACCGAGGGGATGCTGGGCGTTTCCGCCTGGCAGTACGGCCCCTTTACCTTCTTTGGATGGATCAATCCCCTGGTGGCTATCTTGATTGCCGCCCTGGGGAAAAGCATGCCGCATCTGGGCCAGAAGGAAAAGGGCAGAACCTGAGAAGTGCCGCTTTGCTGCAGTTCTGCAGAGTGTAACTTTTTTCCCGGCGGGAGCGCCGGAGCTTCTGGCGGTTCTGGCACGACAGAAAAACCAAGCGTTGATAGGAGGAACTTCTGTGAAACGATCGGAAATCAACAGGGCGGTTCAGCGCGCCGTGGAATTGCTGGGGCAGGAGGGGATTGGGCTGCCCGCATTTGGATATTGGAAGCTGGAGGATTGGAAACAGAACAGGGACAGGCTGGAAATCATCCGGCAGACCATGCTGGGCTGGGATGTGACGGATTTCTCCAGCGGGGATTTTCTGCATACCGGATCGGTTCTGTTCACGATACGTAATGGAAGCCCTTCCGGGACAGGGACTCCTTATGCGGAAAAGCTGATTTTCCAGCGCCATGAAACAGAGCAGGAAATCCCGTTCCATTTCCACCGCATCAAGACGGAAGACATCATCAACCGGGGCGGAGGAATCCTGCAGCTGCAGCTGTACTGTTCCGGCCCGGACGGGACGCTGGACAGGGAACGGGAAGTGGAGGTGTTCTGCGATGGGATCCGGCATAGGATCCCTGCCGGAACGGTGGTTGAGGTGCAAAAGGGCTGCAGCATTACCCTGGTTCCCGGACTGTATCACCGTTTCTGGGCGAAGAAGGGAGCAGGGGATCTGATTGTGGGAGAGGTGTCCTCCGTCAACGACGACAGGACGGATAATTGTTTTCTGCAGCAGCGGGACCGTTTCTCAGTCATAGAAGAGGATGAGGAAGTCCTTTTCCCCCTCTGTAACGAGTACGGAAAATTACTTTTTTCAGAATAAGAGTCCATGGCGATATTTTGAACTGTTTTCACGGATGCTGTTCCACAAAAGGGGGATGCTGGTTCCCTTCACGGTCATAAATAAAGAGAAGCATAAAAAATCGCTCTCTGGGGAGCCTGTTAGGGCTTTCCAGGGAGTGTTTTTTACGGCAATTTTCATAGAAGCTACTTTCAAACAGTAAAAGGTGAGATGCGGTTTCTCTTTATAACGCAGGGATTCTGAATTCTTTTTTGATGGTAAAATTTAACATAAAACAGAATCCTTACTTGTCATTTTTGTCTTGTAAAATTGAAAAATCCAAAAAAATTAAAACTTTTTGAAATTTTGAATCTTTTAAAATTGTTGTTTTTTAACTGATTTTAGAGTTTACGGGCGGGAAAGAGTTGGCTAAACTGAGAGGCAGACAAAAACAATCCTCAACCTGACAAAATTGTTATTCAAGTTGCTGGGTCTTTGGGAATTGCATTTGTCCGCCTCAAAATGTGCCCTGGACATTCTGAGCAGGCGCCAATTTCAGGGAGAGAGGAAGGAGAATTCCATTATTTGGAGAAGAGGATGAAAAAACATCGGATAAGAGGGATCGGGCTGGAATTCAAAAAGAATAAGTTCTCCTATTTATTCTTGCTGCCAGCGACTATTTACACTTTGATATTCAGCTATTTCACGATTCCCTACATGGTGATCGCCTTTGAGGATTTCAAGTATAATACTGGAATTCACAGCCAATGGGTGGGCCTGAAGAACTTCAGCTTTTTCTTCAGCTCGACCAAGGCATGGGAGGTTACGAGGAACACCCTGGTACTGAATATCAGCTACCTGGTGGTGGACACTGTGATCGCGCTGGTGATCGCAATCCTGGTCAATGAGATCAGAAAGAGGAAATTTGCCAAGCTGACCCAGTCGGCTATGCTGTTCCCCCACTTTCTGTCTTGGGTGATTATCGCTTATGTACTGTATGCCTTTTTGAGCTCAGAGTACGGCCTTCTAAATAAAATGCTCACCGGGGTGGGCATGGAGGCGGTAAACTGGTATAACAACGCCTCTTATTGGCCGGTTATCCTGGTGATTATGCACGCTCTGAAGACTGCGGGGTACAATTCCATTGTCTACCTGGCGGCCATCACCGGCATTGACAGCGGGATCTATGAGGCGGCTGTCATCGACGGGGCCAGCACCTGGAAACGCATCTGGTATGTAACGCTGCCTCTGCTGATGCCCACGGTCTGCATTTTGACGCTGATGTCCATCGGCCGTATCTTTTATGGCGATTTCGCCATGTATTACGCCATTGTAAAGGACAACGGCATCCTGCTGAAGACCACGGACGTGATTGATACCTATGTGTTCCGCATGCTGCGTACAACGGGAAATCCCTCGATGGCTATGGCCATCGGAGTCTACCAGTCAGTCATGGGATTTTTGATGGTGTTCGGGGCAAACTGGTTTACCAAGAAATTCTTCCCGGAAGGAGCGTTGTTCTAACATGAATGCGGCACGTCTCGGAAAAAAGAGAGGAGAACAGCTCTCCCAGGTCCTGATGGGACTGATCCTGATCCTGTTTGCTTTCTGTTGCCTGTTTCCCATGTATCTGGTGCTGATTAATTCCTTTGCAACAGAGGCAAGCATTTTGAAAAACGGCTACCAGCTGATCCCGGAGCAATTCAGCCTGGAAGCGTACAAATCCATTTTTTATGCAGGTTCCCCCACTTTGAAAAGCTATGGGATCACCATCTTGATCACCGTGGTGGGGACGGCGATTGCCGTAGTAATTACATATATGTGCGGATTTTCTTTGGCGAATGAAAACCTGAAATACCGCAACGGCTTCTCCCTGTTCTTCTTTATCACCACGGTGTTCAACTCCGGTCTGGTGCCTTGGTACCTGATCTGCCGTGTGCTCCACCTTTACAATAATATCTGGGCGCTGATTATCCCGTCTCTGATTTTTACTCCCTTCAATATGTTCCTTACCCGGAACTTCATCAAAGGGGTTCCCAGTTCCCTGATGGATTCGGCTCGGATCGATGGGGCTGGGGAGCTGACCATAGCGTTTCGGATCTACTTTCCCATCTGCTCCCCGGTTATCGCAACAATTACACTCTTCTACGCGCTGGGGTACTGGAACAATTGGTTCAATGCAATCATGCTGCTGGACAGCAGCGAGCTGTACCCGCTGCAGATGATCCTGTTCAAAATCCAGTCTGACCTGAGCATGCTCAAGGACCTGACCAATGTGGGCTTGTCCAATACCGTTCCCACGGAAAGCTTCAAGATGGCATCGGCCATTGTCACGATAGGACCTATCGTGCTCCTGTATCCTTTCCTGCAGCGCTACTTTACCGAAGGCCTGATTATTGGGGCGGTAAAGGGTTAAACAAGGTGGGTCTCCCGGCAGCAGGAACGCAGTAATCCATAAAATGGGAAAGCAGGCTGTGGGAGAGGCCCGGTTCCGAATGGTTCAACCAGCTCAATGAAAAAGCTGAAATCAAATAGGAGGAATGAAATCCATGAAAACCAAAATGAAACGTCTATTGGCCGTTGCACTGTGTGCGGCAATGGCGGTGAGCGCCGGCGCCTGCTCTGGAGCAGACAGCGGAAGCTCAGAGAAGACCAGTTCTGCCGGCAGCCAGGCTGTCTCCGCGGCGGCCGGCTCCAGTGCGCCCCAGCCCATGCGGTACGTGGCTCCCGGTTCCGACTGGCCCATGCAGGATGAGGTGATAGCCAAGGTCAATGAAAAATTGCAGGCAGACGGCGTCAACATTGAAGTCAAGCTGCAGAGAATCCCCTGGGACGCCTGGGACCAGAAGACACAGCTGATGATCTCCAGCGGCGAGGAATTTGAAATGCTGCATGTCATGCAGGACAAGAAGCAGGTGGGCATCCTGTATGGTCAGGGGGCTCTGGCACCTCTGAACGAGCTCTTTGATTCCGGGAAATATGACGACTTGAAGAGCAAATTTACCGACAACGTCTGGAAGGAAGTTACGTCCCAGGGCAATATCCTGGCGGTTCCAGCTATGTCCACAGCCAACCAGGGGAAAAGCTACGGCGATATCTCTTACCGCAAGGATGTTGCGGACAAGCTGGGGCTGAAGACGCCTACCACGGTGGATGAGGTTATCGATTTCGCCAAGGCGATTCAGGCGGAACTGGAAAAAGAGACCGGCAAAAAAATCTACGCTTGGGGTGGTACCGGCCGTCCTGCCGAATGGTACCTGCGTTCACTGGATGAGGATTACTTCTATGTGGATACCGCTCTGACATTGGTAAAGGTAGACCAGGATGGCACCGTCTCCTCTTGGGTGGAAAGCGAGGAGTTCAAGAACAGCTGTAAGCTGTACGAACGTTTCAACAAGGAAGGGCTGATCCATCCGGACAGCCTGAGCCTGGGCCACGAATACGGCTCCAACGAAATCCTGTACGGACGCTGGGCTATTGGCTTTGACTCAGGAATGCCTGTGGAAAATGAGCAGCAGCTGCAGAAAAATGTACCGGGCGCAGAGATCGGCGTCTTCCAGCTTGCACCGGAAAAGAACGATTTCATCACGTTTTACACCTACAACTGCAATGCGGTTCCTGTCACTTCCAAGCATCCTGAGGCAGCTCTGGATTTCCTGCAGTGGCTGTACTCCGACCAGGAAAATCATGACCTCTTTATGTACGGCATCGAAGGGGAGACTTATAATGCCGTGGGCGACAACAGGAAGGAAAAGATCTTGGGCGAAGACGGAAAGGCCCTTTACCAGTATGACGAATGGCAGATTGCCTATCAGCCGCTGCGCCGGTTTGAAGACGGGATGTCCGACCGTCTGATTGCCCTTGACAGCCGCCGCCGCGACCTGGACGAGGAGGCTGTGGTGAGCGTAGCTACCGGCTTTATGTTCGACTCCACACCGGTGGCGGATGCCGCGGCGAACCTGTCCGCAGAGGCGGAGAGCCTGTTGGCACCTCTGAAATGCGGCCTAGTTTCCTATGACGAGGGCTTTGAAAGCGCACTTTCTACCCTGAAAGCCGCCGGGCTGGACGAATATCTGGCGGAGTATGATAAGCAGTTTCAGGAGTTTTTATCAGGTCAGTCTAAATAAATAAAGAGAAAAGGAGTTTTTCCATGAGTCAAGCAAAACAGCTGAAGGTGGGAGTAATCGGCGCTGGCTTTATCGCCAGTACCGCCCATCTCCCCTCCATACTCAAGCTGGGGGATCGTGCGGAGCTGACGGCCATAGCGGACAACCGGCCGGAGGCCCTGGAGCACATTAAAAAGTATTTCCCCATTCCGAAAACCTACACAGACCCTTATGAAATGCTGCGGGAAAATAAATTTGACGTGGTACATATCTGTACGGCAAACAACACCCACAAGGAATTTGCCATTGCAGCACTCCGCAGCGGCGCCAATGTGCTGTGTGAAAAGCCTTTGGCTTTGACCGTCAAGGATGCCAAGGAGATGTTTGAAGAGGCTGACCGGGCTGGGAAAAAGCTGATTGCCTGCCAAAATAACCGCATGGGACCGATGCAGGAGGTCAAAAAGCTAATCGAAGACGGTGTGCTGGGCCAGGTTTACTACGCAGAGATTGAGAACATCCGCCGACGTGGCGTACCTGCCTGGGGCAGGTTTCACGTGAAGGAGGATAACGGAGGCGGCCCGCTGTGCGACGTGGGTGTCCATTACCTGGACGCCACGCTCTTCGCCGTGGGGAATCCGAAGCTGGTAAGCGTTTCCGCAAGTACCTTTACAAAGATTGCGGACCGGGGGGACGCCAGTGTGGACACAATGGGCGCCATGACTGGGGATACACCCTACCTGCCCCGCAAGGATTACGATTATCATGATTTTTCCGTGGAGGATTTCGCCTCCGGCATTGCACGGTTTGACAACGGCATGCAGATCATGCTGAAGTTTTCCTGGGCGCTCAACCTGCCCCGCAACGACGGCTACAAAATTGTGGGCGATAAAGCCGGGTTGGTCTATGACAAGAGCAGCGGCGCACAGAACCCCATCACCCTGTACGGGGCAGAGGGGAAGCACCTGTCAGACGAAAATCTGGAAATTGCCATCGCCAAAAAAGGCGCTATGCACGATATCGGGCATGAAATGCTGATCCACCACTTTGCGGACGTGCTGCAAAATGGGGAGGAATGTGTGATCAAGCGTGAAGAAATGCTCAATGTGGTAGCTGTGATGGAGGCCTTCTATCTGTCCGGCCAGTTGGGCCGGGAGGTTACCAGGGAAGAGCTCAGCGACTGCCGGTAAAACCGGCCGCCGCTGAGCGGTGGGGAGGAAAGAGAGAGATCCATTGGCAGAACGTAAACAGACAGGACAATCATAAGGAGGAATTAGAATGAGCAAGTTGAAACTGGGCCTGCAGATGTGGAGCATTCACGACGTGTTTGTAAACCAGGGGTTTGAAAAGGCGCTGCAGGAAATGAGCAAAATGGGCTATGAGGGATTGGAGTTCGCCCTGGGCGGCAGCGCAACTCTGTCGGACCGCTGCGGCTATCCGGTTGATCCCAAAGAGCTGAAGAAGATGATGGAGGCCTATGGTGTGGAGCCGCTGGGTTCCCATATCGCATTCGGCGAATTTATGAAAAACCCGGAAGTGGTGCTGCAGGAATGCCTGGATCTGGGGCTGAAATATGCTGCGGTGGGCCCTGCTTTTGAAGGGGACCGTACCCCCCACGGGGATCAGATCGAAAAGTATAAACAGATTACAGAAGGGGCCAGGGTCTTTAAAGAGAACGGGATCCAGTTCCAGGTGCACTGTGCGGTGTACGGTTACCTGCACGATTACAAGGGCCGTCCTACCTACCAGGGCATGATTGAGGAGGCGGGCATCGATCTGATCCAGCCTGAATTCGATACGGCATGGATGATCTGCAGCGGGAACGATCCGATCGAGCTCCTGAAAAAATACCGGGGCCATGTGGATATCCTGCATTTCAAGGATTACCATCCGGTTCCCTATGACACCGAATATATTTTGGTGCGCCATAACGAGGTGTGCGACCATCACCGCGGCTGCGCCGTGGGGGACAACGGCGTACAGGATGTGGCCTCTATCGTGGCGGCGGCCGAGGAGTGCGGAACCAAATGGGTACTTACAGAGCTGTGGAATGAGGAGAACAGCCTGGAGAACGCAAGGATCAGCGCGGAAAACATCAAGAAATACCTGTAACTGGAAGGATGGGCCAGAATGCCACCCATGTGGTTCAGGGCGGAAGGTTCTGAACCGCGGGCCGTTCTGCACGGCACACAAAAAAGTTTCGGAAGGGCGCTGCAAAATATATTTTTTGCAGCGCCCTTTTTCTGAAAACCTGTGAAGCTTTTCTGCGCCTATTGTTTTGCAGAGGCAATGGGATTACAATATTTATAAGATAGATTGGGTGCTGAGGAAAGAGGGGATTGGGATGAATCTGCGGAACCTGTTTCGCTTTCGCTATTACCGGAAGTTGGTGTGTTCTTTTGTACTGATCGGTGTACTGCTGGTCTCCATGGCGGTGGTCTGTATTTCCATTATGTTTTCCCGGATGACGGTAAAGCGTGTGGGAGAGATGTCTGTTTCCAGCGTGAGGCAGGTGGCGGATTCTCTGGATACTCTGCTGGAAAACTGTCAAAATGCGGCAGATATCCTGATGAACGAAAGATATTTTACTTCAGTGGCCGGTAGCTACACACTGGACCGGCTGAAGGAGTACGCCCTGATGTCCAGTATTATGAAACTGAAGATCAACTATCCCTATATCCGGCATATGGGCATCGTCAACGGCAGGCTGGACCGCTATGTAGGTACGCGGGGCGTCTATTTCGGGTGTGAGGATTCCATAAAGGAAGCGGACCTTTCCCAGGAAAACCAGCACTATGCCATCTTTGCCAGAAACGTACGGGAATATGAGAATACCGAGGAATCCAAAAAGATTTCCGTACTGACCTATCTATATGAACCCTACAGCTTCCGTGGAACTGGCAGCTATATTGTAATGGATCTGGATCTTGCCGCTATGAGGGATCAGCTGAAACTGATCGACAGCGAGGTTTGGGAGCAAATCGCCCTGCTCAACGGGGAGGGAAAGCAGGTGCTGGGCGTCCACACCGGAACGGATCAGAAACAGGCGTTGGAGGCCTTGGCGGGAGAAATCCCGGAAGGCGGCGAGAGCGGCTACTTTTCCGGCGCCTACGCAGGGACCAAGCAGCTGGTGTCCTTCTGCCGCCTGTCAGGGATTCCCTGGTGCATCGTGGGGATCCAGCCCTGGGGCAATATCGTCTCCGTCTTTATGGGCACACAGTGGATTTTCCTTATTGGCGCGGGTTTAGTCATTGTGCTCTATGTGATCCTCAGTGTTTTCTTCTCAAATTATATCTATAGCCCCATAAAGGATATCCGCGACAGCATCGGTGTGGAGCCGGAAAAAGACGGGAACCAGGACGAGCTGGAGCTCATCGGCAATGCCTTCAGCAGCTACCGGAGACGGGAGGACTGCTACCGCTGGGACACCTCCCCAGTCCGCAAAGCCGTCCGGAAATGTTTTAAGAGGCAGGACTCCTCCTGGGAGGAGTTGGAAAAACTTTCCGATCCCTTTCTGGAGACAATGGCCTCTGGTTCTCCCTACTGCGTAGTGGTGCTCTCCGCAGACAGCTCCTGCCGTCAGAACGACTTTTACCAGGATCGCCAGCTCTACTGCTATATCCTGATGAAAATGGCGGAGGAACTGCTGGAGGAGAGTGGAATCCTCTCGCTGGGGCTGTCGGTTTCTGAACCGGAGGAGGTGGAATTCGCGGTGATCTGCCAGACGGGAAAAGAGGAAATCCCCGCCAAGATGCAGATGGGTCTGGAAGAAATACAGCTTGGCCTGCATAGGGAGTTCCATCTTTCAGTCAGTATTGGGGTGAGTTCGGTACGGCGGGGGCTGGAGGCTTTGCCCTCGGGCTTCCATGGCGCGGTGGAAGCGCTGGAACAACGGATCCTGGACGGCCCAATGCACCTGTATTTTGAAGGAAAGCTTCCCTCCCGTACGTCCCTGGAGGAATACCCTGCGGCTCTGGAGCGCCGCCTGCAGGACAGGATCTTCGCAGGGGATGGAGAACAGGCAAGGCTGCTTTCCGAAGAATTTTTTGACAGCCTGAAAAACTCGCCGCCGGAACAGGCGCTGCTCTATTTTCACCGGCTCTATTTCTCCACCCTTTCCAAAGGGATCTCCATCCTGGATTCCACAGATATCTCCCTGGAGAGGCAGGAGCGTCTGTGGCAGGCTGCGCATGTAACGCGGGATCTGGCCGGTATGAAGCAGGCCTATCTTGCGCTGTGCGCAGAACTGACGGAACAGATTGGCCGGGTCACCTTCCGCAGCAGTACGGAGCAGGCGGTCAACGAGGTGAAGCTGTATATGGAACAGAACTATGCGGATCCCGCCATATCGCTGACAACGCTGGCAGAACGGGTCGGGCTGTCGCCCTCCTACCTGGGTCAGGTCTTTTCCAGACAGCTGGGAGTGTCCTGTGTGGACTATCTTGCAAAGATCCGAATGGAGGAGGCCGCCCGGAAGCTGACGGAGACAAATCTCACCGTTCAGCAGGTCAGTGAATCCATTGGAATCTTGAACACCAGCTATTTCTACACATTGTTCAAAAAGGCATACGGCATGACCCCGCACCGATACCGGACCAAGAAGATATGATCCTGCTGGTGAAGACGGAATACAGGTGTTCTCTGGGGGGAACGGGCGGGGGTCTGCGGACTGGGAAAACCCCATAAATAAGAAAAGGATGCGGCCAACCTGTCTATGGTTGGCCGCATCCTTTTTTATTCTTTACGTTTGCTTTATTTTTTCAGGCTCCCGCAGACTTTTCCTCCAACCGCCGAAGAGGTAGTAGACGATCATGACAAGAGCCTCCAGAGTCCAGCACACCGAGAGGGACCAATGGATCCCGTTGGCGCCGATCCGGCTGGAAAGCAGCATTGCCACCGGCACCCTTCCCAAAAACATAGAGAGAATCCCAATCAGCATCGGAGCAGTGGTGTGCCCGCAGCCGCGGACGACGCCGCTCAGAATACCGAAGAAGCCCATCATCATGTAAAAGGGAGCCACAATCCGGAATTTATCCATACCGGCCTGTACCACTGCGGATTCTCGGGTGAACAGCTGCAGTGGGAGTTCCCCGAAAAAGAACAGAAAGGCAGAGATGAGAATTGAGATGGCGGTGGAGACGATCAAGGTCGTCCTAACGCCTTCTTTGATCCGTCCGGGCTTGGCGGCTCCCATGTTCTGCCCAGCATAGACCGCGATGGCGGAGCCAAAGGTCATCATGGGCATGGTGCAGAAGGAGTCGATCTTGATCACGGCGATATTGGCCGCAATGATGACGGTCCCGAAGCTGTTGAGCATGGTCTGCACGATAATGTTCCCGATTGCAGAGAGGGAGTTCTGAAAGCCGGAAGGAATCCCCAGCCGCAGAATTACCTTCAGCAGCTCCTTGGAAATTCTCAGGTCTTTCAGATAGAGGTGGATGGGGGCGTCGGTGCGGTTGATACGGAACAGGCCGAACACCACCGAGCACAGCTGGGCGAAAAGGGTGGCCCAGGCCACTCCGGCAACGCCCCAGTCAAAAGCGATGACAAAAAGCAGATCCAGGAGGATATTGATCCCACAGGAGATCACCAGGAAGATAAAGGGGGAAATAGAATCACCGATGCCTTGGAAAATGCCGCTCAGAACGTTGAAGAGCATAAGGAAGATGATGCCTCCAAAGGTGATCTGCATGTAAACGGTGCTCTCTGCCATGATGTCCTCCGGCGTATTCACCAGGCGCAGGAGAAGCTGGCTCAGGGGGATTCCGGCAGCCATCAGAACAAGGGCCACGAGAATGGTGACGGTAATCACCGTCCCTACGGCTTTCTGCAGCCGCTCGAAATCCTTTGCCCCGTAGGCCTGTGATATCACGATTCCGGTACCCACTGAAATTCCCAGAAAAAACGAAACCAGCAAATTGATCACCGGGCCGCTGGCGCCCACTGCAGCCAGGGCTCCGCTGCCCACAAAGTTTCCCACCACCATCGAATCCACCGTGTTATACAGCTGCTGCAGAATGTTGCCCAGCAGCAGGGGGATCGAAAATCGAAGAATTTGCATCATGGGATTTCCCAAGGTCATATCAATGCTGCCCCGGTTCAAACGGGCAGGCTTGGAAAAAGCGCTCATAAATTCATTCCTTTCTGCCAAATAGTAATTTCTATTATAGAAAGGCGGAAACCGTCTGTATATCATAAAATATCGCTTTCCTTGTATTTTTGGGGATTCTTTTCGAAAGACCTGTTGTTTTTCAACAGGGTGGAAGCGAAAGGCGGCCGGATCTGACATACCGGCGATACAAAACGACCTATGGAAAAGGCTTATTTGTCAAAGGAATTTGCCGTGCCATAGTAAGTATGCGAGGGTGATTTTACCGGTATTGAGATAGTGATTTCGCAAAAAAGACAAGAAAAACCGAATTTTAACATTTTGAAAACGGACTTTTACAATAAAAACGGGATTATTCTATGGACAAATTATGTACAGAACATTAAAATTCAACCAATGCAAATTCACTGCCGGCAGGCACAACCCCCAAAATTTGTACACGGGCCGAACGGTATCGCAGCCCGACAGCTGTCTGCGAACGGTCCTCTCACCCCGTTACATAAAGGAGCGAAGCAAAAATGACGGACGGACAAAAGGTTCTTAAGGCAAAATCAAAAGGGAAAGGAAGATTTCTTCGCGAATTAAAGCAAAACAAAATTCTGTTTATCATGCTGATCCCTGCGCTGCTCTACTTTTTCATCAACAACTATCTGCCGATCATCGGTATCTACTTTGCCTTTACGCGCTTCAGTTTTTCAGGAGGTCTGTTTGGAAGCCCGTTTGTGGGAATGGAAAATTTCCGGTTCCTTTGGGAATCTGGAAAGCTTTCCATGCTGACAATCAATACGGTAGGGTATAACATCGCCTTTATTTTCACCTCAAATTTCATGCAGATCCTCTGCGCTATTCTGCTCAGCCGGATCGGGAACAAATATTTTAAAAAGACCACGCAGTCCATCATGTTCCTCCCATACTTCGTGTCTTATGTTATTCTGAACGTAATCGTCTACAACCTTTTTAATTACGACGTGGGCTTTATCAACGGCGTGCTTCGTTCCATGGGGTCGGCTCCCTTTGACGCGTACAACAACCCGGGGATCTGGCGTTTCCTGATGGTTATTTTTTATCTCTGGAAGCAGATTGGCTATGGCACGGTCATCTATCTGGCCACGATTACCAGTATCAGCCCTGAACTGTATGAGGCGGCGGAAATCGACGGCGCCAACGTATTCCAGCAGATTCGGTACATCACGATTCCGCTTCTGGTCCCCACCTTTATCACGCTGCTGCTGTTCAGCCTTGGAGGTATCATGAAGGGGCAATTCGACCTGTTCTACCAGGTGATAGGAAACAACGGAGTCCTCTATGACGTGACCGATATTATGGATACCTTTGTCTACCGTTCCCTCAAACAGGATTTTGATATCGGGATGAGCACTGCGGCTGGGCTCTATCAATCGGTGTTCGGGTTCATTGTAATAATGGTTACCAACACCCTGATCAAACGCGGCCATCCGGAACAGGCTCTGTTCTGATATTTTGAAAGGAGTGGAAACACCATGAAAGGAAACGGATCTAAGATAAAAAGGACGCCGTCCAATATCATCTTTAACCTTATCGCGTATTCGATCATTTTGGTTCTTACAGTTTTCTGTATCTTTCCGCTGGTTTTGATTGTTTCGGGATCCTTTACCCAGAACAGCGTTTTGATTCGGGAAGGCTACCGCATTTGGCCGTCTGTGTTTTCGGTGGCTTCCTATCAGGAGCTGTTCAAATATCCGGCAGGCATTCTGAAGGCATACGGCAGCACGATCGCCATCACGGTAATCGGAACCTCCATCGGGCTGTTTGTCATGAGCATGACGGGGTATGTCCTGCAGCGCAAGGATTTTTTCTACCGGAATAGAATCTCCTTTATCATTTATTTCACCACAATTTTTGGCGGCGGTATGGTGCCCTGGTATATTCTGCTTTCCAAATATCTGCACCTGCAGAATTCTTATGTGGCCAGGGTTCTTCCGCTGCTGATGACTCCTTTCCTCATCATTTTGATGCGCACTTTTATCTCTTCCTCCTGCCCCGTGGAGATTGTAGAATCTGCAAAAATTGACGGCGCAGGCGATTTCAAAATTTTCAATTCCATAGTACTGCCGATTATCGGTCCCGGCCTTGCCACAGTCGGACTGTTTCTTGCACTGGCCTATTGGAACGAGTGGTATCTGACCTCCCTTTTCATCACCAATCGCGATATGTACAGCCTGCAGTTCTATCTTTACGACATGCTGAACAGCGCCCGTTTCGCGCAGGAGATGGGAATGTATGTGGGAGACCGGGAACTGCCCAGCGAATCGATCAAGATGGCGATGGTGGTCGTCACTACCGGTCCGATTATCTTCCTCTATCCCTTTGTACAGAAATACTTCGTGGCTGGCATTGCAATCGGTTCCGTGAAAGGATAAGCCCGTAAAATAAATTCAGGAGGCTAAATATGAAAAAGATCGTATGTTTGCTGCTTGCGCTGGCATTATCAATCGCCGTGTTCGCCGGCTGTGGCGGCAACGACAACAGTTCTTCCGGCAACCCGCCCTCCAACACCTCTGGTGGAGAAAACAGCGGTACGCAGGTTTCTGAAAGCGGCGTGGATATTTCTTCAAAAGCCAAACTGGTCATGTGGACGCCAGGCACTGCGCCCCGCGACCTGCAGAGAATCTCTGGGAAATTGAATGAGATGACCCAGCGAGACCTGAACGCCACCCTGGAGTGGAATATGTATGTTGACGTTCAGAAGCTGAACCTGCTGCTGACATCCGGCGAGCATATCGACGTGATCTATGCCGCAAACTACCAAAACTACGCTGTTTATGCGGCAAAGGACGCCTTTTTGCCTTTGGACGATCTGGTTCCCAAGGTCTCTCCCGCTCTTCAGGAGTACGTCAGTACGGAGATGTGGGACGCGACGCGTGTAGGCGGGAAAGTCTACATGGTGCCCTGTATGTGGGAGGAATGGGTACCCTATGGCTTCCTTTGGCGGGAGGATTTGAGAAAGAAGTACAATCTTCCTGAAATCTCCGATTTGGAATCCATCGAAGCGTACATGCAGGGAATTAAGGACAATGAGCCGGACATGCAGGTGACCGGTGAAATGGTTTCCACTTACGGGTCTCTGGGCTCCCACTTCACCACCTGGGAATTTCTTGACCGGCAGTATAAATGGGCTGACTTCCGTGTTCCCTACGGCCTGTACATCGACTATGAGGATCCTACCAAGGTCATCAATTGGTGGGAAACAGAAGAGTTCCGCAACGATATGAAGATGTTCAAGCGTTGGGCGGACGCAGGCTATTGGTCCAGAAGCGCGCTTGCCAATACGGAAACAAAGCAGAATGCCTTTGAAGCGGGGAAAATTGCCTGTGATTTAGCCTTTAACGCCCCCTCTGGATATGCAAATCTGGTATCCCGCGTCGCTGCCTCTCATCCTGATTGGGAGCTGGGCTGGCAGCCGCATTACCGTGTCAAACAGCTGGCAACTCCCAACCACGCAACCCAGAACGGCATGGCGGTTCCTGCCAGCGCAGAATATCCGGAACGCGGTATCATGCTTCTGGAAAAACTGATTCTGGATGAGGAATATTATCGTACCTCTCAGTACGGTGTGCTAGGCGAGGACTACGAAATTTCGGAGGACGGATATTATGTGGCGGTGGGAGAACCCAGTTCTGCAGGCTTCCCCCGTGAAGCGGGCGACCTCTGGTCCACAAGAAACGAAGATTTCATGCTCTATCCCGAGACAACTGCAAAGGTGCTGAAAGAACTCAATGATGAGTTCCGTACCTATACCAGACCGAATATCTGGACCGGATTTGCCGAGGATACAACGCCCTATCAGACAGAGAAGGCGGCATTGGCCAATGTGATCACGCAGTATCTGCCGCCGATTCAGGCAGGGCTTGTCAGCGATGTGGATGCTGAGATTGACAATCTGCTGGAAAAAGCGAAGGTGGCCGGTCTGGATAAGATTCGCGAGGAATATACCAAACAGTGGCTCGCCTATGTGGAAGAGCATGGGTTAGCGAAATAGGCCTGAAGACAGGGTTCCGTAAATGCTCTATGAAATAAAAGTGTGCCAGCCTTTCCGTATTTGTCTTTTTTTGCTATAATAACGTGAGGTTTATCTTAAAGTTCATATACCTTCAATAATAGAGTTTCAAATAGGGAAGATGACCATGAAAAAGCATAGAAACCGGTTGTTTCGATCGGTACAGCGGACAATCCTATATCTTGCGCTGATGATGACAGTCTTGGCCTGTGCGCTGTTTTACGTCGTAAGCAGGCAGGTGCTTTTGGAACGCACCTGCCAGGCCGACGTCAAAAGCCTTCGACAGGTCTATAGTGCGTCAGACGGCATGAAAAGGACAGCAGGAACGATCGGATGGCAGGTTTACAACGACCAGCTGGTCGCCTATCTTCTCTATGCGGATTATTTTGATTCCAACCAGCTTTGCGCATCCCTTGCGCAGTTGAACAATTATCGTTTTTCCAACCCCTATATCGATTCAATTTATATTTATAATGGAAACCTGAATTCCATTACAGCGAGTTCCAGTCAGTTTGGAACCTACGACGCGCCCCTCTCAGGGAAGGATGCCTTTTTTGACAGCCAGATTGCCGAGATCATCCGCGGGGAGGGTTCTGCCGGGCAGTACCAACCCATCCCGCGGCTGATACGGTATCAAAATACGAAAAAATTCTATTATACCTACCTGACCTGTGATACGTTCAATATGCAGAATATCCGCAGTGCGGTGTTTGTCAATTATTCCGGTGAGTGGCTTGACAGCATTGTGCAGAACAAGAGTGAGCTTCCCGGCAGCACATTAATTTTGAACCAGGAAGGCGTAGTTGTCAGCGGCGGGGGATATTTTCCCATGCTGACCGACGCGTCTGATATGGAATTTTACCGCCGGATGCAGGAATGCACCGGGGAAGGATATTTTGTTACCTACATTGATGGTGAAAAGACGCTTGCCTCCTATTTGCGCCCGGGGGGAGAAGATTGGCAGTATCTCCGGCTGACGCCTTACCCGCTGATCACCGGGGATATCGATCAGGCAATCAGCAGCTTTTTGCTGATCGGGTTTGCAACCATAGCGGTGGGCGGATTGATTTCCTTCCTTTTTTCCCTGCGGGTTCGTAAGCCAATTGGAGAAATCTATCAGAACCTGGAACAACTGGAGCAGGAAAGCAGGAAAAACAGGAGCGGACATCGCCAGCAGCTCTTTCGGAATCTGCTGTATGGAAGCGAAAACCCGGAAGCCGTACTCAAGTCCGGAACATTAAACGGGCTGCGCTTGAAAGGGCTGGACGAGGAATGCCTGCTGGTACTGGTTCGCATCCGAAATTACCGGGGATTGTATCTGGGATATGACAGCGACGACAGAAGCTTGTTCCGCTATGCGGTGGCCAATGTGGCGGCAGAGATCTGTTCCCGCAGTGTTTGCGCCGAAGTAGTGGATATGGGCGGGGGCAGCCACCTGACGTTGATTCTGACGCACTGTGAACATGTGGACTTGCCTTTCCAGGAGTGGGTGAACAGCTGCTTGCAGGAGATCACCTTCTCGGTCAGCCAGGCGCTTTCTCTTGAGCTGAGCTATACGGTCAGTGAGCTGTTTCCCTTCCAAAATATTGCGGCTGCCTACCGAATTACGCAAGAGGCAGCCGGTCATCAGCTTTTTTGCAAAACGGGAGATATCCTGTGGGCCAAGCAGGTTTTGGAACGTAACTCCCGTCACTACACCTATCCACAGGAACGGGAAGAACAGATGGTTGAAGCTATCCTCTCTTCCAATGAGGAGCAGGCCGATGCCATTATGCGAGGCGTTATTCTCGAAACAGAGGAGTATTCTTTCTCTGTGGTGAATCTGGTGGTTTCCCGGATCGCGCTCTCCCTTCTGGGGGTAGTGGACGACCTGAAGAGCAGCCATTTGCTGGAGTCCCCTGAATCCGATCTGGTGGAATCTTATGCGGTAACCCATCTGGCCGAGGAAGAATCGATTGAAGCTGTAGTCGGCGGTTTTGAAAAGATGATTCACGAGATTGTCTCGTTGCTTGAAAACAAACGGAACGCACATCACTTTGTTCTGGTTCAGAAGATTTCAGACATCATTCAGAAAACTTTTCAAGATCCGGAATGCTGTCTGGACAGTGTGGCAGAAGCCGTTGGGCTGTCACCTGCCTATGCGGGAAAACTGTACAGGCGCTATACGTTGAAAAGCGTGGCCGAAACCATCGGTGAACTGAGGATGGAACAGGCAAAAAGGCTTTTGCTGGAAAACAGAAAGCTCACAATCTCTGAAATATCGGCCCGGACAGGTTTCAGCAGCAATTCCTATTTCTCCAAGGTGTTCCGGAAGGAAAACGGGATGACTCCCAACGAATATCGAAATCTCAATCAATCAGGAGGCAATTCATGAACCAAGTCCCGAGTGTGGAGCGGGAGCCGGCAGCCGTGGAGCTGAGGCGGGTGAAAATCGTCTTTGCCGCCCTTTATTTCTTTTTTATGCTGGCACGGGCAGTGTTTGGCCCCTTTATCACGCTTTATTTAGAGGAAAAGGGCCTTTCCCCCGAACAGATCGGTTTGATTACCGGCATTAACTCCTTTATCATAATTATTTCACAGCCAGTGTGGGGAATCGTTGCGGATAGAATCCGATCGATGAAAAAAACGCTGATCCTCTGCATGATCTGTCAAGCTGTTTTTGCCCTTTCCCTCCTATTCGCCAATGAAATTTTTCTCATTGCCATTGCTTTTATGATCTATACCTCCTTCTCCTCTTCGGAGGGTCCCCTGATGGATACCTGGGCGCTGACCAGCCTCAAGAACGCGGGAGACCCCAACGGGATGGGGCGGGTCAAGATGTGGGGCTGTATTGGGTTTTCCGTCAGCAGCGTGGTTTCCGGCGTGTTTATCAGCCGGTATTCCACAGGCGCCATTATTCCGATTTTTTCCGGTCTTTTGCTGGCGATAGCCTTGGTCCTGCTCTTTGTAAAAACCGGCTCTGCGCCGGCAAAGGCTGTTACCCTGAAGGAAATGCAGATAGGACGTGTTTTCAGAGATAAGAAATTTCTAATTTTTTTGTGCTATGTCTTTTTTATGCAGCTGGCTCACCGAGGAAGCTTTACCTTCTATCCCCTGCTGATTAAGCAGTTGGGCGGAGATACCTCTCTGGTTGGCTATGCAAGCGCCCTGATGTTCGTTTCAGAGGCAGTCATTATGTTTCTCTCCAAAAGGATGCTGAAAAAAACCAAGCCGGAGATCCTGGTCATGATTTCTTCCTTTGCGTTTGTGCTCTGGCATTTTTTCTTCAGCATTTGTCAGACCCCCGGACAGGTGGTGCTGGCATGTTTGATGGACGGCCCCTCCTTTGCCCTCTTTACCATTGGAACGCTCTACTACATGGACTCTATCGCCCCGCCGGACATCCGTACCACCTACCAGACGGTGGCCTATTCCATTTACTTTGGCCTGAGCGGCATTGTGGGAAATATGGCCAGTGGCTGGCTGATTGAAAACCTCGGCTACCGGCCGATGTATTGGATCGGTATGACGGTCACTCTCACCTCAACCATTGTCTTCTTTTTCGTGCGCAGAGTCGCTGGGGCCAAAGCAGCCGGCGCGACGCTGGAAAAGTAAGCGCCGGCCTGCAGAGAGAGGGCTGACGGCGGAAGCCCGGTACCCAAAAAAGCCCGGGTTCGGAAGAAGTGATTCCCCGGAAGTTTGTATCTATGGGAATCTGAAAAAACATTTCGAGAAAGGAAGTACTCAGAATGAAAAATGTTGTCATTACCGGAGCAGACCGGAATATCGGCCTGGAGCTGGTGAAGCAGTTTCTGCAACGCGGCTGGCAGGTTTTTGCGGGCCGCTATCTGATGGAGCTGCCTCTTTTAGAGGAATTGAAGCAGGAATATCCCGACACCCTTACGCTGGTGCCGCTGGACGTTTCCAAGGCGGAAACCGTACAGGCGGCCGCGGACATGGTCGCCGGAGAGGTGGATCATGTCGACATGCTGATTCACAATGCAGCGGGCTTTGGCGATCATACCGGAGGGGAACGGAAGGCTGTCGATTACTCCACCTTTTCTACCCCTTATAATATCAACTGCCTTGGCGCCATGCGGCTGGTCCATTCCTTCCTTCCACTGATGCAGACCGGCATGAAGCGGCTGTGCTTTGTTTCCTCCGAGGCGGGCGTTGTTTCAGTTGCCCACCGGACGGAGGTTTCCAGCTACTGCATGTCCAAAACAGCCCTCAATATGGCGCTGCGCCTGATGTTTAACCAGCTGCAGCCGATGGGATATACCTTCCGGCTGTATCATCCCGGCTGGGTCCGTTCGGCCAAGGTTACGCATGCCGGGGAAGAGGCTCCCAGCTTTGAAGTAAATGGAGAATTGATTGGAAAGTTCTGGCCCTGGGAGACCGCGGCGTCAGCTGCGCCCCAGTTTATCGAAGACCGCGAGTGGGAGGACCGGCTGGTGCTGATTGACAACGAAGGCGCCGCCTGGCCGTTCTGAGCGGAAGTGAGAATGCCGTGAAAGGAGAAATAAGCTGATGAATAAAGTTGTTATGATAGCGGGAGCCGGGGATGCCGTAGGCATCCGCCTGGTGAAGGATTTTTTGAAAAAGGAATATACCGTCGCCGCAGCCCTTTTGGAGGGGCAGGACGCACAGCTCCCCGAAGAGGTATATTCCGTGGTGATTAACCCCCTCTGCCAGCAGTCGGCCACAGACGCCGCCAAGGCAGTGGAAGATAAGTTTGGGGCAGTGGATCTCCTGGTGGTCAATATGGACAACTGCACCGAACGGGACGAGAAGACCATTCTGGATGAGCCGGATTACGACGCCATGAAGCTTGCCTATGAATACAATTCTTTGGGGCCCCTGCGCACCATTGAAGCTTTTTTGCCCCTGTTGGAAAAAGGCGGCGGGAAGCGGATCTGCGCTGTCACCTCTGTGGACAGCAGCAACAATATGACAAGGGATATGAGGGATTTCCCCGGCCATGTTTCCAAGGCCCCCTTGAATATGGCCATGAATCAGCTGTTCAACGGCCTTCGTCCGGAAGGCTATACCTTTAGAATGTATGGTAAGGATCCCACAGCAGGGCCCGATAAGGCGGGAGAATTTGCAGTGGAATACTTTACCCGAAATCGCAGCAACGAGCCGGAATCCTATAAGCATTCGGATGAAAACCGGCTGGTTCTGCGAGACTGGATGGGAATTGAAATTCCCTGGTAAATCATTTTTTCGTGATACTAACCAGTGATGGCTTGCCGCATGCTGTACCGCAGCGGCAGAAAGGATGGACAGGCTTATGAAAATCTTGCTTCTCTGCGATGATCTTTGGCACCCGGGAGAAACAGTCCGTTTCGGACTCAAGTTCCTGGAGGAACAAGGACATACAATCGATACCGTGATGGATGCAAAAGATATTGTTACCCCTGAGCTTTTGAGGGAATATGACGCCGTAATAATCGCCAAGGGAAATTCCCTGAACGGGGCGAACGCCAAGGCTCCCTGGTTTGAGGATGGGATTACCTGGGTGGACCCCAACGGATACAAAAACTATGTGGAAGAGGGCGGCGCCGTTTTGGTCATGCACGCGGGAACCACTGCGCACAACTGTCCCGCCATGTCGGACTTCCTGGGCGTTCGGTTTATCACGCATCCGCCCCAGTGTCCAGTGGACTTTCAGGTGAAAAATCCGGAGCATCCCATCATGCAGGGCATTGCGGATTTCACTTTTCCACAGGATGAGCACTATCAGTTGGAGGTTCTGTCGGATGAACTGGAGCTCTTCGCGGAAACGGCCTCCGCCGCGGGAACCTACCCCGCCGGTCTGACCCGCACCTATGGAGAGGGCCGTCTCTGCATCCTGACGCCCGGCCACAATGCCTTTGCCATCAACTTCCCGGAATATCAGAAGGTGATTGTCAACGCTTTGCGCTGGGTTACAAAAGAGATCGGCTGAAGTCCCCTTGGAGAGACAGAATCGTCTGAAGTGTCTCCATTACTGGACTGAGAAAAGTTGACGGAACTCCCCCTTGGATTCAAAAGCACTCCCCGGCGTCCCTTTTGGACTGCCGGGGAGTGCTTTTGCCGTTGGTTCTGAAACCATAGGAGGGTGTAGGATTTTTTGAAGCAAAATCACGAATTTATGATAGAACGCCTGCGGAATCAATGGTATAATAACCTCAGAAAGCCTGTAACGCGTGGGGCTGGCCGAAAAACCGCAGAGACCAAGAGGCGCGACATGCCCACCGCAGGTGTGTTTCCTGTACAAAAGTTTGAGGGTCTGTGACCGCAGGGCCCGCCAGAAGGATGAAAAGGGGCTTTTTGCGGTAAAAGCCACCGTTCCGCGCAGGCGGAAGGAAAGGGAGGAGTAACATGCAGTTAGGAGTACAGCTTTATGGAGCAATGGATTTGTTCCGGAAGGATCCCCAGGGGTTTCTATCCAAACTGGCCCATGCCGGATATACGGACATCGAGCCCTGTGTGGCCTTCGGGGATTCTGTGGAGTCGCTCGCTCAAAAATGGGGAAAGCCCATCTGGCTGCCCGGAGAGGTGGCGGGGTTCCGGACAATGGCAGAACGGGAAGGACTTTCCATTCACTCCTGCCATTCCTTTGACAATCCTTTGGAGCATGCGGAGGAGCTGGTTTCGCTGGCAGAGGAAAACGGGATAAAGGCATTCGTGGTCAACTGTCCTTCTGAGGAAGCGGTTTTTGACGGCACGGTGGAAAACTGTGTGGCGGCGGCGGAAGCCCTGGCCCCTCACGGGATTGAACTTTGGATGCACAACCACTATCGGGAAATACTGGCCAGGCATGGGGACACCACCTTCTACGAGGCGGTTCTGGCTGCCTGCGGCGGAAAGGTGGGGGCCCAGCTGGATGTGGGCTGGGCGCTTTATGCAGGGGAGGATCCGGCTGCGATGATGGATCGTTTGGCCTTTTGCCTGCGGGCCGTTCATTACAAAGATACCAACGGGGATTACAGGGAAACCCCTGTTGAAAACCACCCCATAGCCTTGGGGAAGGGCTCACTGGATGCGCGGCCCATCATGGAGCGCGTGAAGGCCGCAGGCGTATCTGCGCTGGTGGATCAGGACTCCAGCCCCGGGGATTTACTGGAAGATCTGCTGGAGGCCGCCCGGTATTTGGCAGCGCTGGAAGGTTGAGAGGGGATTGCGGGGAAGCGTGGCGAGCCGGGATTCCTTTCAAGAGGCTGCGGCTGTACGGTGTTCGAAAGCAGAATCGGGATTGTGGACTTGCCGTTCAGGGCAAGTCCGGCCGGGTGAAACAAGACAAGGAGGACGCTATGGACGTGAGGAAGATCGCAAGGGAAATTGTGGAGGGATCGGTCGTTCTTCTGAAGAATGAAGAAGAGCTGCTGCCTTTTGCGCCTGGCACTAAGGCTGCGTTCTTTGGCAGGGCACAGCTGGAGACCATCCTGTCCGGAAACGGCTCCGGCGCGGCGAAAGCAGGGCATACAGCCAATATTCTGGAAGAGTGCGAGCGGCGGGAAATCTGTCCGGTCCCCGCTTTGAAGGCATACTATGAGGAACAGGTCGGAAAGAGCGCGCAGGAAAAGCAGGGGGATTTCGATTTCTCACAGCTGAAGGAAGCGGTAAACAGCGGCCTGATGTATGAGATTTTCGGGAAGTATCATCCCCCTGCTGCGGAGTTTTCCGTGCCGGAGGAGTTGATTCGTCAAAGTGCGGGGGAAACGGACACAGCCGTGCTGGTTATCGGCAGACAGTCCGGCGGAGAGGAATGCGACCGGCATCTGGAGGACGACTACTATTTGACGCCTTCCGAAAAAGCTCTGGCCGCTCAGGTGTGCGGCGCGTTTCCCAGGGTAGCGGTCATTCTCAATATCAACGGTCTGATAGATTTGAGCTGGCTGGAGGAGTACCCCGGCATTCAGAGCGCAGTGTTCCTGGGCGTCCCCGGAGAGGAGGGCCCCGCGGCGCTGGCCAATATCCTGTGCGGGGCGGTATCGCCTTCCGGAAAGCTGCCCGTTACCATTGCGCGGCACTATGAGGAGTACCCTGCAGCCCTGGATTTTTCCTGGGATAAGGAGCATCCTGAAAAGATTCTGACCTATGAGGAGTATGGCCTGGACGCTGCCGCGAACGGCAGCAAGGGATTTGCAAAAAGCCCGGTTACCGTCTACAGGGAGGACATCTATCTGGGTTACCGGTACTTTGACACTTTTGGAAAGAAGCCCCTGTTCCCCTTTGGATTCGGCTTGTCCTATACCCGGTTTTCTGCAGCAGACGTCGAAGTGAAAAAAACAGAAAACGGCCTTTCCGTGACGGCTGTGGTAAAAAATGAAGGAAGATGCTCAGGGAAAGAGGTATTGCAGCTTTATACTTCCGCTTTCGGAACGGAGACAAAGCATCCTTATCAGGAATTAAAAGGCATTGCGAAGACCCGGGAGCTGGCCTGCGGAGAAAGCGAGACTCTTTCCCTGACACTGCCCTGGGAGGAGCTTGCGTGCTATCGGGAAAAGACGGCTTCCTGGAGCATTGAAAGCGGCGGCTATCTGCTGCGTCTGGGAAATTCCTCTGCTCACACTGAGATTGTGGCCTGTGTCCGGGTGGGGGAGGACATCCCTGTCTTCCAAACGGAAAACTGCCTGGGGATCAGGGACTGCAACAGGGGCAGGATAGAGTTTCTTGCCCCGCCGGAGGCTTCCGCCGTGCCGGAGCTTCCCCAAGCTGTCCCTGTGCTGGAGCTCACTGCCTCTGAGGTGAGGCCACAGACGCCGGCTGCACCTATGCCGCTGGAAGCGGATTGGGAAAGCTTTTCTCCGGAAGAGCTGGCGTCTCTCTGTGTGGGTTACGGTCCTGGCACGCCCTTTGCGGCATTGCGGGAGACTCCGGATCCCAATACCATCTTTAACCAACAGGGAGAGCCGGTCACCTCTAACAGCCATCCAGCCGGATTTAACGGCTATGTTTCCCCGGCGATTGAGAAAAAGGGAATCTATTCTATTTTCTACAAGGACGGCCCTGCCGGGGTGGGAGAGACTGCCTGGCCCTCCGAAATGCTGCTGGCCAGTTCCTTTGACCTGGAATTGTGCGCAAGGTTTGGAGACGCTGTAGGCGCTGAGTGCGAAAAGAATCGGGTGGACGTTTGGCTGGCGCCTGCGGTGAACCTTCACCGTCATCCGCTGGGAGGAAGGAATTTTGAATATCTTTCGGAGGACCCCTATCTCACGGGAGCTTGTGCCTGCGCGATTGCCCGCGGGGTGCAGAAGAATCATCCGGTGCTGGTGTGCGCCAAGCATTTTGCCGTCAATGAGCAGGAGACTTACCGCAGGGGAAGCGCTAGGCATCACTATGACGCTGTAGATTCCATTCTCACCGAACGTGCTGCCAGAGAGCTGTATCTGAAACCTTTTGAGATGCTGGTAAAAAGGGCGGACCTTCACTGCATGATGACCTCTTTCAATAAGCTCAACGGGGTTTTTGCAGGAGGCAGCAAAGAGCTCTGCACATGCATCCTCCGTCAGGAATGGGGTTTTGACGGACTTGTGGTCACCGATTGGGGAGACATGGATATCGTGGTGGATGGAGCCGACGCTGTGGCTGCAGGAAATGATGTGGTGATGCCGGGCGGTCCGCCCGTAATCGTCCAAATTTTAAAGGGGTATGAGGAGGGCAGAGTGACTCGTGAGGAGCTCCAGCAGGCGGTTTCCCACCTGCTGAGCCTCCTGAAGCGATTTGGCAGGTACGGTGCGCAGCGGCTGTGAGAAAAGCAAGGCAGGGCCTTTCCGTGCTTTTTCCGGAAAAGCCCTGCCCGATTCCATGGCGGGACAGAACCGGCGGCGCGGCCTGCGGGCTTGGGAACAGGGCAAACGGGCGCCATGGTATGGCGCTGTAAGTACGGGAGCAGACGAGGGAGGCGCGTCATGAGAGAGGAAAAGGTTTTCTATGTGTCGGATCTGGATGGGACTTTGCTGAACAGCGGCCAGGCTTTATCGGCGTTCACGGTGAATACGATCAATTCTCTGGTTGGACAGGGGATGCTTTTTTCCTATGCGACTGCGCGTTCCTATTGTACGGCAGGTAAGATAACCCAGGGAATATCGCCTCAAATTCCTGTTATCATTTATAATGGGGCTTTTGTTTTAAAGAATGGCACACAGGAAAAAATACTGTCCCACTATTTTGAGCCGAAGGATGTGCAGCGCATTTGGAGACTGCTGCAGGACCATCACATCGATCCCATCGTATACGCGCATATTGACGGAATAGAAAAATTTTCTTACTGTAAAGACCGTACGACTGCCGGCAGGGACGCTTTTTTGGAAAGCCGCAGGGGCGACATCCGTGAGAATCCGGTGGAAGAAAAGGAACTGTGCAGGGGCGAAGTGTTTTATTTCACTTGTATCGACACAGAAGAAAAATTGAAGCCGGTTTATCATCTGTGTAAAAAGGACTTTCCCTGCGTGTACCAGAGAGATATTTACAGCGGAGCGCAGTGGCTTGAAATTTTGCCCAGGCAGGCGACGAAGGCCGGCGCTGTCGTGGAGCTGAAAAAATTGCTGGGCTGTGATAAGGTGGTTTCCTTTGGGGATGGCAAAAATGACATTTCCATGTTCGATGTTTCAGACGAATGCTACGCCGTAGAAAACGCCGATCCGGAACTCAAACGCAGAGCTACGGCTGTCATTGAAAGCAACGACAACGATGGGGTGGCCAGATGGCTTCTGGAACATTGGCAAAAATAGCCGGACTGTCTTTTTTCAGCCCCGTAAGAGAAATCCGCTGTGTTCCTTCCTATATCGCTGTTCCCCTTTCGGGATTCCAGGAAAAGGGAAGAGTTCCCCGCCGCCCATCCGGGCAGGGAGCTCTTCCTTTATCGTTGTAGGAGCTGCGTTCAGCGGCAGTCGTCCGTCCGCACGGTCAGCCGGAACTTGCGTACCTGGGGAAGGTAATAGGGCATGTTGGTTTCCCAGTTTCCAGAGTGCAGCAGGTAGCCTTCCAGCGTCTCGTTATCAAACCACTTCAAGGGGATTCGGGGCGTGTAGGGGCAGGCATCCCGTTTATACCAGGTCCAGTCATACTGCACCAGAAAGAAAGGCCCCCAGGGCTTGTCGGATTCCAGAATGGTCAGCTCGCTGCCGGTGGGTGTGCGGAAATTGGTATGTAAGCCCCAGGTGAGCAGCAGGTATTTTTTCAGAGAGGGCAGATATACCATCTCCGGCAGGCCGATATGTCCCGGAATCTCCAGTATGGGGGTGGCCTCCGCCAGCTCTTTCTTCCAAATGGGGTCGCCATTTTCATCGAGCTGAGCAAACTCCCAGGCTCCCCTGTCCATGATCCGGTCTTTGGGCGTCCGGCCCAGCAGCAGCTGCCTGCCGTTATCCCATTGGTCTCCCGAGACGGCGTACACATAGTCGTCTACAGCCTCTTCATTGTTCTTCCCGTACTGTAGGAAAGAAAGTCCTCCGAAAGCTGTGCCGGGGAACATGGGTTCCCAGCCCTGATAGCCGGTGCGCTCTGCCTCAGGAAGAGTCCAGCTCTGAGCGGCGCCAGTGGTCCTGTCAAAATATTTTTCCTGGAATTCTCCCAGCAAAGTGTTGAGCTCCGGTGTCCAGGTTTTGCCGTGGTCTTCCGAGCAGATAATGGTAGCGTCGCCGCCCCATTGGCAGCCGGGAAGTGCAGGCTCCTTCCATCCCAGAAGGTTCTGAACCGCGTAGTAGAGCTTTCCGTCCACGCAGATCATACCGCAGGGCTTGGGACCGCCACCTCCGGGTCCTACATAGCCGGGCATGTCGTGGACCCGGTGTACCTGAAATGCCTCGGGTTCACCGGTGATGACCTCTACTACCTGGCCGGACATTCCCTTGTAGGTTTCAGGGCTTTCACTCCAGCCGCCCCGGGAGGGGTCCGACACATAGTTGTTTCCATCTAATACCATCCAGTTGGGGTCGCCGGTGCCGATATAGATTTTATCGTCATCCGCCCAGGCCATGGGGTGGGTATCGCCCTTCACATTGGGGCTGGCCACCGGGATGCGGTCGCCGATCCAATCAAAAAACAGGCTTTTGCTTCTGGGAATCTCGATTGGGTGGTTGTATTTCATAGTCAGTTCCTCACTTTCCGTTTTCTTTCAGCCACTGGCCTGCTTCCTCATACATTTCGTCCAGGCCGTTGGCGTGCATCTGTTCTACATACTCGTCCCAAATGGCGTCGAAATTTTCCGCCGGTTCCAAAATTAGGCGGCTTTGATATTCATTGCTAATGGAACTCAGTTTGCCGCTGTAAGTAGAAGCGGTTTCCAGCTTTGCGTCTATCAGCTCGTGGGCCATCACCTCACAAATCATCTTGCGCTGTTCGTAGAAGGGGTTGTCGGCCTTGTCTTCTTCGGATACAAAGGTGACGCAGTTCTGCATGGCGGAGAGCAGGTCGCCCGGATAGGCTTCAAAATCGATGGTGCCGTTAATGGTAGAGGTCAGCCCCCACCAAAGGGGATGGCCCGTAGGCCCTTCGCCGTCCTTGGGATCCCAATCCTTATCCTGCTCTTCCTGGCTGATGCCGTAGAACACCCCGTCCTCATAGCGGTCGTAGTGGATTCCCTCGATGCCTGTGCACATGAGCTTGCGGCCTTCGCCGGTATTCAGGTATTCCAAAAGATCCAATACCCGTTCGGGGTTCCGGCAGGTCTTGGGCAGTACGTTTACCAGCCAGGACCAGCCGGCATCGTTGACGGTGGCGCCGTTGGTATAACGGGGATCGTGGGGGGCTGGGAATAAAAGCTCCACCTCGGCCTCCGGACAGTTTGCTTTTACCTCAGCCAAAGACTTGGCCCACATGGGGGAGAAGCCGATTCCACTGTGGCCTGCGGTAAAATCGTTGAGGCAATAGTCCCTGTCCCGAATGGTGAAAACATCCTGGTTGATCAGCCCCTCGTCGTAAAGACGCTTTACAAAGCGGAGGGAAGCCTTTTGCCCTTCCGAGGTGCCTGTATACTGCAGGGAGCCGTCTTCATTCTCCGTCCAGGTCACAGGGGGAGAACTGAGGCGCATCATCAGGCCCCAGGAGTCAAAGATCTGAGCCACAATCATGGCATAGGTGTCGTCCTGGCCGTTTCCGTCGGGATCCTCCTCTTTAAAGGCCCGGAATACCTCATAGAGTTCGTCAAGGTTTGTGGGAACGTCCAGGCCCACCTTGTCCAGCCAGTCCTTCCGGATTCCGGCTACCCAGCCGCCGCCTGGCTGGTTCAGGCAGGGGATGCCGTAGCTCTTGCCGTCCACCAGGAATTTCTGATAGACGTCGTCATAGGCGATCATGGATTCAATGGGATAGCGTTCCATGTCCTTCAGGTAATCATCCAGCGGAAGAATCGTGCCGTTGCGGGCGTGGCCGATATAATCCACCGCGCCGTCGTCCATGGAGATTACATCGATGACCTCGCCGGAAGCCAGCATGGTATTTACCTTGGTAGCCTGCTGGTCCCAGGGGGCGGTAACAAACTCCAGCTTGGTGTTGGTGCGCTTCTGGAGCTCTAACAGCACCCTGTCCTTGGTGGGATCCTGGGTGACAGCCACCCGGAAGAACCGGATTTCCGTGGGCTCCTCCGCAGCGGCGTCTCCCGTACTGGGTTCACCGGCTTCACTGGAATTCCCAGAGGCGGGACCTGTACTCTGGGGATTCGCTTCCGAGGAATTTGACGCCGCCGTACAGCCGGATAACGCCAAGAGAAGCGTTAAGACCAGCGCGCCGGGTACTTGAGACCATTTTCTTTTGCTTTCCATCATGTTGCCTCCTTATTCTATTGAAATTTATCCTTTCACCGCTCCCAGCATCAACCCTTTTACAAAGTACTTTTGCAGGAACGGGTAAACGCACAGGATGGGTACGATGCTGATGACTACAGTGGCCATTTTGAAGATTTCGGACTTGTTGGTGAGATTCCCCAGGCCGATCATAGAACTCTGCATGGTGTTGGCTACAATCATTTCCCGCAGCAGCATCTGCAGAGGGTACAGTTCCCGGGAGCTGATATAGAGTACGGAATTGAAATAGTCGTTGTAGATTCCCACTCCATAAAACAGCGCCATTACCGCCATAATGGGCTTGGAAAGCGGAAAGACGATTTTAAAAAAGATGGTGATGTCAGAGGCGCCGTCTATCCTGGCCGATTCCTCCAGGCTTACCGGCAGGCTGGTCATGAAATTTTTGGTGATGATCAGGTTATAGGCGCTGCAGGCCATAGGCAGAAACAGCGCGGGCAGTTTATTCGCCAACCCCAGCCGCGTCACCACAATGTAAGAGGGAATCATGCCTCCGCTGAACAGCATGGTGAACATGATAAGCCCGTTGAACACCTTCCTGGGGGCGAACTGGGGCCTGGATAGGGCATAGGCGCTGGGAATTGTCAGCACCAAGGCAATCAGGGTTCCACACAGGGTAATCAGCACACTGATACCGAAGGAGCGGAGAAAACCGCTGGAAACCAGGGTTCGGTAATACTCTGAAAAATCAAGGGCGTGAGGCAAGAAATGGAGCTTGTCCGCCAGGTAGGAATCTGCGGTGGACACAGAGATGACAAACACATACCAGAAGGGGAAGAAACATAAAAAGCCCAGAACCGCCAGAATCAGATACACCATGTAGTCAAACGCCGTATTTTTTCTTTTTTTCATTTCTCCGCCCCCTTTCAAAAGATGATTTCTTCGCCGATCCGGCGGGAAAAGGCGTTGGCGCCCAGCAGAAGGCCCAGGCTGATTACGCTTTTGAACAGCCCTGCCGCAGTGGCGGTTCCGTAATTGTCGCCTCCCATAGAAAACGCCGTGCGGTAAACATAGGTGTCGATAATATCTCCCGTGGCGTAAACGGCGGGATTATACATGTTGAAAATTTGATCGAAGCCCGCGCCGATGATGGTGCCCACCCACAGCACGAACACCGTAAGGATGGTATTTCGGATGCAGGGCAGCGTAATGGAAAAGATGCAGCGGCCCCTGCCCGCGCCGTCAATTGCGGCGGATTCGTACAGGCCGGGATCGATGGACAGAATGGCCGACAGGAACAAAACGGAGTTAAATCCCATGTCCTTCCACATGTCCGCCCCCACTACAATGATCCGGAAGAGATTGTTGTCCGTGAGGGTAATGGGGGAAAGCCCTCTTCCCTTCAGCAGAAAATTGATGCCGGTCTCCGGATTGAAAAAGGTGATGCAGAAGACGGACACCACTACCCAGGATAGGAAGTGTGGGATGTAGGTGACAGTTTGCACTAGGGATTTGAACACTTTGTTTTTCACTTCGCTGAGCAGAATCGCCATGAAGACCGCTGCGGGCAGACAGACCGCAATGCGCATCACCGCCAGGATGATAGAATTCTGAAAAGCCCTCCAGAAAAAATGATCGGAAAACAAGTTCTGGAAATTTTTAAAACCTACAAACCCATCGAAGGAGAAAAAACTCATACCCGGCTGATACCGGCGGAAGGCAATGCCAATGCCGAACATGGGCGTATAGCAAAAAATCAGAAACCAGAGCAGCGCGGGCGCCACCATCACATAGAGCCACTTGTCCCGTTTGAAGCTTGTGAGAACTCTTCTCATAAAGAGATACCCCTCCCTTACGTTGTAAAAACGCTGATTCAGCCTGAATTCAGGATAACATGGGAACCGGAGTTTCACAGTCCACAAATTGGTGTATATCACTTGAAAAATTGCATCTCTTCCTGAAATTATATCGTATTTTGCCATGTTTTTAGCTGGAAATCATTCCCATTACGGATTTCTGATGTTGATAATTCTGGAAAGGAAGATTATAATGGCTTCATCGGGGAGGGTGGTCTTGATGAAGTTCATGAAGCTGAAGACCAAATATATCCTCTCCTATGCCCTCACGATCTTATGCCCGATCCTGCTGTTTTTAGGGATTATTCTCAACGTAGTCTCCAATGTCATAGTGAAGCAGAGCATTGAAAATGAGGTACAGATTAACAAGCAGTTTAAAAATAACGTCGGCTATATTTTCAAGGATTACGCCAGCATCGTCAACCGGCTGTGCTACAGCGGGGAACTGCAGAATCTGGTGGGGCTGGATGCAGAGACCCTGCAGAAAAATCTCTCCTCCTTTCTCAATCAAAAAGAGATTATCCGCAGCAGTATTTTGTTCTATAACTATCAGGGGGCACTCACCGTGTACCTGCGGGAGGATTCCCCGCTGATCGACTATCTTTTTTTTATGAAGCTGGAGGACGGCGGTCCGCAAAACGCCCTTTATCAGCAGCTTTCCCAAGAGGAAAACCGCATTGATTGGCGGTTTGAGAACGGTAAGGTAACCGTCTCGCGCCCAATCACCAGTTATACCAGCGAGTCCTTCGGGCTGGTGCAGCTGGTCGTCCGGGAACAGGATATCTACCAGCTGTTTTCCTCCTACCGTCCGGAGGACCGGTATATTGTTATTGTGGATGAGACGGGCAAGGTGATCTCTTCCAACGACCGCGCCATTGTGGGCACAGATTATTCCGGCCAGGATGTGTATCAGCGGCGGTTGGATGGAGATATGCTCTATACCCAGGACGGATCCTGCGCCGTGCTCTATGAACAGTTGGAGCAGATGGATGATGGGCCCAGCTGGACCATCATTACCCAGATTCCTGTCAAAAATATGCGCCAGCTTGCCAATACGGTTTTGCAGATAGGATGCCTTACGGCGGGACTGTGCTTTTTGGCCTCCAGCCTGCTTTATCTGCTTCTTTCCGGCGACGTGGTCCGCAGGGTGCAAAAGCTGAGCCTGTATATGGACCTGCAGCGGGAGAGCAAATTTGTCCCCATTCCCATTCAGGGACCAAAGGACGAGCTCTACAAGGTGCAGCTGGCTTTTAACCGAATGATTGCCAGCCTGGAACAGCTCATCCATGACAACTACCTCTCCCAGCTGAAAATAAAAAATGTGCTGATTGAAAAGCAGAGCGCAGAACTTATCGCGCTGCAGAATCAGATCCATCCTCATTTTCTGTTCAATACCCTGGAATCTATCCGGATGAAGCTGCAGAACGGGGATTCGCAGCATGCTCAGGACATGCTTGTGTCGCTTTCCCGTATTTTGCGGCTGAGTCTTTCAGACCGGGAGGATCTGATCCCGTTGAAAAGTGAACTGGAGTATGTGGGCCATTATATAAAAATACAAAATTTGCGGTTCCCCAAGCGGTATACCTTTGAGATCTCTTTCGAAGAGGAGATGCTGGAATATTGTGTTCCCAAATATGCCATACAGACGCTGGTGGAAAACGCGGTGCTCCATGGGATCGATCCCAAGGGCGGGGAAGGCCGCATCTCTGTGAAGGGAGAAAAAGAGGGGGAGGATCTCTGCATCCGGGTAACGGACAACGGCGTGGGAATCCCGGAAGGGAAACTGAAGAAGATCCGGGACCGTCTGGCCTCGGCCCGGGAGACATCGGATGAGGAAGGGATCGGGATTCAGAACGTAAACGACCGTTTGACCATGCATTTTGGGGAAGCATATGCCGTGCAGCTCAACAGCATGGAAGAACAGGGAACGGAGGTGGTTTTTCGTGTACCGTGTCATCATTGCTGACGATGAGCCGGATATCTGCGCCGGGATGAAGACGCTCATCGATTGGGAAGCGCTGGGATTTGAGGTGGCTGGTACGGCTGAAAACGGGCTTCAGGCCATGGAGCTGGAGGAAGAACTGAAAGCTGATTTGGTAATTACCGACATCCGCATGCCGCTGATGGACGGTTTGGAGCTGGCCAGACGTCTCAAAAGCAGCTCCGCGGATATTCAGGTTGTTATCCTCAGCGGTTATCGCGACTTTGCCTATGCAAAACGCGCCATCAGCTGTGGGGTCAGCAATTATCTGCTCAAGCCGGTGGATACGGAAGAGCTTGCCGGAGAACTCAGAAAGATCAAGCTGACGCTGGATCAGCTCCATACTTCCATGAAAGAATATACGCTGCCGGAAGAGGACGGGAGCCCGGAATCCGCCGCTTCCGAAATCCTTGCCTATATTGACGCGCATTATCGGGAAAACCTGAGCCTGCGTGAATTGGGAG
>OJKJ01000143.1_pt1 | contig 56968 bp, 41 predicted proteins | sample 1596491 | NCBI WGS metagenome assembly OJKJ01 (sample SAMEA4350160, study PRJEB24818) | metagenome | biome: human; feature: gut; material: faeces | place: Denmark | collected 2013-09
TAAACCAAAAACAAAAAATACATAGACAACGTCATGGCGAAGTCACACCTTCGCTCTTTTGCTATGCCTTTTTTATTTCCAATCTATTATACACCATCTTCGCTGATTTGAGAAGTTTCCTATAAAGTAAAAAATATATTTTATGGAAATATATTTTGGAGCAAATAAAAAATGGATCATACAGCCCGGGAACCGGCGTGGAGGGACCGCAGGGGTGCACGATCCGATGTGGTAGGCCGAGAGGGTGCGCAATCCGGCATGGCGGGTCGTAGGGGTGCACGATCCGGCGTGATGGGCTGCAGAGGTGCACGATCCAGCGCGGTAGGCCGCGAGGGTGCCGCAATCCGGCGTGATGAGCCGCAGGACTGTATGATCTGCAAATGTCAGCAGAGGTCAGAGGGGGATACTTCGGGGTGATGGTATCTGGGACGGTCCGAGAGTAAGCCGCCGATGTGTATTGCCTGTTTGGGACACCAGTGGAAACAAGCCAGACAGTGTATGCAGTTGGAATCCCATCGGGGTCGATTGTTGGAGATGATGATGTTCGAAGCCGGGCAGACCCGCGCGCAGAGGCCGCAGCCAACGCAGGCCGTCTCCACTGTGTGAAATTTTCGGGGATTCACCACAAAACGGGGGCCTATGGCGCGCACTGCCGCGGAGCGCAGAGCTTCCCACACAGGAGTTCCGGGAAAAGAAGTCTGCTCCCTGTGCGCGATCATGCGGGCGATCTGCGATAAGCGCCCGGGAAACTCGTTCAACCGCTTGTCTGACGCGGCCTGGGGCGTTATCAGCGCGTTTCCGGGCATATCCAGGGAGAACGCGGCGGACAAATGTACGCCTTTCTGTTCGAGAGCGCCGGACAGAGTCCGCAGAGTCGTGCCGGGGACTCCGTTGCAGGTGGCAATGGCGAACAGGTAGGTGTTCTGCCGGAATTTCATTTTCCGGATGCATGCGAGAAACTCCTGGGGAACATCTGCAAAATAGACCGGAAATATAAAGCCAACCGCCGTGTCTTCGGTCTCAATCTCAGGTAAGAGGCGGATGGAACGAAAGGACACCAGCGTGACGTCCTCATCCAATTCTCGGGCCAGGCTCCGGGCGGCGGCCAGGCTGTTTCCAGTGGCGGACAGATAGTAAATTTTCATGTGTTTTCCTCCTTGTTAAAATAGTACGCCTTCAGTATAAGGTCTGTACTATAGTACAATGTCAAGAGGATTTTTTAATACCGTGTGCTTTACTTTGTTGATCCAAAATTTGGCAGGCCTCAAACACAGGACATTCCAGGGGGGAGTCCAAATGTGCTTTCATGTCCAGAAGCCGCTCCTGTGCAAGATGAAGGGCTTTTTGGGTTTCGGCGATATCCGCCAGCTTTTTCACGATTATGGATTCCAACGGTTCTTTTTGGAATTCTTCACCCCGCAGGGCGGAAAAGAGCTCCTTGATTTCTTTTAGAGTAAAACCTGCGGCTTTTGCCACCGAGATAAATTCCAGGAGAACCAAAGTTTCGGCGGGATAGTACCTGTAGCCGTTTGAGTCCCGTTGGGCCGGTGGGATCAGGCCGTTGTTTTCATAGTAGCGCAGCGTCTCTTTGTTCAGCCGGGCAGCTTTGGCAAGCTGGCCTCTCAGATAGTGTTTCATTGTGTTTACTCCGTTTCAGTTCAGGGGTGTTTTGATTGGGACACATTGCATTCAGTAAAAAAGTGGCCGGCGCGATGGGAGCCAGCCACTTTTTGATTATGAGCGAAGGGATTTGCCGCAGAACGGGCAGAACATCGCCTTTGACTTTTTAATCATCTTGCCGCAGTGCGGGCAGAATACAGCCGGTGGAGCGGTTGGAGCCGCGTTTGTGTTTTCGGATGCGCTGCCCGCGCCGGATACGGAAGGTGACTGCGCCGGAGCGGCGGGGGCAGACTCATGAGATGTTGGTGCGGTGGCTGCAGATTCATGAGATACTTGCGCCGGTGTGGCAGATTTGCCTCCATGGAATACCTGCGCCGGTGTGGCAGATTTGCCTCCATGGAATACCTGCGCCGGTGTGGCAGATTTGCCTCCGTGGGATACCTGTGCCGGACCGGCTGCCTCAGTCCCGGAAGATACCTGCGCCGAGGCCCCGGCTTCAGCCCTGACGGACTTCGCCGTCTCAGGCGCCGGAACGCCGGTTTTAACCGTTTTCGGTTCGGCCGGTGCCGCCTTGGGTTCCGTTTTTATCCTCGTTTCGGAAGCAGTTGACTGCGGCTGTCCGGTCCCGGCCACATCGGAAGCGGAACTGTTTCGGGACTGCTGCTTATCCGCGGAAACCTGTTTGGTTTCGTTTTCCGCCTTTGCTTTCCCGCGTTTCCCGGCAGGTATCCGGCGGCCTTTGCTGCTGTCGGGTCCGGCCCCGGGCTTGGGCTTTGTTCGGTCTGAGCCCCCGGGGTTGGGCGGTGTATTCCTGCGTTTTTTGAGCACACGGTTCAGCACCATGAACAGGATGGAGCCTGCCAGGCAGATGCCGGCGGCAGCGGCCAGGACGAAAAAGATCCGGTTTAAGTTCTCGTATTCCTTTAGCATGAGGTGGGCCTCCTGGGGCGAGCGCTGGGCTGCGCGGATGAAGGCCAGGGATTCTGCGGCCGCCCGGGCCCGTTCGGCCAGCAGGCGGGCAAAGGCAGCGGCGGCGGCCAGAAAACCGGTCAACAGCAGAAATACGTTGCGCAGGGTGGTCACTGTCATGACGCCGCGGATCAGCGCTCTGCGCTTTCCAAGGACAACGCCGGTGACAATTACGGTCAGAACCACCGACATGCCGATCAGCATGGTGAAAAACATGGGCAGATATCCCATACCGTCTCCATCCCCGTTCTGACCGGCGGCTATGGCCGCGGCCGCAGGCACATCCCCGTGGTAGATGGTCACGTTCTGGGCGGACTGGTTTCCGGCAGGATCGGTGGAGATCACGGAAAAGACGTTTTCATCCTTTTCCAGGGACAGGTCCGCCAGAAAGCTCCCATCCTCGTTCAGAGGGTATTCTACCCCATTGACCGTGAGCTTGCAGCCGGGCTCCGTCTCGCCGGTGAGCAGGAAATGATCCTCCTCCACCGAGATGGCGTCCACCTTCTCGTAGAAGCGCAGAACCGGCGCGATCCGGTCCGAATAAATGGATTTCCGGTAAATCACATCGGTCATGTCGTCCAGGGCGCAGCGCACACTCACCTCATTAGAAAATTCTTCCAGCTGTATGGAGATACTGTCGCTGCCTGTCAGCACCACCTGCTGCGAGGTTTCGTTCACCGAGATCACCGCGTTTCGCTGGGCGTCGGTCTCGTAGGTGATCACCGCCTGGGCGCTGTTGGTATTTTCCGGGGTATCGATGGAAAGGATCAAGCCCTTTTCCCAGTCAATTTGGCGGCGATATGGAGCGGAGGCTACGCCGTTTCGGATGTAGGTCAATTCCACGGTCATCGCATGGACATCCGAGGGCAGGTCAAAGATCACGGAGTTGTAGACGCTCTCCACGCTTTGATAGGATAGCGGGGTATCCGGGGAGGCAGCCGTGTAAAAGGCCGCCAGGTACTGGTCGCAGGACACCTTGTAATCGCTCCAGTCCATGGTAAACAGCAGCTTGGCCGGATCGATTTCCACCTTGACACCACCCATGGCTTCCGGCTGATGTTCGTTGACGTAGCCGAAATTCTGGTCGGTGATGCGGGTGTCGTAGGTTTCCAAACCGTACTCCTTCAAGTAGACCTCCAGCTCCAGATAATAATTTTCATAGGAGGACAAGCTGCTTAAACTGATCCGCCGGTTTTCCTCTTGACCGGTCCGGGCGGTTCCGTGATCCAGCTCCTTCTGACCGGTCACATTGCGGTTTTCGTCCAGAAGCACTGCATACACCACATAATTGTAGGTGACGTCCTTCGCGTAACTGGTATGAAAGGAAATCTCGGCCTGACTGCCGGAAACGCCTTTTAAAACCAGGGAGTCAATGGTCAGGTCGGGGGTGTACTCCGCATAGTCGGCAGTGATGGTGGGATTGGACTTTTTGTCGAAACGGATCAACCACTGACCGGCCAGCGCGTCGGGCAGAAAATAAAAAGCCGTATTCTCTCCGTGTTCCACCCGCACATTCCCGGCGGCCTCAGAGTAGGCCGTGCCGTCGGGGGAGATTAGCGTGATATCCGGCATCTCCGTCTCATAGCCGATGGACACTACGATATGAGCCTGGCGCGGCAGGACAATCAGTTCCCGGGACTGCTCCTCGCCAAGCGCGGTCCCGGCCATTCTAAAGAGAATCATCAGGAAGAACAGCGCGCCGGTCAGATGCCGCAATAATTGTTTCCTGTCAGTTATTCCTTTGCGTACTGTTTCCATACTAAAATACCTTCTTTTCGTTCAAATAGAGCCCGTTTTTAGAGGCGGAAATGCTGAAATTCTGTTCCTTCTGGTTGTCGGCAGAGCTTCTAAAGCGGATGGTAAAGGTGCCAACCCGGTCGTGATCCAGGAAATAACCGGCTGTGGACATGCCCTGGGCGTTGAACCGGTTGACCAGTACCCACCAATGGATGTAGAAATGGCAGTCGCCGTCCGCGGAGAGACCCACAAAGCGGTTGGTGACGGTGATCTTTCCGGTGCCGCTGAGGTTGATATCGCAGTTGTTGGTATTGAGCCCCACGCCCAGCTGTACCTCGCCGTGTATGCCATATACATTTTCTGAGTCCATGTTCAAAAGCTGGTTGGTGTAAGGGAAGTAGCCCAGTTTGAGCAGCGCGTGCCCGACTTCCATGTGCTCCAGTATCTTGGCCGTGGTCTCGGCTTCCATTTTGACATAATTCAACCGCAGAGTGGAGTTCTCCAGCTTGAGCAGGCTCAAGTCCCCGATATATTCCGCCACCTTGGGCACAAGGCTCTTGAGGGAGTAGGCGGAGGCATCCATTTTACCCACCAGCGTAATTTCCATCCATTTCGTGATATCAAAGTGTTCCACTCCCACGCGGAAATTGTCAAAGGTTATGGGCACGCCGCTGACAACTACGGTCTTTTTAAAGGGCAGCTTAAGCTCCATGCTTGAGGGAATCAGTTTGCCGTCCCACTTGGCGGAGAGGCCGATCTTTTCATTATCCTGGAAGAACAGCACCTTGGTGTATAGGGAAATCTCGTAGATATCCTTCATCGTGTCCAATTTTAACGTACCGGAAGGCCGTATATTGAGCGGCAGGCTCATAAGTTTGGCCGGATAATAGATATCGCTGTCGCCGCCCAGCTCACCATCAAAGGTTACGTCAATGTTATCCGGCGACAGGATTCCGCCGAATTCCTTCACGCTGAACGTGAACAGTTTCCCGTCGTTGGGTTTGAAAATTTTGTCCTGGAACGGAAAGCGGGTGGTAAACGCCATTGCGTTGATTGTAAGCCGGTCGGGGTACAGGGAGTACCCGGGGGTATTTAACGCAAATGCGGAGGGGAAGGTGAGTTGCGGGATAATCCCCACGTCCACCTGGTAGTCCTTGTCCGAAGCGTTGTGCTGAATATCGTTGTACAGCTTCAGCGTGCCAAGGGACGGCAGCGGCAGCACCATGTTCTTGCTGCGCAATAATTCCGCCAGGCCCTTGCTGCGGCCGGAGTAGTAGCGGATGTAGGAACCGGTGGAGTCCTCCATCTGAATCTGCGTGTTGTCCAGAGAACCCCGCAAAACCAAATCGCCCTTAAAACAGAGCCAGTTGTTTAACGTCACATACCCGCTGAGCAGCGTGCTGTCGCCCACCGTCTGCTTTTGGTAGGAGGTGAAAACGTAGGGGCCGAAGGCGGTGGTCTGTTCCGTGCCCTGGACCTGAACGGTCAGCTCCCGGTCCAGATAAGCGGTGCGCCCGCGGATTTTCACCTTCACGTCATAGACGCCGCAGGCCACTGAGGGCGGTATGGTCAGATTAAAAGTATTCTCGTCTTTGAATTCCGCCTTTACATCGTAGGTCAGCCCATGGGTTCCGTTATTGTTCATCATCATCTGGACTGTGACGGAGTCGTTTTTCTTAAAGCCGGTTCCCAGCAGATGCACGGTGGCCGGGTTCACACTCTTGAATAAAAGCCTGGTGTCCAGCCCCTGGATGGAAAGGCCGCCCAGGTAGACCAGATTGTGCTGTCCGTCCTCGCTGCTTTCCCCCTCACTGTTTTCTCCCGGCAGCGTATAAGCCTCAATATCATACAGATATTCCGAGTCATTCAGACTGACCTTCAGCTCCCGGTCCACGGACAGGGTGTCCGTTGCGCGGTACTGCAATTTGTATGTATAGTTCTGCTGGCTGGCCAGGTTCTGGTAAAACACGGCGAGAGAGGAGGAGTCCGTCACATACTGGTAGGTGCCGCCGGTGCTCTGGGCGATGGTCTGGAGATAATTCGCATCCACCTCGCTGCCCAGGCCAAGGCAGTGTACCAGAATGGATTTGTCCTTGGCCGCTTGCCCGATGGCGGTCTGAATCTCCTCCGCAGAATGGGAGTTGTTTTCCTGGCCGTCGGACATAACGACCAGGGTGTTGAGCACTTCAGGACCGTTTTTGGGGAAACTTTCCAGCCCATGAACCACGGTGTCAAAGATGTTGGTGCCGCCGTTTGCCGTCATGGATTCAGCGGTGCTGCGGATCACATCGGGCTGCACGGTGAAATCGGTGAGGCCCTGCACGGAGCTGTTGAACAGAATCACACCCAGCCGGGCGTTTCCGCTCATGGATTCGGCCATGCTGATGACGGCGGCCCTGGAATCCTCGATGGGATGGCCCTGCATACTGCCGGACACGTCGCAGCAGAGCAGCATGTTGGCGGAGCTGTACTCCACCTTCTCCAGGCTATATTCTGAGATTTGGGCCCCGCAGTCCTCCACGGTGATGTGGCTTTTCAGCTCGTCGATGCTGTAGTCCACCGGGGTCTCGATCTGCACATAGGCGGTGATCTCACTGAATGCGGAGGCGTCCAGGCTGGAGATGTTGACCGCGGAGCGCTGCATGCTCACGTAATCCGTCATATAGCCGGAAAACTGCGTCTGGACGGAGTCCGCGGAGGCAGTCTCCGGCAGCACGATCTCCAGCTGGTTGTTCAGTACATTGTCGGTGTAGAGGGCCACGTCCTTCAGGCTTTCCGCCTCGTCCTTGTTGGCCATGATGCCCATAATCTGGTACATGGGACCGGTATACTCCGGGTCCTCGCAGTCCGCCGCCGTGTCCATGGCCAGTCCGATGTATTCTTTGGCCTTGTCCTCCCGGTCCTTTAAAAGCTCCATCTTGGCCGTCTGCAGATAGACCTTGGAGCTGTCGGTGAACCCGCGCTCGTCCGTACAGTTTAACAGGTTCTGCTCCATGCGGTACATGGGAGCATCTTCTTTGTAGTTTTTGTATACATTTAACAGTTCTTCTACTTGTTTTCCGGTCTGGGAATCCACATCGGCCTTGAGGATCTTGCGCAGCTGGCCCGTGACCGTCCGCAGGCTTTCATCGTCGGCCTGGGCGTAGGATCCGGTGAAGTCGGACTTTTTCACATACCCGTTTAGATACAGCTCCGAGGCGACCATGATCTCATGATAATCGGATTCGTCCGTCAGGTCCGCTGCGATGGAGGAGTAATCTCCCTGCAGGATTTGAAGCCGCATCCGGGCCTCCCGCACCTGTTTCAGGGAAAATACTTCGGGCCGGTCCGTTTCCCACTGATCCAAATCTTCTTCCAGGCTGCGGATTCTGCCGTCATCCTTCTCGCCGCTGGTCAGAAAGGTGTCGTAGAGTTCCTGGGTGGAGGCCAGGACGCGGGCCAGCTCGGAGTAGTCGGCGTCCCCGCCGGAACCGGCCTGTTCCAGATAGTCGGACACCAGCCGGGCGGCCTCTGCGGTATTGCCGGAATCCGGCACGCCTTCGGGATACAGAGCCGCGATATCGGCGCTGTCCAAATGGGCCAGCAGTACGGTGTCCACGGAGCGCGAGGCGCAGGCTTCGGTTACGGCGTTGTATTCCCTGGGCGCAGAGTCGTCCCATACGGTTTTGGATTTCTCGTAGAGCACCCTGGCCGCTGTGAAGTCGCCTGAGGCGGCGCTGATCCGCGCCTGAGCCAGAGCGCAGGAGGCATCGTAGCCGTGGTCCGCGATCAACTGTTTCAACATCTCTGCAGCCTCTGCGGTTTGTTTCCGGGCGGCCAGTCCATAGATGATCCGGATGGTCTCATCGGCGGGCAGAGCGTCCGCCTGGGCCTGGTCCGGTTTCACTGCATCGGTGTTCCCTGCGGGAGCGGCTTTCCAGGAAGCGGTTTTCCAGCCGTCCGAAAATGGCAGCCTGCTGTGAAATACACAGAGGGACAGGCCCGCTGTGAACATCAAAAGGAGAATGAGAGAGGAGACAACGTTTCTTCGAATAATCATCAGATAGAGAAGCAGAATGATGAGAGCAGGCAAAAGCCCCGCTCCGATTTGCAGCCATATACTCATCGGTAAAATCCCCCTAGTGCTTAATCGAGACACAGAAATTGACAATTATCTACATTATACCCTCTGAACCCCGTTTCGTACAGCGGATTTGAAGATAAAAATTTGCATAAAAGCGCCCCGGTCTGCCGGTTGCGGACAAAGGTTTGGCCCGGCGGATGCCGGGCCGTAATTTTACGCCTGTAACGGTAGTTCCTCCTGCGCCCTGCAGCGCCGGAAAAACCGGATCATAACCGGGATTGCAATCAGAGCCATCATAAGCTCCGCAATGGCCTGTGCGAAGGGCAGGCCGTAGAGCGGGAAAATGGCGTTCAGCAGAAGGAGCAGCGGAATCTCGAACACGATTTTGCGCAGGATCGCGAACACAAAGGATTCCCGTCCCATTCCCACCGCCTGAAAGGTGCCGACGCACATAAAATCCAGGGCCAGCACCGGCTGGGCCAGGCAAAAGCCCCTTAAGAACGCGGAGCCGTAGGCCACGGTGTCCGGGTCCTTGATAAACAGGCCGGTCAGGGCTCCGCTGCAGAAGAACATCAAAAAGGAGGATGCCAGGAGCAGCACTTCAGAGCAGCGGATGGTGTAGAGCAGGGCGGATTTCATGCGCTTGTAGTCCCGGCTGGCGAAATTGTAGCTGATGAGCGGCATGACGCCCTGGGACAGTCCCATGGCCACGTACATGGGCACCATGTTGATTTTGGTGCAGATTCCCATGGCGGCCAGGGCGGCGGCGCCGTAGGAGGCGGCCAGGTTGTTGAGCACCGTGCTGCCCACCACATTTAACAGATTCTGAATCGAGGCGGGGATGCCCACGGCGCACACGCCCAGCACGATGCGCTTTTCCAGGGAAAATGCCCGAGGGGAGATACAGACGCTGGTCTTTCCGCGCTTTACGATCATATAGCCGAAAAAGTAAATCAGCGCGCAGCAGTTGGCAAAGCAGGTGGCCATGCCCGCGCCGGCCGCTCCCATGTCGAGCCCCCAGGGGAGGATACAGATGGGATCCAGGATCATGTTGACCACGCAGCCGCCCATGGTGCCGATGCTGGCGTTTAAGGACGAACCCTCGGAGCGGATCATGTAGGCCATCACCACGTTGAGAATGGCGGGGACGGCTCCCAGGGTGACGGTCCAGTCCAGATAGGACGTGGTGGTGGCCGCCGTCACGGAGTCGGCCCCCAGCAGAGTCAAAAGCGCGGGGCGGAATACCGTGCACACGATTGCGAACAGGAAACCAAAAAATAATGCCCCGTAAAATCCGAAGGCAGAGCTTTTCTTTACCGTATCAAAATCCTTGCAGCCCATGGCCCGGCTCATCATGCTGGAGCTGCCCACGCCGAACAGGTTGTTGACCGCGTTGAAGGCCAGCAGGACCGGGGCGGCCAGGGCCACCGCGGCGGTCTGGACCGGTTCGTTTAACAGGCCCACGAAATAGGTATCCACCATGCTGTAGATGACCATGACCAGGGAACTGATGATTGTGGGGATGGACAGGGAAGCCACTGCCTTGGGGATGGGAGTTCTCTCAAATAATTCTTCTTTTGCAACTGACGCCATGTTAAAATTCCTCGCTTGTCGATTTCATGCCCTGTGGAGATCGGGTATTTAAATATAGTATAACGTTTTGAGAGCTTAGTCAAGAAATGGTTGGGGCGTTTGGCGAATTGTCGGATGTGGATTTCGTAGATTTCAGCATATCCCCCCTCCGTTGTACCGGGACTTTAAATATGGTATATTGAGTCTGTGTTTAAGAGCGATCATACCGGACGGGCGGAGGAATTTTATGTTTCTGAACAGTAACACAACAGCATGTATCCTAAAAAAACTGGAACCCTTATTGCCATATCCCATCAATATCATGAATTATGAGGGGATGGTTGTCAATTCCTCCGTGCCGCAGAATATCGGGGAGTTCAATGTGGCGGCCAGTAATTATATCAAGCAGCTGCATTCCGGCGGCCAGCTGCCGGTGGAGAACTTTGACGGCATTAAGTCTATGTGTGGTATCACAGTTCGCCAGCGCATCGTGGGGGCCATTGAGCTGGAGAATCTGCGCCCCTCGGACAGCGCGTATCTGTCGTTGTCGAAAACCATTGCGGAGCTGATGCTGGAGCAGGAATGTATGCTCGACGAGCAGAGTGAAAACAGCTCCTCGGTAAAGGACGTGCTGTCCATCCTGGTGGGGGTCCACCCGGTTGATACCATCCAGCTCACGGAGGATCTGCAGCGTTTTGGCGTGGATCTGGCGATTCCCCGCACGACACTGTTTATCCAGCTCTCCAAATTAGACGTGCTGGAGCTTCCGCGGGGGAACCGGAAGCTGGTCCTGGACGAGAAACAGTATCTATACTCCGCGAAAAAATTTCTAAACCAGCTCCCCGGCTTTTTCTATAATAAGCAGGATTTTATCCTGTCGGACGTGTCGGAGCAGAATGCGGTGATCCTATCCGTTAACCGGAAGGACAAGCCTGAGGTAAACGCCCTGTACCTGTTTGAACTCTGCACCAGGCTGATGGAGATTGCCAAAAAGGAATACTGTCTGGCTCTCCACGCGGTGGTTGGGATTCAATGCTACCAGCTCTCCGACTATGAGCGCCAATATGAGCAGCTGATCCTGCGCCTCTCCTCGGGCCGGCTGCTTTTCCCTGAGCGGAATGTGTTTATCGGCAATTCCATTGTGCTGGGCAACATGATCACTCACAGCCCCAAGAAGGTGCTGCAGAATATCGTTTCCTATGTGTACGGCCCACTGCTTGGGTCTAAAATGAGCGACATCCTCCTGGAGACCCTTCAGACGTATTTTGAATGCGATCTCAACATAACCATGACATCTCAGAAGCTATACACCCATCGGAATACGCTGCAGCAACGGTTTAACAAGATTGAAAAGCTGACCGGGTTTTCCGTGCACAATGCGGATGGGCTTTTGACTCTGCGCCTGGCGCTGCTCTGTTACAACTATTTACAGGCCGGCGGCGGGGACTTGCCCTATGTCTGATATTCCGGGGAATAACACATAAAAAAGAATAGCGGTAAGAAAAGCCTGCGGGTTTATTGTTCAAACGAACAGTATTTCCGCAGGCTTTTTGCTTGATATGCTATCCGTATGCACAATGTAATTGCCCCTTGAAATTGATATCATGGACGTAATAGATAAGCAAATGTGCCTATCTAAATAAATCAGGAGGTGTATATCATGACAGAGTACACAAAAGGACTATGCGATTTTATCACAAAGCTGAAATTCGAAGACCTGGCCCCGGATTTGACGGACAAGGCGAAGAAACTCACCCTGCATGTGGCGGGTGTCGCACTGGCTGGAAGAACTCTGCCCACAGCGGTCAGCGCCAGATCGGCCGCCAGGGCCACGGTTGGGACCCAGGCGGACCTGATGTCGACGATGTGGGGCGAGCCGGGAAAACTCCCGATGCACGGCGCGATTATGGCCAATGCCACGGCAGCGGACACGCTGGACTGGGAAGATTGCAGCTATACGGGCCACCCCAGCGCCCATCTCGTCTCCGTTTCCATGGCGATGACCGAAGCCATGCACCGTTCCGGCAAGGATTATCTCACGGCAGTAATTGGCGGGTTTGAGGTGTACCAGCGGATCGCCTGCTACATCCAGCCAACGCCGGAATTTGATTCCAGAAAATATGGTTGGGGACTTGGGTCCTGGCAGATATTCGCCAGCGCGGCTCCGGCCGGAAAGCTTTACGGCTGTGATGCGGATCAGTATAACCTGCTGTTGGGCGCAACAGGCTGCTCCACTCCGGTGGTGAATGCCATTCTGGCCCTGCAGGGTTCCGATTTCTACCATCTGCAGTATGCGATCACCGGCTTGACCGGAACCATGGTTGCGGGGATGGCGAAGCGGAACGAGCTGGACAATATCTACAATATCATGGACGGGGAATCCGGATATCCCATGATGATGCGCGGATTTGCAAATGAAGGCTGGATCGACCGCAATCTGGGAACCGAGTATCTGTTTGGCCAGCTTCTGTTCAAACACTGGCCGGCAAATATGTGGATTCAGACGCCCATCGACTGCCTGGACACCCTGGTGACGAGACACGGCTTCAAGGCGGAGGATATTGAAGAAATCTTCATGACGCCCACCTACGATGAGCGCGATAAGTTCAGCTGGGACGGATACGCCAGCTGCCGAGACGCCCAGTTCAGCGTTCCTTACTGCCTGGCCGCCTACCTGCTGCGCGGAGAGCCAGGTCCCAACTGGTATACGGCGGAGCGCCTGGCTGATCCCGAGCTCCTTGAGATGGCTTCCAGGGTGAAGCTGGATCCGGACAACCATATGAACCTTCAGGTGGCCTTTAAGATGTTCCGGGAGGGTTCCTTCCCCACCACCAGCATGCGCGTTACCTTAAAAGACGGACAGCAGTTTGAAGTAACCCTGCCGTTCCCCAAGGGACATCCCAACAATCCCTTTGACTGGAGCGACGTGGAGCGCACCTTTAGGGCCGGGGCAAGGGCCGCGAATCTGTCCGAGGAGAAGATTGAGCGCTATATTGCGCTGTGCAAGAAGATCGATGAGTTGGAAGACATGGCCGAGCTTGCAGAATGTTTATCCATGTAAGAACGGAAAAAATAAGGGATCGGGGGAATACAGGTGAAAAAAATTGCAGTAATCGGAACCGGGGGAACCGGATATTCCGTGGCCTCGGAGCTCTCCAACCGGGGATATGAGGTATGGCTGGGAGAGGCAGGCGGCGAGGAGAAGGTGGAAGACTACGCCGTTTATGACAAGAAAATGGAGCTTACGGGCGCGATCAAGGGCACGGCGGTGATTCATGCGGTTACCACGGATCTTGGAGCTGTGCTGGAGGGCGCCGAGCATGTAATCTGCTGCACCATTTCCAACCGGGACGAGCGTGTGGCCCGGGCCATAGCGCCCCACCTTATGCCGGGCGCCAAAGTGCTTTTGAGCGCCGGAAATCTGGGGTCACTGATCTATCACCGGGTTTTTCAGGAATTTGAACTTGAGAACGTTGTGGTGGGGGAAACCTCAGGAAATCTGTTTTCCTGCCGCCGGGCAGGAGAGAACACCGTGTTTCTGGGAAACCGGTATAAGATCAAAAACGCAGCGGCCTTTCCGGCGCGGAATACGCAGCGCCTGGTGGAAGCGTTCAGGGATATCTATGAGCTGATCCCGGTCAGCTGCATACTGGAGACTGCCTTCAACGGTCCCAATCTCCTGAGCCACATATCGCTGACACTGGTAAATGCGGGGGCCATTGAGAACAGCAAGGAGCCTTACTACATCTTCAAGCAGGGGATCTGCCGGACCACCATAAACCTGGCGGATGGCCTTTGGAAGGAAAAGAAGGCGGTTATGGATGCGCTGGGATTCCCCTGCATCCCGTCCCCCTCCAATTCGTTCCGCAAGTACGCGGACCCCTCCATTCACGAGTTTGACGATTTTAAAAATCTTGCCGGACCCGACAGCCTGACGCAGCGCTACATCACGGAGGATATCCCGATTCTGGGCTGCCTGTTTTTATCCGTCGCAAAAGCGGTGGGGGTGGAGACCCCGCTGTACGCGGCGATGGTGAAGCTGGCGGAGGCGGTCAATCAGACAAACTATTATGAACAGGGGCGGACGACGGAAAATCTGGGACTGGGACATCTTCGTGGCATCCAAATCCCTCAGTATTTTCAGCAGGCGGATTAGCGCCGGCGTACATTGCGCCATAGCTTGAAAAACGAAAGGAGAGAAGGCAGTGGCTGACAAAAAAACTGTGAAAGAGAAAGGATCATCGCTGCAGTATGTTCATATTGCGGTATCGATCATATTAATGTTTGGATTTGGGTATCTGCCGCCGTTCTCGACTGTAACCCCGGTCGGGATGAGGCTTTTGGGGATATTTCTTGGAGTGATTTACGGTTATTCCACCTGCGATATCATATGGCCCTCGCTGGTGGCGATCATCGCCTTCGGTCTGAGCGGTTATCCCGCCAATATGGCGGCGGGCGTCACGTCCATGATGGGAAGCTCCCTTGTGTTTCAGGTGATCACCCAGTATTTTACAGCCGGCGCGATTGTGATTTACGGCGTGGGCAGGTGGTTCGTCCGCAAGACGCTGTCCCAGAAGGTTTTCATGGGCAGGCCGCTTCTGTACACCTGGTGCTTTATGTTTGTGTTTATGTGGTCCTGCATTGTGCTGGAGACGATCCCCATGTTTCTGCTGCTCTACGGCATCTGGAACGATATTGCGGATTCCTGCGATTATGAGAAAGACAGCACCTTCCGCTATTATGGGTTCGGCGGTATTCTGGTGTCCCTGCTTCTGGGAGTCTCCATGATGCCCTATAAGAGCTGGCAGCTGGGACTGGCCACCAGTTGGGCGAATGTGACAGGGGTAAAAATTAACCTGGGGCAGATGCTCTGCTGTACTTCGATTATCGGTACGATTGTCATCACTGCCTACGTCTTTTTGGGCGCGAAGCTCTTTCAAGTGGATTTTAGCGCCATGAAAGCCTTTGATGTGAACAAGCTGGGGGAGGAGAGCAAGATTCTGCGGCCGCGGGCCAAGCGCATCATGGCGGTTTACTTTGTCACAGTGCTGCTTTCCCTGTATGCGGGGACGTTTTCCGGTACCGCCCTCACAAACTTTATTGAGAAAACGCTGACAGTTTCGGGATTGTTCTGTCTGTGTACCGCGATTCTGCTGATCATACCCGGAGGGGAAAAGGACGGCAAACCCGCGATCATTTTCAACGACATCAAGCACAGCGATGCGGCGGTCAGCTGGCCGGTAATCTTCATGTGCGCGGTCACGATCCCACTGGCCAGCGCGCTGACCACCGAGGCTACGGGAATTCTCCCCTGGCTGAGCGATGTTTTTACCCCGGTATTCGCGGGGCGCAGCCCGATCTTTATTATGATTTTGACCATTGTCCTGATGGTATTCCTGACCAATGTGGGCTCCAACATCGCCCTGGGAAACGCCATGATTCCGGTGATCAGCCCATTTATTCTCGCCTCGGGCGTGAACCCCATGTTTTTCGGCTGTGCGCTGGTTTATGCGGCCAATATCGGCATCTTTTTGCCGGGTTCCTCGGCTCCGGCTTCCATTTTCCACGGCCGCAGCGAGATACCCAATGTGAAGCTGCGCAACAAAGCCACCATGCTGGGAATCGGTTTACATACCCTGGTTTCCTGCGTTGTCTGGACATTGGCATTTCTCATTACAAACTGATATGTGACGAATGATTTTATGGCAGATCGGAGGAATTAAGGAATCTATGAACAAAGTAGCCATTATCGGCTTTGGGGCCGCCGGGTACAACGCAGCCAAAGAGGTGCGCAGATTGGATCCCGAGGCAGTCATCGACATCTACTCTGACACCGAAAGCGGGCCTTACAACCCCATGCTCACCACTTACTATGTAAAAGAAGCCATTCCTTATGGCGCGCTGTTTCCCTTCGGCTCACTGGAAGCGATCTGTACGGACCTGAATCTGAATTATTACGGGGATCGCCCTGTCACGGGGATCATCCCGCAGGAGAAGATCCTGTGCTTTGCCGACGGCAGCCGCATCCAATATGATCAAATTCTGATCAGTACAGGCGCCTCCGCTCTTATGCCGCCGATCCCGGGCTTAAACCAGCCCGGGGTATTTAAAATGCGCACCGCAGAGGACGCGGTGCAGCTTAAGGAGATGCTGGATGCCGGAACGATAAAAAGCGGCCTTGTAATCGGGGCCTCCTGGGTCGGCATCAAAATTGTGGAGGATCTGGCGGAGCGCGATATCCCCTGTACCCTGGTGGACGGCGCGGATTGGATGTTTTACACAGCGGCTTTTAAGGAGACCGCAGAGCGCGCGAGGAAGGAACTGGAAGCCCGTGGGATCGGCGTGCACTGCGCCCAAATGCTGGAGCGCGTTGAGCGGGAACCGGATGGAAGGCTGACCGCGGTTATGCAGAGCGGGAGCCGCTTCACCGCAGATGCCGTGGCTGTCTGCATCGGCGTGCGCATGAACGTGGATTTCCTGCGGGAGAGTGGCATCGCCGTGAAACGTGGAGTTCTGGTAAACCGGCGTATGGAAACAAATTACAAAGGTATATTCGCGGCGGGCGACTGCTGTGAGGCGTATGAGCTTCAAAGCCGGGCCCAGCGCAACATCGGCCTTTGGTATAATGCCGTGGAGCAGGGGCGCACGGCGGGCGTGAACATGGCCGGCGGCCACCGGGAGTTTGGGGCTAATGTGCTGGTGAATCTGGCCCATTATCTGGATTACGACTTCATCAGCGTTGGGGATTTAAGTTCCTGTAACGATCAGGACGAGGTCTATGAATATGAGGACAGCCGCTATTATATCCGTGCGGTCCGGGATGGAAAAACCATCAAATGTATCAATATCATCGGCTCTGCGGACAGCAACGGCGTTGTGAAAAATGCGTTTATCAAATCCATCGAAAACCCGGATGCCGGGATGAGCATCCAGACCATTTGTTTCCTGAAAGAAAAAGGGTTTCCCGATGACTTTATCAACTTTTTAGGAGGAAGAATCCTTGACTGAATTGGAAAAGAAAATGAAAGCAAAAATTCCCGGGGAGGACACCGGTATTGAAATCCGCCATTCCCTCTGCGCGATCTGCAGCCCCAGCCATCACTGCGGCCTGGACTGTTATGTGAAGGACGGGGAAATCATCCGGGTGGAAGGCACTCCCGGACACCCGTACAGCCACGGTAAACTCTGCACCAAAGGTTCCGCCCAGCGCAACTACATTTACCGGGAAGACCGGATCAAAACACCTCTGCGCCGTGTTGGGGAGCGGGGTGAGGGAAAATTTGAGCCGATCAGCTGGGAGGAAGCATACCAGATCATCGCTGAACGGCTGAACAAGATAAAAGAAGAGTATTCCCCTCATTCCGTGGCCTTTTACAGCGGATACTCCAAATGGTACCGGCCGATCTACCACCGGTTCGCCTACGTGTTCGGCAGTGTGAATTTCGGCACGGACGACAGCGTCTGCGCCGTGGCCAAAAAGATCGCGGACAAGGTGACGGCGGGCTGTGAGGGCGCTCCGGATATGGCTCACGCCAATACCTTTCTGGGGTGGAACTACGACGGCTACTATTCCCACCATCTGTCCGTGGAGGGCGTTAGAAAACTGAAGGAACGGGGCGGAAAGGTTATTATCATCGATATCCGGGACACGCCGGCGGCAAAAAACCTGGCGGATATCTTTTTGCATATTAATCCCGGAACGGACGGCGCTCTGGCTCTAGGCATGGCGAAGCTTATCATGGACAATGGCTGGGCGGATATGGAGTATGTGAATCGGTACACCTACGGTTTCGAACCATACAAGGCGCTGGCGCAGGAGTATACGCTGGAAAAGGTCAGTGAAATCACCGGGCTGAATCCGGACGACATCTACGAGGCGGCCAAGCTTTACGCCACCAACGGTCCGGCCTGCACCAACTATTCCGCTTCCGCCATTGTGCACCACATCAACGGCTTTAATTCCCACCGGGCGATTCTCTGTCTCTCTGCCCTGACCGGCAATTTTGACCGGGTAGGCGGAAACTATCCCATTCCCGCTTCCTATCTGCGGCAGCCCGCAGGATTTAAGACCAGGGATGAGGAATTCCGCAACAACCGGGAGCCGTCGGGTACGCCGCGTATCGGAGCGGGACGGTTTCCGCTGTGGGATACCAAGTTTAATGAATTTCAGACCATGGACCTGATGCGCCAGATGGAAGAGGAGACTCCATATCCCGTCAAGGCCGTCTTTGCCCTGGGCCTCAACGCCAAGCTGTTTCCGGAGACCGACCGGCTTCTGGAGGTGATGAAAAAGAAGCTGGATTTTATCGTGGACGTGGATCTGTTTATGAACATGTCGGCAAAATATGCGGATATTGTGCTTCCGGCCTGCTCCTCGGTGGAGCGCAGCGAGCTGAAATGTTACCGCGGCGGGTACTTGGTGTATACAAAGCCGGCGATCAAGCCCTTGTATGAGTCCAAATCGGATGTGGACATTCTCTGCGAGCTGGCCAGGGTGATGGATCTGGACGACGATCTGTTGAAGGCGGGATATGAGGCGTGTCTGGACTGGATGATCGAGGGCTGCGGGTTAACGATGGCAGATTTGAAGAAGAGCGACGTCCCCATGAAGGTACCGAGCGCCGTTTGGCCGGTAAAACCTGGGAATTGCCTGAAAAACGGTTTTCCGACGCCAACCGGGAAGTTTGAATTCTATTCCATGGACATTGCGGCGGTGGACCCCAAATACGGTGTGGATCCGCTGCCCAGTTACCGGGATTCTCTGGGAGAACAGGACAGCAAAGCGCTGCGGGAACAATACCCGTTTTATCTGTGTACCGGAGCGCGCCTGCCCTATGCCATTCATTCCAGGGTTCACAAAACCCCGTGGCTGCGCAGCCTGCGTCCGGATCCCACCTGTGAAATTAACCGGCAGGATGCGGCCTGCCTGGGTTTAAAAGACGGAGATTCAGCAATTCTCTCCAGCCCCTACGGTGAAATCCGCATGAAGGTCAAGGTTACGAGCAAGATAAAGCCCGGCGTCATTCTGACCGTACCCGGCTACAGCGAGGCGAATGTAAACAACCTGATCGGACGCGACCATCTGGACCCCTACAGTGGGTTCCCGGGGTATAAGGGAATGCGCTGTAATATCTGCAAAAGTCAGGAGGCAAGAACATGAAACATGTGTTTGTATTTGATGAGGACCGCTGCTGCGCCTGCTCCGCCTGTATGATGGGTTGCATGGATCAAAACGACATTGATCTGTCGGCCGGGGAAGCCTGTTACCGGAAGACATACGACAATGAGGTGGAACTGGCGGACGGCAGCATCTATTGCGCCTATCTCTCCGCCGCCTGCATGCATTGTGATGATGCGCCCTGCATCACCGCCTGTCCGGTGGGCTGCCTGAGCAAGGACCCTGAGACTGGCTTCACAGTCTATGACAACACCAACTGCATCGGCTGCAAAAGCTGCGCACTGGCCTGCCCCTTTGGCGCGCCCCGTTTCCGCCCGTCGGACGGGAAAATGGTAAAATGCGACGGCTGTAATATGCGGGTGAAAAATGGCCTGCAGCCGGCCTGCGTCCGCGCCTGTTCATTCGGCGCCCTGACCTGTGTGACGGAGGAAGAGTATCTGGTTGGAAACGGCGAAAAAGCCTGCAATATGCTGCTAAAGCAGCTGGCGCCAAAGAAAAAAGCCTGAGCGGAGCAAAAAGGAGGGACATGCAGATGAAGGCACGGAAAAGAGGACGCACTCCCATAGAAGAAGCGGTTTCCATGATTGTGGAGGAAACGAAAGGTCCGATAGAGACGGAACTGCGCGCTTTGGCTGACAGCGCAGGATATGTGCTGGCGGGGGATGTGCGGGCTGTGCTGGACCAGCCGCCCTTTACACGCAGCCCTCTGGACGGCTATGCGCTCCGGTCCTCGGATTTAAACGGGGCCGGACGGGAACATCCGGTATGTCTGCCGGTAAGCCAGTATATTCCGGCCGGAATCATCAGTTCCGGCCGCTTGCCGGAAGGGACGGCGGCAAGGATTATGACAGGCGCCCCGCTTCCGGAGGGGGCAGACTGCGTGATCCCGCAGGAGGACACCGATCGGGGAGCGCACAGGGCCGCGTTCTATGCGTTCATTGAACCCGGAAGAAATGTCTGTTTCAAGGGGGAGGATATCAAGGCGGGAGAGATCCTTGTTTTTGCGGGAACCCGTCTGGATTTCACCCATATCGGAATTTTAGCGGGTCAGGGGATTCGCCGGGTTGAGGTGTACAAAAAGCCCAGGGTGGCTGTCATGGCTACCGGAGACGAGCTTTTGCCGCTGGATAAGAAGCCTGTTCCGGGGAAAATATACGATTCCAACGGCGTGATGATCTGTGCAAGGCTGCGGGAACTTGGAGCGGAGGCGGATCTGCATCCGATTAAAGGGGACGCCCCTGGAGAGCTGGCCGCAGCCACAGAACGACTTTTGCAGGAATATCCGCTGGTCATCACAACAGGAGGAGTCTCTGTGGGAGACCGGGATTATATGCCTGCAGTTGCGGAAATGGTCCGGGCCCGGATTCTGTTTCACGGCATCGCTGCGAAGCCCGGAAGCCCGGCGCTTGCCGCGGTGAGGAATGGCCGCATTCTGCTTGCTCTGTCGGGCAATCCCTTTGCCTGTATCGCCACGCTGGAACTTCTGGCCCGGCCGGTTCTGGCGAAGCTTTCCGGCGAGAGCGTCTGGAGGCAGAGGCAGGTGAGAGCGCGGTTGGCGGGAAGCTTTGGCAAGCCGTCTCCGGCCCGTCGTTTCATACGAGCCCGGCTGACCGGCGGACTGGTGTCGGTTCCGGAAAAGGGGCACTCCTCGGGAAGTCTGAAGACCCTGGCGGGCTGTAATTGTCTGATCGACATTCCGGGTGGAAGCGGGGCCCTGGCGGAGGGGGATGAGGTGAAGGTCTGGTTGTTTTAAAGAAAATCCGGTGTGATTGAGGAGCTGTATGCAACAGCTCCTTTTTAGATGCTGTAGACCGCTGGCGCTGCCTTTGGATAATTGCTGTTGTAAAAAATTTAAATTAGGTCTTGCAATATACCCAATAGGGGTATATAATCAAAACTGTAAATATACCGGTAAGGGGTATCTTAAAACAGCGTTCAGGAGGAGATCAAGGATGGAAGAAACCACATGCACATGCTGCCATAAGACAAAAGAGCGCTCCCAGGAGGAGTACAAAAGCCTGCAAAACCGTTTGAACCGGATCGAGGGCCAGGTGCGCGGAATCCGCAATATGCTGGAAAAGGATGCCTACTGTCCTGATATTCTGGTCCAGGTGGCGGCGGCCGGCGCGGCGCTCAACAGTTTCAGCAAGGAGCTGCTGGCCAGCCACATCAGGACCTGTGTTGCCAATGACATAAGAAGCGGAAAGGATGAGACCATCGACGAGCTGGTGGCCACGATCCAGAAGCTGATGCGCTAACGCGTGTCTGAACATTTATTCCCGCCCTCTGCCCGGAGGAACCTGCCAGGCTTTGCCCGGTACCTCTTAAGGTAAGAAACGCGGGATTCAGAGAGGAGATGATTTTATGGAGCAGTATACAGTGACAGGGATGAGCTGCGCGGCCTGCAGCGCCCGGGTGGAGAAGGCGGTGGCCAAGGTGCCCGGCGTCACGTCCTGTTCCGTTAGCCTGCTGACCAACTCCATGGGTGTGGAGGGATCCGCACCCGAACAGGAGATTATAAAGGCTGTGGAGGAAGCCGGGTACGGCGCTGCGGTGAAGGGGGTGGAGGCGAAGAACCGGCCCGCGGCCGCTGGGGCCAACGATCTGTTAAAGGACCGGGAGACGCCGGTGTTAAAGCGCCGACTGTACGCTTCTTTGGGATTTTTGCTGGTTCTCATGTATTTTTCCATGGGACATATGATGTGGAACTGGCCCGTTCCGGCCTTTTTTGCGGATAATCACGTGGCCATGGGGCTGTTGCAGCTTCTTCTGACGGTGATTGTCATGGTGATCAACCAGAAGTTTTTTATCAGCGGATTTAAGGGCCTGATCCACCGGGCTCCCAACATGGATACCCTGGTGGCCCTGGGCTCCGGAGCCTCCTTTGTGTACAGCGTTTACGCGCTGTTCGCCATGACGGCCGCCCAGGCCGCAGGAGATATGGCCGGGGTTATGGAATACATGCACGAGTTCTATTTCGAGTCCGCGGCCATGATTTTGACCCTGATCACGGTGGGCAAGATGCTGGAAGCGCGGTCCAAGGGAAAGACCACGGACGCGTTAAAGAGCCTGATGAAGCTGGCTCCCAGGACGGCCACCCTGCTGGTGGACGGCGTGGAGACCGAGGTTTCCATCGACCAGGTGAAAAAGGGCGATTATTTTGCGGTCCGGCCGGGTGAAAACATCCCGGTGGACGGGATTGTGCTGGAGGGCAGCAGCGCGGTCAACGAGTCGGCCCTGACCGGTGAGAGTATCCCGGTGGATAAAACCGTGGGCGACCAGGTTTCCGCGGCCACGGTGAACCAGTCCGGCTATATCGTCTGCCAGGCCCTGCGGGTTGGAGAGGATACCACCCTGTCCCAGATCATTCAGATGGTCAGCGACGCGGCGGCCACCAAGGCGCCCATCGCCAAGGTGGCGGACCGGGTGTCCGGCGTCTTTGTGCCCGCAGTGATCGCCATTGCGGTGCTCACCTTGCTCGGCTGGCTGATGGCGGGGCAGACCATCGGCTTCGCGCTGGCCAGAAGTATTTCCGTGCTGGTGATCAGCTGTCCCTGCGCCCTGGGGCTGGCCACGCCGGTGGCCATCATGGTGGGCAACGGCATGGGCGCCCGGCACGGAATCATGTTCAAGACCGCCGTTTCCCTGGAGGAGACGGGAAAGACCGAGATCGTGGCCCTCGACAAGACCGGCACCATCACAAGCGGCGAGCCCAGGGTGACGGATCTGATTCCGGCGGAGGGCGTGGATGAAAGACAGCTTTTGGAGCTGGCCCTGGCCCTGGAGAAAAAGAGCGAGCATCCCCTGGCCCGGGCGGTCCTGGCCAGGGCCAGGGAGTCGGGCCTTAAAGCCGCAGATGTGACGGACTTTAAGGCGCTTCCCGGAAACGGTCTGTCGGCCGTGCTGGACGGAGCGCTGCTCTGCGGTGGAAATCTGGCCTTTATCGGCGGCCAGGCGGAGATCACGCCGGAGATGGAAACCCAGGCCGTCCGGCTGGCACAGGAGGGCAAGACGCCCCTGTTCTTCAGCCGGGACGGCCGGATGGCGGGTATCATCGCGGTGGCGGACACCATCAAGGAGGATAGCCCCCGGGCGGTGAAGGAACTGCAGAACATGGGGATCCACGTGGTTATGCTGACCGGCGACAATGAGCGCACGGCCAGGGCGGTGGGCCTGCAGGCCGGAGTGGACGAGGTGATCGCCGGCGTGCTCCCGGATGGAAAAGAGAGCGTGATCCGCTCCTTAAAGCGCAAGGGCAAGGTGGCCATGGTGGGCGACGGAATCAACGACGCCCCGGCCCTCACCCGGGCGGATATCGGCATCGCCATCGGCGCTGGCACGGATATCGCCATCGACGCCGCGGACGTGGTGCTGATGAAGAGCCGCCTCAGCGACGTTCCGGCGGCCATCCGCATGAGCCGGGCCACCTTGCGGAATATCCACGAGAACCTGTTCTGGGCCTTTTTCTACAACGCGGTGGGTATACCGCTGGCGGCCGGACTGTGGATTCCCCTGCTGGGCTGGAAATTAAATCCCATGTTCGGGGCCGCGGCCATGAGCTTATCCAGCTTCTGTGTGGTAACAAACGCGCTCCGGCTCAATTTTTTCAAGATGTACGACGGATCGCGGGATAAAAAAATAAAAGTGAAACGAAAGGAAGGAAAAAACATGGAAAAGACAATGAAAATCGAGGGAATGATGTGTGGACACTGCGAGGCACGAGTGAAGAAATGCCTGGAGGCGCTGCCCGAGGTTGATCAGGCGGTTGTGAGCCATGAGGCGGGTACCGCGGTTGTGACCCTGACGGCAGAGCTGGGGGACGACGTGCTGAAAAAGACGGTGGAGGACCAGGACTATAAGGTGATCTCCATCCAGTAGGAACGCAGTTTTCGCCGCCCGGACTGACACCTGAATTTGCGGACAATTTGCAGGACCGGGCGTTTAGCCCTTGAAAAAAAGCCGTAAAGTTGGTATTCTGTTCTGAGTGATTGAATTATAGAACAGATAAAGAGGGAATACAGTTGGCTAAAAAGAAGAATGAACATGTGATTAAGGAGGTATATCCCGGCTCGATCGCCGAGGAGATGGAGATCGAGCCAGGGGATGTGCTTTTGTCAATCAATAATGAGGAGATCGGGGACGTATTTGATTACCGGTATCTGATCAAGGACGAGTATGTGGAGGCGGTGATCCGCAAGCCGGACGGAGAGGAATGGCTGCTGGAGATCGACAAGGAGTACGACGACGATCTGGGGTTGGAGTTTGAGAACAGTCTGATGAGCGATTACCGCTCCTGCAGCAACAAATGCATTTTCTGTTTTATCGACCAGATGCCGCCGGGGATGCGGGAAACGCTGTATTTTAAGGACGACGACTCGCGCCTGTCCTTTCTGCAGGGCAACTACATTACCCTGACCAACATGAAGGAACGGGACATTGAGCGGATCATCCGCATGCAGCTGGCGCCCATCAACATTTCCATTCAGACCACCAACCCGGAGCTGCGCTGCAAGATGCTGCACAACCGCTTTGCCGGGGAAACGCTGAAATACATGCAGATGCTCTACGACGGCCATGTGGAGATGAACGGCCAGGTGGTGTGCTGTAAGGGAGTGAACGACGGGGAGGAGCTTGTGCGGACGCTGGACGATCTGGCCGGATTCCTGCCGTTTCTGAGAAGCGTTTCCGTGGTTCCGGCCGGGATCACCAAATACCGGGACGGGCTGTTCCCCATCGGGCTGTTTACCGCCGGGGAAGCCGGGGAGGTGATCGATCTGATCGAAAGCTGCCAGAAGGGATACTACGAGGAGTACGGCCTGCATTTCATCCACGCCAGCGACGAGTGGTATATCACGGCGGGGCGGGATTTCCCGGAGGAAGAGCGGTATGACGGTTATATCCAGCTGGAGAACGGCGTGGGTATGATGCGCCTGTTCATCAATGAGTTCAACGAGGCCTTCGAGGCGCTTTTGGGCAGCCCGGAGTACGAAACGCTGGCAGAGACGCTGGACCGCACCCTGACCATCGCCACGGGGAAATTAACCGGCCCCACCATCCGCGGCTTCGCAGAGCAGCTTATGCGCGCCTTTCCACGCCTGCACATCCATGTCTACGACATCCGCAACGATTTCTTCGGGGAAACCATCACCGTTTCCGGTCTGGTCACAGGCCAGGACCTGATCAGACAGCTGAAGGAACGCAAGGAGGCCGGAGAGGACCTGGGCGGCGCGCTTCACATCCCGTCCAATATGCTGCGCGTGGGCGAACAGGTCTTTTTGGACGACGTCACGGTGCAGGATGTGGAGCGGGAACTGAACATGCGGGTAGTTCCGGTGGAACCGGGAGGAAATGAATTTATCCAGGCAATACTGGACAAGGAATACAACATGGAGCGGGACAATGGCAATTTTGTCTACATCCAGGCGTATGACAGAGGAGGGGAGGCGTAGACAGCGCCTCCCTTTCGATTGAAAGAAATGGTCCCACCGCTCATGCCGTCCGGCACTGCCCTCTGGAGGCGGCCCGGCTCTCGCAGAGCAGCCGGACGGTATTGCGGATATCCTCCTCCGTTGTCTCCGGATGCAGGGTGCACATCCGCAGGACCCGTTTTCCGTTCAGCTCAGTGGTGAGAATCTGGGCGTAGCCGCTGTCCGTGACCTCCCGGGCAATGTCCTGGTTGAGGCGGTCTATACGGCTAGGGGGTATATTGGCGGGCGCGCAGCGGAAATTGACGATTCCCAGCCGGGCCGTGGAGACGATTTCCCAGCCGGGATACCTGCGGATCAGTTCTTCCGCCAGCCGGGCCATGGCGCAGCCGTGATCGATCATCTGTCCCATGGCTTCACTGCCCATGACCTGGAGGGTGATCCACAGCTTCAGGCTGCGGGCGGGACGGGTCAGCTCAGGGCCTAAATCCCAGAAGTCCGGCGTCTCGCTGAAAGCCCCGGCGTCCGTCAGATACTCGGGGTGAACGGCGAAGCTGCGGACCAGGTGGGACTGATCCCGCACCAGCGCCATGCTGCAGCCGTAGGTCTGCCTCAGCCATTTGTGGGCGTCCCAGCTCAGGCTGTCGGAATATTCGATGCCGTCCAGGCGTTTGCGCTCGTTTTGGGACAGCAGGATCGAGGCGCCGAAGGCTCCGTCCACGTGCATCCACATCCCGTAGCTTTGGCAGATTCCTGCGATTTCCGGGAGCGGATCGACGCTGCCGGTGTTGGTGGTGCCCGCGGTGGCGATCACGGCAAAGGGCTTTCTTCCCGCCGCAAGGTCCGCCCGGACCGCGGCTCTCAGGGCCTCCATGTCCATGCGGAAATTTGCGTCAGAGGGTATTTTTCGGACCTGATCGGCCCGAAAACCTATGATATGTAAGCCCTTGGCGATGGAAGAGTGAGTCTGGTCCGAGACGTAGGCCACGGCCAGCGTCCGCTCTGCCTCGGTCAGCCTGGCGTCCCGGGCAGCGGTCAGCGCAGTCAGATTGGCCATGGAGCCGCCGGAGACAAACAGCCCGCCGCTCCCCGCCGGATAACCCGCCAGGCCGCACATCCACCGGATCAGCTCCCGCTCGATGCAGCTTGCGGCGGAGGCGTTCATGGCGCAGCCCGCATGGGGGTCAAAGGCGTTTGTCATCACGTCGCCCATCCAGGAAAAGAGGGAGACTGGGCTGGGGATACAGGCAAAGCACCGGGGATGCTGCACCAGGGAGGTGTTTGCGTACACGTCGTCCATCATCTCCCGGTACACCTCGTCCACCGGGCGTCCCTTCTGCGGAACCCCCTTTTCAAGCAGACGGGAAATGGCCGCGCCGTCCGCCTTCCGGAACACGTCCTCCCGCTTTATATTCTCATAAAAATTGAGCGTCTGACCGATAAAGCCCTCCATCAATTCTCCGGCTCTCCGGGTCTGCGCTTCCATGAAAGAATCCATGGCTTATGCCTCCTCGCTGTACTTGACTTATTTCGTATTTTACAGTACCATACAGATGATAGATTTGTAAAATTCATAGTTTTTATTATAACATTCAAAAATTTTGATAGGTGGAGCCATGGAGATTCGGAACATTATTACCTTTGTGCGCATAGCGGAGCTGCAAAATTTTTCCAAAGCCGCCAGACAGCTGGGTTATTCCCAGTCGGCGGTGACGATGCAGATCAAACAGCTGGAGGAGGAGCTGCACGCCCAGCTGTTCGACCGCATTGGCAAGCACATCCGGCTGACCCAGGCGGGGCAGAGGCTGCTTCCCCACGCGCTGGAGATTCTGGACGGAGTGCGCAGGGCCCAGGGCATCACCCGGGAGCCGGAGGAGGTTTCGGGCAGGCTGCGCATTGGAACGGCCGAGTCCCTTCTGATCAACGTGCTTCCGCCCATTATCATAGAATTCAGCCGCCTCCACCCCCGCGTGGAGATCAGCACCCAGACCGCTTCGGTGGCGGATCTGTTCGCCATGGTACAGCGCAACGAAATCGACCTGCTGTACTTTTTGGACCGGAAGACCAATTTTCCCGAGTGGATCAAGGTGGCGGAGCGCCCGGAGCCGGCCGTCTTTGTGGCCTCCGCACAGTCCCGCCTGGCCGGACAGCCGCAGATTTCCCTGGAACAGCTGTTGGAGGAGCCGTTTCTGCTCACGGAGAAGGGCATCAGCTACCGCTATGCCATGGAACAGGTTCTGGCCGAGCGCGGCATGGAGATCCACCCTTTTCTGGAGACGGGAAATACGGACATCATCACCAAGATGCTGCTGGAGAACCGGGGCATCTCGTTTCTGCCGGAATTTGTGGTCCGGGATTACATACAGGACGGGCGGCTGGCAGTGCTGGACACGGTGTGCCCTGAGATCTGCATGTGGAGCCAGCTGGTCTACCACAAAAACAAATATCTGACGCCTCAGATGGACCGCTTTGCGGAGCTGATGGTCCGCCAGATCGGGTCCGGGCCGCTGACATAACCTGCGGATGCTTGTCTCAAATGATTGCTCTTTTCCGGTTCTTTTGCTATACTGTATTAAATTGGCATATGAATAAGCTTACATGAAAGACCGGATGGGAATGACATTGCGGCATTGCACAGAACCATTTGCCGCAGGCTTCAAGGAAAAGAGAATGAGGAGAAGATAGCAATGAGGGATTTGGCTGTTTTATTTGCCCTGAGCAAAGAGGAAGCGGAGAGCTTCAAAACGGTCCCGCGCGCAGTGCGCTCGGATTACATGCACGACAACATCGAAGATATTTTTTTTGACGAGCACCTGGAATACACCCAGGAATTGGAAACGTCCTGGGATGCCATGCACCGCATGCTCACAGACGGAAGTTTAGACGTTCAGAACCAGTGTCCGCCGCTGTGCAACGTGATTATGGGGGGAGAAATTCTGTACGGTCTTAAAATGAAGGACAACAAACCCATACGTCCTGAGGAGGAGAGCGATCAGCTCATCATCCTGAAAACCCCGGAACAGGTGCAGGAGATAGCGGCAGCGCTTCCGAAACGCACCAAGGAGGCGTGCCGGAAGTGTTATGACCGGATCGACAGCCGGAATTATGGAAATGAGAAAAATGATGAGGATTTTGAATACACGTGGCAGTGGCTCCAGCGCAGCCTGGTTTTTTGGACCAGGGCTGCGAAGGAAAAGCGTTACGTGCTTTTTGCGGCCGATCAGTGAGCTGCCCTTGAAAAGGGGCGGCGGACCGGCTCTATTCCGTTGTCTGAACGCCGCAGGCGCAGCCGCAGCCCGTCTGGGCGGGATTGTCTATCAGGTTCCCGTCGCAGTCGAACCGGGAGCCGTGGCAGGGACAGTCCCAGGTCTTATCAGCCCCGTTCCACTCCAGCTGGCAGCCCAGATGAGGGCAGCGCGCGGATATCCGGTGGAGCCGGCCTGCTTCATCCCGATAGCAGGCGTAACGCTTAAAGCCGATCCGCACAATCCCGCCGTGCCCCTTTGGAAGCGGCCGGGACCGAAGGGGGAGGTGAAACGCACCTTTTGCCAGGCCCGCAGTGCTTTCCAACAGATCGGCGGCCAGGCTTTTGGCGGAAGCCCTGAGCAGAAAGCGCTGGGGGCGGAACAGTTCTTCGTATGGGTTTGGAAGGCCGCAGATCCGGTCCCTTATGATCATGGCCGACAGCATGGATGAGGTCATGCCCCATTTCTTGAACCCGGTGGCAACGTGCCAGTAAGGACGGAATACGCAGTAGCTGCCGATGAACGGAATACCGTCATGGCTCATGCAGTCCTGGGCGGACCAGCGGGCCGTGATGTTGCAGCCGGGATAGAGCTGTTTTGCAGCCCGCGCCAGGCGTTCGTACTCGCCTCCGGCGCGGTTTTTTCCGGTCCGGTGGGAACCGCCTCCCAGCAGAAGCGTTTCCTCGTTCCACCTCAGCGACAGACCGTTCTTGTCCACGCTGTAGTACATGCCGTCCATGGGAGCGGTGCCGGATAGCCCCAGGCAGTAGCTTCTGTCCTGGTGAAGCCGCGTAAAGAAAAATCCCGGAACGTTGACAAAGGGGTAATGGGTGGCAAAAACAATATGCCGGGCGGTCACGGTGCCACGGTTCGTGTACACAGTGTGTCCTTTCACCCGGATCACCCGCGTTTTCTCATAGACTGTCACCTGATCCGACAGAGCCTTTATGAATTCCAGGGGATGGAATTGGGCCTGGTTTTCAAACCGAACCGCGCCCACGGTTTCAAATGGGAGTCCGGTCTGCCCGGTGAAGCAGGTCCGGATGCCCAGAGCGGATGCAGCGCGGGCCTCCCGTTCCAGGTCCGCCTGCCTGGCCGGATCCCTGGAGTAGAGATAGGACGGCAGCCGCTTAAAATGGCAGTGGATCTGCTCCTCGCGGATGAGCGTTTCAAATTCTTCCACCGCGGATTCATTGGCGGAGGCGTACAGGCGGGCCCGGTCTTTTCCGGCGGTCCGAATCAGTTTCTGGTAGAACAGCCCGTGCTGGCTGGTGATCTTGGCCGTGGTGTTTTTGGTCTGGCCCCCGGCAATTCGGTCCGCCTCCAGCACGATCACGGAGATTCCCCGGCGGCTCAAAAGAAAGGCGGTGAGTATCCCCGCCATACCCGCCCCGATGACGGCGGCATCCGCTGTCATATCGCCGGGCAGAGGCCGGCGCGGGGGAATCTCCGTGGTTCTGCTCCAGATGGATTCCCCGTTCAGGTCTTGATTGTTCATGCGTTCTCCTTTCCATTCAGGTCCCGCGGTCCCAGCATTCCCTGGGAAAGGCTTGTAAACGGAAGGCCGCAGGTATGGTTTTGGCACAGATAGTAGCAGGTCCCCTGGTCCGGAACCGGATATTCCCGTGTAAAGGGCGCCAGACGGGAGAGCTGGGTTTCGTTGTCCGGGCACTTGAACAGAATGGACATTCTGCCGTGCTCCGGCTCCCTCCTATATGCATATAATTCCCCGGGAACCTCATTTCGCGCGGACACGCACACCAGCTGGCTGCCTGGTTCCCCGGCATCCATGAGAGCGGTCAGGGAAAATGTGTGGGCGCTTGGAAGGTCCGCGATCCCCGCAGCCAGGAAATCCAGCTGCCGGTCCGCAAAGCTGCGCCAATCCTGGTTTGCGGTGAGGTCCGCGAGGGCGGCCAGCACGTGGGCCGCCGCCGAATTGCCGGAGGGCATGGCTCCGTCGTAAAGCTCCTTCGGCCGGTCGATCAGCTCCGGCACGTCCGAACCGTAGAAATAAAAACCTCCGCGTTCCTCATCCCAGAACAGCTCCACCATCTGCCCGGCCCGGTTGACGGCCAATTCCAGGTAGGCCGCGTCCAGGGTGACCTCATACAGGGTGAGTAACGCCAGACAGTAGAAAGCGTAATCGTCCAGATTGCCGGGGAAGGCGCTTTCCCCCTGGCGGTAGCGCACCAGAAGCCTTCCATTTTCGTCGAACAGTTTTTGTTCCACAAACACCTGGGCCCGCCTGGCCATTTCCAGATAACCGGGATCGTCCAGCAGGAACCCCGCCTTTGCGCAGGCTATGATCATCAGGGCGTTCCAGGAGGCCAGTATCTTGTCGTCCCGGTGCAGAGGCAGCCGCTTCAGCCTGTATTCGTAGAGGCGGCGGCAGAGCGCGTCCATTTCCCGGTCCACCTGTTCATAATCCGGATTGTGTATGAGGTTCGGGATATTAGCCCCCTCGAAGTTGCCTTCTTTCGTGATGCCGTACCGGCGGCAGAATTTCTCCTGATCCTGTCTGTTTCCCAGAACCCGTCCGATTTCCTCCTCTGAAAAAACATAATATTTTCCTTCCACGCCCTGGCTGTCCGCATCCTGTCCGCAGTAAAAGCCGCCCTCCGGGCCGGTGAGCTCCCGGCGCACATAATCCAGAATCTGCCGGGCCGTCCTTTGGTAGAAGCGGTTGCCCGTGAGCCGGTAACCTTCCAGATAGGCCAGCGTAAGCAGCGCGTTGTCGTAGAGCATCTTCTCAAAATGCGGCACCAGCCACATTTGATCCGTGGAATAGCGGGAGAAACCGCCGCCCAGCTGATCGTGGATGCCGCCCCTTGCCATGGAGGACAGCGTCTTTTCCGCCATGGCAAGAGCCTGCGGTTCGTCCGCCCAGGCCCGGTATCTCATGAGAAAGAGCAGGTTGTGGGCGGCGGGGAATTTGGGCGCCCGGCCAAACCCGCCGTATGCTTTGTCAAAGGCGGCTCTCAGCTCTTCATATCCCCGCCGGGCCAGCGCCTCTGGATCAGCCGGGGAGGAGGCGTCCGGTATCCGGCGGAGAACCGCGAGAATCTGGTCGCTCATGTTTAAGAGGCGTTTCCGGTCGCTTTTCCAGATTTCGGAAACCGTTCTCAAAAGCTCCAGCAGGCCGGTCATATTGCGGCGGGACGTTTTCGGCAGGTAGGTGCCGGCGAAAAAGGGCTTTTTGTCCGGCGTCATGATGATGGTGAGCGGCCATCCGCCCTGTCCGGTCATAGCCTGGCAGACTGACATGTACACCAGATCGATTTCAGGGCGCTCCTCCCGGTCCACCTTCACCGGAACGTAATCGGCGTTTAACCGTTTTGCCACCTCCTGGTCCTCAAAGGACTCGTGGGCCATCACGTGGCACCAGTGACAGGTGGAATAACCGATGCTCAGAAATATAGGTTTGTCCTCCCGGGCAGCCTTCTCAAAGGCCTCGTGGGACCAGGGATACCAGTCCACCGGGTTTTCGGCGTGCTGCAAAAGATAGGGCGATTTTTCGCGGAGCAGGTGATTGGACATGACGTCTCCTTTCTTGCGGGCAGGCCGGTGGATTGAAAGGCTGAAACAGGACTGCCGTTTGGGAATAGTCTCTGTAGAAACGGAATGAATATGCATGGTTTCCCCATCTGATCCCGGAAAAGAAATGTTGTAAAAGGGAGAATTATAGGATAAGATAGAATCAAAATGTTACGCGATGAGGAAAAGAAATGGATCAGATCACTTTGAGGAGAGCCGCGGCCCCTGACATGGAAGCAATCCTGAAGCTTCAGGTCGCGGTATTTGAAGGGGAACAGGGAATTCCGGGGGAGCTTATCTGCTCTCCGGGCGATCAGTTTCTGCAATGGTGGTGCGCTCTGGAGGGGGACTCGGTTGTGGGCGCGGTCGCCGCCTGGAAGGAAGGGGAACAGGTTCACTGGGGACGGTTTGCGGTTCATAACATGCACAGGGGCCGGGGTATCGGCACAAAACTGGCGGTATTTTCCCTGGAAGACCTGTTTTCGCGGGGATTTGAGGAGATTTACATGGAAGCCAGGGAGGCCACGGTTGCAATCATCTGCCGCCTTGGCGGGCGGGTCGTGGGCAAGCCGGTGGCGTTTTATAAGGGAACCGTGACGCCGGTGCGTTTACACCGGGAAGATTATTGCTGTTTTCCGGGATAAGCAGTGACCGGGCGGTTGGACCGCACAGGAGGGAAGAACATGGACAGAGAGGACATCAAAAAGCAGATTACCATAGCGGTGGTTCTGGTATTTATCGTCAGTGTGATCCTGATTCTGACCGGCAGCGCTATCAATTTGAGCATAAGGGGCACCCAGGAGAGGGAAGCCCAAAAGTATATGAAGGAGATCGTGTCCCAGTATAAGAACATCATCGCGGCGCAGACCGAGGGGGATCTGCAGGCCCTGGAAGCGGCAGCCGCCTTTGTGGGGGATGGGGGCGCTGTGGATGGAAAGACCGCGCTCCCGTATCTGAAGGATTACCTGAACGCAGTGAACGGCTCCGATGATTTTATCCGCATGGGGATCGTCACACCCGACTGCCTGGGATATTATATCGACGCAGACGGCGGGGAGCATGATGGGATCGACGTGGGGGACGAGGAATTTGTGAGAAGCGCACTCTCGGGCAGGCGCGTGATTTCCGATCTCACCGAGGACCGGATGGCGGAGGGGTCCGTGATCGTTTACGGGGTTCCGATTACGCACGGCGGGAAGGTCATCGGAGCGGTCACGGCGACCCGCACCACCTCCAATCTGGCGGATATCATCGGCCGGGAGATTTTCGGAGGAGCCGCCTACCTCCATATCGTGGACAAGGAGGGGAATTTCATCCTGCGCTCCAGCCACGCGGTGATTCAAAAGCCGATGGGCAATCTGTTTGACGATGGGGACGTGACGGAAGAGACGCGGCAGTCCATACTGGCCGACATCAAAAACGGCGGGGATTCCTTCGCTTCCTTCCGCTATCAGGGGGAGGCCTACTGGGTGACCTTTATCCCGTTGGATCTCAACGATTGGCAGATTTTCTGCCTGGTGCCCCAGACGTTTCTCGACCACAACATCAACGCCATTTTTTGGGTGTTTCTGTGCGTTATGATTTGCATCATCCTGCTGTTTCTGATTCTGTTCCTGTACATATACAGCCTGCTGAAAAAAGAGCACGTTACGCTTCAGGTATTGGCGTACAAGGATGTGCTGACAGGGGCGGACAACCGGAACCGTTTTGTCACGGAGCTGCCCGCGCTGCTTCAGGCGCCGGTGGATTACGCCCTTGTGCTGATGAACGTGTGCGGGTTCAAATTTGTGAATGAGTTTTTCGGATTTGAGCGGGGAAATGAGCTTTTGATCCATATCGCAGGTGTGCTCAACGGGAATATCGGAGAGGGGGAGCGTTTTTACCGGGATAATGCCGACCGGTTCGGCATGCTGATTCACTTTGACGGCAGGGAAGCGCTGACCGGCAGGATCCGCAAGATCCATCAGGAAATCAACCGCTATGCCGCCGCGCCCAACCAGGAGTACCGGATCAACTGTAACTTTGGGATTCATATCATGCGGGCGGAAGAGCGAACGCGCCAATGTCCGTCCCCGGACGTGGCCATCAACGGCGCGCTGCTGGCGCTTAACAGCGTCAACGGCAACGCGTCCAACCCGATCGCATTTTACGACGAGGCGATCCATGAAAAAGCGCGCAAAAAGGTGGAGATCGCCAGTCAGATGCACGCGGCGCTGGCAAACCGGGAATTTCACATGTATCTTCAGCCCAAATACTATTTAAACGACAAGACGCTTCACAGCGCGGAGGCCCTGGTCCGCTGGTACGGGGCCGACGGCACGATTCACTACCCCGATGAGTTTATACCGGTGTTTGAGGAAAATGGATTCATCACGGAACTGGATATGTATATGCTGGAGGAGGCGTGCAAAAAGGTTGCGGACTGGACCCGGAAGGGATTTGAGGTGAGGCCGGTCTCCGTCAACCAGTCCAGAATCTTTTTTTACGATGAAACGTATCTGGATAAATTTCACCAGATTGTGGACCGGTACAGGATCGACCCGTCCATGATTATTCTGGAAGTGACGGAGAGCGTGGCCATGAGCAATCTGACCCAGGTGAAGATGGTCATTGATAAGCTTCACGCCATGGGATTTTCCATCTCCATGGACGATTTCGGAAGCGGTTACTCCTCCCTGAACACGTTAAAGGATCTGGATATCGCGGAGCTGAAGCTGGATAAGGAGTTCCTGTCCGAACAGTCCACGTCCCGCAGAGGCCGGATGATCATTGAGAGCGTGATCCACCTTGCCAGGGCGCTCTCCATCACAACGGTGGCCGAGGGGATCGAGGACCAGGCCCAGCTTGAATTTCTGGAATCCATTCACTGCGACATCGGGCAGGGTTACTATTTTGCAAAGCCTATGCCGGTGGAGGAATTTGAACGGACGGTTCTCCACGTTTAAATGGCGGCATCAGTGATGCCGCCCGCCGTGGCCGCCGCCCTCACGGCCGTGGGCCGGTCTGCCGGGGCATTCCGAAGACTGCTCTGAATTGTCCTGGGGGTCGCCCTGGGATTCATCCAAAGCTTCTTCCCGGCCCCCGGTTTGCTCCTGAACTCCGTCCGGCTCCCGGTGTTGGCAGTGCTCGGTGTGGCCCTTTATTTCCTTCATGGATTTGTCCTTAAACTCATCCAGGGTGGCCTGGGGGTCCACGGTCAAAAGCTCCTGTATGGCGTAATACTTCCCCAGCGACATCCCATGTTCGTGGGCCTCGTCACACATATGGCTGTCCACGCTGGCATATTCCGCCGTTACGCTGCCGTGGCACTGTTTCAGGGCCGTGTCCACGCACGCCTGAAGGTCTGAGAGCATCGCCTGGCCGCCGTCCTCCGCCTCCAGGGTGATGGAGACAAGGGAATCCTTCTTAAAATACTTCTGCATCTCATCGCTGCCAAGCAGAAGGGTCAGGGCATCGCCGTATTCCATATGCTTTAACGAGAGGGACTGCAGGATGGTTTCACCCTCCTGCCCATAGGTGGTCTGGTCCACCACCCTTCCCCAGCGGTTGATATCCAGCTCGATGCTGGGATTCACATCGATGCTGATGACAGCCGCCTCCGCGTAGTACAGGCGCAGGCCCCCCAGTCCGCTGGTGGCAAACAGCAGGAGACAGGCCATGGAGACGGCCCATTTCAATTTGCGCGCTGCGCTCTTGCGGCCACGGCGCATGCGTCCGGCCACATAATCGCAGGTCTGTTTCTTCAGCGTATCGCTGCAGGTCACCGTATCGAACGCGTCACGTATCATCTGTTTCACCGTCATCACCTCCCAGCATATTTTTTAATTCCGCCTTAGCCCTCGACAGATGGGTGTATATGGTATTGACCTTTTTGTGCAGAATCCCCGCGATTTCCACGGCCGAATACCCCTCATAGTAGTGCAGATATATGATGATTCTGTATTTGTGGGGCAGCTTCAGCACGGCTTCCAGCACATGGGACAGGTCAGGATCCCGGCCGTCCGCCATAGCCGCGGCTTCCTCGAGAGAGCAGGTGTGCGTCCTGAAAAAGCTTCGGAGCAGGTCCTTGCACCGGTTGACGGTCACCCGGATCAACCATGCTTTTTTGTGCTCCTCCGACTGAAAGGGTTCCGAAAAAAGGGCGTATTTCAAAAATACATCCTGAAATACGTCCTCCGTATCGCTTTCATTTTTCATGTAGACAAAGCAGATATGCTTGACCATATCCGCATATTGTCCGATTGTCTGCTCTACATCTGATTCCTGCCGCATAGCCGCTCCATGTGTCTGGTTTCGTTATCTGTGATGGGAACCGCCGTGCCTTCTGTGGTGTCCGCCGCCGTTGTGACAGCCGTTTCCCGAGGTGGCGTTATGTCCGTGATTTCCGTCCGGGCATACCCAGTCCCCCTCATCGGACCAGTGGCCCTCGCAGTCCCCGTGGTCGTGAGTTCTGCAATATTCGTAATCCGTACAGTCCGCGTATCCCCGGGGACAGGTCCATTCGGCGCCAAATGCAAGGCTGCCTCCCGCGGCGGTTAAAAAGATACCTGTGACTGCTGCTGCCATTATAGTTCTGATTTTCATGTATTTCAATCTCCTTTTTTGATTCGTTCACTTCTAATACGATTGATCATCCGAAATCCTTTCAAAAATTTCAAAAATTTTTAAACTTGTTGTCAAGACAGCTTTTCGTTTTTGCGCCCAAGGGACCGAAAACCTCACACATGAGGGGCCGGGAAGTTGAGAAAATCGGAGAGACTTTGTTCCGAATAAGATAATAATATTGCCGGCCAGTTCCTGATAGGAGAAGCAATATAGTAAAAAACGGACTATAATAAAAACCATCAAAGCTTTGTTAAAAAAGATTCGGAGGGGGATAACAAAAGATTGCTGGTTAAGAAATGCGTCGGTTCCGTTGGGGAATTGATCGAGGGACCCATGTGGTACAGAAAACGGAACAGCCTGTTTTTTACGGATATCGTATCCGGTACTATTTTTGAGTATATTCCGAAAAAGGAAAAATTGCAGTCCTGGAAGCTTGGCGTCTACGCCGGCTGCGTCATACCCGGCTGCCATCCGGGCGAAATAATAGCAGCGGTTGACAGTTGCCTGAAAATGCTTGTTCCGGAAACCGGAACCATAAAAACCTTGTGTCCATTCCCTATGCCGGATGGCCTCCGGTTCAATGACGGGAAATGCGGACCGGGCGGGCACCTGTGGGTTGGGACGATGGAAATGGACGGGATGCGGGAAAACGCCCATGTGCAGGAGGATATCCGGCCACAGGGCGGCCTGTACCGGGTAAGTCCGGACGGAGAGACGGACTGTGTAGAGCCGTTCCTCGCCATACCGAACGGTATGGCCTGGGATTTGGATAAGGGGATATTTTATCATGTGAGGACAGAGGAACAGTCTGTCTATGCTTACAGCTATAACAAGGACCGCCACCAGATACGGCGCCCCGTGAAAGCCCTGGATTTATCACAGGAGCAGGGCGTGCCGGACGGCATGACCATGGACCGGGACGGAAACCTGTGGATTGCAATGTGGGGAGGATACAAGGTCATCTGTATCAATCCTGTATCTGGCGCAAAGATGGGCGAGGTGGTCCTGCCGGATGCCAATGTTTCATGCTGTACCTTTGGAGGGGAGCAGCTGGACCGGCTCTACATTACGTCAGCCCGGGACGCACAGGGAGGCAGCAATGTCTTTGAGGCGGAGACCGGGGCGACAGGGACAGAGCCTTATGAATTTTGTTGGAATGGAGAGAAAATTATATGAGAAGACCGGCAGCTTTAATTACGGGAGCGGCAAAGGGAATCGGAAGGCAGATTGCCGTTACCCTGGCTGAAAAAGGGTACGATGTGGCGGTCAATTACCATACGGACCGAAACGCGGCGGAGGAGGTTTGCCGCGAAGCGGAATCTTTCGGGAGAAGGGCGCTGGCTGTCTACGCGGATATGTCGCAGATAAAAGAGATAAAGGATATGTACAGCCGGGTGGATCAGGCATTTGAGGGAATCGACCTGGTGGTAAACAATGCAGGCATCAGCAGCGAGGTTTATTTTCTGGAGGCGGAGGAAGCAGATTTTGACAGAATGACGGCCATTGACTGGAAAGGACTGTTCTTCAGTTCCCAGGAGGCGGCTAAACGCATGATAGGCCGCGGGATCAAAGGGGTCATCATCAATATATCTTCCAATCAGGTGGATGGATGCTGGCCCAGGGCTACGATTTACGGGCCGACCAAGGCAGCTGTTTCAAAGTTTACGAAGAACGCGGCCATGGAGCTTGCCAGATATGGAATCCGGATGGCCGCGGTGGCTCCCGGGTATACGGATGTGGGTTGGGCGCCGGATGATATCCGCTGGGAGGCGGCAGCGCGCCTGCCCTTTGGAAGGTTTGCCTCCACCAGGGAGATTGCGGAGGCGGTGGCGTATCTGGCCTCCGAACAGGCGGCGTATGTAACCGGCACCACCCTTACCGTTGACGGCGGAGCCACCCTGCCAGTGGTTGCTGCAAATGATTTTGTGTGAGGTTGAAGAATGGAAGATGACCGTTACTATAACAGGCTGTTAAAAGGAGATCAGGGAGCCCTGAAACGGGCGCTCTACAAAGCGATGGGGTTTACGGATGAGGCCCTGGGTAAGCCGTTAATCGCAATCGTAAACTCCTATACCAATGCAACGCCGGGCCACTATAACCTGAACCAGCTGTGCGAACAGGTGCAAAAGGGGATTGAGTCCGCGGGCGGAACCGCCATGGTTTTCGGTACCATTGCTCCCTGCGACGGCATTGCGGAAGGGCACGACGGGATGCGTTATGTGCTGCCTTCCCGGGATTTGATCGCTTCCTCCGTGGAGTGTATGGTGAGGGCCCACCGGTTTGACGGTATGGTGCTGCTCGGCTCCTGTGACAAGATTGTACCGGGGATGCTGATGGCTGCGGCCAGAATCAATATCCCGTCCGTGTTCCTCAATGGCGGGCCCATGCACCCGGCTGTCTATAAGGACAAACACTACGACGGCAATATCGTGACTGAGGCAGTGGGATGGAAGCAGCGCGGAAAAATCACCCAGGAGGAATTTGAATACATAGAAAACATCGCGGAGCCCTGTGCCGGTTCCTGCGCAATGCTGGGAACAGCGAACACCATGGGATGTCTTGCGGAGGTGATGGGAATGTCGCTGCCCGGCAGCGGAACGGTCCCGGCAGTTCTCTCACGGCGTCTGTCCCTGGCCTATGAGTCGGGCCGCGCGGTCATGGAGCTTGTGCGCAGAGGCGTGTGCGCCAGGGATATCATGACAGAGGAGGCATTTTGCAACGGCATCACGGCTCTTATGGGTATGGGCGGTTCCACCAATGCGATCATGCACCTGCAGGCAATCCACCGGGAAGCCGGGCTGGGCGAATTATCACTGGCCGTATTTGACGAATACAGCAGAAAGGTTCCCCAGGTATCGTCCGTGTATCCGGCGTCGCCTTACGACATGGTGGACTTTTACGAGGCGGGAGGCGTCGGCGCGTTATTAAAAGAGCTTCAAAGCTACCTGTATGAGAACGCCGTCACGGTATCGGGAAAAACAGTGGGGGAAATCCTCAAACAGACCCGGCCCACCAGGCGAAGAGAGGTAATCCGGACAGCGGACCAGCCTTTTAACAGCAATGGCGGGGTGGCTGTTCTGACAGGAAATCTGGCGCCTCTTGGAAGCGTGGTGAAACCGGCGGCGATTCCTTCCCATATGATGCATTTTGAAGGCCGGGCCAGAGTGTTCGGGAGCGAGCAGGAGGCCATCAATGCAATCCTGTCCGGGGATGTAAAGGAACAGTCCGTGGTGGTGCTCCGGTATGAGGGGCCCAAGGGCGGACCGGGTATGCCGGAGATGTACCGGCCTATGAAATCCCTTGAGGGAATGGGACTTTCAGAGAGCTGCGCCCTCATTACGGACGGACGGTTTTCCGGTTCCAACCGCGGCTGCTTTGTTGGGCACATATCGCCGGAGGCATTTGAGGGCGGTCTTCTGGCGGCTGTGGAGGATGGGGACCGAATCGTAATTGACATACCGGAAAGAAGCCTGACTCTGGACGTACCCGAAAATGAACTGCAGGAGCGGCTGCGGCACTGGCGCGCTCCGGAGAAACAGATCGAGCCCGGATACCTGGAGACATACAGAAGAATCAGTAAATCAGCAGCTCAGGGGGCTGTGGTGGAATAAGGAGAAATCAAATGCAGTGGTCAAATGACAAAGAATTATTCGGACAGATGAGGGATGTATTGTACTCTGCCGTAATTGGGGATATATTGGATAAAATGCATTATTACCATCAATTCCTCCCGTGGAGGATACAGCCCCTGGACAAGAACATGGTAGTGGCCGGCAGAGCCATGACGGTGCTGGAGGCAGATGCCTTTGAGGATGTGTCGGATTCCCATAACCCGGTGATGAACAAACCTTTTGGATTAATGCTCGAAGCATTGGATGATATCAAGGAAGATGAAGTATACATATGTACCGGTGCGTCGCCGGATTACGCCCTGGTAGGGGAGCTGATGTGTACCCGTATGCAGATTCTGGGGGCGGCGGGAGCTGTGGTAAATGGATTCCACCGCGATACCAGGGGAATTGAGGAATTGGGCTTTCCGTGTTTTTCTTATGGAAGATACGCACAGGATCAGGCGCCCCGGGGCAAGGTAATTGACTACCGGGTTCCCATTGAGATAGAGGGGGTCAGAATCCGTCCGGGAGATATCATATTCGGCGATATGGACGGAGTGGTGGTTATTCCCCGGGAAATAGAAGAGGAAGTTATACAGCGCTCCTATGAGAAGGCCACTGGAGAAAAGACAGTGGGGGAAGCCATCAAAAAGGGGATGCCTGCAAAAGTTGCATTTGAGACATACGGTATCATGTAAAATACAGGACGGAGAGGGATAAAAAATGGAGAACAAAAAGAGGGAAATACGCACGGCCACCAATGGGCAGGCAGTTTGTGTTGTAGTGTTGATTCTGGCATCATTAATAATCGGATTTACAGTTCTGAAGGTTGATGGTATTATCATGTTAACGGTGGCGGCTGTCATCGCGGGACTGTTCGCGCTTTACCTGGGATATTCCTGGGATGATATTACCGGGGCAGTATCAAAAAAGATAGCGGAGGCAATGCCGGCGATACTGATTCTGCTCAGTATCGGGCTTTTAGTCGGTACCTGGATGGCGGGCGGGGTCATTCCGGCCATGATTTACTACGGTCTCAAAATTGTAAACCCCAATTTTCTCCTGCTGACTGCGTTCTGGGTAAGCGTTTTTATCTCCATCGCCACCGGAACCTCATGGGGAACCGTTGGAACCATCGGCGTGGCGTTAATCGGTGTGGGCGTGGGATTGGGCGTGCCCCTTCCCATGGTTGCGGGAGCGGTTATCTCAGGCGCGTATTTCGGGGACAAGATGTCTCCTCTGTCGGATACGACCAACATGTCCGCGCTGGCGGCCAAGGCTAACCTCTATGATCATATTAAACAGATGTTTGTGACAACTGTGCCGGCTATGATCATTGCCTGCGTTGCCTTTACAATCATGGGACTCCAGTTTAAGTCCAGCACCATAGATTCAGAGATATACACCAATATGCTCAGGGATTTGTCTGCGAACTTCCGTTTCAGCCCGTTCCTGGTGCTGCCTCCGGTGCTTGTCATCGGCGGCGCGGTACTTAAAAAACCCACCGTTCCGGTCCTGATCTTGTCGTCGTCGGTTGCCATGGTGCTGGGACTGACTGTACAGGGATTTGGCCATGACATCGTATTTGCGGCAGCTAAATCCGGATTCTCCGCGGCAGCGGCATTTCCCGGAAAAGAACTGTCGGGGGAGATTCTGACACTGCTGAACCGCGGCGGCGCTTCTTCCATGTTTGAGGGCGTTATCTATGTCATCATCGCCTTTACCTTCGGTGGAATCATACAGTTGACCAACTGCCTGGAAATTGCGCTCAAGCATGTGATGAAGCCCTTAAAGACCATTACGTCCGTGGTGAATGCGGCGGGTTTTTCCGCAGCGGCCATTGTTGCCATTGCACAGAATTCCTACATCTCATACTTCCTTGTGGCGGATATTTTCGGGAAGAAGTTTGAGGAGTTGAATCTGAAGGAGCAGAACCTTTCCAGAGTGTTGGAGGATTTTGTGACTGTGACAGAAGGTATTATGCCGTGGACCATATCCGGTATCTACATGGCGACCACCCTGGGGGTTGCTACCATTGACTACCTGCCATATTCCGTGTTCAACTGGTCCTGTACCCTTATATCAATCTTCTACGCCTGTACCTATAAGAGCATCGGAAAATTTGCATTTTCTTATAAGACAGGTAAAGGGGAGCGCAAAACGGCTGTAAAAGCCGCGGCTGAATCATAAAACTAAGGTGTCGTTAAAGGCGAGGAAAGGAAACGGAATATGAAGAATATGAACGGAAGAGAATGGAAGGACGCGGCTATCTGCCAGCACTATTTTGAGGACAACAGCAACTACTATGGAGCGGTTACACCGCCGATTGTGCAGACAACGTTGTTTACGTTTGATACATTTGACGCATTCATTGAAGCCAGTAACCATGAGAGGGAAAATCATCTCTACTGCCGCGGTGTAAATCCCACCACGGAAATCCTGGAAAAGAAACTGGCAATGCTGGAGTGCGGAGAGCAGGCCAAGGTGTTCGGCTCCGGAATGGGAGCCATCTCAGCCACATTGTTCACCTTGCTCGCGGCCGGGGACCATATCCTTCTGGTGAACAATGTATATGGACCGGCTACCATCTACTCAAAGACCCTGGAGAAGTTCCATGTCGAGTGCACCAATGTATTTGTCAGGGATGCGGAAGAGATCGAGCAGTATGTGAAGCCCAACACAAAAATCATTTATTACGAGAGTCCTTCCACTCAGATGATGTATATGCTGGATATTGATACGATTGTGGATATTGCCCGCCGCCATCATGCACTGACGATGACGGACAACACATGGTCCACTCCGTTTTACCAGAAGCCCCTTACCCACGGGGTTGATATCGTAATCCATTCCTGCACAAAATACATCGGCGGACACAGTGATGTAATGGCCGGAGCCGTCATTTCAAGGCATGAGATCGTGGACAGGATATTTGAAATCGGACACCAGTTCCACGGCGCGGCCATCGGTCCGTTTGAGGCATGGCTTCTGATCCGGGGACTGCGCTCCCTGGAGGCGCGTCTTGAACACCAGGCCCGTACCACACAGACCGTGGTGGATATGCTGAAGAACCACCCTATGGTAAAGACGATCAACCATCCCCTGTGCTTTACCGGAAAGCAGAAGGAACTGGCGGATCAATATCTGACCGGATATACGAGCCTGCTGTCCATAGATCTGAACACAGAGGCATTTGAGGATGTGAGGTCTGTGGCGGATGCATGTGAAGTGTTTCAGATTGGAGTCAGCTGGGGCGGGTTCGAGAGCCTGATTCTGCCGCAGAATCATGGGGATAATGACGCGTATCTGAAGGAAGCGCATATTCCGGGGGGATTAATCCGCATTTACCTTGGGATGGAACCGGCAGAGGACCTGGCGGCTGATCTGAAACAGGCATTGGATAAAATTATGAAATAAGAAATGATAGGTTCCTGGGTACAGGAGGCGCTGGCAGATTGCCGGGGCCTCCTGCCTGTGGTTCAATCGGCCGGAACAGACGGGGAGAATGGAAGGAGGAAGCGTATGGAACGCACGGAGATATTGGAACTCATGCAGGATAGGCATTACGGGACGGACATCTATAAGGTTGGGAGTTTCCGTTTCCCATCCAGCTATAAGTTTGAGTGCCATGCGCATGAAGAGATCGAAATCAACTATGTGGCCGCCGGCTGTTGCCTTATGGGAATCGGGGATGAGTTCGTGCCCATGAAAAAGGGAGAGTGCATCGTCATTTACCGTCATACGCCCCATTCCTTTATGGTAAACCTGAAGCAGAGCTGCAGGCTGCTGCAGCTGGAGATGAAACTGAGGGTTCCGGACAGATCCTATGGAAACCGGTTCTTAAATGAGCTTCAGGGAGGACGGCGGTACAGGAAATGCTCGAACTGCGAGTCCATAGCCGATTATATAGAGATGATATGCAGGCATACGAATACCGGGGATTCCGACGGATCCGGCCAGCTTTTGGTGGACCTGCAGCTGGCCTCGCTGTATGTGGCTCTGTCGGAGAAATTCAAAGCGGAAGACTGTGATATACCCAGGAAAAATGACCGGTTCAGTCAGATTGTGCAGTATATCAATGACAATTTTACGGAGCCCATTGATATGGAACAGCTCAGCCGGGACTATGGCATCAGCTCCCGTTATATCCGGAAAAAGTTCATGGAGGAGATTGGGATGAACAGCTCCCAGTATATCAATACACTGCGGGTGAACAAAGCAAAGGAACTCTTGTGGAACTTCAGCCTGAACATAACGGATATCGCCAGCATGACCGGGTTTGGCAATTCTCAATATTTCTGCCGGATTTTTAAAAGCTTTACCAATATGACGCCGGCCGGATACAGGAAACTTTGGTCAGGGAGCGGGGAACGGGCTATGTCCGGGAATCAGACAGAATGATACAAAGTCCGGCTTTAACCTTGCATTTGGTATAATCTGCCTGTATTGAAATGGAAATTTTTCTTGACACGAACACCGTGTCGTCCTTTATACTTAACCAAAAGGATGGTGCAAACACTATGGATCAAATGCAGACGATTAGTACAGTGTCAAAAAATCTTGGTACTTCAAGCCGTATGCTCCGCTACTACGAGCAAATAGGCCTGATAGAGAGCCAGCGCGTGGAGGATTATGCTTACAGGGTTTATGATGAACAGGCAATACGGAGACTTCGTCAAATCATCATTTTACGGAAACTTCGGGTACCAGTAAAGCAAATCCGGGAGATATTCGGCAATCGCAGCGCATTGGGGATCATTGAGGTATTCGAGAAAAATATCAGGGAGCTTGACGAGCAGATGACAGCATTATCAACGGTTAAATCGATACTCAGCCGTCTTGTTCGGGAACTTCAGGAAAAAGCGAATCTAAATTTGCAGCTGGATTATCTTGGAGACAGCTCCGTTTTTGCCGTTGTGGACAACATTTCCTTTCCCAAAAACACAATACAGGAGGAAACGTCGATGGAAGACTTAAACAAAGCAAATGAAACGTTACAAAAGCTGGAGGACAGAGATGTGCGGATTATTTACCTTCCGCCAATGACCGTAGCAGCGGCCCGCTTTTCAGGGAAAGCGGAATATGGAGTGGGACCGGAAGCGACCGGTATGATTGAGAAATTTGTGTATGAAACGGAATTGTTGAAAAAGAAACCTGATGCCAGAGGGATGGGATTTGACTGTTCCAGGGAAGATTTAAGAGTAGTAGTGGGACCAACTCCGACGGCATATGAGGCATGGGTTTCAATCCCTGAGGATATGGAAGTGGAGGCGCCTCTGGTTAAAAAAACGTTTGGCGGCGGGATGTATGCCGCCCATGTATTGAGGGACTGGAATTTTCAGGATTGGACTCTGCTCCAGGAATGGGTCAGTGAAAGCGAACGATATGAAGAGGCCGGAGGACCATGCTTTGAGGAGATATTAAATTATTACAACCTTATGAATAATGGCGCGAAAATGGAAGATACACAGATTGATCTGCTGCTGCCAATTAAGGAAATGACAAAGTAAAGGGTGAAACAAATGATTACAAGCCATGGCGAGACAGCAATGCAAAAACCAATCAGTGAGTATGCGGTCTATCTAAAAAGCCTGATACTGGTGAACATGATTGACGATCCGAAACGTTGTGATTGCCTTCAGAGATTTTCTGTATGTGTTTTGTGACCATTTAATTTCTGACGGACATTTATATGCCGAACCGCAGTAAACAAAGAACCCATTGGACTACCTGTTTCTGGAAAATATGAATCAGCTCTTTCAAGCCTGATTTCGTGTACGCAAATACAGAGTGTCCTGAGATTTCCACAAGATTCACTGTCGCAGTTGGGGGAAGTGTAGTATAATAAAACGCAAGGAACGCAATAAACTGGCAGGGCTACAACAGAATAGAAACTATGTTGCAAGGGCTTTGCGGCACAGGAAGGGAATACGATCATGCCACGAACCAGACAGCTGAAACAGGATATCAAATATTACCCAAAGGCGCTGATGGAAAGGCTGGAGAATATCAAGTCTTACCCCATGACGCTTCTGGAGGCGGATTCCGGCTTTGGAAAGTCAACCGCGCTCCAGCATTTTTTCGATACCCGTAACCCGGAAGCATATCCGCTTCACCAGCATGAATTCCACTCTGAAACCCCGGCGGAGGCATGGAAGGTTTTTTGCAGCCTGATTGCCGCCTTTGACAAGGAAAGTGCGGAAAAGCTTTTTGTCATCGGGATGCCGGATGAGGATACCATGCCGGAGATTGCCCGGACGATACAGGGTATTTCCTGCGGCCGTGAAACCTTTCTGCTTTTGGACAACTTTCAGCTATGGGAGTTGTACCGTCCCTGTGAGTTTTTGAAATACCTGTCCGACCACGGCGGAGAAAAGCTGCATATCGTTGTGGCGACCCACCCCTATACCAAGGAGGAGCGGGGCGGCCTGATACGGAGCGGCCTCTTGTATCTCTTGCAGGAGGAAGCGTTTGCCTTTTCCAAGGAGGACACGGACGCCTATTACCGGGAGGCCGGGCTTCCCCTCACGGGCATCCAGCTTGAAGAAGTCATGCGACTGACGGACGGCTGGGTCATGGCCCTGTATATCCAGATGGACGCCTTTGTCAGAACGGGACAATTTGAACAGGGCGGCATGACGGCCCTCATGCAGAAAACATTCTGGGGAGGTCTGTCCGAAGCGGAAAAAGATTTCCTGCTGGAAGTCTCCATTTTCCCGACTTTCACACTTTCCCAGGCCCAGGCTTTCTCCGGCCTGACGATGGAGGAGACGGAAAACCGTCTGCGGGAGAAGCGCTTTTTTATCCGCTATGACCGGGATCATTCCTGTTACACCATGCACACCCAGCTCAAAAAGATGCTGGAGGACAAATTCGCCCTCCTGCCCGAGAATCGGCAGAGGGAAATCTACTTAAAGGGCGGCGAGCTGGCCGAAAAAGCGGGCGACCGGATGAATACCCTGCGCTTTTATTACCATGCGGGAGCATGGGAACGGCTGTACGCTATGCCGCTCACCAGCTATGACATCGCGGACACCATCGACGAGACCACCACGCCGATGATCCTGGATATTATGGAACACACCACCCATGAGATGAAAGTCCGCTACCCCAAGTCGCTGGTGCCGCTGGCGTTTACCCTGTTCTTCCTGGGGCAGAATGAGGAACTGCTCCGCCAGAAGGACGAGATTGAAAGCGTCATTGTGGAATGTTCCATTTCGGAAGAAGAAAAGGACGCCATGCGGGGCGAGCTGGAACTGCTCCTGTCCTTTCTGGAGTATAACCGTATTGACGCCATGAGCGAGCGCCACCGCAGGGCGTTTAAACTGCTGGGCGGCCCGGCCACACTCATCAACAGCAAAAGCACCTGGACGTTCGGTTCCCCCTCGGTGCTGTATATGTACTGGCGGGAGAGCGGAAAGCTCAATGAGGAATTGGAGCAGATGGACGAATGTATGCCGTATTATTACCGGCTGTCAAGAGGCCACGGCACCGGGGCGGAGCTGATTATGCGGGCCGAGGCCCATCTGCACCGGGGTGAGACGGACGATGCCGAAATCCTCTGCCACCGCGCCATCTTCACAGCCGACAGCAAGCGCCAGAACAGCATAGCCCAATGTGGCGTGTTCACGCTGGCAAGGCTCGCTCTGCTGAATGGGGACAGGGAGCTTTTGGAGGACAGCCTTGCCACCCTGCGCGACCGTTCCTACCGCAACACGGAGGACTTGTGCCGGTATACCTATGATCTGGCAAAGAGTTATCTCTCCCTGCTGCTGGGAAAGCCGGAGGAAGTAGCTCCGTGGCTTGCGGAGGGGAAAATAGACGACAGGCGGCTGGTCATCATGTCCCAGCCTTTCGCGCACATCATCTATGGGCGGATGCTGTTGGAACAAAAGGAATACAAAAAGCTGCTTGGCATGGGCGGCTATGTGATGGGGATTTCCTCCATCTTCCCCAATCTGCTGCCGCAGCTCTATATGAAAATCTACATGGCGCAGGCATTGGACGCCGAGGGGAAACGCGGGGAGGCATCGCAGCTTTTGACCGAAGCGCTGGAAATGGCTCTGCCGGATAGGATGTACCTGCCCTTTGCGGAAAATTATGAGGGAATCAAGGGCGCCCTTGCCGCCGGGATCAGGGAGCAGGCGGAAATGGAGAACATACGTCAGCTTGCAGACCGGCTGAGTAGGTCTCGGACGCTTCTGAAGGGAAAGAACGTGGAGCTTACGGCACGGGAAAGGGAAATCCTTGAGCTGGCAAAGCAGGGGCTTGAAAACAAAGATATAGCTGAAAGACTTGGCATAAAAATTTCAACTGTGAACAATAACTTTTCACGCCTATATCAAAAAGCGGAGGTGTCCAACAGAACCCAGCTTTTGCTCCTGAATTTATAAAAAAGTTTGAAAGCGTGAGTTTTGTCTACATACAAATTTTATTCCGCACCTTACAATTTCATTGTAAGGTGCGGATTTTTTATACCTGAAACAAAAAAATCACAAGCGATGAACAGGGAAAGGAGGATTTTTTGTGGCCTACGGAGCAAAAGAGCAACAGATACCAGAGATCAGACAGGTGACGCCGCTGCCGGACTACCGGCTGAAGCTGGAATTTACCTCCGGCAGTCTGCTGATTCTGAACATGGCGGATATCGTGGGCAGCATACGGTACTTCCCGCTGACGGATGTTGATATCTTCAATTCCGTCACCACAGACGGCTGGACGCTGTTTTTTGACACAGGCGATGAAGCGGAGAAGGTGTCCATTTATTCGGACGCGGCGGTTCGGCTGGCGCTTCGCATACCGTATCCTATGATATTTCGGATTGAACGGGGCGAGGCGGCTGTGCAGCCATCCGGTATGACCGTCTGAGAAGGGAGGAATTTTATGGCGCGCCGTTACAAGGGAAAAAAGATACCGGAGATCGTGCGGGTGACGCCGCTGCCGGACTACCGGCTGAAGCTGGAGCTCACCTCCGGCAGCCTGCTGATTCTGAATATGGCGGAACAGCTCAATCAGGTGCGGTATGCGCCGCTGAAGGATGTGGACATCTTTGGCTCCGTCACAACCGACGGTTGGACGCTGACCTTCGATACCTACCCCAAATTTTCAATCAATCCCCATGAGTTTGAAGGGGTCGAACTGGTGCTGCGGGTACCCTACCAGACGAGAGCGAGGATAGAACGTGAGCAAAGAGCAAAAGAAAACACTGTATAGCGGCACGCTGGTGGCGCTGACACAGGAAATCGAAGAATTTAAGGGCGTTGTAGCCCTGCGCCTGCATAAGACCGGGCGCAGCTATCCCATGGTGCTGTTTCACGACGCCTGCTACACCCAGTTCGGCCCCGATGCCGTGGGCAAGAAAATCATGTGGGCAAGAGAACTGACCAAAAGGGAAGTAAAGGCCGAATATCCTCATGTGTGGCTGATTTACCAAAACAGCCGGGAAGTTGTGGTGAGACGGTTGCCGAGGCTGGCGGAAAAGATGGACGAATACCGCCTGCTGGTGCTGCACCATATGAATGACGGCAGCGAATATCTGGTACAGGCAAAATCCGTGGAGGTTTTGAAGAAACCGCCCGAGCTGAAGGATGCGTGGGAATACACTGTCGTACCGGAGGTGGAACAGGATGTGTAAAAAAGGGAATAAAGGACAAAAGGCATGGCGCTTTCCGGCAGTTCTGGCGGTGGCTGCCGTCTTAACAATCATTGTACTTGCGTTATATATGGCAGGAAATGAATTTATGACGCTGACGGCAGTTTGCAAGTACCTGACGATGCTTGCATTTATTGTATCAATATGTGGAACTTTCGCAATGGAGATTGATCGGGAGAAGAAAGATGAAATGAATCACGAGGAGGGTTTGAGATGAAACGTAAATGGAAACGAACGCTATCCATACTTTTGTCCTTCGCCATGGTACTTTCCATGACGGGGATGAACACGGTGTATGCGCTGGAGAGCGGCCCGCCTGTGGGCGCGTCTGGCCTGTGCGAACACCACACGGCGCACACTGATGAGTGCGGCTACACCGAGGGGACGCCGGAAGTCCCCTGCGCCCATGAGCACAGGTCCGAGTGCTACAAGGAAGTGACGGAGTGCGTCCACGAGCATACGGACGACTGCTACCCGGCGGAGGACAGCGTATCGGACAACGACGCCACGCCGTCCGACGCGGAGGAAAAAGAGCCGACCGAATGTACTCATATGTGCAGCGAGGAAAGCGGCTGCATTACAACGGAGCTGGACTGCCAGCATGAGCATGACGGGGACTGCGGCTATGTCGCGGCAGTACCCGGAACGCCCTGCACCTTTGTGTGCGAGGAATGCGCGAAGGACAGCGGCGAACAGAACCCGCCGCCTGCGGACAATGCCCTTGTGCAGACCATCACCGGCTTTGCGGGGTTTGACGGCTCCGCGCCGCTGGACACCATCGAGGTGACGGAAAAGACCACCGTGGCGGCTATCGGCCTGCCGGGGACGCTGGCCGTGACCCTGGACGGCGCGGACGGTGAAGCGGCCATCCCCGTGACGTGGGAATGCGCCGACGATTATAAGAACACGGAATACGAAACCTACGACTTCACTCCCGTGCTGGGCGCGGGCTATGCCCTGGCCGAGGGACTGGGCAAAAACGACCTGCCCTATATCACCGTAAATATTGTCACAGCGGCAAACAAAAACCTCCGGACAGCCGGCGCCGTCACCGGCCTCTTGAAGCTTGGCGGCACCGTAGTGGTTTCCGACCTGACCCAAGACGGCGGTGACACAATCGTCGGCGGCGTGGTCTGGAAGTGGGACGCGGAAGCGGCCACTCTGACCCTGACCGGCAACGGCAGCATCGGGGGCTCCAGCAACGACATCGTATTCAGCGCCATCGGGGACGTTACGGTGGAAGTGAACGGCACAGTAAGCGCAAGCGCCCTGACCTACAGGAATGAAAAAGCCGGAACCCTTACACTCACGGGCAGCGGCATCCTGACCCTCTCCAACGAGGGGATGAGCGTGATCGAGGTACCGGCTGGGCTTACAATCTCCGGCCTGACCGTAAACGCGAGCACAACAGGAGAATATAGCAACGCCATAAGTGTCGGTTTGGGCAGCTTCACCATGACAAGCGGCAAGCTGACCGCCACCGCCACAGGGGCGCTCACATCCGGAATTTATGCCAGCGAAAATATCGCCATCTCCGGCGCGGCCGAGGTCACAGCCAGCGGCGTGAGCTATGGTCTTTCCGCCTCCGGCGACATCAATATCTCCGGCGGTACGGTGGAGGCGGCCTCCACGGGAGACCAGGCGGGTATCCGCACGGGCAACGGCGTACTGAACATCAGCGGCGGCAGTGTGACGGCCAAGAGTGCCGGCGGCGAGCTGGCCATCGATGCATTGGGCGGCGTAACCGTGGACAGAGCCACCCTCGTCACCGGCGAAAATGGCAATGGCGGCGGCATCAGGGAAAATCTCACCGTCAGTCACACGGATGCAGACGTCACCGTCAACGGCCATATCTCGCAGGAGTATAGCTTCGGCACGGAGGGCAACCTGACGGTGTCGGCGGGCACGGCGAAGGTCACCGGCGATGTGTCGGGCAATGTCACCGTATCGGGCGGCGCGGTCACGGTGGGCGGCACAGTGGGCGGCTTCACCAACCACACCGGCGGCACCCTGAACGGCAACAATGCGCCCACCCAAATCACCTTTGCGGCGGAGCAGACGGGCGGCGTCAGCGGCACAGCGGACAGCACCGGCATTGTCCTCACATTCAGCCAGGAGGTGACCGGTCTCACCAAGAACGCCATCAAGTGCTCCACTAGGGAGGGCACCGCCGTTATCGACGGCGAGCCTGCCGGCTCCGGCAAGGTGTGGACCGTTCCCATCTCTGTCGACACGGAGGGGCTCGTCAATGTCGGTGTCGACCTATTTGGCGATTTCAATGTCACCAACAATCCGCAGTTTGTGACGGTCTATAAAGCCTCGGGCGGCGGCAGCGACACCACCCATACCATCAATTTTGGAAGCAGCACAGGCGGTACGCTTACAGCCACAGTGGACGGCGTTGCAATCTCCACCGATGCGTCGGTAGCGCAGGGTAAAAGCGTCGTTTTTACCGCCGCGCCCAATAGCGACTATCGCATAAAAGAGTGGAAGGACAACAACTCTACTGTAAACGGCACGAACACGACCTATACCATTGCAGCCATCGCAGAGGCGCACACTGTTTCGGTAAAGTTTGAGCAAATACCGACCTACCTTGTTACCGTCAACAGCGGCACGGGCGGCGGCAGCTATGCCGAGGGCGCGACCGTCACCATCACAGCAGACGCAGACCCCACAGGGCAGCGGTTTAAGGAGTGGACGGTCAACAGCGGCGGCGTGACCCTCGCCAACCCGCAGGCGCAGAGCACCACATTTACCATGCCAGCAAACGCGGTGGAGGTAACGGCCACCTACGAGGCGTTGCCCGTAGATACCTACTCCATCACGGTTCAGAATGACGGCAAAGGCACTGCCAGCGCCAATGTCAATTCGGCGCAGCAGGGCGCGGCCATCACCCTGACCGCCACGGCAAGCAGCGGCTACCGCTTCAAGGAGTGGCAGGTTGTCAGCGGCGGCGTGGCAATCGCAAACAACAGCTTCACCATGCCCGCTGAAAATGTGGTAGTCAAGGCAATATTTGAGGATATTCCTGCTACAAAGTACGCTCTGACTGTCACAAACGGCACAGGCGGCGGCAGCTACGCCGAGGGGGCGACCGTCACCATCACGGCGAACCCGGCTCCCAGCGGCCAGCGGTTCAAGGAGTGGACGGTCAACAGCGGCGGCGTGACCCTTGCGAATGCCAGCAGCGCCACAACCACCTTTATCATGCCCGCCAATGCGGTGGAGGTAACGGCCACCTATGAGGCGTTGCCTGTAAACACCTACTCCATCACGGTTCAGAACGACGGCAACGGCACAGCCAGCGCCAATGTCAATTCGGCGCAGCAGGGCGCGACAATCACCCTGACCGCCACGGCAAGCAGCGGCTACCGCTTCAAGGAGTGGCAGGTTGTCAGCGACGGCGTTAACATCGCAAATAACAGCTTCACCATGCCAGCCGCGAATGTGACGGTCAAGGCAATTTTTGAGCGTATCCCCACCACAACCCACACCATCACGTTCAATGCCAACGGCGGCAGCGTGACCACAGCCAGTGCAGCCACCGGCGCGGACGGCAGGCTCTCCAACCTGCCCACGCCGACCCGCAGCGGCAGCTATCGCTTTGACGGCTGGTTTACGGCAGCCAGCGGCGGCACACAGATCACCACGGCAACTGTGTTTACCGCAGACCAAACCGTTTATGCCCACTGGACTTATACGGGCGGTGGAAGCAGCGGAGGCGGTTCGGGCGGCGGTGGGGGCGGTTCGTCCTCTGGCGGCGGCACGACAACCGTTACTCCTCCCGACCCCGGCAAGCCGGATACGGCAATCAATGCGGAAACCAAGGTGACGCCTATGGTCAATGCAAACGGCAGCGCCACCGTCACCGTGTCTGATAAGTCCGTCACCGACGCCATCAAAGCGGCCCAGGACGCGGCGAAAAAGGCAGGGACAGAGAAGAACGGCGTCTCCGTCACCATCGATGCCACCACGACGGGGGGCGCAAGCGACATCACGGCGACCCTGACCGAGCAATCGGTGGACGCCCTCATCAAAGCGGGCGTCTCCAAGGTGCAAATCAAAAGCGATGCGGCCACCATCTCCCTCGACCTTACCGCGCTGAAAGCGGCGCAGGCCGTGGCAGGCGGCGCGATTACCGTTTCCGCAAAGCCGGTGGCGGCGAATATCCTGTCGGCGGCGGCACAGAACGCCATCAGCAATCGCCCGGTGTTCAGCTTCACGCTGCAAAGCGGCGGCAAGCCGGTCAGCAATTTCGGCGGCGGCTCGGCGGCGATCGCCATTCCCTACACCCCGCAAAAGGGCGAGGACACCGGGAAACTCTGTGTGGTCTATGTGGATGATAACGGCGGCGTGACCTATCTGACCGATTCCAGCTATGACCCGGACACCAAGACCATGATCGCCAGAACCGGGCATTTCTCGGTCTACGGCGTGGGCTACAAGGCCGACGCCCCGATGTTTGCTGACATAACAAACCATTGGGCGAAGGCCGACATCGACTTTGTGGCGGCGCGGGGCCTGCTCTCCGGCACAGGGAACAATCAGTTCAGCCCGGACACCGGCATGACGCGGGGAATGTTCGTCACAGCCCTAGGGCGGCTGGCGGGCATCGACCCAACACAGTACAAAAACACCAAGTTCACCGATGTGGCGGCCACCGCCTACTACGCCCCTTATGTGAATTGGGCGGAGGAAAAGGGCATCGTCAGCGGAACCACGGCAACCACCTTCGCCCCGGACACCAATATCAGTCGGGAGCAGATGGCGGTCATCATGGCAAACTACGCGCTGGCGTGCGGCTACACCATCCCCAAGACCCGCGAGGCCGTGATCTTTGCGGATACCAGCTCCATCGGGAGCTGGGCAAAGGACGCCGTGAAAGCCATGCAGATGGCGGGCGTTCTGAACGGTAAGGACGGCAATCGGTTCGACCCGCAGGGAACGGCTACCAGAGCCGAGGTTTCCGCAGTCCTGCACCGCTATGTGGAGCTGGTGATCGACCCGGCTACGGCACAGGGCTGGACGCAGAACGACGCGGGCCAATGGCTGTATTATGAGAATGGCAAGCCTATCACCGGCTGGAAGCAGGTGGACGGCAAGTGGTATTACCTCGACACGGCTGGCCTCATGCAGTCCGGTGGCTGGAAACAGATTGGCGGCAAGTGGTACTATCTCTATGCGGACGGCTCTATGGCGGTCAGTACAAAGATTGACGGCTATGAAGTTGGGCCAGATGGGGCGTGGAAAGAATCTTGATTTTTCATTATACCTAAGCATCAGTTATTAGGGAAAGCCGTCGTCCGCCATCACGTGACGGCGGTTTTCCTGCATACAGCTTGGAAAGGAGGCGCTGACATGGAAAAATGGGTATTAGCGGTAGGTTATAGCAAAGAAAGATTCAATGCTGCGCAGCAGGAATGTCTGAACTATGGTGTATTTATCCGCATGGCTGACAATCTTGCAGAGGCCATCGAAGAACTGGCAAAGCAGAATGACTATCTGCTGATAGCCATTTTTTCCGACACCTCCGATTTCCTGTCCTACTTAAAGCTCCTACGGGGCCTGACAAAAGCGCCGATTCTGGTGCTGAAGCATCAATACGATGGTGCGGAGAAGATTGCCGCCATTGAAGCGGGTGCTGACGAGTATATCCAGTGGCCCGATACCATCCCGGAAGGTGTAGCAAGCTGCCGGGCGCTGATTCGGCGTTATACAGAGCTGAACAGGCAAGAGAACGGGCATCTCAATATCCTGTCGCGGGGCGGCATTTTTATCTCCGTGGACTACCACAAAATCTTTATCAACGCCCAGGAGGTAGAGTTCCCGCGCCGGGAATTTGACCTGTTTTACCTATTGGCGTCCAATCCAGGGCGCGTGTTCACCCAGGAGCTGCTCTATGAGCAGATTTGGAACGGCGATTATGTCCCCACTGAGAACAGCCTGCACTCCTGTCTGCGCCGGATTAGGCGTAAGCTGGAGGCGGTCCGAGCGCCCTGTACGATACAGAATGTGCGCGGCGTGGGTTACTCGTTCCAACAAGAGGAATCATGAACCGACACAAAGCGGCTCAATCCCCGTGATTGAGCCGTTTTTGTGTCACAACTTGCGTTATTTGCTTATCTCCTGACAGCCTGCGGTCAGGCTGTTGACAGTTTCTCCCAGTATACTTCCCCTTGAGACAAAAGGGGAAACGTGGAGAGCGCGACGGCTGAACACGGTGTCCCCAACACGGGGGGACAATTTTGCAGGGGACAAGCACAGGAGGGGAAAACTGAAAACAGAATCGAGCAGGCCAATCAAGCGCCGCAATCCTCAAGGGGAATGCGGCGCTTTTTCATTCGACACAATGCGTCTCGTGCCGCCGTATCTCTCCCGCAACTTGCATACTTCTTCCAGTTCCGCCCAAATGCAGACGGGAGGGCCGCAGCCGCTTCCCCTGGTGCCGCTCCCCGCCTCCGTATCAGTCCGCAACGACCCAAGACTGATACGGAGGAAAGGAAAATGTTTGATAACAGAAGCGATTACGCACAGAACAAGCGCGACAAAGATAGCATCGTCTACATAAGCGTCACCGGCCCCGTCCGGCTGACCCGCGCCGACTTCCCCAGCGAGGCCGAGTTCCTAAAATGGAAACGCTGGTCTGACGGCAATTATCACGCCGCCGAAAAAGCGGGGCGCTGCCATAGCGACAACTGCCTCCCCTTGATGGCGGAATACCTCGACCTCATCGCGTCCGGCCCGTCCGTAGAGG
>OJKJ01000148.1_pt1 | contig 54895 bp, 50 predicted proteins | sample 1596491 | NCBI WGS metagenome assembly OJKJ01 (sample SAMEA4350160, study PRJEB24818) | metagenome | biome: human; feature: gut; material: faeces | place: Denmark | collected 2013-09
ACACGGCTCACAAAATTCCTCCCTGTCTCGTGGGCCCGGAGATTTGTAAAAGAAACAAATCCAAACCGCCCAACCCCCCACCCAACCCCCCCCATCCAAAAAAACCATCCCCCCCCCCATCCATCCGCAACCCGCCTCACTTCCCATTTCACCCTCTCCACATCCCCCTCATTCGGATGCCCCAGAGCCCTGTCATAATTCTCAATCATTTCCCGTACCCTATCTCCATCCCCGCCCGTACCAACCATCCCCTCATATCGTTCCCGCACCGCCGGTTGCATTTGTCCCTGGCACATGAACGTTCCTGCCAGGTGGCATGACTCATCCAAATATTTTCCAACATTCCCCATAATTCTCGAAAAATATTCCCCACTCCCTCCAAATCCCGCCGTTCCAAACAAAAATACATCCTTTCCCACAATCCCGCGCAGAAATTCCGCCATCCCCTCATCGCAGGACCCCTTATCCGTCCAGAATCCGGCGAACACCACATCGGCCCGCGCGGCCTCTCTCCCCGCCCCGGAAACCGGTCCGAAGTACATACAGGTTTCCGCCGGTAAAACGCTGCGGATTCCATCCGCCAGTAGCTTCGTGTTCCCGGTGCGGCTGCTGTAAATAATCGCATATGTCATACAGAACACCTCCAAATCAATGAAATCACACCTGTTCCCGGTCAAACACACAGTGCACGCCCTCGTGCCTCTGGATCCCGCCCAGGCAGTCGCGGTTGCAGCGAACGCACTGCCGCACGGCAGCGGTATTTCCCTCCGTCACCTTCCTGGGCCAGTCCGGATCGGCCAGGAGCTGGCGGCTCATGGCTGCGCAGTCGATGCGCCCGCTTTTTAACTGTTCCTCCACAAAGTCCGGGTCCATCAATCCGCCCACCCCGCACACCGGCAGGCGGGTAAGGCTCCGGACCTCATCTGCATAGCGCAGGAAACAGCCCTGACTGGAAAAATAAGGATGATTTGCCGGCGGGATCGTATCGGACAGCCGGGAGTGATCGGCAAGGGTTACATGAAAGCTGGTCACCCCGGCCTGCTCCAGCAGTGGTATCAGAACCGGCAGTTCCTCCACAAGCATACCGGCGTTGCCGTAATGAGGCTCCTCCTGGCGCACGGCCAGCTTGAAATCAATGGGCATGTCCGGCATGCTGCGGCGGATTGACGTCACGGCTTCCACCGCAAAACGAGCCCGGTTGACTACGCTTGCGCCGTACCGGTCCTGGCGGCGGTTGAAGAGAGGAGAGGCAAAGCTGCCGCACATCCGGTCGCCGTGGACCTGTACCATATCAAAACCTGCCTTTGCCGCCAACACGGCCGTTGAGCCGAAGGAAGCGGTGATCCCCGCAACCTTCTCGGCGGGCAGAGACGAGATATAGGGGCCGACCCGCTGGTTTAAAAGCTCCCGGAGCTGATCCATGGAATCCCGCTTCGTCAAAACGCCCGGCAGGTAACGAACCATTCCCGCCAAATCGCTGTCCGACTGGTGCAGCTGGGCGCAAATCAAACAGCCCTCCCGGTGGACGGCCTCGCACAGACGGCGGTACCGGGCAAACCCTCTGGCGCTGTAGAGCGAGCCGAAGGGCGAGCGCCCGGCGGGCACATCCCCGACGATAATCATAGCGCAGCCGCCCGCCGCGATGCGCCGCAGTCTCTCCAAAAGACGTTCTTCGGGCAGGCCAAATGAGGTGGGCGCGAAGATAATCCTGTTTTTCAACACAAGCCCGCCCAGATTCACCGGGCTTGCAATCGTTTCATAACCCATGCCCGGATGCTCCTTCCCCGCAAGTCCCGCGGCGGTCCTCCGTCAGCCGCTCCAAAAGCGAAAGCAGGTTCTGCCGCACCTCCGGTTCCAGCCCGCTCAAAATTTCCCGGTCCCACTGGAAAAACAGCGCGTGGCTGAGATCGAAAGCCTCACGCCCTTTTGCGGTCAGCTCCAGAATGTGGGCCCTGCGGTCCCGGGGATTCAGCTTCTGGAAAATGAACCCGGCCTGTTCCAGTCTGGTCAGAGAGCGCGCCACGTGGCCGGAATCCATTTTCAGCGCCACGGCCAGTTCCCTGGGAGAGCAGCCGGGATGTTTGCCGATGTAGAGGATAAAAAACAGCAGCCCCTGGGACAGTCCGATTTCCTCCAGCTTCCGCCCACAGTATTCCGCAAAATCTTTGCGCAGCAGTGTGATAAAATAAGCAAATGAACGAATCATCAGAATACCTCCATGAATATTTGACTTAGTCAAGTATATTGCAAATACATGACTTAGTCAAGTAAAAAACGATAAGCCATCCCAGGACCTGCAAAAAAGCCGTAAGCCCTCCCCGCCCATACCTTCTCCGCTCGAAATTGTCTAAAATATAACATACATCCCCAATATTTCCTCGCAAATTAACTCAAATCCTCCTTCCGATTCTAACATTCCCCTTTGCTTCATATAAAATATGAATAATTTAAATTCCGCTATTGACATTCCTGTTGTGCAATGTTAATATGAAGGAAACATTAAGGTAAGCTTAAGATTACATTAAGGTAAAGAAAAGGAGAGGAAAGTATGAGAAAACATTCAAGAGCGTTGGTAGCATTGGTTCTGGGATCCAGCATGATTCTTGGCGCTTGTTCGGGCGGAGGCCAGGCGGCATCCACAGAGGCGCCCAAGGCGGCCGAGACCACGGCGGCTCCGGAGTCAAAAGCGGAGGAGTCGAAGGCTGAGGAGACGAGCGCAGAGGCTCAGGGCGGGGAGATGTCCCACGACGAGTTAGTGGAAGCGGCCAAGAAGGAAGGCAAGCTGGTGGTTTACTCCACCACGTCCCGCGTTTCCACCGCGGCTGAGAATTTTGAAAAACTTTACGGAATCAAGGTTGAGACCGCAAACTTAAAGGACGGCGAGCTGGTTGAGAAGATTTCCCTGGAGGTTGGCGGCGGCGTCAACGGAGCCGACATGGTGCTCTGCCAGGACGGCGCCAGAGTCTACGGCGAGTTAATCACTCCCGGATACCTGGTGAACTACGTTCCCGAGACCCTGAAGGATCAGATTCCCGAGGAGAACCAGAATCCGCTGGTATTCCAGTTTGTGGATAAGGTGTTCATTTTCAACAGTGAGAATTCCACGGACGCTCCTGTGAACAATATCTGGCAGCTCACCGAGCCGGAGTGGAAGGACCGCGTGCAGTTCAAGAACCCCAACCAGGAGGGCGTGAACTCCAACTTCCTGACCATGCTGACCAGCGACGAGTGGTCCGGCAAGATTGCGGACGCTTACAAGGAATATTATGGAAAAGACATTGAGCTGACCACCGAGAACGCAGGTTACGAGTGGATGCAGGCATTCTTTAACAATACCGTTTTAGGTACCAGCGATTCCACCATCGCGGAGAACGTGGGAACCAAGGGACAGAAGGATCAGCTGATCGGCCTGTTCGTACTCTCCAAAACCCGCTACGTTGAGACCAAAGACCTGGCCCTGGCGACCGCGCCGGATATGGCCCCGTTCAGCGGTTTCTACTATCCGATTTACGCACAGCTCACCTCCAACGCACAGAACGTGAACGCGGCGAAGCTGTTTATCGAGTACCTGATGACTGCCGAGGGCTTTGAGCCCTGGTCCTCCGACGTGGGTTCCTACTCCGGCAACCTGCAGGTTCCCTGCAACCCGGCCGACAAGGATATGACCTACTGGGCGCCCAGACTGGTCCGCGAGGATCCGCAGTACGTGTATGAGAACCGCGCTCAGGTTGAGGAGTTCGTCAACAACCTGATCAACTAATTGAAACAGTCAACAATTCACGCCGGCCGCCTGAAAAGACGGCCGGCACTCAGATAAGGGGGATCGATTATGTCATGGCAGAACCGGTTTAAGTCGTTTATCAAAGAGCCGCAGAACATCATCCTTATCGTGCTGTTTATTCTGATGTCCTTTCTGACCCTGCTGCCGCTGGTGTCCCTGATCCGCGATACGCTGATCGCTCATCCGTCCGAACTGATGAGCATCAAGGGAGCCAAGGCCGGGGATTTCACACTGTTCCACTGGTACAAGGTATTCTTTGACGGAAAGAACAGCAAGAATCTGTTCTACAGCCCGTTCTGGAACACGGTCAAGGTTTCCATCGGCAGCTGCGTGATCGCCATCGGACTGGGCGGCACGGTAGCCTGGCTGGTGGCCCGCTCCGATATCAGGTTTAAATCCATCATCAGCACGATTTTTGTATTTCCGTACATAATGCCGTCATGGACGCTGGCCATGGCCTGGCTGAACTTTTTCCGCAACGCGTACATCGGAGGCAAGCCCGGCCTGTTCACCGCCCTCACGGGGATCGAGACGGCCAACTGGTTCGCCTACGGCCAGTTCCCCATCATCGTGGTGACCGGCCTGCACTACGCGCCTTTCGCCTACATTCTAATTGGCGGTATTTTACAGAATATGGATGCGAACCTGGAGGAGGCGGCTATGCTGCTCAAGGCCAGCCGCATGAAAATCATCCGCAAGGTGACGCTGCCCATTGTGATGCCCGCCATATTCTCCGCGTTCCTGCTGACCTTCGCCAGCTCCATGAGCGCCTTCGCGGTCCCCGCATTCCTGGGCACCCCGGTGCGCTACTACGTGCTGACGACCCAGCTCTACCGTACGCTAAACGGCGTGAACCAGGGGTACGGTTATGTTTTGGCCGTGGTCATGCTGGCGGTCGGACTGTTCGTTCTGGCCTTCAACCAGTGGTTCGTGGGCAAGCGCAAATCCTTCACAACCGTCACCGGAAAGAGCTCCCAGGTCTCCCTGGTGAAGCTGCGCGGCGCAAGGACGCCCATTTCCGCAGGCGTGCTGTTTATGCTGCTGCTGATCGCGATTCTGCCGCTCGTCTCCTTCGCAGTGGAGTCCTTTACCATGGTGACCGGCAATTACAATCCGTCCAACTTTACCTCCATCTTCTGGCTGGGTAAGGGCAGCACGGATATCGCCAACGGCGAGCCGGGAATCCTGCGCAACAAGTACATTTATCTGGGACTGTGGAACAGCATCAAGCTGTCCGTGTGCTGCGCCTTTGTGGCAGGCACCGCGGGCGTGCTCTGCGGTTACGCGGTGGTCAAGCGCAGAGGAAGCCGCCTGTCGGGCGTGGTCAACAGCCTGGCGTTCTTCCCCTATCTGATGCCCGCTATGGCCTTCGGCGCCATTTACCTGTCCATGTTTACCCAGAAAAACGGCTTCATCCCGCCGCTGTACGGCACATTCACCCTGCTGGTGCTGATCGGTTCGGTCAAATACCTGCCCTTCGCCTCCAGAGCGGGCGTCAACGCCATGCTGCAGCTGAGCAACGAGATTGAGGAGGCGGCCGTGATTCAGGGCGTGAGCTGGTGGAAACGCATGGTCAAGATCATTTTCCCCATCCAGAAGACCAGCTTTTTGAGCGGCTACCTGCTGCCATTTATCTCCTGTATGAGAGAGCTGTCCCTGTTCATCCTGCTTGTCACCCCGGCCAACCGCGTGTTGACGACGCAGCTGTTCCAGTACAATGAAAAGGGCTGGAACCAATACGCCAACGCGATCAACCTTCTGATCATCGTGGTGGTGCTGTTCTTCAACCTGGTGATCAACAAGCTGACCGGAGCGTCTATTGACAAGGGAATAGGAGGATCATAATATGTCAGATATTGTACTGAAAAATATAACCAAGCGGTTCGGCAAGAGCGTAGCCGTGGATAATCTGAACCTGACCATCGCAGACGGGGATTTCATCACCCTGTTAGGCCCCAGCGGCTGCGGCAAAACCACCACCCTGCGTATGATCGCAGGGCTGGAGACGCCCACCGAGGGCGAAATCTGGATCGATGGGAAATGCGTGTTTTCCGCCGAGAAGGGCATCAACGTGCCGCCCAGCAAGCGGGACGTGGGCTTCCTGTTCCAGAACTACGCCCTGTGGCCCCACATGACCGTGTACCAGAACATCAGCTTTGGCCTGGAAAATATGAAGTGGCCCAAGGACCGCATCCGCAAAAAGGTGGATGAACTGTTGAAAATGCTGAAGATCGAGGAGTTTGAGAAACGCTATCCCAGCGAGCTCTCCGGCGGCCAGCAGCAGCGCGTGGCCATCGCCAGAACCCTGGCGACGGAGCCCAAGGTGCTGTTCATGGATGAGCCTTTAAGTAACCTGGACGCCAAGCTGCGCATGGACATGCGCACGGAGCTCAAGCGTCTGCACCTGGAGACCAGGTCCACCTTTGTGTACGTGACCCACGATCAGCTGGAGGCCATGACCTTGTCTACCAAGATCTGTCTGATGAAGAAGGGCCTGCTGCAGCAGTACGCGCCGCCGCTTACGGTTTATCATTCCCCGGCCAATATGTTCACCGCGGACTTTGTGGGAAATCCCTCCATCAACCTGATCGAGGGCGTGGGCTCCAACATCAACCTGGATGAAATCAAGATACAGGTGGGGGACTTAAATATGCTGTTCTGTCCGGAGTCCAACAGCGTATCTCTCAGCGGCAATCATAAAATTGTGCTTGGAATCCGCCCGGAATATGTTAATATAGAAGCAGACAGCGCCCTCCAGGCATCGATTTACTCCACATTGCCGTCCGGCATGGAAACCATTGTGAAAATCCAGCTGGGGGATCTGATTCTCACCAGCGTGGTGTTCCAGGGTAAGGATTTCAACGTAGGTGAAACGGTGGGCGTTGAATTTACGGGTGAACGCTGCGTTCTGTTTGACGCTGAAACGGAAGACTACCTGGCGCTTGGCCGGTTGGAGGTTATCGCCGGGTAATTCCCGCCCAGGGGAGAGGATTGCATGAAGAAGATACTGATTGTGGATGATGAACGGGATATTGTTGAGTGCCTGGATATGAACCTGCGCAAGAAGGGCTACGCCACCGCCTACGCCTGCGACGGCACGGAGGCGGTGCTGGCGGCCAGGCGGGAGCGGCCGGACTGCATTTTGCTGGACGTGATGCTGCCCAAGATCAGCGGGATCGAGGTGTGCCATCTGCTGAAGGCGGATCAGGCCACCGGGCACATTCCGGTGATCATGCTGACGGCTAAGGGCGAGGAGGACGACAAGGTCACCGGCTTTGACGCCGGGGCGGACGACTACATCACCAAGCCCTTCGGCTGGCGGGAGCTGTTTGCGCGCATTGAGGTAGCGCTGCGCCGGAGTCAGCCCTCCGCTCCCCAGAGCCAGGAGGACAACGCGCTGCGCGTCAAGGACCTGGCCATCTATCCGGATAAATACGTGGTGGAGCAGGACGGCAGGCGGGTGGATTTGACGCCCACGGAATTCGGCATCCTCAGGGTGCTGGCGGAGCATCGGGGAAATATCGTCACCCGAAACGAGCTGAACGAAGCCCTGGGAATCACCAACAACGGCGGGGAGATCCGTTCCCTGGACGTCCACATGAGAAATCTTCGCAAAAAGCTGGGCGACGACATCCAGGAATGCCGCTATATCGAAACCATACGAAGGATCGGGTTCCGCGTAAATGAGTAAAATTGATCGGATCATGACCATCGGCCTGGTGATCTTCTGGCTGGTGGTCCTGGTCCTGATTCTGTTTTGTGTCCTGATCCGGGAATATCTGTATTTTAAGAATTATATTTCGGAGCTGGAGAAGCGCAATCAGAAGCTGGAGACAGAGCTTGCGGCCCGGGAAAAGCGCCTGCGGGACATGCGGGCATCGGACGACGACCGTTTCAATTATTTTAACGCGGTGTTTGCCGCCATGAAGGACGGCATCGTGGTGTTTAAGGACGACGGGGCGCTGGTGCTGGCGAACCGGGCGGCCCGGGCTTTTCTGCACATCGACAAGCACATTTTCTTTAAGAGCGACAAGAGCTCCTACGGGGCTTTTTACGGGCTGGTGTCCGACGTCTGCCGGGAGGCGTTTGAGAGCGCGACGGAGCGGCGGGTAGAGTTTCAGGAGGGGGACCGGATTTTCGAGGTGTCCGCTCTTTTGATTCCGGACCGTTACCAGAAGGGGATTTGTCTGGGCGTGATGGCGGTGGTCATCGACGTGACCGAGGCCAGACGGCTGGAAGCCCGGCGCAAGGAATTTGTCAGCAATGTGTCCCACGAGTTCCGCACGCCCATGACCCTGATTTCCGGCTACGCGGAAATGCTTCGGATGTGGGACGAGGTGACGAAGGAGGAGCGCACCAAGGCTCTGGATGTGATCGAGCAGGAGACCAAGCGGTTAAAGAAGCTGGTCAGCGAGCTGTTGACCCTGTCCAGGCTGGACCGCCAGGAGGGGCAGGAGCGCAATCTGCCCTTTGTGGATGTGGAGGCGGTGATTGAGCAGATTCTATGGAGCCTGGAGGACATGGCGAACAAGCGCAGGGTGGAGTTAGTCTCCGACGTGGAGGTGGATTACCCGATCCTGCGGGCAAACGAACAGTTTTTCTACCAGATGCTGTTGAATCTGATCGAGAACGGCATCAAATACAACCGGGAGCAGGGACTGGTGAAGGTGTGGGCCCGCAGCGATGGAAACGTCCTGCGGATCACGGTGTCTGACAGCGGAATGGGCATCGAAGAGAAACACCAGGAGCGGATTTTCGACCGCTTCTACCGGATCGACGAGGACCGGAATTCCCGCCACGGCGGCAACGGCATCGGCCTCTCCATCGTCAGCAGCGTGGTGGAGCAGATGCGGGGCAGAATCCAGGTGGAGAGCCGCCCGGGGGAGGGATCCGAATTTAAAATCGAGCTGCCATTAAACGGCGGAACTTTAGGAGGATAAAGTGAACGTATTGATTGTGACAGGCCTTAGCGGTGCGGGCAAGACCAGAGCGCTGCAGATTCTTGAGGATAAGGGATATTATTGTATGGATAATATTTCCCCAAAGATTCTTTTGCAGCTGATCCACGGGGAGATGCAGGAGGAAGGCTTTTCCAAGCGTCTGGCCGTGACCATGGATATCCGCAGCTACGGCGTGCCGGACGGATTCGACCAGATCGTGGACGAGATGAAGAAATGCAGCGTCAGCGTGCGGGTTCTGTTTCTGGACTGCGCGGAGGAGGTGCTGTTAAAGCGCTACAAGGAGTCCAGACGGCTGCATCCGCTGATGAGCGGGAACCGCAATGTGAATCTGACGGACGCGATCCGGCAGGAGATTGGCCGGATGGAGAGCCTGAAGGTGGAAGCGGATTATGTGGTGGACACCTCGGAGCTGTCCACGTCGGCGCTGCGGGAAAAGCTGACGGATCTGTTTTCCGGGCCGGATGTGGCGGGGATGCGGATTGAGTTTGTGGCCTTTGGGTATAAGTACGGGATACTGGCGGACGCGGATCTGGTGTTTGATGTGCGGTGCGTGGCGAACCCGTATTATGTGAAGGGGTTGAGGGAAAAGACGGGGGAGGATAAGGAAGTCAGGGACTTTGTGATGGGGTATGAGGAGGCAAGGGAACTGTTTAAGCGGATGGTGGGGTATTTGGAGTATGCGATTCCGCTGTATGAGAAGGAGGGGAAGGCGCAGTTGGTGATCGGGCTGGGGTGCACGGGGGGGCAGCATCGGTCGGTGACGTTTGCCAGTTTGTTGCGGGATTATTTTGGGGAAATGTTGTTGTGTTTTTGCGAGGGATAAGATGGATAAGTTTTCGTAGATAGGGGAACGGGGATAACGCCGGGAGTTTGAAAATGGGGGGTTTTGACGGGTAAAAGATACAATCCGGCAAAACCCATACTATTTAGCAAAAGAGGACACTTTCTGGCAAAAGATATACTCTGCGGCAAAACGATTATAAAGTCATTTGAAAGCACATTAGCTTGCTCTTTTTCAGATAGTAAAGTGTAGGTGGATGTAATAAAATAGCATTATTAGATTAAGGAGGCAACAATGAGGAAAGTTGATGGATTAAGAAACGTAATTGCGGATCAGTTTGCCTGTGAATATAAAGCTTATGACTTGGAAGATGCTTGCAATGTGTACGAAATTGAACCAGATGCTGGACTTGATCCAATGCATAGCAAACGATTGTATGTATTAAGTGGTTTAAAAAAGTTGCCGGACGATGATATTTGGAAGTTGGCAAGAAGAATAGTTAAAGAATTTGAAAATGCGGAAATGATAAAGACAATGGAACCTTATTTGGCTGATACGGAATTAGTGTTTTCATTTGTTACAAGAAGGCGAATTGTTGATTTTTTGGATTCGTTAAGTGATATGGAAGGGAGAATGAAATTAGACGATTTCCTCTCGCTTATTTGGAATATGTCTGAAACTACAGATTTTTTTATTGGAACGACTGTGGGCGAAGAAATTATGTCTGCGGTAAAGCTTGATAAGACTATGTCCTATAAGGAATTACTTACCAATCGATTAGAGGTTAAATATCTGCCCGATGAAACTTTTATCAAATTCTTAGAGTGTTTGGTAAAACCGGAGGTAAGAGAGGGCAATGAACAGAAAAATTACGTTCAAGGTATAAATGGAATAATTAAGGAAGATGGATATGAGTTATATATTAGTTCTCAAAAATCTAGAGTTCCACATTATAGTATAGGAAAAAGAAGAGCTGTTGAGGGAGAATTGAAAAATCTCATTTTTGCTCCGGTAGGTCAAAAGCCAGATATTACTATTGAGAATTCGATTAGCAATGAACTGCGGCTGATAGGAGCTGCTGATAATTGTTTGTTTTATAACTTTGAGCTGGGCGCAGATGGATTACAGTGGAATACTCTAATTGAATGGTGGAAAAGGAATAATAAAGAAAATGATGGTGATTCAGAGCTGGAATTGTATGGAAGATTGAGAGCATCGCTAGATTCAGAATCTGAAAAAATCTTTTTTAGGACATATTATAATTATTATCGCCACCCGATAAAGAAAGATATTCCTGCATTAGTTCCACAAGTATATTTGCATTATGATCCTCGTAGCAAATATCAGAGGAAAGGAAAAGTAGTATACTCCCATCAAAGAATGGATTTTTTGATGTTAATACCAGGGGGAGTACAGATTGTATTTGAATTGGATGGTCAACAACACTACTCTCTGAATGGAAAGGCAATGCCTGCATTATATGCAGAAATGGTAAAAGATGATAGGGCATTGCGGTTAAAGGGGTATGAAGTATATCGATTTGGAGGGTATGAGTTTTTGGATGAAAACTATGCAAAACAAATCATAAGTGAGTTTTTTGATGAATTATTTGAACGGTATGAAATTGATTTATAAAGCACGGAGGAAATGTGCATGGAACTACTAAATGATGTAATTATTCAGTGTGGAGAATGCGGAAATATTATCATCATTAAGAAAGAATATTTGGATGCAGAAACATCGTCATACGAAAGACAGATGGGTCCAGAAATTGCGTATGAAATATATGAAGAGTGCGATTGCGAAAAATGCGGAAATAATATAAAATACAGGATTTCTGGTTACGAATATCCAGCAGGGTGTTTCAATTATGAAGATAATGAAATACATGGTGGACGATTCCTTGAGAAACCTAATATGGGGATTGTGTATGAAGTAGAATTTGATGAAGAAAGTATAGCTTCATTTTTACCACAAGTAGAAGAAAACATACATAGGATATTGAGTGATAAAAAATTTGTATATCAGCTTACTCCTAGAGAGTTTGAAGAGGTTGTGGAAGAAGTGTTCAGAAGGCAAGGATTTCAAACTCGTTTAACTCCTCAAACACGAGACGGAGGAAAAGATATTATTGCAACAAAAAGCATATTAGGTAGACCTGTCATGTTTTTGATTGAGTGCAAAAGATATAATGAAATGAATAAAATAGGTGTTGATATTGTTCGAGCCTTATATGGTGTCCAAACCGCAGAAAGGGCGAATAAGTCAATTATTGTGACATCTTCCTATTTCACAGGAGATGCACAGAGATTTGCAGAGCAACAGAATACATTGATAGATTTATTTGATATTGATGATTTAATTAGGTTAATGGAAAATAGTATTCAAAATGAACAGAACAATGTTTAGTTGCTCACTATAATAAGATAAAAATAAATATACAATTAAGGCTGTTAAGGAAATGCATATAACAAAGAAACGATACATTAAAAAAGTAAAGGCATAGCAAAGGCGAGGAGGTGAACTGAGTGAATAGTCAAGGTGACTTTAATAGGAAATCAAATATTATTATCTACACAACAGAAGATGGTTTGGCAAAGATAGATACAACTTTTGATGGAGATACGGTCTGGCTGTCAATTGATCAGATGGCGGAGTTGTTTCAAAGAGATAGAAGCGTAATAGGCAAGCATGTGAGAAATGTTTTTAAAGAAGGAGAATTGTCCAAAGAATTAGTATGGGCAAAATTTGCCTATACTGCTGCTGACGGAAAAGTTTATGATGTAGATTATTATAATCTTGACGTGATTATTTCGGTCGGTTATCGTGTGAAGTCAAAGCGCGGCACACAATTTAGAATATGGGCAACAGGCATTTTAAAGGAATATATGAGAAAAGGTTTTGCGCTGGACGATGATCGGCTGAAGAATTTGGGTGGTGGAGGCTACTTTAAAGAATTACTCGAACGTATTAGAGATATACGTGCTTCTGAGAAGGTATTTTACAGGCAAGTCTTAGAAATTTATGCTACAAGTATTGATTATGATCCGAAAGCTGAAATATCCATTCAGTTCTTTAAAAAGGTTCAGAATAAGATTCACTATGCGATTCATGGACAAACTGCAGCAGAAGTTATTTATACCAGAGCGGATGCTGAAAAAGAGTTTATGGGACTTATGACATTTGCAGGAAACCAGCCAACATTAAAGGAGGCTGTCATTGCCAAAAACTATCTGAATGAAAAAGAACTTCGGGCGATGGGACAACTTGTTTCAGGGTATCTTGATTTTGCGGAACGCCAGGCAGAGCGGGAACAGATAATGACTATGAGCGATTGGGCAGCGCATTTGAATCGTATACTTACAATGAGTGGCGAACAGTTACTTCAAGGAAACGGAAGTGTTACTCATAAACAAGCCGTGGATAAAGCAACGAGTGAATACAGAAAATATAAAACCAGAACCCTCAGTGATGTGGAGAGGGATTATTTGGATTCGATAAAAATATTGGAGCATAAAACGGATAAGAGTTGAAAAGGTGATATTATTCACGAGTTAATAAATAAGACAAGCGAAATTCCGCCAGGGGTGAGCCACGTCTTTCAGACATCATTATCATCCGCTCAACACATGTCGAGTCGATAATAATGATGCAGAATTGTAATCCGAATAAAAATAGAGGGTTAAAACCACAAAATATAGTGAAATTATGCAAAGAATAGTTTGCTTATATCAGAGGTTCTAGTTAATAATAGGTGGGCGAATAGATTGAGTAAAGTTGCTAAAGCTTTACATAGTTATATTACGGGTAATATTGGCGAATTATCCGTAAATTTAATATACCAAAAAATAATTCTGTTTGTACTTCCTTAGAAGTACCCATAACGCCAGAACAGGATACCGTATGGGTTAAACCGGAATCAAATGGCCGAATTATTTGAGCGTGATGTAAAAACAATAGGAAAGCATATTAATAACGCTCTGCAAGAGGGATTGCTGGGTCAGGCTGCAACTGCCGCAAATTTTGCGATAGTTTAAAAGAAAGGGGAGGAAACAAAAGAGGAGATGCGGATGATGAAACAGACAGAAGAGCAGTTGGATCGTGTTTCATGAAGACAGTGAGATAAATGGGAAAATAAAGCGAAAAAGAGTACAATAAATTGAAATTTAGCAATTCTGAAAGAAAGGGAGCTTTTTATGGAAGAAATCATTAGAAAGCGGGAAATCCCTCCTATGCCAGAAGAAATTAAGATTGAAATGGCAGGGTGTGGCGCGCTCCCCAGTCAGGCAATCAAAGATATTTCAGAGGCATGCGTCCAGGATATTGTGGAAAAAGTTCGTACCGGGAAATCTTACAGTGTGATGCTGGCGCCAGATGAGAATGGCGAAGATGGCTATTTAATGTTAGAGTCTTCTCCTGACCTGATTTTTTTGCAAATCTGGGATGCAGAAGCGGAAATTGCTTGGTCCTGCTTTAACCCGGAATTTCTGGATTCCGATGAGGAGGCGCCTATTGAGCCAAGTGATGGGCAGTCCGTTTTCCCTTTGAAATGTACCATGCGAGATCGAGAGATGGCTGCAAAATGCGTGGAGTGGTATGCTTATACCTGCGAGCCGTATCCTGGAATGGACTGGCTGAAGGAAACACAGTAATAAAACATTCCAGCTTATAGAGCCATGAAAATTAGAATTTACGGAGAAAAGTATGGGGATTATCAGTACAAATAGAGGGGATTTTATTTTTCGATCAGCAGATGATGCAATAAAGTTTGTACAGGCAGCGCCACAGGAAGAAAGTGATATATGGATTAGCGGTGAACAGCCGTATCCCTGCCTATCTGTCTGTATCAATGGGAAATATGCAGCTGTTCATTTTTTTCAAAATGATGAAGGCGATATGTGGTTGTCCTATAATGATAAAAATCAAAAGGAAGTTACTTTTATTGCAGGCGGGGACGAATGGAAACCCGATGTCAATGCGATTATTTCTTTAACCGAAGTGTTTTCCTGTATTAAGGAATTTTTAGATACTTATGAAAGACCAACCTGTATTCAATGGCAGGAGCTATAACGTAGAATTGAACGATATGAGAGGCGGGAAAAATGCTCATTGGAAATCCGGATAAGTTTGCATTTCTTTTAGAAATTGTACCTGAATGGAGTGATGATACTTTTATCAATGGTATGCTTTATGTTTTCATCAACGGAGCGCAGTACCCTAAAACATTGAGGACGACTACTTTGAGCGATGACATCTACTATTTAGTTGATAATTCGTCATTTATCCATCCAAAGGTAAATGACGAATTATTTTCATTAGATGCAAAGACTTTATTTGAGAAACTATGCGAAATAACATTTCCTTCGGCTATGGAAGATAATAACGATTTTGACTATTTGATTCCGTTGACAGAGTTAGCAAGTGAAAAGTATCAGATATACATTGTTTCTTCAAAAATGTCAATAAAAATTCTTGTTGGACATTATATTGATAACGATCAAATCTACTTTGATGATGAAGTATCGATGGGTCTTGAGGAATTTGAGGTAATAAAGCAGAAGATGCAAAATTATTATCTTAAGTATATTAAACGGTAGGCTTTGAATTCGTGAGGAAGATTCTTTTATGAAAACATAAATGTATCTTTATGGTGATAGGCTATATTACAAGCATTGGGCTTAATATGAGCAATAATAAAATATGAGAGAAAGATGTTTGGGATTGTGTACACAAGGTAGAATATACATTACCATTTGATGATAAATGCTACACAATAAATGGTGATGTTACACAAAACACATCTCATTCATGGGAAGTGCTGCCGCAACGTTTCGTATATGATTTTGCGATTGTAGATGATAAAGGTGAGGGATGTTTTGGGATAAAAAGGATTTATGCAGTTACTATTGTTATGAAAAAAATATACTTGCTCCGGCAGATGGTGTGGTTGTTTCACAGAAATACAAAGTTTCCGAAGTCGCATAATGGATAATAGACAGACTGATCCGGATATATCTGATATAGCGGGCAATCGGATTAAAGGAACCGGTTACCTGTGGCGGGGAACGTATTGTTACAAATAAATCAAAAAGAAGGAGGTAAAATAACATGCCGGATCGAATCGCGGGGAATCCGCCCGCAGCGCCAATGCCCCAAGAGCGGATTTGCAGAAACTGTGGCCGAACATTTATATTAAGGCAAAATGAGCAGGAAGCCTTTGCCGCCCGGGGATGGGATCTGCCCAAGATTTGTATGGAATGTAATCGAGCGGCCGGAGAACAACGGGAGAGAGAACGGCAGCAGCAGGAGGATCAGAGATGGCAGCAGAAAAAGAAGAGGGAACAAGCAATTTTTCATGAGCGTTTGAAGACGTGGAAGGTTGTATCAAGAGAAAACATAATTCCGGATAACGATCAGGTTCTGTACATACTTGGAAATGGATTTGACCTGATGCACGGAGTCCGTTCCAGCTATTACGCGTTCAGGGATTCGCTTGGGAAAGAGAGCCGTCTCAGAACGTCTCTGGAAAATTTCTGGACACCGGATGATATCTGGGCGGATTTTGAGAATGCGCTTGCTCATTTTGATATGAAAGCTATGGGAGGCCGGCATATTGTTGATAGCTGGTTGGACATATTTGACGCATATGCAGACGAGGCCAGTGCAGCCCAATTTTTTATCGCAGCGGAAGCGGCGGCGAATCCGATCCTGACCGTTCGCGATGAACTCCAGGAACGATTCCGCAGGTGGATCGAATCACTGACGGTTGGGACGGAGGACAGACCCCTTCGCAATATGTTCCGAAATGGTAAGGTGTTGTGTTTCAACTATACGGAGTTTGTGGAAGTGCTGTATGGGGTTGATAAAGATCAAGTGTGCTACATACACGGCTGCCGCAGAAACAATAAAAGCCAGCTGAGCGAACGTCTGATTTTGGGACATATGCCTGGGGCAAGCGACCATTCGTATGAGTTTCAAGAGGAGCCTTTCAAGCCGGTCAGAAACCAGCAGAAAGAATATTTATTGGAGGCGGCTCAGGATCAGGTGTTTCGGCTGGTTGCTGAGAGCGACGAGACCATGACCAAGAATTGCGGCGACATTATCGCAAAGCATGAGGATTTTTTTAGAAGTTTGGCAGGTATTCAAACTATCATCGTGATTGGTCACTCCCTGTCGCCCGTTGACTGGGACTATTTTGCAAAGGTGGCTTCCGTGGCCTCCGGCTCGAAGGGAGTTCATTGGTTTTTTGGATGCCATGGCCTGCGTGATTTGGAAAATTTGGAGGCGTTGCTTGGAACGCTTGAGATTGAACGTTCGGATGTGTCTGTTTTTCCAACGGATGATATCCGGGTGATGCCAATAGAGAATGGAAATGCTGCGTCTGCGGCAAAGCGCCGGTCGAACGAGAAAACACATGTCAAATCGTCATCGAATGGTCAGTGGGCCGCCAAAAGCGCGGGCTGCTCATTGAAGATACTCGATCAGAAGGACGGAAAAGTGGTCTACGAAGTGGCGGTGTCGTCTATAATCAGCGATGTCTTTATTACGCCAGGCAGCGAATGTGTTTTTGTAGTAATACGGGGGATGGATCCGGGAATTTTGCTGTTTGGCTTTGAAAATAACCGGTGGCGCTTTGTTGGGGAGCTTGAAAGAATACAACACCAGAATCTCATAAATCCCAGGTTGAACCGTGTCTTTTTGACACATGAGACAGTTACATTTGTTTACAACAACCGCATTCGGATATATGATCTCAGGAGTGGAAGGCTTATCTCCAATCGAGGCATGCGGGGGGCTAGAAATTATGTTTATGAAGGGGAGGATATTACTCGATTTTTCAAGGCGGAGAGATCATATGGACGCATTTCTGGATAAACTTTGTGAACTGGAATTATATGACTATTGTGAAGCGGCGTCTGCAGGTGCGCCGGATGTTCGGCAACTCCAACTGTTTAAGGCAGCCCGCCCATCATTTTTCCACCAAACGCTAGGAAATCCCCTCCGTTTGTGCTATACTGGGAGATACTTACAAAGAGAAGGGGAGGCAGGCAATTATGGACAAAGTGATTACAGTAAGCCGTGAATTCGGCAGTGGCGGCCGGGAATTGGGGGTACGCCTGGCGGAACATTTTGGGATTCCCTTTTACGATAAGGAGCTGATCTCCATGGCGGCGGATCACGCCGATATGGCGGAGACGGCGTTCCAGCACTACGATGAGAAGCTTCCGGACATGCATGACCCGTTGGACCGGCATTATTACAACCCATTCTCCGCGGTGTACAAGGTGCCTATGTCGGATCAGATTTTTGTGGCGCAGTCCAGTTTTATCCGCCGCCTTGCGGAGCAGGGCCCCTGCGTGATTGTAGGACGCTGCGCGGACCGGGTGCTGACGGACAGCGTTAATCTGTTCATTTACGCGAAAATGAAGGACCGGGTGAAGCGTATGGTATCCCTGGAGCCGGAGGCGGATCCCCAGGAGATGGAGAAGCGGATTCGTGAGGTGGACCGCAAGCGCAAGGATTATTATCAGTATTATACCGGGGCTCAGTGGGGCAGGGCTCAGAATTATCACCTGTGCGTGGAGAGCGGACTGGTGGGCGTGGACGGTTGCCTGCGGGCGGCGTTGGCGTATCTGGGTGAGAATTGATGTGAACGATAGCCGCGTTTACGCGTTGTCAAAGCGGATTTTTTAAGAAAAGGGGGCGGAAAACCTGCAACTTCAGGTTTGCCGCCCCTTTTTCATGGGAAATACTGATTCATTAGGCGTCCGGGGAGAAAAAGCCGTACCCGGTTGCCAGATTATGCAGGCCGTAGCAGCCCAGTTGATCCCCGGCATCGATAAACTGGCGGCGGCCCGGCCACCAGGTCCAAAACTGAAGGGCGCCGTACAATTCTGTACCAGGAGCATATCCTGTGGCCTCAGGGGTGTAAAGGAGGAAGGCAGAACCGGGCCCCAGGGGCGCGCCGTCCGGGCCATCCAGTCCATAGGGGCCGCTGGAGACATAGCGGATGCCGTTTTCGCGCCACTCTTCGCCTAGTGGATGACCGGTGTCCAGCACCAACTCCTTCAACGTCAGGGACCAGGAGGCGTCGGTGAGACGGGCGAAATCCCCAAAGTTTCCGTGGAACCGGCAGATATACTGCACGTCTGCGTCGGAGTCGGTATATTCTCCTGCAAAGGAACCGTCCGGGTTCAGGGTAAGGGTGGTCCGCCATGCCCCGGCTCCGCTGAGAAATTCCATTTCCAAAGGATGGTTTAAGGGCAGGAAATCGGTTTTCACGGGAACGGCGGGCGTCTGAGTGAGGGTCATAGCTGTCTGAAAATCCTGTAAATTTTCCGACATGGTTTTCAAGGGATCTCTGGTGAAGGTCCCGTCTAAATCGTCCAGCCACCACAGTGTTTCGGCCAGCGTTCCAGCTTGATCGAAGGCGGCTTGAAGGTCCGCGTGGGTATTGAAGAGCTGGACGCTGTGGGCCAGCAGGCCGTTAAGTTCATCCACAAACGTAGAGATGGCTATAGGGTCGAATGTTCCGTGGAAGGGTGCGCTGAAATTGGTGTCAAAGGAGATGCTTTTTTGCTGCACCGTGGTTTCCACACCGTCTTTCAGGAAAAAGAGTTCGTAGTGATAGGAGAAATTCCCCTGATACATGGCGGGCCGGTAGCGCAGCAGATAATCTTCCCCATCCAGGGTACACAGGAAGAGGGCGTTCCATTCCGATGGTGCACGGCTGCCCCATGCCGACCAGATTTTTGTCCCGTTCTCCTGGAAATCCAGCGAAAGCTCATTTCCGGTTTCGGACAGACGCAGTGTCTCCGGGATGCCGTTGTGGTTTACATCCGTTTCAGGAAGACCTTTTTCAGAGGGGGTATCGCCCGTGTTGGGTGAGGCCGGTGTTGACGGACGGAGAGCCTGGGATTGGCCGTTCTGCTCATGCTGCCCGTTCTGTCCATCCTGGCCAAGTTGTCCGGATTGTTCAGGCTTCCCAGATTGCCCGTCCAGCCCGGTTCTCCCACTAACCCCCGCCATTTTGGCATTCCGGTCAGTAGCCAGAGCCGTCCCGGCGGCCAGCACTGTGATCAGGGCCAGATTTATGACCCACAGCGCTGGCTTTTTATAATGCAGCACATGTTTGATCCGGCTTTGCAATCTGCTGTCCCCAAATGCCAGGGGGCCGATTGGGAGCCGTTTTCCGGTGGAGAGCCGCAGCAGGGTGGAAGAGTAATCGGCCCGGATATCCCGGCCAATGTTCCGCAGAACTGCCTCGTCACAGGATATTTCCATATCCCTTCCGGCCAGATAAAAGGCCAGCCAGACCAATGGATTAAACCAGTGTATAACCACAGCCAGCCACGCCAGGGCCCGGAGACAGGGATCCAGCCTTCGAATGTGGGTCCGCTCATGAAACAGGATGTACTCCCGCTCTTCTTTGGGAAGGTTCGAGGGCAAAAAGATTCTGGGCCGGAACAGTCCCAGCACAAAGGGGGAGGAAATGTGATCGGCCAGCCAGACCTGTCTCTCCCCCGCAAGGGGAGTGGCCCCCAAAAGCCGCCGTTGCAGCTGTAACAGAGAGATTAAACTGTAGAGAAGCAACCCTGTTGCACCGCACAGCCAGACAGCCGTCGCGATTGCCAGCAGACCAGCAGGGGAGGTGGCAGACTGTGCAGCCCGGCCTTCCAGGGAGTCAGTGATTCCGCCTGTATCTGCGGCCTGCTCCGCCACGACGAGAGTATCCGGATCGCTGGAAATGTTGGCCGCGCCGGAGGAATCAGGTGCGCCCAAGTGGTCGGCCACGCGCAGGCGGTCCGTCACCTCCAACCTCCGCTCCAGCAAAACCGGCATTCCGCTGGGAATAATACCCACCGGGCTTACGAAGGTTATGGGGCAGAGCAGCCGGAACAGTACCGCCGCCCACAGGGCGTAGGAGAACACCCTGGGCGCTTTTCGCAGGAATAAGCGGAGAAACAGCACAAGTAAAATGACGAGACTTGCCGTCCCGCTCATTGAGAGTACCATCAGGAACAGACCGCGCATGTCCTCACCTCCTGCTCTTGTCGATGAGCTGCTGGAGCTGGTCGATCTCCTCGTTGCTCAGCTTTTTTCGAAACGTAAAGGCGGTGAGGAATTTTGGCAGGGATCCGTCAAATGCCTCCTCCACGAATTCCTCGCTTTGAAGGGCGGAGAATTCCTCCCGGCTCAGCAGAGAGGTCACCACTCCACCGTCGTTTTGTACAATACCCCGCTGGCACAGCCGCCGCAGGACGGTATAGGTGGTGGATTTTTTCCAGGACAGCGTTTCGCGGCACAGCTCTGCCAGCCTGCCGGAGGTCAGCGGTTCGTTGTCCCAAATCAGCGCGGCGAACTTTGCCTCTATTTCGCCCAGTCTGTACTGTGTCATATTGTGCAGCTCCTTTTTAAATACTGGTTTACAAGTTGTAGTCTACTGTTAGTCTACATCATGTAAACCAATCTGTCAAGAAGCCGTATCGTTGTCACACGGCAATGTTTTCATAAGGGCATAAAAATACTCATGCTTACCAGTACGAAAATATTCATACCAGGCCTCAAGCGTGTCTGATTGAAATACATCTAAATACTCGATTATTTGCCTGGCCCACAGCAAAGCCCCGGCGCAGCCGGCTGTAATCAGATTGTGGTCCGCCACCGACGGCTGATCGACGTAAAAGCGCTGCCCTTTATAACCGGGGGAAAACATGTCAAGGAATCCCGGCCCATTGCTGGTATGCGGACGCTGATCCAGAAGCCCACAGCCCGCCAGCGCTGTGGTGGCCCCGCAGATTGCGCACACCGCGGCGCCTGCAGATAGAAACTCACCTGCTTTTTCAATAACAGCGCCGTGCCTTGGGGAGCTCCAGGTATTCGCGCCCGGCAATATGAGCATACTCGTCTCATCCGCAACCATCTCATCAATTAAGCAGTCAGGCATAATCGTCAATCCGCCCATGGTAGTGACGTTTTCCCGGGAATCGCTGACCGTTTTGAGTGACACACGCTGCGCGCCCTTCCTGAAAAAACGCCCGGAGTTCAGCTCCGCGGTGACATACCCCAGTTCCCAGTCGGCCAATGTATCGAGAACGTAAACATAGATTGTAAACATAAAATTCCTCCATTTTAATTTTTTTGTATAGCACTGTCTCTGACAGAATTTTACCATGTGATTGTTGACAACAGTATGGCCATAATCCATACTAATAAAAAAGAAATGTTAAAGGGCGGTTGTCAGATGAAAACAGACAGGCTTGTGAGCATTATCATGATGCTTCTGGACAAAGAGCGCGTAAGCGCGCAGGAATTAGCAGACAGATTTGAGGTTTCACCCCGGACCATTTACCGCGACATAGAGACCATCAACATGGCGGGGATTCCGGTCCGCTCAACGCCGGGGGTGGGCGGTGGTTTTGAAATCATGCAGGAGTACAAGCTCGATAAAAATGTTTTTTCCGCTGCCGACCTCTCCGCCATCCTGATGGGGCTGTCCAGCCTTTCCGGAATGGTGCGGGGAAATGAACTGGTAAACGCCCTTGCAAAGGTCAGGCGTTTCATCCCCGCCGACAGAGCCAAAGAAATTGAATTGAGAGCAAACCAGATATATATCGACTTAAGTCCCTGGATGGGCAACCGGAACATTCAGCCCTATCTGGAACTGGTCAAAACGGCTTTGCAGGAAAGCAGGCTGCTTTCATTTGAATACGCGGACCGCTTCGGAAATAAGACGGTGCGGACGGTGGAGCCGTACCAGATTGTATTGAAGGGCAGCCATTGGTATTTTCAGGGATATTGCCGCAAACGAGAAGATTTTCGCCTGTTCCGACTATCCCGCATTTCAAGCCTGCAAATGAGTCGGGAAACGTTTTCGCCGCGGGATTATCAAAAACCGGTTTTGGATTTTGGGGATATTTTGAAAACCATGCAGACAACCATCAAGCTTCGCGTTCAAAAATCTGCGATGGACCGTCTGCTCGATTTTTGCACCTGCGAACATGCTGTGCCGGACGGCGAGGAATATTATATTGTAAACTTCCCGTTCATTGAAAATGAATATTACTACGATATTCTGATCAGCTTCGGGGATCAATGCGAGTGTCTGGAGCCGCTGCATGTCCGTGCGGAAATGAAGCGCCGGATACAAAATATGGCCGCCCTATATGATGGTTAAAAATCATTTTGAATGGTGGTAAATCTTAGCAGCATATTTTAAGAGGCCGGGCTCATACTAAGAAGGTACAAAGGAAGTACAAATCAGAAACAGGTGAGTCCATGGAAAAGCCCGGTAAGAAACTGAAGAAATTAATTGTCATAACAGGAACCACGGGAGTGGTGTACGCAGGATTCCGGTATCTGCTGCCCCTCGTGGCTCCTTTTTTCATAGGATATTTGGTTGCGCTTATGCTGCGCCCTTCGGCGCGCTTTTTGTCCTACCGCCTGCGGCTGCGTATTAAGGGAAAGACCCGCCATCTGCCCATCGGAGTGGTGGGAGGCGCGGAATTTCTGCTGTTGATCACGCTGCTGGGGGCGGGGCTGTACTGGGGACTTGTGAAGCTGTGCCAGGAAGGCAAGATGCTGGCGCTCCAGCTGCCCATCTGGGTGGAACAGTTCGACCGCTGGCTGACGGGGAGCTGCCGGGAAATGGAGCAGACCTTCGGCCTGCGGGAGGGCCGGGTGGCCGATGTGGTCAGCGAGATGCTGACCAACCTGATCCAGGCGGGCAAGCAGTCGGCCATGCCGGTGCTGATGGCCAACTCCGTCACGGTAATCCGCTGGGGAGTGGGAATTATCGTGGTGTTTGTCGTGCTGTTCCTGGCCGTGGTGCTCTCGCTCCAGGAGATGGACGATCTTCGGGTGCGACGGGACCTGTCCGTGTTCCGGCGGGAATTCGCAATGATCGGGAAACGCATCGTGCACACGGGCAAGGCCTGGTTCAAGACCCAGGGTATTATCCTCAGCCTGATTACCATGCTGTGCATTCTGGGGATGGCGGCCATCGGCAACCCTTACTATATTATGGCCGGAATCGGGATTGGGGTGCTGGACGCCCTGCCTATTTTCGGAACGGGAACGGTGCTGATCCCGTGGAGCCTCATTTGCCTGTTTATGGGGCGGTGGGGGAGGGCGCTGGCGCTGTTTGCATTGTACCTGATCTGTTATCTGATCAGGGAATATCTGGAAACAAAGCTGATGTCCAACCAGGTGGGTCTGTCTCCGCTGGAAACGCTGGCGGCAGTGTACGTTGGCTTGCAGCTGTTTGGATTCCTGGGATTTATATTGGGGCCTCTGGGGCTGCTGCTGATCGAGGATCTGGTGGAAGCGTGGACGTAAGGGGGGACAGCCGGTCGATCGGATCTTTTAAATCCAGCAGGTACTGGTGGGGCTTCATTTCGATGTGGATGCCGCAAGAATCCTTTCGCAGCGATTCCATCCAGTTGTCCCAGCCGCCGATAAAAATGTCGATAAAGTCGGGGGAATTTCCCCGGCTTTTAAAGCGTCTGAGGTATTCCTGTCTGGCCCCGGTTTCCGGATAACAGAGTACATAAGGAACACCGGCCTGCCCCAAACACCTCAGAACCCGCGCTACCGACGGAATGACAAGGTAGTCCTGTGGATTTTGCCGGTGGTATTCCAGAATTGCCTCCAGGTAGGAGAACTCCCACCCAAAGATAAAATCCAATTCCAGACTGGCCTTAAAGGACTCAACCGGCCGCCCGGAGGCCAAAAGCTTGTCAAAATTGGAATACTTAAACGGCATACAGCCAAAATCCACTGCGTTTTCGACTTTTTGGCAAAAGGTGGTTTTGCCGATTCCTGAAAATCCGGCTATGATCATAGATACCTCCTTGGTTTGGTCGTGTAGAGGCGTTTCCAAAGCTGAAAATGCCATGTTATGATAATTGATTATAGGTTATGGGCGAAGGCCGCGCCAGTGCAGATTGCGTGCGGGGCCGTCGGCTTTGTGCGGCCTGTCAGGGGATACGCGGACAGGTATACAAAAAGCAGCCTTTTTGTGAACCGGAACCGGTGTGGGACGGGGCGGGGGAATGCCGGCATGACTCAGCCGCCGTCTGGACGGTTAGGAAAATGCCGCCCCGGCCGCTCGGAAACACGTTACGGTACACTCCGTTCCCAGTAACACGCTTCGCGATGCACAGAAACGGCAAAAAACGCCGTTTCGCGCCGCTATCCTCGGGTTTTCTGTGACTTCCGCTGCGCTCCACTCACAAAAAACGCCTCGCGGGACATTGCCTGTGAACAGTAACGAAAACACACGCAGCCAGCCGGAAAACACGCCCCAGGGCTGGTAAACAGGCTGGAAATGTGGTATGATATGCGAAAACCAGGATATGCCAAATGTGGGACGACATGGGATTGAAACGATGAAATGGATGCCGGAAACAGCGCATATCCGGCTAAGATGTCCGATCAAGGAATCTGCTGTGCAACAATGACAGAAGGAGGGTTACATAATATGAAAATTTCAAAGGTGAACGCGGTGTACTTCAGCCCCACATTCAGCTCCGGGGAGATCACCGGGCTGGTGGCCGGGGAGATGGCTTTGGCCGGAAGTCTCGGACAGGGGGAGAACATTGACCTGTCCAAAACGGAGGAGGATGATGCGGTTCATGAGTTTGGGCCGGAGGACGTTGTCTGTGTGGGTGTTCCGTCCTACGGCGGGCGTGTGCCGGGGATTGCGGCGAAGCGTATGGAGAATCTGCGGGGAGACGGGACCGCGGCCGTGGTGATCGCGGTGTACGGCAACCGGGATTACGACGATACGCTGCTGGAGATGAAAGATATTCTGACCGAACGGGGATTTACGGTAATCGCCGGATTGGCCGCGATCGCCCAGCATTCCATCGCGCCCTCCATCGCCGCGGGGAGGCCCGATGAGAAGGACCGCCACGAATTGCGGGAGGCTGCCCGGGCGATTTGGGAGAAACTGGAGGACCTTGCGGCGCCGGCAGACGGCCAGGTGGAGGTAAAGGGGAAACGCCCTTACAAGGAGTACGGCGGTTCCGCTATGAAGCCAACGGCGGATGAGAACTGCGTGGGCTGCGGAACCTGCGCCGAACAATGCCCGGTGAAGGCCATCCCGGCAGAGGCGCCGAACACCACGGACCGGGAACGCTGCATTTCCTGCATGCGCTGTATCAAAGTCTGCCCGGCAGGCGCCAGAAAGCTGGACCCGGCGGGAATTGCGGCGGTGGAGCAGAGGTTGAGCAAGATTTGCGGGGAGCGCAAGGAGAACGAACTGTATATTTGAGGCGGGAATTAGTTGAGGCCGCCGTCCATCCGGAGAATCCGGGTGGGCGGCGGTATTTTTTTGTGTTTCGGGAGCGCGTTCGCCGGGGGAGGGCGAGCGCGCTCCTGGTCATTTTTTAGCGGGAAATTGTGCCCGGATTACTAAGAATACAAGAAAATGTTCTCAAAAACCTCAAAAATTGTGCATTATACACAAAAACGGAGTTGAAAGATGCATCAGATTATCGATAGACAACAAAAACAGAGCCGTATATAATAGTGAGTATATTAGAAATGACGAAGATATTCGAAATAAAGAATATACTCCCTCACGGGGCGCTCGAAAGACGGGGGCATATTTTTTTACCTGTAATAGACTGATAATATCAGCGATTGTTACATAATTAACAGATAAAAAGAACGGAAGAGGCCGGTTGAAGATTTTCTTTCTTTTTTACCCGGACAGCCGTTGGGACACAAATAACGGAAGATTTTAAGACTGAATGCAGCAGGGGGTTATATGGACAGAAAGGTTATTTTATCAGTGGACGTTGGCGGTTCCAAATATGTGGTGGGCCTGGTTCGGGAGAATGGGCAGATTATCTGCAAGCGCCGGTATAACTGGCGGCACATTTCCGCGGACAGCGTGGTGGAGCAGATCACGGAGGCCATGCAGCAGGCGATCCGGGAGAATCCGGGCGTTCAGATCAGCGCCGTGGGTATGACGATTCCCGGTCTGGTGGATCCGGCGGCGGGGGTGTGGGTGTCGGCCCGGTTTATGGGGATTTACGGGCTGCATATCGGAAGGATTTTGACGGAGCGTTTCGGCTACCGGGTGTTTCTGGACAACGACTGTAACGCCAGCGCCATCGCGGAGCGAATGTACGGGGTCTGCAAGCGCACGGACCATTTTATCTATCTGACGGTCAGCAACAGCATCGGTGGCGCCCTCTACTTAAACGGGGAACTGTACCGGGGGGCGTTCGGAAATGCGGGCGAGATCGGAGAGTGTTATGTGGATGAGGGACTGGACGGCAGCGGCAGGCGGGACGCGCTGGAGAATTTTGCTTCCGGCCGCGGGCTGGCGGCTACTTATGTGAAGTTGGGAGGCAGCTCCAAGATAGACGGGGAGCCGCCGGAGGGGCTGACAATCAGCCGACTGGCCCAGAAGGGGGATCCCATCGCGCTGAAGGCATTTGAGATGGAAGGCCGGTACCTGGGACAGGTGATCGCCATGTGCTGTTCCGTTCTGGACCCGGAGAAGGTGATCCTCGGCGGCGGCGTGGCTTTGGCCTTTGACCAGTATAAAGAGCCGCTGATCCGCACGGTGAAGCAGGAACTGAACATCGGAGGCAAGACGATCCCGCTGATCCGCCCCACGGGGCTGGGAGACGACGGAGGCCTGTTGGGAGCGGCCGCGGTAGCGGTTTTGGAATTAAATCATTTTGGGTAACTGTCCGGGCGGCGGGACATTGGCGTATAGAGCCACTTTAGGGGCTGTCTGAAGAATTACCGTGTTGGAGGTTGGAAGTTTGGAGAGAACAGAGCGCGTGGTCCTGGGGATCGACGTAGGAGGGACCAAGGTATGTGTCGGCGTTGTGACGGAGGACGGCCGGGTGTTGGACAAACAGCGCTATCCCCACCGGAACGTTCCGGTTGAGGAGTGGACAAAGGAGCTGATGGCGCAGACGGACGCCCTGCTGGAGCGCTGCGGCATGAGAGAACGGATCGCGGCGGTGGGAATCGGCTGCCGGGGTAATGTGGATCACCGCAGCCAGCGGCTTATGGCTACCACGATCATGAAGCTCAGCCCGGAATATGATTTCTGCCAGGCGCTGCGCAGCCGGTACGGCCGCCCGGTCTACATCGACAACGACGTGAAGGCGGTGGCCTGCGCAGAGATTGTGTTCGGCGCGGGCAGGGAGTGCGGCGATTTTGTCTGCTACAACGTGGGAACCGGAATCGCGGTGGCCTCCGTGGCGGAGGGACGCCTGATCCGGGGCAGGGACAACAACGCGGGGGAGATCAGCACCGATTATCTGCCGGGAGGCAGGGACGGCGAAGCGGCTCCCGGGCTGGAGGCGGCGGCCTCGGGCAGAGGCATCGAGGACCAGGCCAGAGCGCTTTTGGACGCCTGCCCGGATTCGGCGCTGGCGGCCCAGGGGGAGAAGCTCACCGCCCGGGACGTGCTGGCGGCCTGCCGGGAGGGAGACCCACTGGCCGGGAAGGTGGTGCGGAGGGCCCTGTACATGCTGGCGGCCTCGGCGGTCAACATCCGGCACCTGCTGAACCCGGAGCGGTTCGTATTTGTGGGAGGCGTGATCTCGGACCCCTGGTTTTTCGAGCAGCTGCAGGGGACGGTTGAGGAACTGTCCCAGGCGGCGGGAGAGCGGTGGGACGCCGTGCTGCAGGTCTCGGAGCTTGGCATCGAACATGCGGGGCTTCTGGGGGCGGCGAGCGTGGCTTTCTATAATATGAAACTGAACGAACAAAACCATAAGGAGGTTGAGTAGGATGGAAATGAAAGAAATTGCGGCGTTAAATGAGCGGCTGCGGGAGCACATTCTCTCCCTGGCGAAGGCGGAGAGCTGGAAGCGCAACGACGAGCTGATCGCGGAGAGCATCGCCTCGTTTGAGGGGGAGCCGTACCTTGGCGGGATTCAGAATGTCTACATTGTGGGCCATGGAACGTCCTTTGCCACGGCGTCCAACGCGGAATCCCTGATCGCCCATATCGCGAAGGTCTACGCCAGGGCGCTGCACGCGTACCAGCTCAGGGAGTACCCGGAAGAGTTTATCCTGGACCCCGATAAAACGCTGGTGATCGGCGTCACCTGCGGGGGAAATACGGTGAGCGTGAAGCTGGCGCTAAAGGCGGCCAGGGAAATGGGAGCCCACACCATGCTGATCTCCAACGACGGAAATGCTTCCTGCGCCGAGTTCGCGGACCTGCGGGTCAAGACCGACTGCAACGTGGAGCAGGCGGCGGATGTTCAGGCCTACAGCGTTTCCCATCTGTTCCTGCTGGAAGCCGCCTATGAGGTGGCGGTGCTTCTGGCCAAAAAGAACGGGGCTGCGGACGAGAAACAGGCGGCCGTTTGGAAGGAAAAATTTGAGGACGTCAGAGCCAAGATGGCCTGTCTGCCGGAACTGTTCGATGAAATGGAAAAAATTGCCACTTGGTACAAGGGCACCGGAACGGAGAACATGGTGGTTCTGGGAACCGGCCCCAACATGGGCACCATGGTGGAGGGAGCGTTAAAGATTTGCGAGATGGCCTGGAAGTTCGGAGCCGGAGAGGAGCTGGAGGACTTCGCCCACGGCCGTTTCCGCGAAATGGACGGCAAGATTCCGCTGTTCATCATCACCCCGGACGGAAAGACCAGGGAGAAGGTGCTGGATCTCCTGGCCGGATGCAACATTTCCGGGACGCCCACCGTGCTCTTTACCGGCAGCACCACCCCGGCGGTGGAGAAGCTGGCCACCCACATCGTCCGCATGCCGGAGGTTGAGGACGAGTATCTGACCCCGTTCCTGTACGTGTTCCCGCTGTGGTTCTTCGGCTACCATGTGAGAAAGATGGAGAACGGCCTGGTGGGAGAAAAGCGGTTCGGACTCTTTGCAAAGGATATCGATTTTAAGGCGCACTTCAACGAAGCCGGGGAATGGATCGGCTGACCCGGGTTCTTGAAAAAATAAAAGTGAAAAGGAGAAGTATATGAAAAAAGCATTGTGTTTTATCATGACGGCGGCATTATTGGCGGGCTCTTTAGTGGGATGCGGCGGCTCCGGCGGCTCTTCCTCCACCCCGACCCAGGCGGCGGGCGGCTCTGAAGCGGCGGGCGGCGGTTCCGGCGGCTCTTCCGGCGGCAGCGCTCAGGCGGCGGCGGGCAAGACCACGGCGGACGGCAAGTACGACCTGGTATTCTGGGTGTACTCCGACGCGGTATTAAACGACCAGGGCAAGCTCTTTGACCAGTGGGTTAAGGAATACTGCGAGGAAAATGAAAATGTAAACTCCATCACTCTGATCGGCAAAAACGACTCCGATCTTCTGACCAGCCTGATGGCAGGCGTGGGCCTTCCCGACATGTTCTTCGCCAGCGCCCGCGATATGGTGCAGTACAAGGGCGCCATCGATCTTTTGGACCTGTCCTCCATCTACGCTGAGCCGGAGTACAAGGATGGCTTCTACCCGGCGGCCATCGACGCCATCTCCGAGGACGGCGCGATGTGGGCGGTTCCGTTCATGAGCTATGTTCCGATCATTTTCCGCAACACGGACGTGATGACCAAGGCCGGAATCGACTGGGAGAACGAGGATCTGACCTCCTGGGATAAGTTCTACGAGGAGTGCGAGAAGGTAAAGGCAGCCGGAATCGACGCCACCCATTCCTGGGCTCAGGGCGGCTACTACTGCCCGGGCGCAATCCTGGCCTGCGACGCTCAGAACATGACAGCCGGTGTTGAGAACGGCGAGACCACCTTAAAGGCTGATCAGCTGGTAAGAACCTTTGAAACCGTGAAAAAGTTGGAAGAATACTCCAACGGCATGTCCTACGACGACGAGGCTGCGGCTGAGGCCTTCAAGGCCGGCGAGCTGGCGTTTATCGCGGCAGGCCCCTGGAACGAGCCGGACTACAAGAACGCAGGCGTAAACTATGACATTCAGCTGATTCCTTCCTACGACGAGAACGGTTACACCGGCGGACTTCAGGGCTGGGACTTCATGTACGGCGTGAACACCGGAGACGAGGGCAGAAATGAAGCGATCCGCGGATGGCTGAAGAAGATGGGTTCCTTTGAAGTACAGCAGAAGTTTGCACAGGTAATCGGACGTTCTATGCTGCGTCAGGACGCGATGGACGCTCCCGAGACCCAGCAGACCGAGATGTTGACGATTCTGGCCAAGGGCCTGAAATGCGGCATGAACCAGATGGATTTCGGACACAGCAGCGTGTTCTGGACCAGCGCCATCGCCGATGTGGCTCCCTCCGTGGCTAATGGCAGCATCACACCGGAGCAGGCGGCCGAGCAGTTCATTGAGGGGATCAACGGACTGTACGCTGAGGCGGGCGAGTAATTGCCGGACGATTAAAAAAGATATCAACAAGATTGGATGTGGCCGGATGATTCCGGCCACATCTGAAAGCGAAAGGGGTAAATGCTATGAAGGTAAAAAAAGATCAGACCCCCAAGGCGTCACGCGGTTATAAATGGAAACGGTACTCACTGAACTATTTAGGCTTACTGCCCTTTTTCCTGCTGTTTGCAGTCTTTATCCTCTATCCGTTCTTCCAGGGCGTGTTTATGAGTTTTACCGACTGGTCCGTGTCCAGCAGGGGAAACGTGAACTTTGTCGGTCTTACGAATTACAAATTTGTCCTTTCCGGGAAAGGCACCACCTCCGTCCGGTTTTTAAAATCCGTTCGGAACCTTGCAATCTACGTTCCGATGACCCTGGCCGTCGGATTGACCCTGTCCCTGAGCCTGGCGTTAATCACGCGCGCTTTGTCTAAAAAGCTCTTCGGCGTGTTTCGGGGAATTTACTTCGTTCCGTACGTGCTTCCGCTGTTCCTCTGCGCAGGTATCTGGCAGTGGTTCATGACCACCGGAACGGGACTTGTGTCCTCCGCCCTGGCCAATATTGGAATCGGCCGCGGAGTCACGTGGGACAGCACGGATATTTACGCCATTGTGTACGTGCTGTTTGTGGACGTCTGGAACTCGGTTGGCTTTAACTACGTTGTGATCAGCGCAGGCATGGCGGATATCTCGCCGGATATCTACGAGGCCGCGGAGATCGACGGGGCCAGCACCTTCCAGAAAATGAAAAGCATCACGATTCCGCTCCTGGAGCCGATCCTGTTCTTCGTCATCACCTACGGATTTATCAGCGCGCTTCAGGTTTACGATATTCCCTGGATCATTTCCAGCAGCAGCAACGTGAACAACGCAGGTGGCCCCGGACAGGTGATGTCCTTCCCGGTGATTGAGATGGTCCGAAATATCTATCTGGGCGGCAAATCCGGCCTGGGCCGGGCGTGTACCGAGGGCGTGATCCTGATGACGGCCATTCTGGCGGTAACCATTGTCCAGTTCAAGGCCAGACGGAAAAAAGTGTAAGGAGGGGAAGAGATGAGAGCTAATCGGACGCTTGAAAAATGTATTCTGCTACTGCTTGCCTCGGTCTGGGCCCTGGTGTGCCTGTTCCCCATCTGGGTGCTGTTCAGCGGCACGTTTTCCCTGGACTCCAGCAACCTGACACGGACGTTTTTCCCCAATTCGCTGAGCAACGGTATTTTGAAATGCCGGGAGGCCCTGGTGACCATCGACATCGCCACCGCCACCATCCACACCTTCCTCTACACCGGTATCACCGTGGTGGGAATCCTGCTGATCAGCTCCCTGGCTGCCTATGAGTTTACCTTCTATGAGTTTCCCATGAAGAAGGTGCTGTTCGGCCTGTTGATGGTCAGCATGATGCTGCCCCAGGTGCTTTACATTATCCCGCTGTACCGCATGGTGTTCAGCATGAAATTAGCCGATACCTTTGCCGGAATTTCCATGCCCATGATGGTGTCGGCCCTGTCCGTTTTCATCATGATGCAGTTTCTGGAAGATCTGCCCGCCTCCTTTATCGAGTCCGCGCGGATCGACGGCGCGGGGCATTTCCAGATTTACAGACGGATCGTGCTGCCGCTTATGCGCAACGGCATCCTGACCACTGTGGTGCTGATGTTCATGAAGATCTGGGGACAGTACCTGTGGCCGGCCCTGGTGACGGGCCAGAAGATCAAGCCCATCAGCGTGACCGTGGCCAACCTGCTGAATCCCAATTTCTGGGTGGACCCCCGTGTGAAGATCGCGGCGATGCTGATCGCAATGATCCCGCCCCTTTTGATCTACCTGATTTTCCAGCGTTATGTGATCGAGGGCATTACCATGTCGGGCGTCAAGGGCTGACGGCAATTTAAAATGACAGAAGGAGAAGAAAATGAACGAATATGTGATATCGAGGGAAGAACTGAGAAAATGGTGTTCCGTCCCGGTGGATGAGCTGGGGACGCACCCGGACCGGAAGATGGAGCTGATGATGGGCGAGGATAAGACCGCTCTTCTGGAAGAAATCGGAAATGTGATCACCGACGAAGTGATCGCAAATAACGCGGCCGGCAAGAATACCGTGTGGATTCTGCCGGGCGGAATCGGAAAAGTTTACGACGTGTTCATCCGCAGAGTCAACGAGGAGCGGATCAGCTTAAAAAATCTGTACGTGTTCCACGTGGACCAGTGGCTGGACTGGGAATACCGTTTATTCCCCACCACCAACCTGCGCTTCAGCATGAAGGGAAAAATGCTTCAGTCCTTTTACGCGAAGATTGACCCGGAGTTAAATGTCCCTGAGGACCAGAGGTATTTCCCCGATCCCGCGGACCCGGACCTGATCGACAACAAGATCGAGGAGCTGGGCGGCGTGGACACGATTCTGGGCGGCGTCGGCTGCAAGGGACTGATCGGATGGAACGAGCGCCCCATTTCCAATGTGCACCACATCACGCTGGAGCAGTACGCCAATTCCAAGACCCGGGCGGTTCATATGACGGACGAGACCATTATCGCCTACGCGGAGCGGGAGTTCGGCGGCTGCTACGAGGCTCTGCCGCCCAACGGCATCACCATCGGCATGAAATCCATGCTGACCGCCAAACGGGCCATTTTCATCGTCATGACCGGTTCCTGGAAGGAGACGGTGGTGCGCGTGGCCATGTTCAGCGAGCCCACGGTGGAGTATCCCGTGACGCTGTTCCCCAAGTACGTGCCCCAGTGCATCATGTGCTGCGACCGCAAGACCGCGGACCACGTGATCTCCCGGGAGTACCAGGACGCGCCCATTCTCAGATAAGAACAGGAAAGGAACTGGAATAACATGGACAGAAATCCACAGGTAATTGTGGCCTATTCCCACAATGTCTCCCAGGCCATCCGGGTGCACAAGCTGCCCAGGCCTGGCGAGACGATCCGCGCGCTCCAGGCCAGCGCCGGTATGGACGGCGCCAAGGGCACCAACACGGCGGTGGCCTGCTCCCGGGTGGGGGCCCGGGTAGCCATGGTGGCCCACGTCAAAGGCGGCGACTGGTATTACAAGGGCCAGCAGGTGTTAAAAGAGGCACAGATCGACGATACATATGTGATTTTGGGGGAAGGTATTAAAGATACCAGCGGCGTGGTGCTCATCGACGACGAGGGCAACAACATGATCGTGCTGGGGGCCCACAACGAGCAGGCTATCCCGGACGAGGAGATCGACGAGGCGCTGACCGCTATGAAGGACGCTCAGTATTGCGTGACCGGATATGAGATCAACGAGAAGAGCGTGCGGCACATTCTGCGAAAGGCAAGGGAGCTGGGCATCAAGACCGTGGTGAATCCCTCGCCCATCCCGGATTTTGTGCCGGATTACTGGGGGGATATCAGCCTACTGATCCTCAACGAGGTGGAGATCGCCCGCATGCTGGAGCTGGCGGGCGTGGAGTTCGAGGAAGGAAACTGGGAGGACAGCGCCAGGAAGCTGCGTAAAGCCTACGGAGTCGGTGACATCGTGGTGACTCTGGGCGAGAAGGGATTCTTCTGCCTGGAAGGGGAGGAAACCCACTTCGCGCCGGGAATCCGCGTGAAAGCCACGGATACCACCGGGGCCGGGGACGGCTACATGGGCGCAATGACGGCCAGACTGGCCATGGGCGACAGCCTGTTCGAGGCCTGCAAGTACGCCAACCAATACTGCTCCATCACCGTGCAGCGGGACGGCACCATCAGCAGCTATCCCACGGCGGAGGAGGCGGAGGAAATCTTCGCGCAGATGGGCTGAAATATGAGGTAAGATAGGAAAGAACGGAAGCCACAGCGGGGCGGCCGGTCGTTGGACGTTTGATGGTCCGGCGGTCGGACGAGGGGCTGTGGCTTCCGTTTTTTGTTTGATTGTTATTTTTCAGTCTATTTGTTACATGATAGAAACTGGTTATTTATCCCCGTAATGTCCTTTACAGTGGACAATGTAGATACGGCCGCCTTCCATATGGTAGACTAAACGGTCTTTATCATTGATACGGCGGCTGTATTCACCCCGGAGATCGCCCAGCAAGGGTTCAGGTTTCCCGATTCCCTTCATGCAGCCGTTGCGCTCAATATCTTTAATCAGCTCATTGATTCGTTTTACCGTCTTTTTGTCCTGGGTTTGCCAATAGAGGTAATCCTCCCAGGCGTCGTCAGACCAGATTTTTTCACTCATCCGCAACCTCTATCAGTTCGTGTGCCGTGCCTTTTCCTGCCTGGAGTTCCTGGACGGATTTTTTAACGTAAGCGATATTGGATTCTGAATAAAAGGGATCGGCTGCCTGCGTAATTTCAAACGGGATGCGGTTTTCGCGTAAAACTGCTTTCACAAACAGATTGATAGCCGTGGAGGTATTTAAACCGACATTGGAGCAAAAAGCATCGAAGCTGGCTTTATCTTTTTCATCCACCCGTGCGGTTATGGTTGACAGTGCCATAAAATCATCTCCTTTCCGTATGTTATTCACCTTTATTATAACACTATAGTATGCTCATAGCAAGCTATTGTAATACGAGTATTGCTGGTGAGCGGGGAACCGCAAGAAATCCTTTCATTCCCACCCCACCCGACAGGCGCAGACCTGTCATTTTTAATTGACAACGAATGAATGGAAAATTATCCGAAAAGGGGGGATAATAGGGACAGAAAGAAGCGACGGCACACAGAAAGAAAGTGAAAGCATGATACAGGACCTGACACAAAAGCAGATACAGCTTTTGAACTGCCTGATGCACCAGGAAAATGCCATCGGCGCGGAGGAACTGGCCAAGCGGCTGGGGATTTCGGCCAGAACGGTGATGCGCTACCTCTCGGTATTGGCGGAGGAGCTTGAAACCTTCGGCGTGTGCATTTCCCAGAAGCGGGGGCAGGGCTATGTTTTGGAGGGGGACAGGGCGGCGCTTAAGCCAATGCTCACTCAAAAGGAATACCGCCAGAAGGACGGGGACAAGCGGATTCATGAGATGATCCTGGAGATCATCGACCAGGACGAGATCACCATCGAGAAGCTCAGCGAGGCCATGTTTTTGAGCCCGTCCACCTTGAACAAGATGACCCCGGATGTGAAGGAGTTTCTGGGCAGATACAACCTGACCTTGAGCGGCAAGCCCCATTACGGCCTGTCCATCACAGGTGAGGAGACGGAGATTCGCACGCTTTTGGGGGATATCGGGCTGGACTACTGCAACGCCCGGCTGGTGAACACGGGAATCTACAACATTTCCGAGGAGGAGCTCGACCGGGTGGACCGGCTGGTGTTCGACCGCATTCAGGAGTACGGGCTGATCGTGGCGGACATGGACTTAAACAACCTGATCGCCAGAATCGTTATCGCGCTGTCCCGCAGCCGCAAAGGGCGGCATGTGACGGGCATGAGCCTGACGGCGCCGGTCACCGGCCACAATTACCAGATGATTTTATCCATCATGGAAACGCTGGGGCAGGAACTGGAGATTGAGATCACGGAGGAGGAATGCCTCTACGTAATGGTTTACTCCGGTTTCATCGGCTACGACCTCAGAGTGGCGGACGCCGAGGGCTGCCGGGAAATGCGCCAGTTTGTGGACGATTTTCTGGATGAGATTTCAGAGCTTACGGGGATCAATTACGACCGGGACGAGAAGGTGATGAACGTATTGAGCCTTCATCTGAAGGCGCTGATGCAGCGGGCCAGGGCGGGGAATTATTCGCCCAATCCCATTATCGCCCAGATCAAGAACCGCTATCCCCTGGAAATGAACTATGCCATCCTCATGGCCCAGCGCTTTGAGGAGCGGTTCGGGGTGTCCATCAACGAGGATGAGATCGGCTACCTCACCGTTTACCTGGGAGTCTACGAGCCCCAGGCCGGGGAGCGGGTCAAGGCGGTGATTCTCTGCAATTACGGCATCGGGACCTCCCAGATGATTCTGGAGAAAATCCAGAGCGAAATTCAGAATATCCTGATCTGCGGCGTGTACCCGGTGCGTTACCTGGATTTGGCCCTGGACCGGAAGCCGGACGTGATCCTTTCGGCGGTGCCGGTGGAGAATTACGGCGGGGACGTGCCGGTGATCGTTTCCCACGATCTGCTCAGCGAGAAGGCCATCGCCGGGATTCAGGAACAACTCTGGCAGAAGATTTACATTGAGAAGGAGCTGATGCGGTATTTTGACCCGGACTGCTTCGGACATATCGACGCCGAGGACCGGTTCGAGGCCATTGAAAAGCTGGGTGGGCTGCTGGTGGAGAAGAAGGGCATCGAACGGGAGGTCATAGACGCCATCGGGAAACGGGAGCGGATCAGCTCCACGGAGGTGGGAAATCTGGTGGCGGTGCCCCACGTGCTGACGCAGGGAACATTTTCTTCCTGTATTGCCATCGGGATTCTGAACCATCCTATTCAGTGGGGAAATGAACGGGTGCAGATGGTATTTCTGGCCTGCTTCAACCAGTCCAGGGACCAGTACGCCCGGATTTTCAGGACATTGTATAAAGTGGTTCACTCGGACGAGCTGGTGCGCCGCCTCATACAGGCAGAGAACTTTCAGGAGTTTCAAACTATTATGTGCAGGAGAGAATTGTGATGACGAAGGAAGTAATCAAGAAGGAATATATTTTTACAGGTATGGAGGTAACCACCAAGGAGGAGGCACTGCGGGCTATCGCGGAGCGCGCGGTGGAGCTGGGGTTGTGCCGGGATGTGGAGGAGACCTATGAAGGTTTTATGGAGCGGGAATCCCAGGGACCCACGGGCATGCAGGACGGCTTCGCCATCCCCCACACCCGCTGCGAGTCCGTGATTCAGACGGGAATCGTGGTGATGAAGTCCACGAAGGAGCTGGAGTGGGAGTCTTTTGACGGAAAACCGGTGCAGATCATGATTGCGCTGATCGTGCCGAAGGAAAATTATGGAAATGAACATATTCAGATTCTGGCCTCCCTGTCCCGGATGCTGATGAAGCAGGATTTCCGCAGAAAGCTGACGGAGTCCGACTCTGCGGAGGAGATTTTTGAGGTGATCCACCAGGCGGTGGCTGCGGAGTAGGGGATTTGGAGTGAGAGCGGGCAGGCCGCCCTGCGTCCCGGAAGAGACGCTGGGGAGCTGGCCCCGCGCTGCGGATGTGGCCAGGCGGCCGCCCCCGCTGTTTGCAAGTTCTGCCGGAAATACCCGGCTGGATGATAGAATAAAAAAAGAGAAAAGAGGAAAAAGCAATGGCAAAGAAGAAATTAGTGGCATTATGTGCGTGCACCATGGGATTGGCCCACACCTTTATGGCGGCTCAGGCGCTGGAGGATGCGGCCAAGGAGCTGGGATACGATGTGAAGGTGGAGACCCAGGGAGCGGACGGCATCCAGAACGAGCTGACCCCCGCGGAGATCGCCGAGGCGGATATCATTATCCACGCTGTGGCCATCGCGCCTCAGAACAACGAGCGGTTTGACGCCTACGACATCTATGAGATCGGCCTTCAGGACGCGATCAAGAACGCCAAGGGCATTATCCAGGAAATCGAGAGTATGGAAGGCTAAATGAAACAGACCAGAGAAAAGGGGGACTAAGAAATGGCTATTACAAAGAGAAGTGCACTGACAGGCCAGGCGGAGAACAAGAACGCGGGCGCGGCCGCAAAACCGGCGCAGAAGGCGCCTGAGGTGCAGGAGAAAAAGGGACTTTGGGACACGCTGTCCCGTCACGTTATGACCGGTATCAGCAATATGATCCCGTTCCTGATCATGGGCGGACTGATCCTGGCGTTTTCACAGTTGATTCCTTACGTGATTCTAGGCGTTGACCCGTCCATGGGCATCGTGGACGCCATGAACAGCGGCGCTTACGAGGGCTTTAACCTTTCACTGCTCAAGTTCGCCAACCTGTGCGCGGACTTCGGCGGCACGCTGTTTGGGTTCGCAATCCCCATGTTTGCGGCCTTCATGGCAAATTCCATCGGCGGCAAGCTGGCATTTCCGGCCGGTTTCATTGGCGGTCTGATGGCCACCAAGCCCACCGCGGTGCTGAGCCTGGCGGACGGAACCTGGACCACCACGGCTCCGGTTGCCTCCACCTTCCTGGGAGCGCTGATTATCGCCATCGCGGCCGGTTATTTTGTAAAATATCTGAACCAGAAAATCAAAGTCAGCCACAACATGCTGGCCTTCAAATCCACCTTCCTGATCCCCATGCTGGCGGCTGTGTTCGTCATGCTGGGCATGCATCTGGTGGTAACGCCCCTGGGCGGAATGCTCAACAGCCTGATCAAGGCGGGTCTGTCCGCAGCCGGAAAGGCCGGTTCCTACGGCTACACCATCGCCCTGTCCGCGGCCACTGCCATCGACCTGGGCGGCCCCATCAACAAAGCGGCAGGTTTCGTGGCCCTGGGCTTCACCACCGACAAGGTGCTTCCTATCACGGCCCGCGTGGTCGCCATCGTGGTGCCCTCCTTCGGCCTGGGCCTTGCGACCCTGATCGACCGGTTAGTGGTAAAGCGCCATGTATTTGACAAGCAGTTCTATCCCCAGGGAAAAACCGCCATGTTCCTGGCGCTGATGGGAATCTCCGAGGGCGCGATTCCCTTTGCCCTGGAAATGCCCAAGGTGATCATTCCCTGCTACATGATCGGCGCAATCTGCGGTTCCCTGGCCGCCACCATTTTCGGCGCGGTGCAGTGGTTCCCCGAGTCCGCGGTGTGGGCATGGCCTCTGTGTGAGAACATCCCCGCCTATATCGCAGGTATCGTGGTGGGAGCGGTGGTGACCGCCGTGCTGGTGATCTTTATCCGCAGCAATATGATGAGCAAGGGAAAACTGACGGTGGATTCCAACGATTGATTGGACGTTGAGTAAAGGACGGGAGTAGGAGCGATGGCGTTTCATCTGGAACAGGGCAGGCAGTTTATGGAAGTGAGCGGTCTGGACGGGCTGCTGCTGGTATCGAGGGAAAATAAATTCTACACGGCCGGGCTTTACAGCGGCAGCGGCTACGTGCTGATCACGGGAAATGGCTGCTACGCCATTGTGGACGGGCGGTACTATGTCCAGCAGAAGGAGCGCATGGCCGCGGCGCCCCGGCAGATGAACGCCGCGGCGCTGCTGGCGGACGAAAACTGCGGGTTTTACGGACATATCAACCGGATTTGCGCCGCAGACTCCGTCCGCAGGCTGGGCTTCGAGGCGGAGGCCGTCTCCTATATACAATACCAGAAACTGGAAAATGGACTGGAGCCGGAGCTGGTTCCGGCGTCGCCGGATTCCATGCGCATGGTGAAGGATGAGGAAGAAATCGCCTGCATCCGCCGGGCCTGTGAGATCGCTGACCGGGGATATTCCTATATCCTCGGCCAGATTCGGGCGGGGATGACGGAGAAGCAGGTGGAGAACCGGCTGCTTTACTATATGAAGGAGCTGGGCGCTCAGAAGGAGTCCTTCGACATCATCGTGGCCAGCGGCGTGAACGGCTCCATGCCCCACGCCAAGGCCTCGGACAAGGTCATCGAGCCGGGCGATTTCGTCACCATGGACTTCGGCGCGCGGGTGGGGGAATATTGTTCCGACATCACCCGCACCGTAGTGGTGGAGCGCGCCGGGGCGCAAATGCGTCAGGTCTACGAGATCGTGAGAGAGGCCCAGGCGGCCGCCGTCCGCGCCGTCCGGCCGGGGAAGCGGTGCAGCGAGATCGACCGGGTCGCCAGGGAAATAATTGAGAAGGCCGGGTACGGCCCGGAATTTCCCCATAATCTGGGACATGGCCTGGGCATCGCCTGCCATGAGACACCGAATTTCGCCCCCGGAGACGACCATGTGCTGGTGCCCGGGATGGTCATGACCGTGGAGCCGGGGATTTACCTGGAAGGGCTGGGCGGCGTGCGCATCGAGGACGACGTGCTGGTGACGGAGAACGGCTGCGAGGTGTTGACGAAGTCGGGGAAAGAGTTGACGGTGGTGGGGTAAAGGGCTGGCCGTTGGATGAGGAGGCGCCCGGTGGGATGACCGCGCCGTTCTGGTGGATGGAAGTCCGCCAGGTCAGGGCGCGGTTCCCATTCAGGCCAGGGCGTAATCTGCCTGGTGAGAATTTTTCACACAGGCAGGTTCTGCCCACCACAATAAGGAGTCTATAGATGAATAAAGAGTTTCTAAAAGAACTGTGCGAGGCCCCCGCGGTGGCCTCCAACGAGGGCCGGGTGCGGGATGTGCTGCGGAAATACTGCGGCCCCTTCGCCCCGAAGCCCGTCTACGACGGCCTGGGAAGCATGATTTTCACCCAGGAGGGGGAGGGCCCGTCGGTGATGCTGGCCGCCCACATGGACGAGGTGGGATTTCTGGTGCGTTCCGTTTCCAGCCAGGGTATGCTGATGGTGCTGCCGGTTGGCAGCGTGCGCACCTTTTCCCGCTTTATGCAGGAAGTCGTGGTGACTACCTCTGACGGTAGAAGCTACAGAGGCATTCTGAACGCGGAGTACGATAACGGGAAGAAGGAAGCCACCGGCCTCTACGTGGACCTGGGCCAGGACAGCGCCCGGGAGATCGCGGAAATGGGAATCCGGCCCGGGGACATGGTTACCTTCGCCTCCGGGTTCCACGAGTACGAGAACGGCCGCTTTGCGGCCCGGGCGCTGGACGACCGGGCGGGCTGCTTCTGTATGGGCGAGCTGATGAAGCGGATGGCCGGAAAAGTCCATAAGAACCGTTTGAGCTACGCCTTCACCAGCTCCGAGGAGGTGGGCACCAGGGGCGCGAAGACCGCGGCCAGGGTGGTGGAGCCGGACGTGTGTTTCGTGCTGGATGTGGCCTGCAACGGCAGCGAATTTGTCCGCGACCACACCAACAACCGCCAGCTGGGGAAGGGCCCTATGATCGTGCATTACGACAAGACCGTGGTGAGCAACCGGCGGCTGGTGGAGCTGGTACGCCGCAGCGCGGAGGAACTGGACATACCGGTGCAGGACGACATGTTCTTAAACGGCGGGACCGACGGCGGCGTGCTCCATCAGGACGGCGCGGGGCACCCCACGGTGGTTCTGGGGATTCCCACCCGTTACGGGCATTCCCCCTATTCCATCGGCTGTTACCGGGACATGGAGCAGATGGTGGAGCTTTTGGAGCGCGTGCTGGATAAACTGGACGCGCAGGCATACAGAAAAATGGGATTTGAGGCGGAGAGCGATGAACTATAATTTTGACGAAGTGATCGACAGGCACGGGACGTTCTGTACCCAGTGGGACTATATCCAGGACCGGTTCGGGGAGCGGGATCTGCTTCCGTTCTCCATCTCGGACACGGATTTTATGGCGCCGGAGCCGGTGCGGCGGAAATTGACGGAGGTGGTGAACCACGGCATCTACGGCTACAGCCGCTGGAACCACGATGCATTTAAAGGCGCGGTGGCCGGTTATTTTGCCCGGCGCCACGGCGTGGAAATCAGCCTGGACTGGGTGACCTACAGCCCTTCCGTGCTGTACTCCATCGCGGCCCTGTTCCGGCTTCTGGGCCGGGAAGGGGACCGGGTGCTGGTGTTTGAGCCCATGTACGACGCATTTTACCACGTGATCCGGGATAATGGACGGGAGCTGGTTCCCCTGCGCCTGACGGAGCGCGGGGGCCGGTACGAGATCGATTTTGACCGGTTTGAGGAGTTGGTGAGGGACTGTGACATTTTCCTGCTGTGCAGCCCACACAACCCGACAGGGAGAGTCTGGACCCGGGAGGAAATGGACCGGATGGTGGCGTTGTGCCAGCAGTACGGCGTTCCGGTGATCTCCGACGAGATTCACTCGGACGTGATTCTCACGGAACGGAAGCACTGCTCTATTCTCGGATACGCGGACCAGTACGATAAGGTGTACCTGGTCAGCTCCTCCAGCAAGACCTTCAACACGCCGGGGCTGATCGGTTCCTACTGCGTGCTGCCGGACAGGGAAATTCGGGAGCAGTTCATTTCCCGGATGCGCAACCAGGACTTTTTAAATTCCGTCAGCCTTCCCGGCATGCACGCTATGATCACGGGCTACGGGGAATGTATGGACTATGTGGACCAGCTCTGCGATTACATCCGGGGAAATATGCAGGAATTAAAGCGTTTTGTGGACACGGAGCTGGCGGGAAAGGGCGTGAGATTTACCATACCCGAATCCACCTACCTGGCCTGGATCGACATGAGCGGGGTGAACGCGGACAGCGCCGCCATCCAGGACGCCCTGGTGCACGTGGGTAAGGTGGGCATCATGCCAGGAAAGACCTATGGAGAGGAGAATTACCTGCGGATGAACCTGGGGTGCCCAAGGAGTAAGCTGCGGGAAGGGATGGAGCGGATGAAGCGGGCGTTTGAGGCGCTGTAGGAATGGGGAGTAATTGGCAGCTGTTCAGGACGGTCAAGAAGCATCGGATGTCCATCCGATGTGGAAATTGGTGTAGAAAGCAGCTTACAAGCAAGCTTGACGCTGCTCTCTATACCAATTTCCCCGCCGTCCTGAACTGTTACCGGAAATTCGCGCTTTGCCATTGACAAAACCTCCAAAGTGGCGTAAAATCGAGTCACGCAAAGAAAAATGACAGGCTGTGAAAGGGAATAGTAAGCAGGGCGCGCGTCACAGAGAGGGGATCAATGGTGGGAGATCTCTACGAAAGCGGAGGCTGAACCGGCCCCGGAGCTTTGTATGATGAATGCAACGTAAATCCGGCGTTAACGGATGAAGAGCGGGTTCCCGGCTGCGGGAGCCAACTTGGGTGGTACCGCCGAGCCATTCGGTCCCATGTGTCGGTTTTCCGGCATGTGGGAACGGGTGGCTTTTTTGAGTTACGAACACATTTATTTGAGAAGGAGATTAAAATCATGGCAAACGACAAGAAAATGGTGGAAGCCATCACATCCATGGACGTGGATTTCGCCCAGTGGTATACGGATGTGGTGAAAAAGGCCGAGCTGTGCGATTACGCCAGCGTGAAGGGCTGCATGGTGATCAAGCCCGCGGGCTACGCGATCTGGGAGAACATCCAGAATGAGCTGGACCGCCGGTTCAAGGCCACGGGCGTGCAGAACGTGTACATGCCCCTGTTTATCCCGGAGAGCCTGCTGGAGAAGGAGAAGGACCACGTGGAGGGATTCGCCCCCGAGGTGGCCTGGGTGACCCACGGCGGCCTGGAGCCCCTGCAGGAGCGCATGTGCGTGCGCCCCACCTCCGAGACGCTGTTCTGTGATTTCTACGCCAAGGACATCCATTCCTACCGGGACCTGCCCAGGGTTTACAACCAGTGGTGTTCCGTGGTGCGCTGGGAGAAAACCACCCGTCCCTTCCTGCGCTCCAGAGAGTTTTTGTGGCAGGAGGGCCACACCGCCCACGCAACCGCCGAGGAGGCCGAGGAGCGCACCATCCAGATGCTGAACCTGTACGCAGACTTCTGCGAGGAAGTGCTGGCGATTCCGGTTGTGCGGGGCCAGAAGACCGACAAGGAGAAATTCGCGGGCGCGGAGGCCACCTACACCATCGAATCCCTGATGCACGATGGCAAGGCGCTGCAGTCCGGCACCAGCCACAACTTCGGCGACGGCTTTGCCAAGGCATTTGAGATTCAGTTTACGGACAAGGACAACACCCTGAAATATGTGCATCAGACCTCCTGGGGTATGACCACCCGCATGATCGGCGCCATCATCATGGTACACGGCGACGACAACGGACTGGTGCTGCCGCCCAGAATCGCGCCCATCCAGATTATGGTGGTGCCGGTTCAGCAGCAGAAGCCGGGCGTACTGGACAAGGCGTTCGAGCTGAAGGAGCGTCTGACCAAGGCCGGGTTCTCCGTGAAGGTGGACGATTCCGAGAAGAGCCCGGGCTGGAAGTTCGCGGACTGCGAGATGCGCGGAATCCCGCTGCGGGTGGAGATCGGTCCCAAGGATATGGAGAAGAACCAGGCCGTTTTAGTGCGCCGGGACAACCATGAGAAGACCTTCATTTCCCTGGACGAGCTGGAGAGCAGAGCAGGAGAAATGCTGGATACGATCCAGAACGCCATGTACGAGAAGGCGAAGGCTCATCGGGACGCCCACACCTACGAGGCGGCCCAGTGGGATGAGTTTGTGGACACAATCAACAACAAGCCGGGCTTTGTGAAAGCCATGTGGTGCGGCTGCCAGGAGTGCGAGGACAAGATCAAGGAGGCCACCGCCGCCACCTCCCGCTGCATGCCCTTTGAGCAGGAGAGCTTATCCGACCACTGCGTCTGCTGCGGCAAACCGGCGAAAAAGATGGTTTACTGGGGACGTGCGTATTAATGGAGATCAGAGTTCCGGCTCCTGTGGAGCGGATTATCGGACAACTGAATGAACACGGTTACGAGGCGTATATTGTGGGCGGCTGCGTCCGGGACATGCTTTTAAACCGGGAGCCGGGGGACTGGGACATCACCACCAGCGCCCTGCCGGGGCAGGTGAAGGAGCTGTTCCACAGAACTGTGGATACCGGAATCCAGCACGGCACGGTGACGGTGATGGTGGGGAAGGAAGGCTACGAGGTGACCACCTTCCGCGTGGACGGCGAGTACGAGGACGGCCGCCATCCCAAGTCCGTGGCCTTCACGCCCAACCTGACGGAGGACTTAAAACGCCGGGATTTCACCATCAACGCCATGGCTTACAACAAAGCCACCGGGTTTGTGGACGAGTTTGGAGGCGTGGAGGACCTGCGGCGGGGGATCATCCGGTGCGTGGGGGAGCCCATGGACCGGTTCACCGAGGACGCCCTGCGGATTCTGCGGGCCATCCGGTTTTCAGCCCAGCTGGGGTTTGAGATCGAGGAGCGGACCCTGGAAGCCATCCGGGTCATCGCGCCCAATCTGGCTAAGGTGAGCAAGGAGCGGGTGCAGGTGGAGCTGACCAAGCTGCTGTGCAGCGCCCACCCGGAGCGGATCGCCCTAGTGTATGAGACGGGGATCAGCCGGTATGTGTCGGGGATGTTTCATGAGATTTATGGGGCGGGCATGCCGGGGACGGCAAATGCGCCGGAGGATTACAGCGGCGTCCGCACGGAGGAAAACTCCCCGGCGTCGTCCGGCGGCCTCTCTGTCCCATCCCCAATCCCTGCGATTCCCGTGTCCATCCCCCCGCAAAAGCACCTGCGCTGGGCCGCCTTCCTTCGAAAAGCCACGCCCGACCAGGCGTTTACCGTGCTAAAGGACCTGAAACTGGACAACGACACCATTTCCCGGGTAAAAACCCTGGTGGACCTGCTGGGCCAGCCCCTGACGCCGGAGAAACCGGACCTCCGCCGGGTGATGAGCCGGATTGAACCGGCGCTCTACGACGATCTGCTGGACTTAAAAGAAGCCCTTCTGCCCTTTGGCGTCCCGGAGACGGGGGACGATCTACGCCGGGCGCGGGCTCTCAGCGGGGAGATCCGCCGGGATGGCGACTGCCTGGATTTAAAGTCCCTGGCGGTGAAGGGCCGGGACGTGATGGACGCGGGCGTGAAGCCCGGCAAGGCCGTGGGGGAGACGCTGGCGGCTCTTCTGGAGCTGGTGCTGGAGGATCCATCCCGGAATACCCGCGATTATCTGTTGCAACATCTGAAATAATCATTTATAATAACTGTTGGGGTTCGAGTATTCGAATAAAAGGCGCTCCGGCGCATATCAAAAAACGGCAGGGACGGATTGTCCCCGCGAAGATCAAAAGGAGGTCAAATCAATGAACGTAATTAGTACAGAAAAGGCACCTGGTGCAATCGGACCGTATTCCCAGGGATTTGAGGTAAACGGTTTTGTATTTACGTCCGGCCAGATTCCGGTCGATCCGGCAAACGGCGAGGTTCCGGAGGGAATCGCCGCTCAGGCTGAGCAGAGCTGCAAGAACGTAGGCGCGATCCTGGAGGCTGTGGGCAGCAGCTACGACAAGGTGTTCAAGACCACCTGCTTCCTGGCTGACATGGGCGATTTCGCCGCATTCAACGAGGTTTACGCAAAGTATTTCACTTCCAAGCCCGCCAGAAGCTGCGTAGCTGTGAAGACTCTGCCGAAGGGCGTTCTGTGTGAGATCGAGGCCATCGCTGTAAAGTAATTCCAGCATAGCCGGAAACCATACGTGGAACAATGAATACAGATAGAGGCCGCGCCTTCTTACAGTCATGCGTAAGGGCCGCGGCCTTTTCTGAGTGGATGCAATGGGCCGCTGGCGATTGTTTGAATGCAACGGGCCGCTTGGCGAAGCTTGCGGGCAGTTGACCCGGCGAACGGAGGAAGGGAGTCTGCGGAGGATGAAATTTCTGAAATGGCTGCGAAAACCCATGAAATGGGCCATATATCTTGCGGTGGCGGGCTGCTGCCTGGTGATAGGAATCAATCTCTACATGCAGGGGACGGTCAAAAAACGGATCGTGACCCCGGAGCAGGCGGCGGAGCTGGACAAGGTGGACTGTATACTGGTGCTGGGCTGCGGCGTGCGGGACGACGGAAGTCCCTCCGGCATGCTGAACGACCGGCTTTTGCAGGGCATCGCCCTGTACAATGCCGGGGTGTCGGACCGGCTGCTCATGAGCGGGGACCACGGGCGGGTGGATTACGACGAAGTGAACCTGATGAAACAGTTCGCCATCGACCACGGCGTGCCCTCCGAGGACATTTTTATGGACCACGCGGGATTTTCCACCTATGAGAGTATGTACCGGGCCAGGGACATTTTCCAGGCGGAGCGCATCGTGGTGGTCACCCAGGAGTACCACATGTACCGGGCGCTCTACAACGCCGGGCAGATGGGCATGGACGCCTACGGCGTGGCCTCCGATCCCAGAAAATACGGTGGCCAGAAGATCCGGGACGCCCGGGAAATGTTGGCCCGGACCAAGGATTTCCTCTACGCCATCGCAAAGCCCAAGCCCACCTACCTGGGCGAGGCGATCCCGGTCAGCGGAAACGGGGACGCCACCAATGATAAAAATTGACGCAAAACGGCTGCGGCTTCACTAAAATAGGAAGCAGCAGCCGTTTTTTGATGGTGCGTTTTGCGGTTCCGCCGGATCAGAGCTTTTCGAAGTAGCTCGCATCCTTCCCGCACACCGGGCAGATGAAATCCGGGGGCAGGGTGTCGGACTCTAAAATATAGCCGCAGACCTTACAGCGGTAGCCCACCACCGTGCCCGCGTCCTTCTGGTAGGAGGGAGCGTTCGGCGGGGTGGCGCCGTTTTTCTTGTGATGGTAGTTGGAGTAGGTAAGAGCCGGAGCGTTCATATCCAGGGCCTCCGCCTCTATCACCTCGCCTACCACGATTACGTGGGTTCCCACGTCCAGGGTGGAGACTACGCGGCAGGCAAAGCGGGCGCAGACGCCATCCGTGGGATAGGGGTTGTTCAGGCCGTCCCGTCCCTGGGGGATGCCGTCGAACTTGTTGGCGTCGCGGCTGCTCTGGAAACCGAACCGCTTGATCTGGTCCATGGTCACGTCGTCGGATAAGACCACGGCGGAAAAGGTGCCGGAAATCTCGATGAGCTTCAAGGTCTCATTGTTTTTGTTCAGAGCGATGGACAGGCGGGCCGGCTCGGCGGTGACCTGGGTCAGCGTGTTGATGACACAGCCTGCGTTTTTGCCGTCCGCGCTGGTGGATACGATATAAACTCCGTAGCTCAGCTTAAAAAATGCTTTTGGATCCATAGTATAACTCCCTTCTGTGTGTTTGAGTGAATGCATTGACATTGAGTTGATTCGTCCGCTATGTTATATTATGTACTATAATAGCAGTATAGCATACAGAAAAGAATAAATCAATAATAATTACTATTATTATACAAGAGAGAATCAAAGCAAATGAGGGGATACGATGGGGAATGATACGCAAAAAACAAGAGTGCCGGAAATCTGCCTGATCGCGCCCTCCCAGTCCCTGGCGGACCTGACCCGCCGGGTGGCGGCGGACCGGGGCCTTGAGGTGGGGATTTATGTGGCGGTGCTGGACGATGGGATCAAGCTGGCGGAGGAGCTGATGAGCCGGGGGGCCAGGATTTTCGTCAGCCGCAAGGGGACGGCGGAGGTGCTGGCCAGAAACCATTTTACGGTGGCCAAGATCAGCACCACGCTGAACGATTACCTGCGCCATCTGGATTTGCTAAAGGGGTACCAGGGCAAGACGGTGATCGTGGAGTATGTGAGCTTTATCAATGAGCTGAAGCAGCTTTGCCGCTATCTGGGCGTTGAGAACACCATGATTCTGGGGTACCAGAACGCCACGGAGTACGAACAGTGCGTGAAAATGGCCCTGGACAGCCACACCACCTGCTTTATGGGCGGCGGCGCGTCCCTGCCCAACGAGGCCAAGCGGCAGGGCATCCCCTACACGGTGGTGGAAAATACTTACGAGTCGGTGAGCATCGCCCTGGACGCGGCGCTGCAGCTCTTGAACGTACAGAAGCAGGAGCGGGAAAAGCGCAAGGAGTACGAGATTCAGCTGCAAAAGCACCAGATGCTGATGAATTACACCCGGGACGCCATTATCAACGTGGACGCCCGCGGTATGGTCTCCATCATGAACATGGAGGCCCGCCGGATGTTTCATCTGACCCGCAGCGCTGTGGGGCGGGATATCCGCCGGCTGCTGCCGGAGCTGGAGTTCGACGAGCTGCGGCGGACCCCGGAGCAGGTGGTGGGGCAGATTATCAGGATTCAGGGGCAGCTGCTCTCCGTCAACAAGATTCCCATTGTGATGGGCGGACAGTTTGAGGGTGCGATCTATTTTTTCCAGAGCGTCCACGACATCCAGAAGAGCGAGCAGAGAATCCGCCTCCAGCTGCACCAGAAGGGGCTGGTGGCAAAATACCACTTTGAGGACATTCTGGGGACCAGCGCCAGCTTAGAGCGGGTGAAGCTCATCGCCCGCAGCTACGCCCAGGCGGATTCCTCCATCCTGCTCACCGGGGAGACGGGGACCGGGAAGGAGCTGTTCGCCCAAAGCATCCACAACAGCAGCCCCCGCCGCAACGGTCCCTTTGTGGCCATCAACTGCGCGGCCCTGCCCAAGGACCTTTTGAGCAGCCAGCTGTTCGGCTATGAGGAGGGCAGCTTTACCGGGGCGGCCAAGGGCGGGAAACCGGGTATCTTCGAGCTGGCCCACGGGGGAACGATCTTTTTGGACGAGATCGGGGAGATACCGGAGGAGACGCAGATTCAGCTTTTGCGGGTCCTGCAGGAGAAGGAGGTGCGCCGCCTCAGCAGCGACAAGGTGATCCCCATCGACGTCCGGGTGATCTGCGCCACCAACCGGAATCTGGCCCTGGAGGTGAAGGAGCGCCGGTTCCGCATGGACCTGTTTTTCAGGATCAACGTGCTCAAGCTGGAGATTCCGCCGCTGAGGGCGCGCAAGGAGGATATCCCGCTGCTGGCGGACCATTTTCTGGAGGAATACTGCCGCGAGGACCGGCTGGACGAGGTGCTCGCCCGGATGGAGGAGCTGTATCCCAGGATGACGGAATACTCCTGGCCCGGAAATATACGGGAATTGCAGGCGGTGACGGAGCGCATCGCCATTCTCCTTGACCAGGGCTTTCCCATGGAGATCGACGCCCACATGATGATGGAGGAGTTCGGCCTGGAGGAAGGAGGGACCAGGGAAATGGACCCGGTGCGGAAAACGAACCCTGGACCGGACGAGACCCCCAGGAATGAAGAGGGGCCGTCCGCCCGCGCCATTCCGGCCTGCCGCAGGGAGGATATTATCTGCGCGCTGAAGCGCAATCACTACCACAAGCAGAAGGCCGCCGAGTCCCTGGGGATTTCCAGAAGCACGCTGTGGCGGCTGATTCGGAAATATGAAATTGAATAATGTTTTAAAATGTTTCAAAACGTTTCTCTAAAATGTCTCTGCGACGTGGCCTGGAGAAACGTTTTTTTGATATGATCCGGGCTGTAGGATAAAACGCTGGGATTTCAGCAGGAAATGCGGATTGGCATGAATCTTGCTATTTATGAGTATTGAAATTAATAAAAATCAGGAGGTAAGGGTATGAATTATGCTGCATTGTCACTGGTGTTTTTGATCGGGGCCATACTGATCGGATTTTTCCGAAAGATCAACATGGGGTTCGTGGCCTTCGGTCTGTCACTGGTCCTGGCTCAGATTGCGGGGGTCAAGTCGGGAACGGTGATCACGGGATTTCCCACCAAGCTGTTTGTAACACTGCTGGGAGTCATGTTCCTGTTCAGCATCGCACAGCAGAACCGGACGCTGGAGCTGCTGGCGCGCAAGATCGTGAACATGGCGGGGAACCGGACGAATCTGATCCCCATTATCGTGTATATTTTCTCCACGATACTGGCGGGCGTCGGACCGGGCACGGTACCAGTTATGAGCCTGATGGCGGTATTTACCTGCTCGCTGGCGGCTGAGATGAAAACCTCGCCGGTGCTGCTGTCCGCCACATCCGTTCTGGGAGCCGCCGCGGGGGGCCTGACGCCCATCGCGCCCACGGGAATCCTGGGACTGTCCCTGGCCGAGGAACAGGGGATCACCGGAATCGAGTTCCCTTACGCGGCCAACATGGTCATGGCCATGACCGTCTATTTTATCGTGATCTACATTGTGCTGAAGGGCTACCGCCTGAAATCCGCCGTCGATCTGTCTGTCAAGGAAAAAATTTCCTTCAACACCCAGCAGAAGATCACTCTGGTGGGTATCGCGGTGCTGGTGGTAACGGTTATCTTCATGGGATTTGACGTGGGTCTGATGTCCTACACCATCGCCTTCGTGCTGCTGCTGTTCCGCGTCGCGGACGAGAAGAAGTCCGTGGCTTCCATTCCCTGGGGCACCCTGTTGATGATCAGCGGTATCAACATGCTGATGGCTCTGGTGATCCAGCTGGGCGGAATCGACCTGCTGGCCAGCGGTCTGGCCAAACTGATGAGCCCGGTTACGGCTCCTGGCGTCATGGGACTCACCGCGGGTATCATGAGCTGGTTCAGCTCCACATCCGGTGTGGTTATGCCCACGCTGATCCCCACGGTCACCGATGTGGCGGCCCAGGTGGGCGGCGGCGTCTCGACGCTTGCGCTGCTCTCCGCCATCACCAACACGGCCAGCGCGGCCGGAATGAGCCCCATCTCCACCGGCGGCTCCATGGGTCTTGCGGCTTACACCCAGATTGCCAACCCCACCGAGGAGGAGCGCTCCAAGCTGTTCATCCAGCTGTTCGCGGTGTCCATCGGCGGCGTGATCGTGATTGCGCTCTTTGGCATGACCGGGGTATACGGATTGTTTATGTAATATAAGGAGACGAGACAGGTATGGGATATACAATTTCTGAAAAAATTATGGCCCGGGCCTCGGGAAATGAACACGTCCACGCGGATGACATCCTGTGGGTGGACATTGACCGGGCGATGATGGACGACGTCCTGGGGCCGCGTCTGGAGATCGACGACCGCCTTCGGGAGATGGGGGTGGACGTGTGGGACCCGGATAAGGTGGTGATCATTTCCGACCACTACACGCCGCCCGCCAACCTGCACCAGGCCAACATCGTGAAGTTCACCAGGGAGTGGGCCAAAGAGCACGGAATCAGCCGCTACTATGAGTTCGCCGGGCCCTGCCATCAGGTGATGGTGGAACACGGCCACGTGCTCCCGGGCAGCGTGGTGGTGGGGACGGATTCCCACACCTGCACCTACGGGGCTCTGGCGGCATTTGCCACCGGCGTGGGCTCCACAGAGATGGCGGGGGTGCTGGCCACGGGCCAGACCTGGATGAAGGTGCCCCAGACCATCCGGGTGATCTGGAACGGGGAACTGCCGGAGCGGGTGATGGCCAAGGACATTTCCTTAAAGACCATCGGCGCGGTGGGGCATTCCGGGGCCACCTACAAGACGCTGGAGTACGCCGGGGATACCATCCAGAGGATGATGATGGACGAGCGCCTCTGTCTGACCAATATGGCGGTGGAGGCCGGGGCCAAGGCGGGGATCGTGGGGTACGACGACGTGACCGCGGAGTATCTGGCCCGTTTCGGGGTCAGCGAGCGGTACGACCACCTGAATTCCGACCCGGACGCCGTGTTCTGCGCGGAGTATGCCTTTAAGGCCGGGGAGCTGGCGCCCCAGGTGGCCTGCCCCCACGAGGTGGACCATGTGTGCGAAGCCGCAGAGCAGGGTACAGATTCATCAGGCCTACATCGGCTCCTGCACAGGCGGCCGCTATCACGACCTGAAAATGGCGGCGGAGCTTCTGCGGGGCCGGAAAATCGCCCCGGGCCTCCGGCTTTTGGTGTCGCCCGCCTCCCGGGAAATCTACAATCAGTGCCTGCGGGAGGGCATTCTGGAGGTTCTGGCCGAGGCCGGGGCTACGGTGCTGGCTTCCAGCTGCGGCGCCTGCCTGGGGATTCACTCCGGCACCCTGGCCGACGGCGAGGTGTGCATTTCCACCACCAACCGGAACTTCATCGGCCGGATGGGGAGCAAGACCAGCAGCGTCTATCTGGCTTCGCCGGTCACGGTGGCCGCCTCGGCGCTGACGGGCCATATCACGGACCCCAGGGAAATTTGAGGAGGGCGTTATGATAAAAGGAAAAGTTTGGAAATATATGGACAACATCAACACGGACATCATCGCGCCGCCCGCCTCGCTGGAGCTCAGTACGGAGGAGGCCGCCCGATATACCATGGCGCCGGTGGACCCGGACTTCGCTTCCGGGTTTAAGCCCGGGGACATTTTCGTGGCGGAGCACAACCTGGGTTCCGGCTCCAGCCGGGAGAACGCGCCGCTTATGCTGCGGCAGCTGGGGGTGCGGACCATCGTGGCCATGGATTACGCCCGGATCTTTTTCCGCAACTGCATCAACGTAGGGATTCTGACCATCGAGTGCCCGGAGACAGACAAGATTTCCAAGGACGACGTGCTGGAGATCGATTATCTGGGCGGAATGATTTACAACCGGACCACGGGGGAGGAATACCGGTGTAACAGGATACCTGAGCATGTGATGGGGATTATCCGCTGCGGGGGATTGATTGAATATTTGAAACAGGAAAAGCTTCCTGGGAGAAGATGAGATAGACAGGGGACTGCTGAGATCGCTCGGCAGTCCCCTGTTGTCGTTCAGAAGGTTGAAATGCGCCAAAAATTACTGCGGAATCACCAATGTCTGCCCCACATCGATCAGGTTGGGGTCGGCGATGTGGTTGGCCTGCACCAGGGCCTGGACTGTGGTGCCGAAGCGCAGGGCGATGCCGGACAGTGTATCGCCCTGTACCACCCGGTAAACCAGCACGCTGCTGCTGTCCGGGAGGCGCAGCACCTGGCCGGGGTAGATCAGGTTAGGATCGGCGATCCCGTTTAAGCTCACCAGCTCCTGTACCGTGGTGCCGAAACGCCGGGCGATGGCCCAGAGGGTGTCGCCGGGGCGCACGGTGTAGGTGGCCTGCATTTCTCCGCGCCCGGGAATCGTCAGCACCTGGCCGGGGTAGATCAGATTGGGGTCGGGGATATCATTGGCCTGCACAAGGGCCTCTACGGTGGTGCCGAAGCGCCTTGCGATGGCCCAAAGGGTGTCGCCCGGCCGCACGGTGTAGGTGGCGGAGCCGTCCGGCGAGCCGGAGTCGTTTCCGCCGCTTATCAGCATGGTGTCCTTGAAATAATCCAGGTCCACCTGGCCGGATATGCCGGGTACATTTCCCGCGTCCGAATACTGGAAGCCGTCCCAGGTGGCCCAGTAACCCGTGTTGCTGGGAACGGCCGGGCCGTATTCCGCCACCCACAGCGGGTAGGAGGAGAAGGAGGAATCCCAGACGCTGGCGGTGTTGTTGGTATCGCTGTACAGGGAGGGGGTGTAGCCAAGGCAGTTGTTTAAGGTCTCCATAAAGGCGGCGCCGATTGCGTTGATCTCCTCCACGTCCAGCCCCGGAAAGCTCTCGAAGTCCATGGCCGGGTAGAGGTCCACGGTTTTGCCGCGGATCAGGGAACAGAAGAAACGGGCCTGTTCCCTGGCCTCCTCCTCGTTCTGGGCGGTGACATAGTGGTAATAGCCGATTTTCAGGCCCGCGGCCAGGGCGCCCTGATAGTGGG
>OJKJ01000152.1_pt1 | contig 53319 bp, 46 predicted proteins | sample 1596491 | NCBI WGS metagenome assembly OJKJ01 (sample SAMEA4350160, study PRJEB24818) | metagenome | biome: human; feature: gut; material: faeces | place: Denmark | collected 2013-09
ATATTAAATTAATGTGTTTTAAATCATCAATAAGATGTTTTTAACTCACAAAAACCAAAAATATGAATTTATCATCTAAATAATTTCACTTATATGGTGACCTTTCACAGAATAACTTTATTTGATAGTCAAAAATAGACTACTACTGTAAAAAAAATGATTGAAATATGATAATAATTAGTTAACTGAAAAAGCGAACCATCTATACTCGCAATTAGAGTAATTAAATTATGATGATTCAAAAAAAAAGAATAAATAAAATTATAAACTAATCTTATTTTTAAAGGCTGGAAAATAAATTACTTGAGTATGTTGTTTATGGCTTTAAAAATAATTACTACCCTTAATATGCATAAGAATACCTCAGTTTTATAAAATCAATTACCTAAATAACTGAGGTATTCTTGGTGTTTAGTTCATATTATTATGTTTAGTGCTAGCTTTATATTGACACAACTCATTAAATTACTTATTGATTCGACCAAATACCACTAAATCTTTTTTCATTACTAGCAGTATAAATTACAGTATGGGCGATATTTCGATGCCCTAAATAGTCTTGGATTAATCGAGTGTCCCTACCCAAATCAGCTAAAGCATAACCGCATGCATGCCTTAGCATATGAGGATGAAGCTTTACAGGAAGCCCTGCTATTTTGCCATACTGCTCAAATAAGCGATAAATTTGATAACGAGAAATTTGGCTTCCCTTTTGTGAAATAAATAAACAATCTGACCCTGCTGTTTTCCAAGAATCTCTTTCAACTAACCATTTTTCAATCGCATTAAACTCTTCGGGAATTATAGGCTGTACGGTAGACAGCCCTCCTTTTAGTCTCCTAATAAATATCACTTTCTGCACCAAATCAATATCAGACATTGTGATATGAGTGAGCTCACTAACTCTTAATCCATGCAAAAAGCTCATTAATAACAAGCAATAGTCTCGATTAGGATAGCGACCTTGCTTTGTAGCATCCAATAAAGAATTAACTTCTGTACGTGTAATAAATTTACGTTTAGTCATTATGATCTCATCTATACCTCATTATATTTCGCTATATACCAACGATAAATCAACTAAAAATAATAATTTTTCAGAAAATTAAATATAATATGTCAGAAAGGTCAGTGATGATACCGAAATGCAACAACTTAATCATGATGTTACTAGGATACAAAAGACGAAATATGATGAATAGTTGAATGGAAATTGATTTATAAGGTAGTTATGTTGTTTTCATTCCATGAATGATGGACAATAAAGGTAGCCTCACATGGGTATTAGCCTGTATCCCTTTTCCCCCCTTATCTAGAATAGTGTATACTTGCCAACAAGAAATTTATTCACGGTTAATTAATATAATGAAAGAAATCGAAAAAGCACAAATTAAGCTTCTTAGCGACCGTTTAGATCTTATTCGTCGCCAGATGGCAAGTATGCAACTGACGAGTGAAGTAGAAAAACACGCAGAACTAGAGAAAGAAAAAGCGACACTGGAAATTGAAATCGCTCGTCTGAAGGCGGTGCGTAACAAAAAACTAAGCAAAGAAGCGCAAAAACTAGTAGATATGCCGTTCAAGCGTCCCATCACTAAGAAAGAACAAGCCGACCTTGGCAAGCTGAAAAAATCCGTGCGGGGCTTGACCATTGTCCATCCAATGACGGCATTAGGCCGCGAAATGGAGCTGGATGTTATGACCGGTTTTTCTAAGGCTGATTTCTAGTTAGAAAGTCAACCCAACTAAAATCTGTAATGCCCAACGAATACGGTGAGGTTCTTAATACACTTTTTATAGTTATGAACCGCTAGTAAGTAATTCAGCCGCTCATCATCCATCACAAACCCTTTGATCAGATACCGTTCTAGCGTTTGCGTTGCCTACTGGCGAAATTGAGTGCCACCAACAGATGGAACGCAGTAACTGACAGCAAGCACATTATTTTACTAAAAAATAATGTGCTACTATATTTATAAATTCTGTTGAAAGAAAACAGTGAGTTTATCGAAAGGGATCTTGCTTAGATTATCATATAAATCAACATGATCAGCATTTGGAATAATCAAGAGTTCTTTAGGATCTGAAGCTACTTTGTACACATCTTCAGAATAATAACGAGAATGTGCATTTTCCCCTGCAATCAGCAAAATTGGTCTTGGTGATATCATTTCAATATTGGTATGCATAGGAAAATTAAAAAAAGATATAGGCGTTGTTGCTGTCCACGCGGTTGTTGAATTAATTGAACGAGGATGAAAACCTCGAGGAGTACGGTAATAATCAAAAAATGCGGCTAATACAGGCGGTGCATTCTCTGGCAGAGTCTCCGGTAAAACACGTTGTCCCTCGATAATATTGCCATCTTCATCGAATGGCACCTCATGGTAACCTAAAGCATAGTGTCCGTTTTTTGCATCTTTCCAGCGCTGCTGGCTAAGATAATCAATCACTTTATGTCGTTCTTCAATGGTGTAACTATCTTGGTATCCGCGGCTAATACTGCGAGACATATCGTACATTGATGCTGTTGCTACGGCTTTAATACGTGAATCGCTACTCGCTGCAGTTAAAGCCATACCACTTAATCCGCAGATAGCTAACGCACCAATACGCTCGCGATCCACATTTGGCTGTAGCCCTAAAAAATCGACAGCAGCACTAAAGTCTTCCGTATTGATATCCGCAGAAGCAACATTTCGAGGCTCACCCTCACTTTCTCCAGTAAAAGAGGGATCAAATGCTAGAGTAATAAAACCACGCTCTGCTAATGTTTGCGCATACAACCCCGAAGACTGCTCTTTTACTGCGCCAAATGGGCCACTCAATACAATCGCAGCAAATAACCCACTAGTATGTTTAGGTTGATATAAATCTCCGACTAAGGCTAAACCATAGCGATTTTTGAATGTGACTTTTCTATGTTCAACCTTATCACTTTTTACAAAGGTTTTATCCCATAGCTCACTGAAATTTGTATTTGGTTGCGCTAATACTGGTGATGTCATTATTGATGCCATACTCGCAACAGCAATACTTGCCCCCGTTAATTTCAATAAATCTCTACGTTCATGATTCATAATATGCATCCTCTTTTAGTTATTTCTTTGGATAAGCTCTATCACAGCTTGTTTTGGTGATGTAAATTGTAGATATTCCAGCCCATCGGTTATTTTTCCTAATTTAAATAACCCTGAGGAGTAACTAAATGGTTGATAAAAAATAGCAATATTTCCCCAAGGGGCATAATAAGTAATATCCCCAATCTCTGGCACGATCCCACTAGATGAATTGCGAGTTAGTAGTTTTCGGGGAAGATAAGTGATTTTTTCTGTGGATGAATAATCTGCTAACTCAACAGTGAGCGGTAATAAACTGATAAAATCACGCGTCATTTCTGAATCTTTTAATTCTGCCTTTATTATTTGCGTATCAAGACGAATTTCTATTAAATACACTTTAGGTTCTATTGGTAAACTATGTGCCAATAATGGCTGGCTGATGCAGGCAAATACCAACAGAAAATAAAAATTTAATGGGGTAAGCCTATTTTTAAATAATAGATTCAACATATTATTTTTCCTTTTCAGCCTTTGCTGTGCATTGAACAAGTATTGCTGCGACTACAAGAAATAACGCACTGATTGCAAAAGTACTTTTATAGCCCATCAAATCAAAGAATATGCCTCCTACCGAAGCGCCACAGGCAATGGAAAGTTGGATCACTGCAACCATCAATCCTCCTCCGGCTTCTGCGTTATTTGAAAATATGCGAGGTATCCAGCTCCACCAACCAACAGGCGCCGCAGTCGCGATAAAACCCCAAATACTCAATAATACGATGGAAGTAAGACTGGAATAGCCAAAGAAAATAAGTGATACCGCAATACTGGCCATCAATAGTGGAATGGCGATTAATGTTTGATAGAATCCTATTTTTAATACACGATTAATCAGTAGAGTTCCGATAAATCCCGTAATACCAATAAGTAACAAACTAAATGTCACCATCGAGATATCGACTTTTACGACGGTCTCAAGGAAAGGACGCACATAGGTAAATAAGGTAAACTGCCCCATAAAAAATAACCCGATAGCAAGCATACCCAGTGTGATAACGCGATATTTAAAGAAGCTAAAAATACTGAAAATCTGAGGCGTATTTTGATGACTGTTCGGATCAGTTGGCATTGAGGGTAAACTCACCCACAACCACACAATAGTTGCAATCGCGATAGGCACCAAGCCTAAAAATGCCCCTCGCCATCCAATAGTTGAGCCTAAATAAGCCCCTAAAGGTGCAGCAATGACAGTTGCTAGCGCATTGCCGCTATTGAAAATAGCCAGTGCCTTAGGAACTTGATCTATCGGCACAAGGCGCATTGCTATCGCAGCAGACATAGACCAAAAACCGCCAACAACAATACCGATTAGCGCACGACCAACCATATAAGTATAATAATTGGTGGCTAAAGCAATCATCGCGCCTGACGCCCCCATTAAGAACGTAAGCCCCAGCAATAAGGCTTTACGATTTAAATTACGAGTAAGTGCAGAAATAAATAAGCTCGTTATGACAGCAAATATTCCTGAGATAGTAATACCTTGTCCCGCCATTCCTTCTGTCACCTGAAAATCAAGCGCTAACGGTGTTAACAAGCTCACAGGCATAAATTCTGAGGCTATCAATACAAAAACACATAGCGTCATGGCAAAAACTGCACTCCAGTTCGCTCTTTCAGGAAAATTTCGCTCTTGAAAAATGGCATTATCCATCGATTATATTCGCCTATGTACCTACGATATTTAATGGACATCATCATGGCATACAGGTAATAATTTAATTAGTGGGTATAATCTTCATGAACTTGTGAGAAAAATTCATTAATGATGAAAGGTAAAATGAATGACTTGCACGCTTTTCTTATCGTTGCTCAAGAGCAAAGTTTTACAAAAGCGGCTGCAAGACTTGGTGTGACGCCTTCGGCATTAAGCCATACAATACGACTTTTGGAAGAACGCTTAGGGATTCGACTTCTCGCAAGAACAACCCGAAATGTTTCAGTAACAGAGGCTGGCGCACAGCTAATGAATGCCATCCGACCATTATTTGAACAGATTGATATTGAACTTAATGCATTAAGTGAGTTAAGAGACAGCCCTAGAGGGACTATTCGCTTAAGTTGTACCGATGACCAAATCGAAATTTATATTCGACCAATATTGAATAATTTTTTACAAAAATACCCTGATATCACAATAGAAATATATGTGGACTATGGTTTTACAAACATTGTTGAAGAACGTTTCGATGCAGGAATTCGAATTGGCGATGATATCAATAAAGACATGATAGCAGTTCGCATTGGGCCAGATTGGCGCTTAATTGCAGTCGCTTCACCGGACTATTTTAAACAGCACCCTAAACCTTTATTTCCTAACGACTTATCTGAACATCAATGCATCAATATTCGCCATCGTGCTGCGGGGGCTATTTATGCGTGGGAATTTAAACAAAATGATCATACAACAAGTATAAAGGTGGATGGGCAACTCGTTTTCAATAGTACACTGCACCAGTTAAATGCAGCGCTGGACGGAATGGGAATAGCCTATATTCCAGAACATTTAGCCGAGCCTTATATTGCCAAGGGGAAGTTACAGGCTGTATTAATCGATTATAGCCCTTACTTTGAAGGTTTTCACCTGTATTACCCAAACCGTCGACAGTCCTCACCCGCTTTTATGGCTTTTGTAGAAGCGATACGGTATCGAACAAAGTAGTCGCATTTGGTGAGTTGGATAAATAGCAGTGCCCCCATTAATGCCCCCAGATTGATTTTTTAGTGGTAGGCTTTTTTGCTAATCCCACCAGCACATTGCAAAACTTCACGGCCGTTGAAACTTAAAAACTGATCCAGCTTGGTATCCCAATCCTGTAAGAAAACTTGCTTACGACGCAGTGCTTGGTCTTCTGCAAAATCTAACCACATATTGACGATACGGTTTAATTCTTTCAGTTCATTTTCTCGAAGATAGTTCTTCGCGATCGTGACATCGGTTTTATACACCTCATCAAATTTATAGCTGGTTAAGCCCATATCCAGCTGACTGGCTTTGAGCTTCACTGTGGGGGCATCCAAAAAATAGGGAAAAATTATGCCCCCAATTTTGCCCCCAAACAGGGGTATAAACCAGTAAACAAGGGGAGAATCAGACAGACTTCGAAGTGATTAATCTTGTTGATTTAAAAGGAAAATATAGACTTTGAGAGAAATTCAGAAACTGCGTTTGGCGGAAGATCACAGGAGTCGAACCTGCCCGGGACTGCTGGCAGCCCCAACTGGATTTGAAATCCAGCCGCCTCACCGGAGACGACGATCTTCCTCTATAGATTGGAAAGTGATTATAGACTGAATTCATTATTTTCCAAAGCATTGAAACTACAACTATTGCCTTTATTGATAAAAACCAACAAAAACCCCATTTATTGATAAGCGTTAATAAGAAAAAACGTTAGATTGATATTGAGGTTTGTACATCTGCCCCCATATACTTTCTTATATTCGCAATGGCGTGCTGGTTCTATCACCCATAACATTTATCCTATTTGGGTATAAGTTCGCCATTTAACTTTTATTGTCAACACAGTAAGCCTTGGCCTACGAGCACAAGCCTGCAATCACAGGATGTTTTATGACAAATTCATTATTAGCCGATTCCGCACTACCCCGTTTTTCTACTATAGAGCCTGCGGATATTTTTCCCGCGGTCCAACACGTACTCAATGAATATCGCCAAACAGTAGAAAACCTGTTGAGTGCAACAGATCAATACACTTGGGACAACCTGTGCCAACCTTTAGAAGAAGCCAGTGATAAGCTGTCTCGTGTTTGGTCGCCAGTGAGTCATTTACATTCCGTGAAAAACAGCCCGGAACTGCGCGAAGAGTATGAAAAATGTTTACCATTACTGTCTGAATTCAGTACCTGGATGGGGCAGCATGAGCCTTTATATCAAGCATATAAATCATTAAAAGAAGGGGCTGAATTTAATTCCCTTAGCCAAGCTCAACGTAAGTCTATCGAAAATACCTTACGCGATTTTGAGTTATCCGGTATTGGCTTACCTGCTGAAAAACAGCAACGTTATGGTGAAATTGTGGCACGTTTGTCGGAGATAGCGTCTAAGTTTAGCAATAATGTCCTTGATGCGACCATGGGGTGGAGTAAGCTCATTAAAGACGAAAAAGAATTAGCGGGTATGCCAGAAAGCGCTATTGCTGCAGCAAAAGCCATGGCTGAATCAAAAGGTGAAGAAGGCTACTTACTCACTCTCGATATGCCAAGCTATTTACCTGTTATGACCTATGCTGATAACGCAGAATTACGTCGTGAAATGAGCCATGCATATAGCACCCGTGCGTCTGACCAAGGCCCAAATGCGGGTAAATGGGATAACAGCGAATTAATCGATGAACTGATGGCTTTACGCCACGAGCTAGCGCAATTATTAGGTTTTAAAAACTACGCAGAAAAATCCCTAGCGACCAAAATGGCCGAATCGCCAGAGCAAGTGCTGAATTTCCTCAATGATTTAGCTGACCGTGCTCATCAGCAAGGGGAAAATGAACTGGCTGAACTGACGGCTTTTGCTAAAGAACATTATGGTGTCGATACGCTTGAATCTTGGGATTTAGCCTATTACAGCGAAAAACAAAAACAGCATAAATTCTCATTAAATGATGAACAATTGCGCCCATATTTCCCTGAACAACGCGTCCTGAATGGCTTGTTCGAAGTTGTTCATCGCATTTATGGTTTAACTGCCAAAGAACGCAATGATGTAGAAACATGGCATAAAGATGTGCGTTTCTTTGAACTCTATGATGAAACCAATACCTTACGCGGCAGCTTCTACCTAGACCTCTATGCTCGCGAACATAAACGCGGTGGAGCTTGGATGGACGATTGTGTTGGCCGTATGGTGCATAAAGACGGCTCATTACAAAATCCTGTAGCCTATTTAACCTGTAACTTCAATAAACCACTTGGCGATAAACCCGCACTGTTTACTCATAATGAAGTCACTACCTTATTCCACGAATTTGGTCACGGCTTACATCATATGTTAACGCAAATTGATGTTGCAGATGTCGCAGGGATTAACGGTGTACCATGGGATGCTGTCGAGTTACCAAGTCAGTTTATGGAAAACTGGTGCTGGGAGCCTGAAGCCCTCGAATTTATTTCCGGCCATTATGAGACAGGCGAACCATTACCAACAGAAATGCTTAATAGCATGTTAGCAGCAAAGAACTACCAATCAGCCATGTTTGTTCTGCGCCAGTTAGAGTTTGGCCTGTTTGATTTCACCTTACATGCTGAGTATGACCCAGCCAAAGGTGCGCAAGTCATGCCAACGCTATATGCGATTAAAGATAAAGTCGCTGTGGTTCCTTCACCAAAATGGTCGCGCTTTCCACATGCTTTTAGCCATATTTTCGCAGGTGGCTATGCAGCTGGCTATTACAGCTACTTATGGGCAGATGTGCTTGCGGCAGATGCATACTCACGTTTCAGTGAAGAAGGCATCTTTAACCGTCAAACAGGTCAGTCTTTCCTCGACAATATCTTAAGTCGTGGTGGCTCAGAAGAGCCAATGGCGCTGTTTGAACGCTTCCGTGGTCGCAAACCAGAATTAGATGCCATGTTGAAGAGCTATGGTATTCATGGCTAATCGTATTGAGATCCAATTGATCTGCGAAGAGGGTGCCGATCTCGGCACTCTTTCTCAACTTTCTGAAAAATGGCAACTTTCTCATACCCCTGATGCCATTATGGCGGTTGTACTTACGCCTGAAAACTTACAACTGCGCAAACTAGATGAACCTAAGTTAGGGGGAATTTTTGTTGATTTCGTCTCTGGGGCGATGGCCCATCGTCGCAAATTTGGTGGAGGTCGCGGTGAAGCTGTTGCCAAAGCCGTCGGGATCAAAAAAGATTATCTTCCCGATGTCATTGATGCCACTGCTGGCCTAGGACGTGATGCCTTTGTTCTAGCCGCTCTCGGTTGCCATGTCCGTATGTTGGAGCGCCACCCTGTGGTTGCAGCTCTATTGGATGATGGTTTACAACGAGGCTACCAAGATGCAGAAATTGGCCCATGGTTACAAGAGCGAATGTCATTGATTCATGCATCCAGTATTACAGCACTGAGTGAGATACCCCATGCCCCTGATGTTATCTATCTTGATCCGATGTACCCTCATCGGCAAAAAAGTGCTTTAGTGAAGAAAGAAATGCGAGTATTTCAGTCATTAGTGGGAGCAGATGATGATGCAGATTCATTATTAGCCCCTGCGATTGCTTTGGCTAAACGTAGAGTGGTTGTTAAGCGCCCTGACTACGCGGAGCCCCTTGCGGGACAAAAAGCGCCATCAGCAGTTACCACTAAAAACCATCGGTTTGATATCTATCCATGCATTAAAAATAGCGAATAAACGTAACGGCGAAGGGCGTATGTACAGGTGAATTTATCAGTATGATACAGCCGCCCTTTCGCGTACGTTTTGAGGTCAGAAGATTACAACACACCCTGCCCAAGCATTGCATCTGCGACTTTTACGAAGCCCGCGATGTTAGCGCCTTGAACATAGTTAGTTTGTTTCTCTTCACCACCGAACTCCACACAGTGCTGGTGAATATCCAACATGATGTGATGCAGACGGGCGTCAACTTTCTCTGCTTTCCAACCTAGACGAGCCGCATTTTGAGCCATCTCAAGACCTGAGGTTGCCACACCACCTGCGTTAGCCGCTTTACCTGGCGCAAACAGCACTCCTGCTTCAAGGAACAGCTCAGTTGCAGGAATAGTCGTTGGCATATTAGCCCCTTCAGCGACCGCTTTAACGCCATTTTTGATTAACACTTTTGCTGCATCAACATCCAGCTCATTTTGTGTTGCACATGGCAGAGCGATATCGACAGGAACATTCCATGGTTGCTGACCCGCTAAGTAAGTTAAGCCAAACTCTTTTGCATATTCTTCAATACGACCATAGTTGTTTTTGATTTCTTCCAAACGTGCGAGTTTTTCTGTTGTAAAGCCGTCTTCATCAACTACAGTACCGCTTGAATCGGAAGCTGTAACCACTTTGGCACCTAGCTCCATGCATTTTTCAATGGTGTACTGCGCAACGTTACCAGAACCAGAAACCGCGACACGCATCCCTTCAAAGCCTAGGCCATGACGTTTTAGCATCGCATTTGTGAAGTAAACCAAACCGTAACCAGTTGCTTCAGGGCGAATTAAACTACCACCAAAAGACAATCCTTTACCGGTAAATACACAAGAGGTGTCATTAGACAGCTTTTTCATCATACCTGTCATAAAGCCCACTTCACGGCCACCAACACCAATATCCCCTGCTGGGACGTCAGTATTTGAACCAATATGGCGATAGAGTTCTGTCATCAATGCTTGGCAGAAACGCATCACTTCACCATGACTTTTACCTTTAGGATCAAAGTCAGAACCACCTTTACCACCACCCATAGGCAATGTGGTCAAAGCATTTTTCAGTGTTTGTTCGAAGCCTAAGAATTTCAGGATAGATAAATTCACAGATGGGTGAAAACGCATACCACCTTTGAATGGGCCGATTGCAGAGCTAAATTGCACACGCCATGCACGGTTAACTTGAACTTTACCTTGGTCGTCTACCCAACATACTCGAAATTGAATTACACGCTCAGGTTCAACAAAACGTTCAAGTAATGCTTGGTCACGATACTTAGCATTTTGCTCTAAGAACGGCCAAAGGGAAGTGAATACTTCACGCACGGCTTGTAGAAATTCAGGTTGAGAAGGGTCTCTTTTTTGGACAGACTCCAAGAACGAAGATAGTGATTGTGTCATCTATGTCTTCCTTTTTAACATGTAGTTGTTGTGATGTGCCTCACTCTTTCTTATCATTATTTTTAGGAAATGTGAGGTTGATTTGTGTTTGCCTATTGAATATATCATTAGTTTGTATTCTAAATTCAAGGTTTTTTTTCACTCTATAGCAAAATAAATTGCTTGACCTGCCAATAACTCCCTCAAAATACATATTTTGAAACAAAAAAAACGCCTGCATAAGCAAGCGTTTTCAGTGAATAATATTTCAAATTGAGTGATATGGATTATTCTTCATCATCATTTAGTGGCACAATCAACATATCCACATGAACAGTATTGATTAACTGGCGAGCAGATGACATCAGCTTGCTCCAGAAATCTTGGTGATGCCCACAGACTACTAAATCCATATTGTATTTCTTAATCGCGTCCACAAGTACTTGGCCTAGGTCGCCACTACCACTGAGTGTTTCTTGGATTTCATAACCTGCGCCCGCAGACAAATCCTTCAGAGCATTACGTGTTTCATCAGTAATACGTTGCTGCATGTCACCAAGATTGACATCAATAAGACCGGTATAGAGGTCTGAATAGTTAACATCAACATGGATCATAGATACTTTGGCCCCGTAAGGTTTTGCCATAGAGACAGCCTTATCCAGTAATACTTTACTTTCAGGTGATAAATCTACCGCAACGAGAATATGTTTGTAAGCCATAAGTAAACTCCTTCCGAATGCTGATTATCTGGTGGTTATGCCTTCACCACATCTTTATGAATACTATACCTGCTAATTGTGATTATTAAGTGTTGCTTTGATCACATCTAAGCAGATTAACCTTAAAATCATCACTTCATATAACATTTTATAAAACAATAACATCATTCATTCAATATTAATATATTGCCCTAAAAAATTCGAGTTATGGCGACTCTTTAGTTTAGAAATGCAACAAAGTTGCACAGCAAACTGTGATAATAAAGTTCAGTAACTCAGATTTATTTTCTTCAATAGAAACAAGAGGTCATCACAAATTTGCGCTAACTGCACTTTTTTTAAACAGTAATTTATCCTACAATAAAATAACTGAGTATAAGTACAATTTTTCTGCTGTATTTCCTTTGCGACAATTGCTGTGAGCTTGAGCTAGGTTCTAAGGAGAGGATTATGTTCAGTATGATTGCATTGTTTTGGGCATTATGCATTTTGTGCATCTTAAATATGATGCGGTACTTTTCTTCCGTTCGTGTTTTATTGTCTATTCTAAGGGATTCAGATCCCCTGCTTTATCAATCCGTTGATGGTAATGGTTTTTTTACTACACACGGCCAACTGAACAAACAACTGCGGTTAGTTCGATACATAAATAATAAACAATATCTGGAACATTACGACCCAGAAGTTATTTTGCGTTGTGAGCGGATCCGTAAGCAATTCATGATGATAAGCAGACTCAGTATTCTTGTTGTCGTGAGCTTAGCCTATTTATTGATAACAGGTTAATTGTGATTAGTAACTTGCTAGCGAGAAAATAGTGATGACCTTCCGATCATCACTATTTTATATATGTAGATTACTGTGTTCATGTAACTGTTAAAGGCTCCATACTCATGTATGAAGCCAAAATTAGTGCGACTAGATAAACAACAGCGATAGCCAGTACAAACCGCCCGATAACACAATGGACACCGGTAAAGTTAATAACCATGCTAATGCAATGCTTTTAATGGTTTTTGTTTGTACACCACCACCATCGACAACCATCGTCCCCGCAACCGCAGAAGATAAAACCTGCGTTGTTGAAACTGGCATACCAGTATAACTTGCCACGCCGATAGAAACTGCTGCAGTCACCTGGGCAGATACACCTTGCGCATAAGTCATGCCTTTCTTACCAATTTTCTCACCAATGGTCACAGCAACACGCTGCCAACCAAACATGGTGCCTAATGATAATGCTAAAGCAACCGCAATAATGATCCACAGTGGCGCATATTCAACGGTATACAGTAAATCATTACTGAGTTTTTTCAGTAAGCTGGCATCTTTCGAACTGGTTTCTGGCAATTTCGCAACCGCATTCGCAGTATCAGAGATACACATCAGCAAACGGCGTGCGTGGTTACGTTGGTCTGGCGTCAGCTCTTCATAGCTTTGAATGCCATCAAGCATCTTTTGCGCTTGATTTAAAATAGCGCTAGTACGCGTGCTATCACAATGGAATTCGCCGCCTGGTTCATCACTACTTTCTGCAACGACCGGGGCATTTTCTATTGCATGGTTTAACGCTGGTTTATGTGTTTCATAGTATTGTTGCAGGTGGACAACCGCATCATGTGTTTTTGCGATGTCATAACCGTTAGAATTCATATTCATAACGAAACCTGCTGGAGCAACACCAATTAACACCAGCATGATAAGACCGATGCCTTTCTGACCATCGTTCGCACCATGGGAGAAACTCACCCCAACTGCTGACAAAATCAATGCAGTACGGGTCCAGAATGGTGGCTTACGCTTACCATCTTTTTTCTCACGTTCCGCTGGTGTTAAGTGAATACGACGACGTTTCTTTGTGCCACTCCAATAACGGCGCAAAAAGAAAATCATCAAACCGGCAATCACGAAACCGATAGCGGGAGACAAAATTAATGACATGAAAATACTGATCATTTTCGGTATATTCAAGGCATCAACAACAGACGAATCAGTCACAATCGCGTTGGTTAAACCCACCCCGATTATTGCCCCGATCAGTGTGTGTGAACTGGAAGCTGGGATACCGAAGTACCAAGTTCCAAGGTTCCAAATAATTGCAGCCAAGAGCAATGAAAAAACCATTGCAAGGCCGTGAGCTGAGCTCACATTAAGCAAGAGGTCTGTTGGTAAGAGATGGACAATGGCATATGCAACGCTCAACCCTCCCAGCAAGACACCAAAAAAGTTAAAAACCCCTGCCATGACAACTGCGAACTGAGCCCGCATTGCTCTGGTATAAATAACCGTTGCTACCGCGTTAGCGGTGTCATGGAAGCCATTTATAGCCTCATAGATCAGCACAAATAACAGTGCCAGAACTAATAATAGACCTGTATGAAATTCTAAACCTGTAAAAAGATGTAGCATAGACGTTAAGCCATTATATGTTGGACATGAACGCGGCGCATTATCAGTGACAAACGCTGGCGGTGGAAGCAAAATCTAACCTTTTTTTGATTTAACTACCCATCAAAAAAGCACCTCATAGCAATTACCCCATATTTTTCAATACATTAAAGCAATCAAACTTATTCTGAATTTTTGAAACTTTTTAACGATATTTCCAGAAAATAATCGTTGTTTGCTTTTTTTAGACGAATTTTTCTAATTATAATACGTCCTGTATAGTTTTCATCAGTTCTTCCTCAAAGCTTTACATTACAATCCCGGTGAGATGACGTAAAATATCCCGGTTATCAATGTAATTACGCTTAAAATCAAACATATATAGAGACACTTATTGTGAAAAATTTCGACGTTATTATTTTAGGTGCTGGTGCAGCGGGTTTATTCTGTGCCTCACACTCTGGCAAACGCGGTTTGAGGACGCTAGTGGTTGATAACGGGAAAAAATTAGGCAGAAAAATATTGATGTCCGGTGGCGGGCGCTGCAATTTCACTAATATGTATGCAGAACACAGCAATTACATTTCAACAAACCCACACTTTTGTAAGTCAGCACTTGCTCGCTATACACAGTGGGATTTTATTGCCTTAGTGGCCAAATATAATATTCCCTATCATGAAAAAACCTTAGGGCAGCTTTTTTGTGATAATAGTGCACAAGATATCGTCGATATGCTGCAAAGTGAGTGTAATCTACCCAATATCACTATCAAGTTACGCAGTGAGGTGACTGCCGTTGACAAAGCAGATGATGGTTTTTTAGTCACGATCAACGGCTCTCAAGTAAGCACCCACTCACTTGTCATTGCAACAGGCGGCCTATCTATGCCAGGTTTAGGTGCGACCCCTTTTGGCTATCGTCTTGCGGAACAGTTTGGGCATACTATTATTCCAACACGAGCAGCACTGGTGCCATTCACCTTACATAAACCCCTTTTAGAAACCTTACAGGTACTTTCAGGTATTTCTGTCCCTGCAACGGTAACAGCGGCAAGCGGCACCGTATTTAAAGAAAATATTTTATTCACCCATCGGGGACTTTCTGGTCCAGCTATTTTGCAGATATCCAGCTACTGGAACCCTGGCGAGTACGTGAGTATTAACTTACTTCCAGATATCTCCATCAATGATTTTATCGTTTCAGAGAGACAACAGCACCCAAATCAATCATTGAAAAATACCTTAGCTAAATTATTACCAAAACGGCTAATTGAGGTATTACAAGCCCAAGGACAAATCCCTGAGTGTGCTCTAAAACAGCTTAATCATCCTCAAATTGAAGCGTTACACACCACCTTACACCAATGGCGGGTGCAACCTAATGGAACGGAAGGTTACCGTACCGCCGAAGTGACATTGGGTGGCGTTGATACTCACGAAATATCATCTAAAACCATGCAATCACTTAAAGTACCAGACCTGTATTTTATTGGTGAAGTGATGGATGTGACCGGCTGGCTAGGAGGTTACAATTTCCAATGGGCATGGAGCTCCGCAGCTGCATGCGCAGAAAGCTTACCTCTCCCTTTTGCAAAAAACGACTAAAAAACACTCGGCCTTAACCAGACTCTTAACAGGATTGCTCTGTTAAAGTTATCGGCCTTTATTTATGGCCAAATAATCTTAATCCATTGAAAAATAATGGTTAATATTTAATTTCATATAAATCATATAATTGCAGTTTTAATTATAAGATATATTATTTTGGTTAAAAATAATGCTTTACAAACGATAGTGATAACTATTATCATTATCATCACTTCCTCAACAGGGTTACTTAGTCACCCTTTGCAGGGAGTACGACATTGCTCACATTGCTTCCAGTGTTTACTTTAGCCAGCCTTGCGCTGGCTATTTTTTTATTCACACCACATTCTCTGCAATCACCGTGTATCTTATTCAAATTTTTTGGATCCTATGGTTAATGGGAGCTACTTTTCTCTGTGTATAAATTGGTTAAACTGTCATCAATACATTTAGAGCGAGTTCAACCAAGGTTGAAATCCGTACAGGAGAGAACACGATGATCTATTTACGCAAAGCGAACGAACGTGGTCATGCAAATCATGGGTGGCTCGACAGTTGGCATACTTTTTCATTCTCTAGCTACTATGATGAGCAATTTATGGGCTTTTCTGCGCTGAGAGTGATTAACGAAGACTTTATTGCTGCTGGCCAAGGGTTTGGAACACATCCCCATAAAGATATGGAAATATTAACCTACGTGCTCAATGGTACTGTGGAACATAAAGACAGCATGGGCAATATGGAGCAAATCCCTGCGGGTGAATTTCAAATAATGAGTGCGGGTACGGGTATTCGTCACTCTGAGTACAACCCAAGCAATGAAGAAGAGCTACATCTGTACCAAATTTGGATCATTCCTGAAAGAACAGGCATTGAGCCACGTTATGAGCAAAAACGGTTCGACTCCAAAGACGGCAAGCAATTGGTGCTATCACCGGATGCACGTGATGGCTCATTAAAAATTTATCAAAATATGGAACTGTGGCGCTGGGCATTACCTGCTAATGAAACACACACCCATGCTATCGCTGATAAACGTGTCGTGTGGATCCAGATCATTAAAGGGAATGTTGAAGTGAATGGCCAAAAAGCAACCACCAGCGATGGTTTAGCCATTTGGCAAGAAACAGCGCTCACCATCAAAGCAAGTGAAGATAGTGAAATCCTGTTGTTTGACTTACCATCAGCAGAATAATCATTTTCACAACAAAAAAGGCTCTACTTTGGTAGAGCCTTTTTTATTTATTGATTCACAAAACCAATTACAGTTTTGGCCCTGCTTTCACCAGTGCAGCGCCTGCTGGGGTGTCCGTGTACTTATCAAAGTTGTTCACGAAACGTTCCGCTAAATCTTGCGCTTTTTCATCCCACTGTGCTTTGTCTGCATAAGTATTACGTGGGTCAAGGATATTGGTATCCACACCCGGTAATGCTGTTGGGATTTCTAAATCGAACACTGGCAGTTTAATCATGTCTGCTTTTTCGATGTCACCACTTAAAATAGCGTCAATGATGGCACGTGTATCTTTGATGGAAATACGTTTACCTGTACCGTTCCAGCCTGTATTCACTAAGTAAGCTTTCGCGCCTGCTGCTTCCATACGTTTAACTAATACTTCAGCGTATTGTGTTGGGTGCAGTGATAAGAATGCCGCACCAAAGCAAGCGGAGAAGGTTGGAGTTGGTTCCGTGACACCACGCTCTGTACCTGCTAATTTCGCGGTAAAACCTGATAGGAAGTGGTACTGCGTTTGCTCAGGCGTTAAACGAGAAACAGGAGGTAACACACCAAATGCATCTGCGGTTAAGAAGATAACTTTTGTTGCATGGCCCGCTTTAGAAACAGGTTTTACAATATTTTCAATGTGGTAGATTGGGTAAGAAACACGGGTGTTTTCTGTTTTTGAACCATCATTGAAATCAACTGAACCATCTGCCAACACCATCACGTTTTCCAATAACGCATCACGTTTGATTGCGCCATAGATGTCTGGCTCAGCTTCTTTAGATAAGTTGATAGTTTTTGCGTAGCAACCACCTTCAAAGTTGAATACGCCGTCATCATCCCAACCGTGTTCATCGTCACCAATTAACTTACGTTTTGGATCGGTAGAGAGTGTGGTTTTACCTGTTCCAGATAAACCAAAGAAAATGGCTACATCACCTTTTTCGCCGACGTTAGCAGAACAGTGCATAGATGCAATGCCTTTTAATGGCAGCAGGTAGTTCATCATAGAGAACATACCTTTCTTCATTTCGCCGCCATACCAAGAGCCGCCGATCAGTTGCATGCGTTCGGTTAAGTTGAACGCAACAAAGTTTTCTGAATTCAAACCTTGTGCTTTCCAATTCGGGTTAGTACATTTTGCGCCATTCATGACGATGAAATCAGGTTCGAAACCCACTAATTCTTCATCAGATGGGCGAATGAACATGTTTTTAACGAAATGCGCCTGCCATGCAACTTCGGTGATAAAACGTACTTTTAGACGAGTGTCAGCGTTCGCACCACAGAATGCATCAATGATAAACAAACGTTTACCTGACAGTTGTTCAGTCACTAAATGTTTGAGATCCGCCCAAACTTCTTGTGACATAGGTTTGTTGTCATTTTTACCTTTACCTTGGTCTGCCCACCAAACTGTATCGCGAGTCACGTCATCACGTACAATATATTTATCTTTTGGTGAACGACCAGTAAAGATACCTGTATCAACCGCAACAGCTCCTAAAGTGGTTACTGTTCCACGCTCATAACCTTCAAGTCCAGGCTTAGTTTCTTCCGTGAATAATAGCTCGTAACTTGGGTTATAAACCACTTCAGTTACATCATGAATACCGTACTTTTCAAGTTCCTTCAGGGTAATGCTTTTAGCGCTCATTATATTGCTCCTGGTAAACATAACTAATCTGCGGATGATCATAATTCTTTACGACTAATTAACAGCGATTGCTATCAAAGAATTGAAAATGTATGATTTTTTTTAATTCATAATGAGACTTAGAGCACGTAATAATGCTTTAAAATTATAAGAAAAAGGTGCAGAATTGCACCCTTGTCACATAATTAGGTTGCTAAATCGTATCAGTGAAGTTGCTGATTTAGCTCATTATTTAACCCCTGAAGATCGGATTCAATAAATACATAATGTGAGCCACAAAATTCACATTCCATATCAATTTTCCCATCTTTGCGCAAAATATCGATAACATCTTCCTTAGGTAAGGTGGCTAACGTACTTTCGCAACGCTCCCTTGAACAAGTACAACGAAACTCGACAGATTGAGGGTCATATAAAGTGACATCTTCTTCATGATAAAGACGATGTAAAACCTCTTTCACATCCAATGTGCTCAGCTCTTGGCCTTTAATCGTGGCAGTCAGCTGCACTAAGTGGTCAAAAAAGTCATGGCTTGTTTCATTTGCTGCTGGCAAAACTTGCAATAACATACCACCTGCACTTGGTTTCCCATCTACTTCACCCACACGGATAAATAAACGGGTTGGTAATTGCTCTGATTGGCGGAAATAGGCATCAATGCTTTCTTCGATAGAATCCCCTTCAATAGCCACAATCCCTTGATAACGTTCACCTTGGTTCGGTGTGATGGTAATAACCATAAAACCGTTACCAATCATTTGCTTGAGAGTGCTACCCGCCACAACTGGGCCATCTACACGTGCAACACCACGCATCTGTTGTAAATTATTACCGTTGATAACCGCCAAATTAACAGGCCCATCACCTTGAATTTGCACAGTAATATCACCATCGAACTTCAACGTTGCCGTCAATAAACTGGTAGCAACAAGTAACTCACCCAACAACCCTTTTACCGCTGTTGGGTAGTCATGGTTTTCTAAAATATGTTCAAAGGTTTCATCAACACTGATCATTTCTCCACGAACGGAATGTTGTTCAAATAAAAAACGGTGGAGTAAGTCTTGGTTTGCCATAATATCTCTCTATTGCTCGGGCTGTTGCTCAGGCCGTCATTAAGACGACTCATGAGAATTTGTTTGTTTAAACTTTAACAGGGTACGCCGTTCTTTCTTATCCGGGCGTCGCTCTGGGTGTGGCATCGTCAGTGCATTCATCTTACGCGCTTGTGCCATTTTCTCGCGTTGATTAATACTTTCTATCGTTTCACAGTACAGCAACTGAGCTTCCGGTGCACCTTTGCGCTGGCTACTGATTTGCATGATTTCAACCGTTCGTTCATCATTACCTTGCCGAAGCTTAACGATTCCATGCAGTTCAACAATTTTCCCTGGCTTAGTTCTTTGCCCATTGTAATGGACTTTACCGCCTTCAATCATTTCACGGGCGACCGCACGCGTTTTATAAAATCGCGCAGCCCACAGCCACTTATCAAGGCGAACAGGTTCTATAATGGATTGATTCATGGGGCCTCCTCAACATAAGTCTGAATCAAACTAAGAAGAGGCTCCCTTTACTTCCGGGATGATGCTATCGACGATAGGAAGGGGGATTAGCCTCAAAGCATTTATCATAATATTCTGTGATATTACGCAAACGCTTCTTATTATTCAAAACACGTAGCACAATCAACGAACCATTTAACAACGCACACACCAACAAAAATAGGATAAAAAGCGCACTACATATATACTGAGATACCACTTTTTCATTGGGTTCTTCATGCAACACAATTTGCAATGTCCCATTGGCATCTACTGATAAATCCGTAATGACACCTTCAATATTGAACGGTGTATTGATCAGAAGATTTGATAACCTTTGCAACTCTTGCCAACGCTGTAATGGCGATAGCTCATTAAAAGAAGCTCCCTGTATCGAATCAACTAAAGGCTTGTTTTCATCACTAATTAATAAAACACCACCAGGAGGCGGACTATTAATTTTGCGCACTTCTCTATCTATTTCTGTCCTGATAAAATAATATATGGTGTCTTCCACGATGTTTTCCAAGGCCTCAGCGCTACCAGCACGCAATAAAACATGAGCCCCTTTTAGTTTTCCCGTAGACGCTTTCTTTACTAAAGAAGGCCAATCATCTGTACTCCCTAGGTTAGTCAGTGCATTTTTTAATTTTAGGCAGTTATCAGAATTATGGCACAGTTGTTCTGTCCCCATGATGATAGCCGAAAAATCAAAGATAATATTCATCCCTGATTTCATAATATCCCGCTGTAATCTTGGGTTAACTCCTGTCGAGTTTTTATCTGGATGCAATTGGCTTTTGACGGTATCAAGCAATGATATTGAGTGTTCAACAACCTCTGATTGAGGTTCAGTCTGTAAACTAACATCATTCCAATAAATACCAGAGCAATCAAACGGCACAAATTGAGCTTGGTTTTCTTTATTCAAATTCGGTGAGCGGTAACACATCCCTTTTCCTTGGGCAACTAATGTATCCCCAACTTTGAGCTGACGGGAAGCAAGCTCATTAGGACTCTCAGCCTTGATTTTCTCTGTGCCACCTAGCCACGCAAAACCCAGTTTTATTGGCAAATCTATCGGTTGATATGCAAATATCAGGGCCATCGTTAATAAAGCCCCAACTAACATCAATACATTCTTTTTGAACCGTTTGTACGGGTAATAGCGCTCTTCTTCATGCAAAGAAAGATACTTACCGTGCCTGACCACCTCACCCGTCGTATAAAAATCAATATTTACAGCTTGGTTTTCTTCGTATTTTAAATAATTCGTCCAATGATTAGGGTAGTGCAAGTCAATACCAGCAATAGACGTATTGGTGGAATATTTTTTATCCAGTTCGCCATAGAGTTCCCAGCGCTTTGGTTGGCCATGAATGCATTGAATATCTTGATATTGTCGGGGAAACATCCTAGAACGAAAGAGAATAAGTAACCCAATAATAAACGTAATCGTTGTGATCACTAATCCTGATTCCTGTAATAAAGGAATCGAAACAAGGGTTAAATAACCAAATAAAAAACTCAGGCAGATAATCGCAGCACCAAGCCAACCTGTAGAATGGTGTAACCGATGTTCTTCATTCGTCTCTTTACGAACTTTCAATCGCTCAATACTATGCTGGCCACGTTCTTGAATTGCCGCATCAGGCCATGTTGAATCGATAGGCATACCCGTTTGCCATTCACTACTGAAATCTTTCAGAGAATGGCTATTCATTGAAATAATTAACGGCAAGTGGTCTGTTTCCACTATTTCCATAACATTTTGGCGTTGCAAAAAAGGCTCAAGCTGTGAAGGGAGCTGAACCTCAATTGTATCAATAAAATAGCGCCAACTATTTCCTTGCTCTTGGCGTAAGTTAAAACGTGTCAATGAATGGCAAACTGTCGCTATGATTGAGTTTTTTTTGATTTGCCATGGATGCTGAGATGTATTTGTTGATATAGCAGCGCAATAATTTAAATACTGGGAGATGGTTTGGTAATCTGAATCAATCATTTTCCTAAATGATGGTGATGCTACAGAAGGTATTTGATAGACGCCAGAATGCCGCCCCCGCCTAAAATATAGGAAGGAAGCCATTATAGTCAGGCTAATAACAATTATAGCCGTTATAATGACATGGTTCAGCATTGTTTCCCCAATGAAAAATGAATAAGAAAAGCATATCAGCCCTCACACTTCCTAAAAATAAGCCGATTCCTATTCTATTTGTAGTTTTTATTTTAAATTACAACACCTTGTAAAAAATGTTTTATTTGTTTACCCGTATTATTTGTTTGAGTCAATTATACTAACAGCATTTTATCTACTCGATAATATCTATCATTTTATTTTGATATAGGTCATAGTTGTATGATGATTTCAAAATACGGGCAGTGCTAGGTAAAACGCGTCTCGTAAATCAATGAAATATGCTTTTAGCAATAGATTTCACTCATCCTGTTCGGAAATCGTTATGACAGAGTTAAAAAAACCTAAAATCTTGAATATTCAAGATGTTGCTCAATCAAAATTATTCAGCATTCAATCAGTTGACCTCGAATTTAGTAATGGTGAAAAACGAGTCTATGAAAGAATGCGGCCCGCAAAACGCGAAGCGGTTCTTATTGTTCCTATCATGGGTGATAACCTCATCCTCATTCGCGAATACGCTGTCGGGATTGAAAGCTATGAATTAGGCTTTCCCAAAGGTGCTATCGACCCCGGTGAAATTGCCATTGAAGCAGCCCAGCGTGAACTCAAAGAAGAAATTGGTTATGGCGCTAATCACATGGTTCAGCTCGCCAAACTGACGATGTCGCCATCATACTTTTCAAGTAAAATGAATATTCTTATCGCTCAAGACCTATACAGGGAAAAACTCAAAGGAGATGAGCCTGAACCCCTACAACAAGAGCTATGGCCAATATCTCGAATGATGGAATTACTGGAACACCCTGATTTCAACGAAGCTCGGAATATTAGCGCACTTTTCTATCTAGAACGTTACCTAAAAAGTGTTAAGTAATAACACTTAACATTACATCTGCTGTATGTTATTTCCATAACTAATCATTAATATAGGTATATAACCTACTGATATATTAAACGTCTCTATAGAAAACACCCCATGTTTTAAACCAACAATGGGGTGCTAATTATAGGTATTTAACCAACAATAATTTTAAAATAGCTCTTGGCTGGCTCCGCCTTCCGTAGAAATTGTCGTACCTACCTCTTGTACCGCATGTTCTTTCGGTTCAGTTCCTTCAATAAAATACTCACGACGGGAGGAACCTAATTTACCTGTTCTGCTATCAATGGAGACCGAAATAACACCTTTAGGCGGTTTCATTGTTTTCACTGGTACCCCTGCCAAAATAGACTTCATAAAGTCGTTCCACATGGGTTGTGCACTTTTGGCCCCTGCTTCACCACGACCTAATGTTCGCCTATTATCATCGAAACCAATCCATGCAGAAGCAACAACATCTGGGCCATAGCCAGAGAACCAAGCATCCTTAGAGCTGTTAGTTGTCCCTGTTTTCCCACCAATATCACGGCGACCACCTAAGTCTCTCGCTGCACGCCAACCTGTACCTGACCAACCAGGCTCGCCATAAATATTGGTCATCATCGCATCCCTAATTAAGAATGCAAGTGGGGTATTAATTACATGAGGTGCATATTGGTCACCAGAGTTCCCGTCTAAGTTAGCTGCCGTCGTTAATTCCATTGTTGGCTCTTTTATGACGGTATTATCGCCTGATTGTGTCACTTCTTCGGTAGACTCATCATCAATACCTTTGCTCACAATAGTGCGTTCCGTATCACCATAAATTACCGGAATATTCGTGCAATCAGGGCATGCTATTTTAGGGTTGGCTTCGAAAATAACCTCATCATTATGATTTTCGATCTTCGAAATGTAGTATGGGTCAATCAAATACCCACCATTGGACATGACTGCATATCCACGAACCATTTGCATTGGTGTAAATGATGGAGCACCTAACGCTAATGCTTCAGTACGGTTAATATTTTCCGCTGGAAAACCAAAGCGAGTCAGATAATCAGCCGCATAATCCACCCCCATGGCTCTCATCGCACGAACCATCACAACGTTTTTTGATTGGCCTAAACCTTGACGTAAACGAATAGGCCCATCATAGCGAGGAGGTGAATTCTTAGGACGCCAATCAGAACCTGCACCTGCATCCCAACGGCTAATTGGTACATCATTAAGTAATGATGATAATGTTAGGCCTTTATCCATTGCCGCTGTATATAGGAAAGGTTTAATATTCGAACCAACTTGGCGTAATGATTGGGTGACTCGGTTAAACTCACTCATATTGAAGTCAAACCCACCAACTAGCGCAATAATCGCCCCATCATTTGGATTTAAAGCAACAAATGCCGCATTCGCATCAGGTACTTGCCCTAACCACCAGTTATCTTTAACTTTTCGAACCCAAATTTGCTCACCCACTTGCATGACTGCATTTACAGCTCTTGGCGCGGCACCTTGTTGAGTATCTGAAATAAATTTACGCGCCCAACGCACACCGGTCATTGTAATAGGAATTTGCGAACCATCAGCTAACATCACTTGCGCTTCTGAAGCTGTTGCAGATGTCACAACTGCAGGCATTAAAGGCCCATAAACCGGCATTTTTTTCAATTTTTCGACTATCTGCTCTGCTGTCCAAGCCGTTTCATTCTGTTTCCATAAAACCTCGGCAGGACCGCGATAACCGTGGCGAGTATCGTAGTCGATCAAATTATTACGGACTGCGGTTGTTGCAGCTTCCTGATCTTTACGGATCACCGTAGTGTAGACTTTATACCCATCGGTATACGCATCTTCACCATATTTATCAAACAAGGTTTGACGCGCCATTTCGGCTAAATACGGCGCAGAAAAATCAATTTTCGGCGCATGATACGAAGCCACGATTTTTTCATTTTTTGCTTGTTCATACTGGTCTTGAGTAATGTATTTCTCCTCAAACATGCGAGAAAGAACCACATTACGACGACTTACCGCACGGTCATAAGAGTACAGAGGGTTAAATGTAGAAGGTGCTTTTGGTAAACCTGCAATCATCGCAATTTCACTAAGCGTCAACTCATCCACTGTCTTACCAAAATAAACGTACGCAGCTGCTCCGACGCCATAAGCACGGTTACCTAAATAAATTTTATTCAGGTACAACTCCATAATTTCATCTTTAGTAAAAAGCTGCTCAATGCGAATAGCCAAAAATGCCTCTTTAGCTTTACGCATGAGGGTTTTTTCAGGGCTTAAATAAAAATTTCTCGCGAGCTGCTGAGTGATTGTACTGGCCCCTTGAGATGCATGGCCAGAAGACGCCATTACGGTAACCGCACGGAAAATACCAATAGGGTCAATCCCATGGTGCTCATAAAAACGGCTATCTTCAGTGGCGATAAACGCTTTGATCATTAAAGGAGGAATTTCTGCCAGAGGTAAAGGAATACGACGCTTTTCCCCATATTGGGCAATCAATTCGTTATCCGCACTGTATACCTGCATTGGAATTTGCAGACGAATGTCTTTCATTGTTGCTACATCAGGTAACTCACCTTCCACATATTTATACATGCCATAAATCGAGGCGGTTCCCAAAAAAATGCAACAGAAAACAAGAATAAAAAAATATTTTACGAACTTCACCGGAAAATTCCCATGCTCGGCTAACAAGAGGGTTTAGATATCACTAACACACAGTATAAAGCTTATACAGCACAATAGAAATCGTAATTTATTTGTTAATGATAAGGAAATTAACTATGTATACATCAAAATGGAACATTGGGATCGACCTCTATCGAGATAGAATACAGCTAGTCGCTGCAAAGCGGCGCAGACAATACTGGCATTTATGTGAATGTTGGCAACAACAATTACCATTCGAGCTAACTGATAATTCTAGCCATGAACAATATCAAATTTTACTGAATATTTTATTACAATGGCGTCAGAAATTACCTAAAAAGTGTTCCGTATCCTTCGCATTACCCGCTGTCCGTACAATAAAACAACAAATTTCATTACCCAGTGAAATCAAATTGCCACAACCAGAATTAGGGTGGTATTTACAATCTCAAGCTGAAAAACGTTTTTCTATGCACGCCCAAGAGCTGGTTATCGACTATCGCGTCATCAAACAACAGGTTTATTTTAATGGGGCCCGCCAGTCAGATATTACTTTTTGGCAAAATCTATTTACAGAAAGCGGGTTCAATCTGCTTGCTATTGATGTCGCCCCCATAGCTTTACGTTATGTGGCAAGAAACGCGGGTTTACCCGATGAATGCTGGGTTATTCATTATCGACAAGGTGAATGGCTTTGGTCAGGGCCAATTAGCCAACCAGCTAATTATAACCATTTACAAGATACCGATATACCGACACTTTCCCACTTGCTGCCCTTTATTGATCAAGAAAAAGCCTCACCTATTTACCTCATTACAGATCATGAACAGATTTCTCGTACTGATGAGGTAGCTCACCACTGGGAATTACGCCAAGCTTTTCAACAGCATAATATTAAATTACCACAGTTACTGGGGGATTTTGTGATTGCTGCCGGTCTTGCTTTACGTCATGGAGATATTTAATTGATGGAAATATACCAAGTTAACTTTCTCCCTTGGCGCCAACAGCAAATAAAAAAGAAGATACGAGAGTTTTTACTCTTTTGTTCTGTGGTTTGCTGCTCAGTGATTATAGCGTGTGTTTTTTTATTTATTTTTCAACAAATTGAAATGAAAGACTTAAAAAATAGAAAGCACAATAACCAACTACAATATGAACAGATACAACAATTAGTATTGCAAATCGCGACTCAACAAACACAGATTAATAGCTTAATGAGCAAAAAAAGAAAGATAGATAGCATTATAGTAAATAACCAATTTTTACTTAAGTTACTACAAAACCTTCCAACTCTAACTCCACCCAAAAGTTGGCTAACAAATCTACAGTTAATGAATAACAAAATAGAGATCAAAGCTAACAGTTATGATTTTCAAGATATCAATTCGCTTGGCTTACAACTTAAAAATCACCCAGGTTTGAGTGATATTCAATTGAAAAAAATCAGCCGAGTGAATCAATTAAACCGTTTACACCTCACAGCCAAATATCAAGGAGTGCTCGATGAATGAGTCCATACATTCTTTTTGGTATCGCCCATTTTGGCAACAAACCCTACCTGTTTGGTTCTTAATTGTGCTTTGTATCACTGCGGGGTATTTTTTATTCTGGAAAAAAAATCAAAATCAGATCATGGAATTAACCATTGAGAACCTGAATTTAATTGAAGCAATTACAAGAGAAAAGAAAGCTCTCTATCACTCACCTTCGTTACAACAACTTGAAAAACAAGCTCAATCACTAAAGCAATCCGTTGATATTAAAGAAGCGCCTCTTGAATTACTGACACAGTTAAATACCTTGCTCTCACATTCATCTGTGACACTTAATCAATTGCAACCAACAGATACCAATACCTATTTTATGGAGTTTCAAGGCCACTTCATTCCTATTTATCACGTTATAGAACAGCTTCTTACCCTTCCTCAAACCCAGAGATGGCATTTTCATGACATAAAAATATATTTAAAACAAGGAATTATCATCACCTCCATCTCATTTTCATTGTTCAACGACACTCTCGCTATCAAGGATGAAAACCGCAATGAATAGCTCACGAACTAACATCCTCATGCTGATTGCTGGGGGACTCTTCTTTTTATCTTCATTTTTAATCTCTGCCGAAGAGGTTAGAGATCCCTTTGCACCACTGATACCTCCCTTAGTAACAGAAAACCAGCCTACCCCGGAAACAGCAGTAGCGCAGGTAACGCCAAGTAAAACATCATTAACCCAAAAAATATTTAAATTAATCTCAACCAATGTCCAAGAGGTTCGTCATCTATTAGAACATCCAGATACTTCGTTATTATCAAAAAATGCCTCTATCCATCACGATATCACGACAAACAGCCTCATTATTAAAGAGGATCCAGATCGATTAGCACTGATTGATGAATGGATAAAACATCAAGATAAGCCAAATAAACAAGTACAGATCACTGCACATATCATTAGTAGCAGCCGAACTGCATTACAGGAGTTGGGCTTAGAATGGGGAATGATGGCAGGTGGAAATCTAAACGCTAATCACTTATATCGCTACAATCGTTACTCTTCAATATCAGGACAATTTGCCTTCAATGTTCTTAGTCTTGGTGATGGTTTACTTGAAATGAAACTGAAAGCATTAGAAAAAGAAAATCTGCTTTCTATTATTGCGAGTCCTCGTTTAGTTGCTTCGCATCAACAACCCGCAAGTATTCAGCAAGGTACAGAGATCCCCTATGTCACCAGTAATGACAAGAAAACACACGTACAATTTAAAGATGCTGTTCTGGGTATGGATGTTACCCCCTCGATTGTGCGTGATGAAAAAATTGAGTTAAACCTTAAAATTAGTCATAACTCACCCGATACTGCACTCACTAGCAGCCAACATCATCACTTAGCCATCAATAAACAAGAAATCGCAACTAACGTAACCATCAAAAATAATGAAACCCTTATCCTTGGGGGAATTTTTCAGCAAAAACAAGAAAAAACAGAGATGGGCTTACCCTTTTTATCTCATATCCCTTTTCTAGGTACATTATTCACAAATACGGCAGAGCATACAGATAAGCGTGTCCTTATTGTTTTTATAACACCAAAACTTATCAATATTTAACATGGAAAAAATAACGCATATACTTCAAATAGTTGAATACACAATAAGTCAAAGATGACAAAAAAAAATATTTTTTATGGCATAAACCTACCGGATAAATTTGACGCTGGCGTCGTTTTAGCATACAAGGTTATCCATTGAGTGTTCTAACTATCCGTAGATTAAAGAACAAGCTGTCAGTCGCTTATAAAACAGCCACAATTAATGTTGCTCTATTCTTAACAGAAATAACTTGCTGATACCAATAGCTAGAAACTGTTAAAAAGCATGATAAACAAGGCATTAGACAACATAGACGGCTCAAGTATCGAAACCTGTAATTTTAAATATGGCACTTTGCTTGCTTAGTGCCATATTTATATAGTTGCAATTCAGGTTGATGTATTGAGATAATTTTCTTATCTGATCTCACATCATCACTTATGAGGTTTCAGTTTAGGTCCCGCCGCTAATCTGATTGGCGGGGCGGGTAATCATTAACGAATAATCGTAGTAATACCAAAAAACATGGCAGAGAAACGCAATATCTTTCTGGTTGGACCAATGGGTGCTGGCAAAAGTACTATTGGCCGTCAGTTGGCTCAACAGCTTAATATGGAGTTTTTCGACTCTGATCACGAGATAGAAAAACGCACTGGCGCAGATGTAGGCTGGGTATTCGACCTTGAAGGTGAAGAAGGCTTTCGCGATCGCGAAGAAAAAATCATCAATGAGCTTACAGAGAAACAAGGCATTGTATTAGCAACAGGTGGTGGCTCTGTTAAGTCCAAAGAGACCCGTAATCGCCTATCCGCTCGCGGTGTCGTTGTTTATCTTGAGACCACCATTGAGAAACAATTATCTCGTACACAACGTGACAAAAAACGTCCACTGCTACAAGTTGACGAACCCGCACGTGAGGTTCTTGAGAAACTGGCTGACGAACGTAATCCTATGTATGAAGAAATTGCTGATATTACCATTCATACTGATGAGCAAAGTGCAAAAGTTGTTGCCAACCAAATCATTGAACTATTAGAAAAAAACTAATTGTTCATGGTGTTATTTTCAAAAATGAACTCAAGGTAAAGCAAGATGGAAAAAGTCACCGTCACTCTAGGCGAACGTAGTTATCCAATCAATATTGCACCCGGCTTATATCAACAAACGGGGGCATTTGAGCCATTAACTGCGGGTCAACGAGCAATGATCGTGACAAATGAAACTCTTGCCCCTATTTATCTCGATAAGATAAAGAATGCCCTTGAAACTTCAGGCGTAAAAGTTGATACCATCATTCTACCGGATGGTGAACAATACAAATCATTATTCATTATGAATGATGTATTTACCGCATTACTTGAAAAACACCATAACCGTGACACCACCCTCATCGCTCTTGGTGGGGGCGTCATTGGTGACCTAACAGGTTTCGCAGCAGCAAGCTATCAGCGTGGAGTACGTTTTATTCAAGTACCTACGACCTTATTATCTCAAGTGGACTCTTCTGTCGGTGGTAAAACCGCCGTCAATCACCCACTAGGGAAAAATATGATCGGCGCATTTTATCAGCCCGCTTCTGTTGTGGTTGATCTCAACTGCTTAAAAACTCTCCCACCAAGAGAACTTGCCTCCGGCTTAGCAGAAGTCATTAAATATGGCATTATCCTCGATAGTGAATTTTTTAGCTGGCTAGAAGAGAATATTGATGCCCTCGTCTCTCTTGATGACCAAGCGATGGCTTACTGTATTCGCCGTTGTTGTGAACTAAAAGCACAAGTGGTTGCTGCGGATGAAAAAGAAACCAGTGGGTTACGTGCATTATTGAACTTAGGCCATACCTTTGGTCATGCTATCGAAGCGCATATGGGCTATGGCGTCTGGTTACATGGTGAAGCTGTCGCGGCTGGCATGGTTATGGCAGCAAAAACAGCAGAATTACTTGGTCAATTTACTCCTGAACAAACTCAGCGGGTGGTCACACTTTTAGAGCGTGCATCACTTCCCGTCAAAGGCCCTTCACAAATGAAGCCCGATGATTATCTCCCACATATGATGCGAGATAAAAAAGTGATGGGTGGAAAACTGCATTTAATTTTGCCTACCACTATCGGCCATTCGGAAATGCGTTCAGATGTTGATACGCAGACTGTCATTGCGGCAATATCATCCTGTATGTCATAAAACGAAGAAAAAGCTGAATTTTTACTGGCGTTTTAAAATGTTACTGGTAGATGTTCACTAAAGTCGTTAAATTATACGGTATGCCTACGCCTATATACGAAACTCTGAAAAAGCGTATTATCAATACCACTTTGGCTAGCGTGGTATTACGAAAGGATATATGCTTTAAATAAGCAGCGATATCCTGCTTGGTCGTTAGAGGTTGTACTGATAAGAGACATTTTATCTCTACTATAGGCAAATTTTATTCGGGAGAGGAAAATGGACGAATTTAAACCAGATAACCAGTCTCAAGGTCAAAATGATCTTAGGCCTGATACATCAGATAGACCGACAGGGCGCTCACGCCAATCATCATCTGCTGCAAAACCTAAAATTGCACTTTCACGTCAACATATTATGATTGGTGTGGGTGTACTGGTCTTATTGCTGCTCATTATTGCTATCAGCTCAGCGCTGAAAGCCCCTACAGAGCATGAAAAGCAACAAACAACGGGTGCCAATAATTCACAGAATATCGATTTATCGGGTTCCTCATCGTTGACAAATTCACAAGGTCAAACGCTATCAGGGCAACCGCAAGAAATCACTGGTTCACAAATTACGCCAACGCCAACCCAAGGCGAACCTCAAACTCAACCAAATGGTCTGGGTGAGCGAATCGAAATACCTGGCGATGTAGTTGATGCCTTAAACCAAGGCCAAGTTTCTGTGCCAGGCACTAGCCAGCCACAAAATACGACACCGTTAACGCCACCAACCGTTAAACCTGTGGAACAACAACCCGTAGTCAAACCAGTAACGCCAGAAAAAACACCTGTAAAACCCGTTGAGCCAAAACACCCTGTGCAAACTAAACAGCCAGCAAAATCAACGGCAAGTAGCCAAAGTAGCAATATCATGTCTGCACCAGCAGGTAGCTACACATTGCAACTCAGCAGTGCAAGCCGCTCTGATACACTGGAAGCTTTCGCAAAAGAAAACAAATTGGCCAATTACAAAGTTTATAAAACCATACGTAATGGGCAAACTTGGTATGTTCTTATTCACGGAAATTATAGTTCAGTGACCGACGCAAAAAATGCAATAGGGACCTTACCTGCTGCAGTACAAGCGAAAAAACCGTGGGTTAGAAATATGAAACAAGTCAAACAGGATCAAAAATAACAACGTTTTTCCCCGGGCGCATTATGTTGTCCTGACAGAGTATAAATGCAGTTACTCTAAACGATTGTAATAATAAGACGGCATGAAAAAAAAACGCGCTTTTTTAAAATGGGCTGGGGGTAAATACCCCCTTGTGGAAGAAATCAAAAAACACCTTCCACAAGGTGATTGCTTAATTGAGCCTTTTGTTGGTGCTGGGTCAGTGTTTTTAAACACCAGTTATGATTCATACATACTGGCAGATATCAACAGTGACCTCATCAACCTCTACAATACGGTTAAAGACCGCGCTGATGCTTTTATCGAAGAAGCCCAGCAAATCTTCACACCTGAATATAATACTTCCGAACAATATTATTTAATGCGTGAAGCCTTTAACCAATCTACCGATACTGAGAAACGCAGTGTCCTTTTTTTATACTTAAACCGCCACTGCTATAATGGGTTATGCCGCTATAATTCTCGAGGTGAATTTAACGTTCCTTTTGGCCGCTATAAAAAACCCTATTTTCCTAAAGAAGAATTACTGTGGTTTGCTGAAAAATCACAAAATGCCACGTTTATGACTCAGCATTATGGTGAAACTTTGCTCAACGCAAAAGAGGGGTCTGTTGTCTACTGTGACCCACCATATGCACCTTTATCAGATACAGCGAACTTCACGGCGTATCACACGAATGCCTTTAATTCGCTCGAACAACAAAATTTAGCTATTTTGGCTCAAAAGTTATCAACAGAAAGTAAAATTCCTGTCTTGATCTCAAATCATGATACCCCGATGACGAGAGAGTGGTATTATCAAGCTCAATTGCATATTGTAAAAGTACGTCGCACCATTAGTAGAAATATATTAAACCGGACAAAAGTCAATGAGTTACTGGCATTATATCCGGGTATACCTAATAGCCTTTCTCCTAGAAAAACGGATAAGAAAAAAACGCAGCGCCTTGTACCTAGCGATGAATGGCTCTCAGATAACGATTAATAATCGGAGACAATAATGAAAAACTTTCTCATTGCCCCATCTATTTTATCTGCTGACTTTGCACGTTTAGGCGAAGATACCGCCAATGTTCTTGCAGCTGGTGCCGATATTGTGCATTTTGACGTTATGGACAACCACTACGTACCCAACTTAACGTTTGGCGCACCTATATGTAAAGCACTGCGAGACTACGGAATTACTGCACCTATCGATGTTCATTTAATGGTGAAGCCAGTTGACCGCATTATCCCAGATTTTGCTAAGGCCGGTGCAACCCATATTAGTTTCCATCCTGAAGCCAGCGAACATGTTGACCGCTCACTACAGTTAATTCGCGAACATGGCTGTACCGCGGGGTTAGTATTTAACCCAGCAACACCACTTAGCTACCTTGATTACGTCATGGATAAAGTTGATATGATCCTACTCATGTCTGTGAACCCAGGGTTTGGAGGCCAATCGTTTATCCCACAAACACTCAATAAATTGCGCCAAGTCCGTAAATTAATTGATGAAAGTGGCTATGATATTCGTTTGGAAGTCGACGGCGGTGTCAAAGTGAATAATATCGCAGAGATTGCAGCGGCAGGTGCCGATACCTTCGTTGCGGGTTCTGCTATTTTCGACCAACCGGACTATAAAACCGTCATCGACGCGATGCGTAACGAATTACAAAAGGTATCTCAATGACTGAAGTGGTATTAGAGAATATCAAAGCGATCGCTTTCGATTTAGACGGCACACTCGTAGACAGTGCAGCTGGCTTAGCTGAAGCCATCGACAACATGCTCAAAGAATTTAATTTTGCCCCTGCAGGTAAAGAACGCGTTTCTATTTGGGTAGGCAATGGTGTTGATGTGTTAGTTGAACGCGCACTTTCATGGGCGGGTGCCGAAATCACACCTGAGCGACAAAAAAAAGCTCGAGCCAGTTTTGATAAATTCTATGCAACGTCCGTCACAACAGGCAGCCAACTGTTTCCTGAAGTAAAAGACACTTTAGAGCAATTAACAAAACATGGCTTACCTATGGGGATTGTTACTAATAAAGCGACCCCATTTATTGCGCCATTATTAAAGAAATTAGGTATTGAACACTACTTTTCTCTAGTCTTGGGTAGCGATGACGTCAAAGCTTTAAAACCGCATCCTGCTCCCCTCTACCTAACGATGGGAACATTCGGTTTACGTAAAGAAGAATTGCTTTTTGTCGGCGATTCTCGTAATGATATTATTGCAGCGAAAAGCGCTGAATGCCCGTGTGTCGGTCTGACCTACGGTTATAACTATGGTGAATCTATTGCACTGAGTGAACCGAACTGTGTATTAACACATTTTTCTGATTTATTACCTGCAATCGGGTTATCTGAAATAAAATAAGCAAGGACATAACTAAATGAGCACTCCCACTGAAAAATTAAAGCAACCCCAAAAACCAATCGTATTCAGCGGCGCACAGCCTTCCGGTGAATTAACCATCGGTAACTACATGGGTGCATTACGTCAGTGGGTACAAATGCAAGATGACTACGACTGCATTTACTGTATCGTTGACCAGCACGCCATCACCGTTCGCCAAGACCCTGTTGAACTGCGTAAAAGAACCCTCGATACACTTGCGCTCTATTTAGCATGTGGTATTGACCCGAAAAAAAGCACCATTTTTGTGCAGTCACACGTACCACAACACGCTCAACTGAGCTGGGCGCTTAACTGCTACACCTATTTCGGTGAGTTGAGCCGTATGACTCAGTTTAAAGATAAATCTGCCCGTCACGCAGAAAATATCAATGCGGGACTCTTTGATTACCCAGTACTAATGGCAGCAGATATTTTGATTTATCAAACGAATCAAGTACCTGTTGGTATTGACCAGAAACAACACCTTGAATTGAGCCGTGATATTGCTCAACGCTTTAATGCCATTTATGGTGATATTTTCACTGTACCCGATCCATTCATTCCGACTGGTGGTGGTGCCCGTGTTATGGCTCTGCAAGATCCAACCAAGAAAATGTCTAAGTCCGATGATAACCGCAACAACGTTATCGCCTTATTAGAAGACCCGAAATCTGTCGTGAAAAAAATCAAACGCGCAATGACTGACTCCGAAGAGCCACCGCGTATTCGTTATGATTTAGAAAACAAACCAGGGGTTTCTAACTTATTAGATATCATGTCGGGTGTGACAGGTAAGAAAATTGCTGAACTTGAAGCCGAATTTGAAGGGCAAATGTACGGTCATCTTAAAGGTGCTGTGGCTGAAGCCGTTTCCGGTATGTTAACCACACTTCAAACTCGTTATCATGAATTCCGTAATGATGAAGCGCTGCTAAACCAAATTATGGATGAAGGCGCAACCAAAGCCGCTGCTCGCGCACAAGAAACGTTAGATAAAGTTTACGAAGCTATTGGTTTTGTTAAACGCCCTCAGTAACAATCATTGTATTAACTCAGTAAAAATGGGGGTTTTCCCCATTTTTACTCTAATCAATTTTCACCAATTAATTCATTGATGCTGTTTATTTCACCTTAACGCTCTGAATCTAATTGTTCATTATTTTTCAGAACATCTTGCGCTTTGCTGTAGCTTTCAATTAATAATTGATAGGCAGGGAAAATTTGCGTGTAAGCCATTGCCCACTCCGCCGCATCTTCGCGGTTCCAAGTCCCTTGCAATTCTGAAGCAACAGCAGCAGTATCCATTGGAACTACACCCGCTTGAACGACACGCGCTAAGGTAATTTCTTGTGCCATTTTGCTGTAAGTACCTGAAGCGTCAATCACCACAAATACTTGGTAGCCATCCATCACCGCACTAATTGCAGGAAATGCCATACAAACACTGGTAATAGTTCCGGCAATAATCAGTTGCTTTTTACCTGTTGCTTCCACGGCCGCCACAAACTCTGGGTTATCCCATGCATTAATTTCACCGCGGCGTGCAATATATTGTGCATGTGGTGCATTTTGATGAATTTCTGGTATCAACGGGCCATTTGGGCCTTGAGGTACAGAAGCAGTTGTTATTACTGGAATTTTAGCTAGGGAAGCCATTTTAGCCAGAACAGCGGCGCGAGCACGTAATTCCGTCATTGGCATATCACCTACAGTTTGAAATAAACCACTCTGGTGATCGATTAATAACATCACCGCATCTTCTGGGTTAATAGCAGGACGTTGACCATTAAAATTAGCTGGGCTACTCATGATGAAACCTCTCAATCGATAAAATATGAAACCTATTTTTTTTTTGATTTAAAAATAGAACGATATCCGCTCCGTTTTCGTGTTATTTAGATTAATTCATCGATTTAAAGCTGAGTAGTCCAGTTTTTGATAAACACTGTTCTATAAATAGAATAATTAGACTTTATTTTATTGTTCTATCACTGCAACAATGAAACCTATTTTTGCCACTACTGCCAAATGATTTGCTCCTTTATTATTCAGTCATCAAAACAATTTTAGGAGCAAAACCATGAAAAAAATTATTGGTATCTATCAATCTCCTCGTAGCCATTGGGTTGGAGACGGCTTCCCTGTCCGTTCAATGTTTAGCTATAACGATCATGGGAAATACCTCAACCCATTCCTTTTGCTCGACAGAGCGGGGCCTTTTGATTTCCCAAGCTCAAATTCAGCAAACAGAGGCGTTGGAGAGCACCCACACCGTGGGTTTGAAACAGTCACGATTGTGTATGATGGCGAAGTCGCCCACCATGACTCTACGGGTGAAGGTGGTGTGATAGGCCCAGGTGATGTTCAGTGGATGACTGCAGCATCGGGTATTTTGCATCAAGAGTATCAGTCTGATGCCTTCATGAAAAAAGGTGGCACACTTGATATGGTGCAACTGTGGGTCAATTTGCCAGCAAAAGACAAATCAGCGGCCCCCGGCTACCAGCTGTTAGAAAGCCAAAGCATGCCAAAAGTCGCATTACCCAATGATGCAGGTACATTGCGAGTGATTGCCGGTGACTATTTGGGCAATAAGGGTGCAGCACAAACCTTTAGTCCATTGGATGTATGGGATTTACAGCTTAACAAAGGTAAAACTGTGGGTATCCCAACTAAAACGGGACGCCATGTCGGTTTAGTCATGCTACGTGGTTCAATATTTGTTGATGGCCGTTCTGCTTTAAACGAAGGTGAACTGATGATCCTCGACGATACAGACAGCAATATTCTGTTAGAAGCCACAGAAGATGCTTTAGTGCTGTTACTCAGTGGTGATCCCATTAATGAGCCAGTTGTTGGCTACGGCCCCTTTGTGATGAATACTGTTCAAGAAATCAATGAAGCCATAAATGATTTCAACAGTGGGAAATTTGGGCGCATTCCTGAAACACAATAAATGACGAATATTTCCCTGATAGCCTAATGCGCTATCGGGGAAATTTATTTCACTGACGGCGAAATATTATCTGCTAAATAATTTAACAGTAATTGGATTGACGGCAACAACCCTTTACGTGATGGATATACTGCATGAATGATATCTTCAGGAAACTGCCATTGCGGTAATACCTCTATCAAATTCCCTGATTCAATGTCTTTTTCTACCACACCATAAGGTAGCCTTGCGATCCCGACACCTTTTAGCGCCGCGCGATATAACGTTAAGATATCTGTTGTCGCTAACTTAGGGGTAAAATGCTGTGTAAAGCTAAGGTCGTCACTGTTTTTGAGGGTTAACGTGTAATTTTGTGAATGCTCTGTATTCGCTAACATCGGGTAATCCACCAGCTTTTCTGGTTCTATGAGTTCACCCTGCTCTGCGAATAATTGTGGGCTAGCCACTAATATACGCCGTGAATACCCTAGTACTTTCATCATTAAGCCTGAATCATCTAAGGGCAATGAACGCACGCGAATAGCTAAATCCAACCCTTCACTAATAACATCAACAGGGCGGTTAACCGCTAAGATTTGGATATCGATATCAGGGTATTTCATCATAAAATCTACAAGTAATTCATTGAGATATACTTGTAATAGTGCAACTGGGCACGATAGTTTGATCGTTCCTTTAGGATGTGACTGAACGGAACAAATCAATTCGTGAGCAACTTCAGCTTCATCAACTACATTTTTACACTGCTGATAAAAAACTTGTCCCACTTCCGTGACATGAAACTGGCGGGTAGAACGGTAAATCAATGAAACATTAAGTTTTTTTTCTAAATCTGCAATGCGACGACTTAATTTAGATTTAGGGATCCCTAGAGCCAAGCCCGCTTGTGAAAAACCACCATATTCGACAACTTTCACAAAATAGTAGAGATCATTTAAATCATATTGCATCTCATTCCCTCAATATTCCCAATCGCAATATCACATCTTACTAAAAACCCTAAAAAAGCGCTTTAAAAATGAATACTGCCACTTAAGGCCTGCAAACAAAACAAATAGTCTGGTGAGCAAAACAACTAATTCACGATAACAAAGCGAAATAAATTAAAGTGACAGATTCGCTATTGGAGGTTTCGCATGTACCGCGCACTCAGGGAATTACTTCACCCCTATCGTTTCACATTATTATTTGCACTTATTTTACAAGCTATTGCAGGCCTCTGTTCACTCATTCCATTAATAGCAATTAGCCAAGTTGCAGTTGCTCCCATTCATCAATATTATGAGTGGGTTATTATTGCTTGTACCGGTGGTGTAAGTTGGCTAATTTGCCAAACTCTTGCTCTGTATTTAACACATCAAACGGATAACCATCTCTGCCATCAAGTCAGACTACAACTTCTGAATAAAGTAGAAAAACTTCCATTAAACCACTTTGCCCAACATGGTAGAGACGGCTTTTTACAAATTGCAGATCGCGATGTGCGAGGGTTACATCAATTAACCGCTCATGCCCCCGCTGATATTACAAAATTGATTATCCTCCCCACAACAGCAACTCTCATTCTATTATGGCAAAATGCCCTACTCACCGTTTTTTGCTTAATACCGTTAATTGTCTCTGTTTTTTTATTTAGACAAATGCGTTCTGTGCGTTATCAGGCGCTATACACCGCACGTAACCAAGCAATGGGCTCTCTATATCAACAATACGCCGAACTCGCAGATAACCCGCTGCAAGCAAGGCAATATCCTAATCAATCCATTCAAAAAAAAGCATCACAAGCTCTATATCAATTTGAAATCGCCTTTAAACGATGGATAAGAAAAATAGGTGCCTTGAGCTCACTGACCCAAGTCGGTATCAGCAGCACATTGCTGTCATTATGGGTTATTTTTGGGGTCTCATTGCTGCCAGCGCCCGCGCCTCTCGATCAAATCATTTTGTTCATTCTATTAATCAGCAGTATCGCCGCACCGGTTGCTGCAATGGGGCATGGCGCAGACGCCTTAAACCTTGCCGTCAGCGCATCAGAACGTATTCGCCAGTTTCTAACTGAACCAGACATGCATTACGGAGAAAAGGACGTTATCCCATCCCAAGGTGAGCTCAAACTTGTCCAAGTTGACGTTAAAATAGGTGATAATCCAATATTATCAAATATTAATATCACCGTAGAGCCTAACGAATTTATCGCTATTGTCGGGGCATCTGGTGCAGGGAAAAGTACTTTATTACAGCTTATGGCGCGCTATTTAGACCCAACTGAAGGAAATGTGCTCTTTAACTCAGCGCCATTACCATCTCTATCATTGACAAGTTTGAACCGTACAGTTTCCATCGTCATGCAAAACTCCCCTCCTTTGCCTTGTTCTATCCGTGAAAATCTACAGCTATTTGCCCCCAACACCACTGAAGATAATATGTACCGTTATCTTAATGAACTCAACTTATTATCGATTGTAAAACAACAGCCTAAAGGGCTAGATGCCGTAATAGGGCAAGATATGGTGTTATCCGGTGGAGAAGCTCAACGCCTCGCAATTGCGCGTGCACTCCTATCGTCAGCGCCTTTATTGCTGCTTGATGAACCAACATCAGCACTTGACCCACAAAATGCACAACGGGTTCTCAATTTATTACACTCCGAGCCGCGAACCTGTGTATTAATTACCCATGACTTAAGCAGTTTGAATCTAGCAGACCGCATATTATTGTTAGACAACGGAAAATTAATCGCACAAGGCTCGCATCAATACCTTTCAATACATTCAGAACCCTATCAGCAACTTTTACGTGCCTTGGAGAATAACTGTGCTTAAACGCTTATTGTACACCGTACGTAATGCTATATTTTGGATGACGCTAAGCGCTGTTTTAGAGGGAATTAGCGGGTTATTTTTATTTGTTGTTATTTTAGATTGGCACCTTGATACCACAATGCCATTAACATTATTCGCTCTTTCTAGTTTAACGACATTAGCCGTAACATTTATAGCCACTCAAAAAGGCTATTTTGCTGGGGGGTTAGTGATGCGCTATCTTGCTACAGCACTTATTCGCCATCTGCCTCTTTCATTACAACCCATATCAAACAGCAGCCAACTAATTTCAGGGCCGGTATCACAGGTTATGTCTGTACCTGCACATTTGTTGCATTCTATTATTAGTGGGTTAATAACACCTTGTACTATCGTGATCGGGGTTTTAATCTATCAAAGTACATTTGGCGCTATTTTACTGTTTATACTCTTTTTGTTATTAATTTCTTTACGCTTGTCTGCCAGCAAAATTGCTTTTTTCGAACGAGCAGCTCATGAGTCAGAACAACAAGCAATGAGTGCACTCAACCAATATGCTCTCCACCAGCCATTGATTCGTCGTTCAAGTACTCACTATGAGCACCTGCATCCTAAACTTGCCTTAGCATCCCAATATCAAACTCAGAGACAACTACAACGAAGAAGCTTGCCATTTCACTTATTATTTTCATTAATGGTACAAACCGCGTTTATTACGCTCTTTGGATTCGGAATTTATTTAGTTGATCATGCAAAGATGCCACTAAACATGTGGCTAGCCGGGTTAGTTTTATTAGCTCGTTTAATTGAGCCTATGTGGTTACTTTCTCATTTAGACCAATCAATTAGGCAAATGAAAAAAGCAATTCAACAAATCGAAAAAGCCTTGAAGGCCCCCGTGTTGAACTTTCCTTATCGTTCATTAACACCCACTATCGATAGCGTTAGCTGTGAACAGTTATCATTTTACAGTGATAATAAAAAACGCATTTTACAAAATATAAACCTTAACTTTAAAGAACATACAATTACCGTCATTGTAGGTCCATCAGGAGCAGGAAAAAGTACATTATTAGGCTTACTCGCCCGCTTACAAGACCCAACACATGGCAGTGTGAACTACGGTAATAAAAATATTAAAAACCTATCACAAGAGGTGTTGTGTGCTCGCCGGGGAGTCTTACTGCAAGATAGCCGTTTATTTAGCGGTAACGTACGCCAAAATTTGGTACTTGATGATGATAATATTGATGACCGGGCAATCAGTGCATTACTGATACAACTTAATTTCACTGCCAATCATACGTTCTTAGAAAAAGAGGTAGGTGCCGGTGGTATGTTACTTTCTGGAGGACAAAGACAACGGCTGTGTATTGCAAGGCTGATTCTACAGCATCCTAATATCATTTTAATGGATGAACCAACGGCAAGCCTTGATAATATCAATACAGCCTCCGTGATTGACCTTATTACTCAAGCAAAACAACAAACACGTATCATCGTCACCCACCAGCCTAATCTCGCTCGCCAAGCAGACCATGTTGTGTATATGGAGAAAGGAAAAATTATTGCTCAGGGAACACATCTCGAATTAATGGCGAATATCCCGTGGTACCAACAGTTTATACAACAAATGCCTAAGACTTAGGCGTTATATTGCTAGCAAGTGCTTATGGCCAAATACTCTCTTTACCATAAGCACATTGCTTTATATTAACGCTTACCAAACAACCGGTGCTTAAACTCTTCAATTCGGTGGTTATCTAAACGGTTCTGCATGGTTAAGCTCCAACTTGCGGATAACCCTGCAGCACTTAAAAGCCGCTGATACAGCTCTTCATCATAAGGGGCGTGAAATGCAATCATAATGGCTTCTTGTACTGAAATATCACTATTGCGGCTCAATAATGTTAATGGCGCATTTTCACTAACATTGCCTGTTTTAATGACACGGTACAGCCAACCGCAGCGCCCATTGTCTTGCATCATTTGTGCAAAATTTTCAATTCCCGTTAACCTATTGAGCTTATAACAAGGGGAACGAGGCTGAGTGACCTGAATACGCGCATCACCCCATGCAAAAATATCCCCAATAAATACATTTTCTTCACTCATACCCAATGTTGATATATTTTCCCCAAATGCAGAGGCAACAAATAAATCGGCTAAATCAGGATACGCATTTACCCAGAAATCATAATGTTCACGAGGATAATGGCAAAGTGCTCTATCAGGCCCGCCATGGAAGCGTTTTTCAGCTTGTTCATCGCCATCAAGTCCCAATTGCCCTAACATCAATAACCCATCGGCAGCTTGCTTATGAATAGCGCTGTGCCCACAAAACTGGGTTGCTTGGACTTTACCGATAAAAACTTGGGGAGATACTTTCATGCAAGATCACACCTTAATACTCACATAGGATGAAATAACTGTTACTGTGTTCAAGTTACCATAACCCATGGTTAATAACCTCACTAATTTTTAGCAGGGCTCCTATCAATGTTAGCTCTAAAATAATATATATCAATAGCCCCCAAGTGAGCGTAATCCACCAAGAATTAAACCACTTTAAAAATATCCATGGAAACCCAAGAATACGCGATACGGTTATCCCTGGTAACCTCAATTTTGGTATCCCTTTTGTCTTTGGTACTATTTGCCAGATGATCATTAACAAGAACATACCGCTAAACATGATAGTTCCCACCTGATTATCACCACCTTTAATTGTAATATTCACTACGTCAGCAATGACAGACATAATGAATACATATATCCCTGTTAGCACCATTATCGAAAATAGAAAATCTACCAATAAAAATATAGCACCAGAAGTGTCTTTATTTTTATTTAAAAAGAAAAATAATAACGCATCACTAAGATATAAATAGAAAATAAAAATCATCGCAACTGCGATAATAACCCGATTATCGATATCCGGAGACGGTGCCGCAATACAAAATATACTTCCCCAAAACATAAGAAGAAATAAATGAGAAAGAGAAAAACATACTCTAGGTTGACTGAAAAAAGCGGCCACTGCTGGATTAACTCGATCTGCAAGCTCTGGGTAATTTTGTATCAACTGCTGATATTGCTTCATCAACAAATCCAGCACCCCAGGTACTAACCGCATCCACCCAGTCACTTCTGCCTGCTTTCCAATTAAAAATTGCATTGTAAATGCTGAGATCGAGTACTTATGTGATGCTTCAATTTCGCAATCTTGCCATGCACGTTCAACAGCAGTTTTACGTAATTGATTTTGAATACCTTCTTGAATAAACATTGGAACCACACTGTCTGAATTATAATCATTTAACTGCCAATTCAATAATTCAGAAGCACAATCTACGGTCGATTCCATTAAGCCCTGCTGTTGTGATAATGCTTTGGCAAAATCCTTATGAAACTGAGCAAAAATGTGTAAATTGCCTTTTTCCATCACATGAGCCCAAAGAAAAGATAGCGCGGCCTTCCCTTTGCTTTCATTTTCCACAATCAGGCTCGCGACAGTATCAATTTCATCTTGGGTATAAACAGTTTCAGCCACTGCTATAGCAGGTAAAGGCTCATCTGCTACAAATGTATTTGATAACCAATCAGAAAAATAAATATCTTGATACCCGGTGTGGTCATTTAATAATACGGCTTCACCATAACTTTCGTCTTCAGAAGCAACTTCAGGCTGAGAACTCACTTGATAAGAGGATACGTTTTTTGCATTTTCAAATGCTTCTCTTAGCTGCTGATACTCTTTTGGATGAGTATCGGGTCGATATTTTTTGAGTTGCTTTGCATAAGCCCTACGGATTTCTTTTTCATCATGAGTGAACGGAATTCCCAATATTTGCCACATATCCATTAATGCAAATCCCTTTCATATCGTTTCAAAAATTGAACAACTTGCTGGCGAAATGTTGCGATCAAGCGTAAATCTTGGCTATTTAATGCTATCTCAAACTCAGTTGTTATCTTATCGACCCAAAGTCTGTCATCACCGAGCAAGAATTCATATAATTGAGAACAACGGGCTAACAATTCTCTATTTTCAGGCATATCCCTTGGATGCTGCTTTAACCCTGCAATTTTTGCCAAGCTGGCTGAAATTTGTGTCTCACTCATTTGGCCAGGTACCTTTTCGATCAATAACCGGTAAACCTTAGGACTACCTTGATAATGACACTCAACTTCAAGTAAACCATCAACCGTGTAAGTAAACCTAACTTCAATCGTCACTTCTCCGGCTGGTCGTGGAGGAATATCTATCTTTAATTCCCCAAGGAAAACATTATCTTTGACTAGGCGAGCTTCACCTTGATATACCTTGAGTAAAATATGCTCTTGGTTATCTACAATTGTACTTAGCTCCTGCATTTTACTGATAGGCAAGAAATTATTGCGTTCGATAATAGGAAGATAGTAACCAAATTCAAAACGCTCACCATGCTGTTTCGTGGTATCAACCCCCAATGAAAATGGCATGACATCGGTTAAAACGATATCATCCAAAGCGCAATCTGCCATTACCATACCTGCTTGGACACCAGCCCCTAAAGCAACTGCCTCATCAGGATTTAAATCATGCCGTGGAAATCGCCCGAAAAGACGAGCTACGGTTTGTCTAACGAGAGGCATACGTGTCGCCCCTCCCACTAGCAATATATCGTCAAGATCATTAAGCGAAAAACGGGAGTCATGCAATGCCTGTAAAATAGGTTGTTGAAGACGAGCTAATAAAGGCTGACAACAAGTAGCTAGCTCTTGTTCTGTCATTTTCCATTCAAAATCTGACTCATTCCAATGCATAGAAACATAGCATTCTGGTGCTTGACTCAAGGCTAACTTGAGATGTTCCGCCAATTTCAATAATTCAGGCCGTATCAGAAACTGATCTTTGTGTAATTCGGGGTACTTTTTCAACATCCATTGATAAATCACTTCACGAAAATCATCACCGCCTAAGCGTACATCACCACTACTAGCACAAACTTCGATAACGCCTTCAAACATATCGATGATCGATACGTCAAACGTGCCCCCTCCTAGGTCAAATGTGAGGTATTTATGTTCTTTATTTTCGAGTAACCCAAAAGCAAGTGAAGCAGCTGTTGGCTCATTTAATAACCTTACAACATTCAACCCAGCAAGCTGCCCCGCTGTTTTAACTGCGCGGCGCTGGACATCATTAAAATAAGCAGGAACTGTAATTATGGCGTCTTTGACGGCATAACCTAACCATGCTTCAACATCATCTTTAAGTTGACGTAACAACAAAGCGGAGACTTCTTCAGCACGAAATACAAGCTTACCTAGTGTTATAGTGGCATCGGTTCCCATATAACGTTTGAAACTCGCTTTAGTTATATTAGGATGACTTTGTAAACGTTCATGAGCAGCTTGTCCTACGATAATCTGGCCTTCATCATCTAAACCAACCACAGAAGGTGTTAGAACGTTTCCTTGTAGATTAGGAATTAGGACTGATTTGCCATCTAACCACAAACTTACCGCACTGTTACTTGTCCCAAGGTCAATCCCCATGACTAAGTGTGTTGCTAAACGATCCATTTTTATTTATTCCTTATTTATCAACAAACTAAATCCATATCATTATTGAAATAAATTAATAACCAATATTTTAAATGATAATGAGTTTTATTTAACAATAAAAAGTAAAGTTTTGGAATCGATATCAAATTGTAGGCATAAAAAAAGCGCAGCATTAACGCTGCGCTTATAGCAAATTACGTTATCTTATAAGATTATTTAGCTTTCGCTGCAAAACGTGCCGCTGCTTCATCCCAGTTCACAACTGACCAGAATGCTTTAATATAATCAGGACGGCGGTTTTGGAATTTCAGATAATAAGCGTGTTCCCATACGTCTAAACCGATGATTGGGTAACCAGATGCGCCTGAAATAGCCTCACCCATTAATGGGCTGTCTTGGTTCGCTGTTGAAACTACAGCTAATTTACCGTCATCTTTCAGAACCAGCCATGCCCAACCAGAACCGAAACGGGTTGCAGCTGCTTTTTCAAACAGTTCTTTGAATGCATCAACGCTACCGAAATCACGCTCAATCGCAGCTTTTAATTCGCCTTTTAATTCAGTACCTAATTTCAAACCTTTCCAGAACAGACTATGGTTTGAGTGGCCACCTGCGTTGTTACGAACAAACGTACGTTGATCAGCAGGAATTTGGTCTAATTTTTGAATCAGAACATCGATATCTAAACCTGCTAATTCAGGTAGTTTTTCTAACGCTGTATTGGTGTTAGTCACATAGGTTTGATGGTGCTTAGTATGGTGGATTTCCATGGTTTGCTTGTCAAAATGTGGTTCCAACGCATCATAAGCATAAGGTAAAGCAGGTAATGTATAACTCATATTATTGTCTCCAGTGACGTAAATACCGCTATGTTTCTCATTTTTACCACAAGGCTCATAGGGTAAACACTTGCGTAACTTCGCACCTTGTGAATAACTATCTATTATAGTTATTTTACTGTTAATGAAAATCATTATCAAACCCATGAGAAATGTATGGATATTTATATTCGCTATGAGAACTTGTTTATTCAGTAACTAATACCAACAACCCCGCCATTTATTTTTCTTTAAATCCACCTTTTATTATATTTTTAGATTTATATGTCAATTTGACATTTAGCATCAAATGATAATCCTGCAAATCTCATTACAATTAATACGTGATCTTCCGCGCAAAAGAAAAACAAATTTAAAAATCGTGCTTTAGTTAACCATTTTTTGACATAGTATTAACATCTGCAAGGAGATAATAATATGACTCAAATAACTAAACATCCCGTTCCTGCTGAAATTGCAAAAAATGCCCTGATAAACGAACAACAGTATAACGATGAGTACCAACGCTCGATTCAAGACCCTGAAGGATTTTGGGGCGAAAAAGGAAAAATCGTTGATTGGATTAAACCGTACACTCGTGTTAAAAACACCTCTTTTGACCCTGGGCACATCGATATCCGCTGGTTTGAAGACGGTACATTAAATTTAAGTGCTAACTGTTTGGATCGCCATCTGGCTGAAAAAGGCGACCAAACTGCGATTATTTGGGAAGGCGATGACCCTTCATCGTCAAAAAATGTCACTTACCGCGAACTGCACCATGATGTTTGTCAGTTTGCGAATGTCCTAAAACAACAAGGGATCCGTAAAGGTGATGTCGTCGCCATTTACATGCCGATGGTTGTCGAAGCTGCTGTCGCGATGCTAGCTTGTGCTCGTATTGGTGCTATACATACGGTCATTTTTGCTGGTTTCTCCCCTGAGGCGGTCTCTGGTCGCGTTATCGACTGTAAAGCGAAGCTTATCATCACTGCAGATGAAGGCTTACGTGCTGGCCGTGCAATTCCATTAAAGAAAAATGTAGATGACGCACTCGCCAACCCACAAGTCACAACGGTTTCTAATGTGATTGTTTACCAACGCACAGGCAACGCGCCGAGCTGGATAGAAGGCCGTGATCTCTGGTGGCACGACGTCATCAAAGGCGTCAGTGCAGATTGCCCTCCAGAAGAAATCAACGCAGAAGACCCGCTGTTCATCCTATATACCTCAGGCTCTACAGGTAAACCGAAAGGCGTTCTGCATACCACTGGCGGTTATTTAGTCTATGCCACACTGACATTTAAATACACCTTCGACTACCATCCAAATGAAGTCTATTGGTGTACTGCAGATGTAGGCTGGGTAACAGGCCATAGCTATTTGTTATATGGGCCATTATCCAATGGCGCTAAAACATTAATGTTCGAAGGGGTACCTAATTACCCAGCAGTTAACCGAATGAGCCAAGTGGTTGATAAACACCAAGTCAATATCCTTTATACTGCCCCAACGGCTATCCGCGCATTAATGGCCGAAGGCGATAAAGCCATTGAAGGTACAGATCGCAGCTCATTACGAATTCTCGGCTCCGTGGGGGAACCCATTAACCCTGAAGCTTGGGAATGGTTCTATAAAAAAATTGGTAACAGCCGCTGCCCTGTTGTCGATACATGGTGGCAAACCGAAACAGGTGGTTTCATGATCACACCACTTCCGGGGGCAACCATGTTAAAGCCAGGGTCTGCAACATTGCCATTCTTTGGTGTTCGCCCTGCATTAGTCGATAACCTTGGTGAACCTATCGAAGGCGCCACAGAAGGTAACTTAGTGATTGTTGATTCATGGCCGGGCCAAGCCCGAACCTTATTCGGCGATCACGAACGCTTCGAGCAAACCTACTTCTCAACCTTTAAAGGCATGTACTTTAGTGGTGATGGTGCTCGTCGTGATGAAGATGGTTATTACTGGATCACTGGCCGTGTTGACGATGTACTGAATATTTCGGGCCACCGTTTAGGTACCGCAGAAATAGAATCAGCGCTCGTTGCACATCCGAAAGTGGCTGAAGCTGCCGTGGTCGGTATTCCTCATAATATTAAAGGCCAAGCAATCTATGCTTATGTCACATTAATATCTGGGGTTGAGCCATCACCAGAGCTATACACCGAAGTTCGCAACTGGGTTCGTAAGGAAATCGGCCCTATTGCCACCCCGGATGTACTTCACTGGACGGATTCACTACCCAAAACCCGTTCCGGTAAAATCATGCGTCGCATCCTACGAAAAATTGCATCAGGAGACACCAGTAATTTCGGAGATACCTCCACTCTGGCTGATCCAGGTGTTGTCGAAAAACTACTCGAAGAAAAACAGTCTATGAGTATGTCATAACGCCAAAAGGCCAACTCATAGAGGCGGCCTTACATACATCCCAACAAGATGGTTTACTCTAAATAATTCGAGGTGCAGCTAGGCGACAAGCGAACGAAACACGAGGAGCATACATAAGTATGTGACTCGTGTGAGTGAATGCAGTCAACAAAGCTGCAACTTGAAGTATGACGAGTATAACAGAGGAGAACTCTGATGAATGCTACTGCTTACGAAAAGGTAGAGGATAACCCTCGCTTTCAAGAACTGGTTAGGAAACGTAGTCGCTTTTCATGGTTGTTATCTGCAATAACGCTCGTGCTGTATGTGGGTTTTATTTTTCTTATCGCTTTTGACCCAAGCTGGCTTGGAACACCAATATCCGAAGGTTCATACATAACAAGAGGGATCCCTGTTGGTGTAGGGCTAATCGTCATTTCGTTTGTACTCACTGGGCTTTACGTCATCCGAGCCAACGGTGAATATGACCGCTTAACGGCAGAAATTTTAAAAGAGGTAGAAAAATGAAAATATTGCTCTCACTCATTCTCTTTTTTACCTCATCAATGGCGTTTTCTGATGCATTGACAGGGGATGTTGAACGCCAGCCTGTAAATATTCAGGCGATTGTGATGTTCTTACTGTTTGTCGGCTTCACTTTGTATATTACCTACTGGGCGTCAAAAAGAACGCGTTCTCGCTCTGATTACTACACTGCGGGCGGGAAAATTACCGGTTTCCAAAACGGGATGGCTATCGCGGGTGACTTTATGTCTGCGGCTTCCTTCTTAGGGATCTCTGCTCTGGTTTATACCTCTGGCTATGATGGCTTAATCTACTCGATTGGCTTCTTAATTGGCTGGCCGATCATTCTATTCTTAATTGCCGAGCGCTTACGTAATTTAGGTCGCTATACCTTCGCTGATGTTGCTTCTTATCGATTAAAACAAAGACCAATTCGTATTCTATCTGCGGTTGGCTCTCTGGTTGTTGTTGCACTGTATCTTATTGCTCAAATGGTTGGTGCGGGTAAATTAATTGAATTGTTATTTGGTCTCAATTACCACGTCGCGGTTGTTATTGTGGGTATATTGATGGTGCTATATGTCCTATTTGGTGGAATGTTAGCCACAACTTGGGTGCAAATTATTAAAGCCATCTTGTTATTAGCGGGTGCAACATTCATGGCCGTTATGGTTATGAAGCATGTTGGCTTTAACTTTAATACCTTATTTAAAGAAGCCGTTGAAGTTCATAAAAATGGTATTGCTATTATGAGCCCAGGAGGACTGGTTTCCGACCCAATATCCGCCTTATCCCTTGGTCTTGCATTGATGTTTGGTACCGCTGGCCTCCCTCACATTATTATGCGATTCTTCACCGTTAGTGACGCTAAAGAAGCTCGTAAAAGTGTGTTCTATGCCACTGGATTTATCGGTTACTTTTACATACTAACCTTTATTATTGGTTTTGGTGCCATCGTTCTAGTCAGTTCCAATCCTGCATTTAAAGATGCTACTGGAGCACTTATCGGTGGAACAAACATGGCTGCTGTTCACCTTGCAGATGCCGTCGGTGGCAATTTCTTCTTAGGCTTTATTTCTGCAGTTGCATTCGCCACTATCCTTGCTGTTGTTGCTGGTTTAACCTTAGCAGGCGCCTCCGCGGTTTCTCATGACCTATATGCGATGGCAATGAAAAATGGTAAAGCGGATGAAAAAGATGAATTACGTGTCTCTAAAATTACCGTTGTTATCTTAGGTTTTGTTGCAATTGGCCTCGGTATTTTGTTTGAAAAACAAAACATTGCCTTCATGGTCGGCTTAGCATTCTCTATTGCAGCTAGTTGTAACTTCCCAATCATTTTACTGTCGATGTACTGGCGTAAGCTGACAACTCGCGGTGCATTGGCTGGCGGTTGGTTAGGGCTAATTACTGCTGTTGTTTTAATGATTTTAGGACCAACCATCTGGGTCAGTATTCTTCACCATGAAAAACCAATCTATCCATATGAGTACCCAGCCTTCTTCTCCATGATTGTTGCATTTGTTGCTTCATGGCTATTCTCTGTAACAGATAATTCAGAACAAGGAAAAATGGAAAGAGAGCGCTTTAAAGAGCAATTTGTTCGTTCACAAATTGGACTCGGTATTGAGCAGGGTAAATCACACTAAACCTAACTTTATTGCCACACCAAACGGCTCAGTGTATCGAGCCGTTTTTTATTAATAGTTTATTTAAACCTCTTTTAGTTTCATCATTATTTCTCTTGAGATTACCCTATAAATCAATAGGATAAATCAAATCACATAAAGGAGTTGATAGTATATTTAACTCTTTTTATCAGAAGTTTTATATAAAAAAATCCTTCTTTCTACGTAGAGAAAAGAAGGATATTAATAATATTGAAGAACTTATTTTTGTTTTCGTTATTCGATACTATCTTGCATAGTGTTGTCTTTCTACATCAGCCCAATTTTCTACTAATGAATAAAACTCTGCTGAACTTGTTTTTCTTTCTTCTTGTAATTTTTTAAATTCTTGCTTGTTTTTCGGCGTATAACGAGAAAGTAACTGGTCTAATACAATATTTTTATCTGCGAATCGGGAACCTAGTTTTAATTTTTTATACAGCACTACTGTAATCAACCCACTGATAGCGAGCATTCCAATGACAGTGACAAAGCTATAGTCAATGCCAAGGGTATTTCTCACTGTATTTAACAGTAAAAAAGGAACAAAAAACATCACTAATAAAGAAAGAATAGTTGCACCGTCTTGCCCATTATTAAATTCATTTTCTTTCTGTTTATTTACAGAAATAATTTGGTCGAAAATTCGATGATTAGCGCTTTTTGATTTATTCATCTGACCCACCTTTGCTATACAAATATTGTTTACACGAAATACCATTCATTAAAAGGTATAACTTGCTTAGCTGGCCTATCTTTCATATCTGGATGTAAGTTTCTTTCCTTTGAAAATTTCACTTATAAGCAAATTTCATCGGTAATGTGATAGCTGGATATACCATTAACTACCTAACACAGTATAAATGTAAGAAATTGAAACATCAATTTAACAATTTTTATATAAAAAAATAAAAAATCGTGCACTTATTCATTAAAAATATACAAACAAAATAGTTAATTTATTTATGAGTAAAATTGGTTATTTTATTTTTATCTATTGATATTAATGAATTTATTGTTCAAATAATGACTTACTTGGGTTACTTAATTAACACCATAAAAACCATTAAAACTATAAACATTATAGGACAAGTTAAGAGTAATCCTGTCAGATAGTTTCATTAAGTCATTACTATTTTTAATAGATCATAGATTATCTATCAACCAGGGAGTCAAATCACACAGCAATTGCACTCGGAGATATAAACTTATCTAACCTACCTCTACTACCTTTGCTGTAAAGCTGTTATTTACTATTTTGCCCCCTTCAATTACATTTACCATCTCAATCTCCCAATACAATAATTACGAAACCTGAAATATAGTCATCACTAAATATATATTCTTTGTCATCACAATTTATGAGCTTTTACTTGCTACTTTATGTTTCTTAATCACATTTATCACTTAAATACAGGGAATTGAGTTTTCCTCCTACCCTCCTCGCCCATTCCCTATACGGCTAAAAAGAGAGGTGAGTTGTTACTGACTACTTTGCATTTAAAATATCCATTCAGCACACCAATACAACCGCTTCTCCCCCATTGCTTCTCCTACCCCTGTCATCCCACCATCGCCAACAGCCACCGCCCTTTCAACAAGTGAGTTGTTACTGACTACTTTGACTCAAGCGGTATCATTCATCACCGTGATGGGGAAACTCCCAATCCACAATATTTATTTGATTTTATTAAAATTCCGCTACCCTAAATAATCTGTGAGCTGTTACTCACTACTTTGCATCACGCACGCTCATTAATGATGGTGATAGATAGAGGGGAGCCCCAAGAGTAGTTAAAAAAGATGAAGAGACGTGTAATACATCGTCTAATGAGAAAGTAAGCGATAAAAAGGGGATTAAAATTAGGGATTAAGGAGCTAAGAAACTGAGGAACTAAGGAACTAAAACTTAAGCACCCCACCTAAACTCAACATCCCCTGTTTTTCTTTTTTTCTCCAAACGCAAAAAAGCCACCCGATGGGTGGCTTTCTCACTAATTTAATGTCTGGCAGTTCCCTACTCTCACATGGGGAGACCCCACACTACCATCGGCGCTACGGCGTTTCACTGCTGAGTTCGGCATGGGGTCAGGTGGGACCACCGC
>OJKJ01000154.1_pt1 | contig 52903 bp, 37 predicted proteins | sample 1596491 | NCBI WGS metagenome assembly OJKJ01 (sample SAMEA4350160, study PRJEB24818) | metagenome | biome: human; feature: gut; material: faeces | place: Denmark | collected 2013-09
CGGGGGTGGTGGTGAAGGCCACGCCCTTTGACAACAACGGACTCATCCCCATTGTCTGCGGGCTTTTAGGCGGGATTCTGGGGGTCGTAGGCATGCTCTTTATGCCTGACTTCCCGGCCAATGATTTCCTCACGGCCGCGGCCGTGGGAATCGTCTCCGGGCTGGCCGCCACCGGCGCCAACCAGATTGGGAAACAGCTCACGAAGGGCGGGGACTTGTGATGGCGATAAAAGGCGTGGACGTCTCCGAAATGAACGGCAGTGTGGATTTTCAGGCGCTCAAGGCTGCGGGAATCCAATTTGTCCTGATCCGCTGCGGGTACGGGAGCGATTATCCCTTCCAGGACGACGCGTGCTTTGCAGAGAACGTCAGAAAAGCCGACACGGCGGGCATGCCTTGGGGCGCCTATCTCTACTCCTATGCGAAAAACGCGGACATGGCCAAAAGCGAAGCCGCCCATACCCTACGGGTTTTGAACGGCAGAAAGCCCGCCTACGGCGTCTGGTATGACGTGGAGGACTCTCAGCAGGCCGGGTGCGATCTGGCGGTGATCTGCGATACCTACTGCAGGGCGATGGAGGCGGCGGGGCTATATGTGGGAATCTATTCCTTTCTATCCTGGCTGCGGGGAAAGCTCGGCAGTCCTGTTCTGGACAAATACGACAAATGGGTGGCGGACTGGGATACCTCCTGCGGCTATGGGAAGCCCTACGGTATTTGGCAGTTTACGGACAACCTGGTGATCGGAGGGAAAGCGTTTGACGGCAATTATGCCTACAAGGATTACCCGTCTCTCACGAAAGGAGGGAACCCCGTGAGCACGAAAAGCAGGGTGTTTTCTTCCCAGGAAAACGCCATCACCCAAGGGTTTGGGAATGGGCACGGCGGCGTTGACCTGGGCTGGAAAACCGACCCGGAAACGCCTATCATTGCCCACAGCGGCGGCACGGTGGTGTTTTGCCAGACTGGCTATGGGAACGACCAGGGCTCCAGTGGGAACGCTTCTTATGGAAACTGCGTGAAGCTCAGGCATCCCAACGGCTATTTTACCCTGTACGCCCATTTGAGCGGGGTGAAGGTATCTGATGGGCAGCAGGTGGAAAAGGGCCGGCAGATCGGCAACATGGGCAACAGCGGGAACAGCTATGGCAATCACCTGCACTTCGAGGTGCGCAACACAGACGACGTCAGGATTGACCCGGCCCCGTATCTTGCGGCGGATCTGCCTGGGCTGAACACGGAAAAGGAGGAACCGGATTTGACGGAAGCAGAGGCAAGGAAGATCGCACGGGAGGAAATCGGCTACGCTAACCCCACCTACCATAAGGTCAGCGAAGTGCCCGACTACTGGAGAAAGGACATCCAGGAGCTGATGGACAAGGGCGTCATCCGCGGCGGCACGGCGGGAGACCTGGAGCTGCGGCACAGTGACGCGAAGGCGGCGGTTCTTGTAAAACGCGCTCTGGAGGCGGAGGACCCCATTTACCGCACCATTGACGACGTACCGGCCTGGGGCAGGCCCTATGTACAGGCTTTGATCGACCGGGGGACCCTGGAGGGCGAAGAGGCTCCCGTAAACGGCGTGAGGATTCTCAACATCCGGTACAGCGCCGTCAGGTTGATTAAAATGCTGGCGGAGGAGCCTGCTCCCGCAGATGCAGAATAAGACTGCCCGGGCGTACCCTCTCCTGGGCATAGTGAGAGCCCCCGGCTTCCTGGTTTGTTCCAGAGGCCGGGGGCTTTTTTTGGTTGATGTGATGTCCAAACAATGACCAAACGAAGGTTAAGACGAAAAAACAAGCCCTACAAATCCAGCAATAAAGCCAAATTTGAAGGGCTGAGTGTGGTCGAGGTGACAGGATTTGAACCTGCGACTTCTACGTCCCGAACGTAGCGCTCTACCAAACTGAGCCACACCTCGTAAAAACGGCCTCGGATTTTTCTGAATAAAACCGAGGCCATTTGGCAGCGGTACCAGGATTCGAACCCAGACAAACAGAGTCAGAGTCTGCTGTGCTACCTTTACACAATACCGCTTCACTTGCTGTACTATCGGACAGCAATAGTTATTATACCAAAAAAATTTGGAAAGTCAAGCTTTTCATTCCGTTTTTTTAATTTTTCTTGAGAGAAAAGGAGTCAATCCTTCTTCCCAGCTGCCGGTGGCGGCGGGAAGCAGTTCTAGCTGCGTCAGCTGATATAACGAATTGCGACGTTTCCCAGAATTCTTTTTATCTCGGTGCGCAAATATAATTCCGCTTCTGCCCTTGCTTCTGGCCGGTAGCAATATTTTCCCTTTCCCCGGCCGATCATCAGGCTGCTGTCGTATAAATCGGGAGTGTTTGGAAAGGCGGCGTTGTTGATAGCACGGTGTACAAAGGAATAGGTCATCAGGATAATTTCCAGGAACATTTGTCTCTGCATTTTTTCGGTCAGGCCTGTCCTGAGCTGCTCCAAAAGTTCTGTGTACAGCCCTTTCCACCCCTCCACCAGCATAACCGGCGCAAGCAGCAGCCCGCAGGGATAGCCGGCCTCGCACATGCTGTTCACCGCCGCTATCCTTTTCTTTAAATTGGAAGTTCCAAGCTCATATCGGGCGATAAGCGGCTGTGGATTCACACTCATACGGAATATTACCTTTCCTTCATGAGGCAGTTCGAGCAGGCTGTCCACCATGTGGAATTTGGATGGAAAGGTAAGCATGCCGGCGTTCTCTCTGGCAAAACGGGGTATCGTATATAAAAGATTGCCGGTTATGGTGTTCTCCAAGATAAGATCGCTGTTGCTGCCGATCTCAAAAGTCAGCGGGGAAGGGCTGCTCCGGCCCTTTTTGATCAGGCGTTCCAGCATCTGCTCCCTATTGACAAAGAGGCGGAGATAGGCGCATTTGTTGTAGTGGCATACCAGATAACAGTACAGGCACATGGCGCTGCATCCGGAGGAGGTGTAGGGAACCAGATAATCAGATACTTTATGGTTCTCTGTATACTTATGAGTTTTGCGAATCCCGATGACTAAATTCCGCTTCATTCTCCCAAACTCGGCATTTTCCTTCTTCCTCATTTCCTCTATGGAGTTGTGGCTCTCCACCGGGATCCACGGCAAGTCGGAGAATTGTTCCTTCAGCTGTTCTCCCAACGGATAGGATAGGCTGTCGGGTTCATAATACACGGCGTCGAATTTCATGAATATCCCCTTTTCTGGTGGCAGGCCTGTCTGCAGAAAGCCTGCCATTGAAAATAATTGATAGTATGCGCATGAAAGCGTGTTTTTATTGGGCGCCGTCTGCCGGTTTATTGGCCTAACTTCTATTCTAAAGGAAAAAGAAGCTGTGTTTCTTACAGAAGAACCATAGGTCAGATTGGATTTGTACGGCGCTTGTTCCATCTCCGAAAGAGAAAGCGCTGTGCAGGATTCTGGGAATAATTTGCGCAGAATACCAGGATTCTTTTCGGATTTACCGGATGTAAGGGATTACTGTGCAAAATAGCGCTGGATAACTTGCAAAATTCGGCACTCTGCCGAAAGGAAATTTGCCAAATCCTCTTTCCTTTTTTGGCCTGTCCGCTATAATAGTTGAAGCTTGATGCAATTTCTTTTTCCGCATTCAAATTGAGGTGCGGTAAAGGGAGGAGGAAAATTATGTTTCAGCTCAAATGGGTCTGGAAGAATCTGGAGGGTTGCCGGAAACGGTACATAGCGGCGCTGTGTTCCACGGTGGTGCTGGCGGTGATGGTGCTTGGCACCTCTCTCATCACGGCGAACATTATGGACACGGTATTCAAGCCGCTGATGGAGACGGGGCAGGTGACGGAGGAGGCAAGGCAGCGCCTTATTGTATTGGTGGCGGTGCTCATCGGCTACACGCTGCTGCGCACAACGATGGCCTATTTTTCCGTAATCACCTATGAAACCTGTTCTCAGAAACTGGTTTACAAGCTTCGGAAAGACTTGTACCGGAACATGCAGGAGCAGGACCAGGATTTCTATTCACGGAACCGCACCGGGGACCTGATGACACGCCTCACCGGAGACATGGATATGGTGCGCTTTATGGTCGCCTGGATCATCCGCCAGCTCATCGACTGTACGGTTTTGTTTCTCACCACCTCCATCTGCTTCCTGGTGACGGACTGGCTGTTCGCCCTGTCGCTGCTGGTGGTGACGCCGGTCATTTTCCTGCTGACAAAGCGTTTTGCCAAGCAGGTGCAGCCCCTCTATGTGGACCTGCGGGAGAGGCTTTCCCAGCTGAACACCAGCGCGCAGGAAAACATCTCCGGAAACCGGGTGGTGAAAGCCTTTGCCCGGGAAAACTATGAGATAGCGAAGTTTGACGAAAAAAATGAAGCCTATAAGACGGCCAATACCAAGGCTTCCCTGCTGTGGCTGAAATTCAGCCCTTATATCGACGGGGTTTCCCAGTCTCTGGCCATTGCGGTTCTGCTGGTAGGCGGTATTTTCCTGATTTGGGGCCGCATCAGCATCGGGACGTTTACCCTTTTTAATTCCCTCTGCTGGACGCTCACCAACCCCATGCGCATGTTGGGGATGCATATCAATGACCTGCAGCGCTTTTTTGCCAGCGCCAACAAGATTATTGAGCTCTATTATTCAAAATCCACCATCACTTCCCGTGCAGATGCAAAAAAGGTGGAAGGAAGACTGAGGGGGGAGGTGGAGTTCCGGAATGTGGACTTGACGCTTCACGGTGCAAAGGTGCTGAAGGATATCAGCCTGCATGTAGCGCCGGGCGAGACTCTGGCCATTATGGGTCCCACAGGCTCCGGGAAGTCCTCTCTGGTCAGCCTGATTCCCAGGTTTTCCGACGTGACGAAGGGGGAGGTCTGTGTGGACGGCGTGCCGGTAGGAATGTATCCCCTGCACGATCTTCGGGCCTCCGTGGGGCTGGCCACACAGGAGGTGTTCCTGTTCTCCGACACGGTAGACGGGAACATTGCCTATGGGGATACCTCCCTCTCTGAAGAGGAGGTTAAGAGGTTTGCAAAAATGGCGGATGTGGATTTTGCGGAAAAGCTGCCGGATGGATTTGATACGGTGATTGGAGAGCGCGGCACCGGGCTTTCCGGCGGTCAGAAGCAGAGGATCGCCCTGGCCAGGGCTCTGGCGGTCCGGCCATCCATCCTGATCCTGGACGACACCACCTCTGCGGTGGACCTGGAGACCGAAAAATATATTCAGGAGCAGCTTTCCAGCCTGGACTTCCCCTGCACAAAAATCATCGTGGCCCAGCGTATTTCCACCACCAAACGTGCGGATAAGATCGCCGTGCTGGAGCATGGGGAAATCACCCAATACGGCACCCATGAGGAGCTTTCAAAGAAACCCGGCTATTACCGGGAAGTGTTCCTGCTGCAGAACGGCATGGAAGAGACGGAAGGGGAGGCGATTTGAAATGGCGAGAAACCGGTTTGACGTAGACGAAAACCTGGAAACCCCGTTTAATATAAAGCACCTGCTGCGCGCCGGTGTGTACATTGGCCGGCACAAGAAAAAAATGATACTGTCCCTGCTCTATTCCGCCATTTCCGCTGCCTGCGCCCTGGTCGGTCCCCTGCTGATTCAGCGGGCAATCGACGTGGCGGTGCCGGAAAAGAATATAGGCGAGCTGGTGCTGCTGTCTGTGCTGATGCTGGTATCCATCATCCTCTCCATCCTGTTTGCCCGGGCGCGTTCCAAATACATGATCGTGGTGGGGCAGGAGATCATCTATGACATCAGGAAGGATCTGTTTGAGCATCTGCAGAAGCTCTCCTTCCAGTTCTATGACGACAGGCCACATGGGAAAATTCTCACCCGTGTGATAAATTATGTAAACAGCGTGTCCGATGCGCTGTCCAACGGCATTATCAATTTCGTGCTGGAAATTTTCAACCTGATCCTCATTGCAATCTTCATGTTCGCCTGCGACGTCAAACTGGCGCTGATCGTGATGGCGGGCGTGCCGCTGTTCCTGGTGTTGGTGCTGCTGATTAAACCTGCCCAGAGAAGAGCCTGGCAGGATGTTTCCAACAAGAGCTCCAACCTGAACGCCTACCTCCATGAGAGCTTGGACGGGATGAAGATCACCCAAGCCTTCACCCGGGAAGAGGAAAACGCCGGGATATACGACAAACTCAACAAGAACTGCTATAAAACCTGGATGAAGGCCCAGTACACCTCCAACCTGGTGTGGTACTCCGTGGACAATATCTCCACTTGGGTGGTGGGCGCCATGTATCTTGTAGGGCTGATGATGCTTGGGCCGCAGGTACAGATCGGCACCTTGATCGCCATCTCTTCCTATGCCTGGAGGTTCTGGCAGCCTATCCTGAACCTGGCCAACCTGTATAACACCTTTATCAACGCAGTGGCGTATCTGGAGCGTATTTTCGAAATGATCGACGAGCCGGTCACTGTGGACGACGCTCCGGATGCGTCGGAGCTGCCTCCTATCCAGGGCAACGTCACCTTTGAAAATGTGACGTTCTCTTATGACGGCGCCGTGAATATCCTGGAAAATTTCAACCTTCAGGTGAGGGCGGGAGAATCCATCGCCCTGGTAGGCCCCACCGGCGCGGGAAAAACCACTGTGGTCAACCTGATTTCCCGGTTCTACAATATCAACAGCGGAAGGCTGCTGCTGGACGGGCACGACATTGCCGGAGTGACGCTGCATTCCCTGCGTTCTCAGATGGGCATCATGCTGCAGGACAGCTTCATTTTCTCCGGAACCATTATGGATAACATCCGGTACGGCAGGCTGGACGCCACGGACGAGGAGGTTATCGCGGCGGCCAAAACCGTACGTGCCCATGAGTTTATCAGTGAAATGGAAGACGGGTATTACACGCAGGTCAACGAACGGGGTTCCAGACTTTCCCAGGGCCAAAAGCAGCTGGTCGCCTTTGCGCGTACCCTGCTTTCCGATCCGAAAATTCTGGTGCTGGATGAGGCCACCTCTTCCATAGACGCCAAGACGGAACGGCTGCTTCAGGAAGGCCTGCAGGCGCTGCTGAAGGGGAGAACTTCCTTTATCATTGCTCACCGGCTTTCCACCATTAAAAACTGCGACCGCATCCTTTACATCTCCAACAAGGGAATTGCGGAGATGGGCACTCACGAAGAGCTTCTCCGGCAGGAAGGGAATTATTACCATCTCTATACGGCACAGCTGGAAAGCTGAAACAAAGGCGAGCTTGACAAAACAAGCTCGCCTTTGTATAATTCACTTATTATAATACTTTTAATAAGTGAATTAATAAATGGGGAGGTATGAAATTGCAAAAGGCGAATGCACCCTTGCTTCGCAAAGTGAACCAGAGCCGGATACGTCAGGCGCTGTGGAAACTGCGTGAGGCGACGAAATATCAGTTGGCACAGGAGACTGGGCTAAGTCAGATGACGGTAAACAATGTGCTGGCAGGGCTCCAGGAGAACGGCGAGGCGGAGGAAGAGGGGAGGATGCCGTCAGAGGGAGGGCGTCCTTCCACATTGTACCGGTATCGGGGCAGCTATGGGCACGCGCTGGCACTCTACAGTTTTCAAGACCGGGGCCGAAGCCTGGTCAGACTGCATGTGATCGATCTGCTGGGGAACTGCGTTTATCAGGACAACGCCTGGTTCAATCTACTCCAGCCGGATAGCTTTGGAAAAATGTTGGAAAAGGCATTCCAGGCTGTTGCCGGGATTCGGCTGATCGGTTTTGGGCTGCCGGGAGAGGCGGTGGGGGAAGAGATCACCCTCTGTGACCATAAAACATTGCTGGGGACGGAGCTGCTGCAGGGCTGCCGCAAAAAATACGGGGTGCCCGCAGTGTTCTACAATGATATCAATGCCACGGTTTATGGCTATTACAGAAGACTGTTCGGAGAAGGGAATTGTTCCTATCCGGTATCGGGGATATATTTTCCTCGGAATTTTCCTCCGGGGATGGGCCTGATTGTCAATGGCTCGCCCTATTTGGGGCATTGCAGCTTTGCCGGCGAGATAGGATCTCTGCCTTTTGGCACAGATTGGTTTGCGTTGGATTATGAAGACAGAGACCAGGTACGGTCGGCAGTAGGGGACTTGCTGGCGATTGTGTGCAGCGTAGCTGCTCCCGGTAGATGTGCGCTCTATGGGGATTTTTTCATACCGGAGGACAGAGAGCCCATCCTGGAACGGGCAAGGACTCGTCTGGGCGGCGGATATGAGGTATTCGCTGAGATTCTGTCCAGTCCGGAAAAGGATTATGAACTGGGAATAGAAGAACTCCTGCTGCGTGCGCTTCGCCGCCAGCTGTTCGGAGATCCTACGGATTGGGCGCGGGAGGCTGCAGGGAAAGCTGGAAATAAGGAGAAAATAGGATGTTAACTGTATTGCTCATAATCATTTACATTTCTTTTATCAGTCTGGGACTCCCTGATTCTCTTTTGGGATCTGCCTGGCCTGCTGTTCATTCGGATTTGGGTGTACAGCTTTCCTTTGCGGGCGTGATCTCCATGATCGTTTCCTGCGGCACCGTGATTTCCAGCCTAATGAGCACAAGGCTGATCAAACGATTCGGCACCGGAACAGTCACCTTGGTGAGCGTAGGTTTGACTGCTGCGGCGCTGCTGGGTTTTGGTTTTTCCGATTCTGCAATATGGTTTTGCCTGCTTGCGGTACCGCTGGGATTGGGCGCAGGTTCAGTAGACGCTGCCCTGAACAATTTTGTGGCGCTCCATTATAAGGCTATGCATATGAACTGGCTGCATTGCTTTTGGGGAATCGGCGCCACCAGCGGGCCGGTGATCATGGCCGTTTGGCTGGCCAAGGAAGGCGGCTGGCGCATGGGCTACCGTACCATCGGCCTTCTGCAGACGGCGCTTGTGTTGGTGCTGGTTCTTACCCTGCCGCTTTGGAAGAAGGCTTCAGGTGCACAGTTGAAGGCAGAGGCTGCGGTGAAGAGCCTGCCCCTGCGGCAAGTGCTGCGGATTCCCGGCGCGAAGCCGGCACTGTTGGGATTCTTTTGCTACTGCAGCCTGGAGACCACGGCCAATCTTTGGGCCAGCAGCTTCGCCGTTTCGGTTTATGGAGTCAACGCGGATACCGGCGCTGCCTTAAGCTCTCTGTTTTTTCTTGGGATCACTCTGGGAAGGCTTGTTTCAGGCTTTGTCTCAATCCGGATAAAGACGGGGACGCTGATCCGTACCGGAGAGGCCTGCGTCCTTTGCGGCGTATTGCTTCTGCTTCTTCCGCTGCCCCAATGGAAGCTGTTTTTGGGCATCTGCCTTGTGGGCATTGGCTGTGCGCCCACATTCCCCTCCATGCTGCACCGTACGCCTGAGGTGTTTGGCAAAGACCTTTCACAGGCCATGATGGGGGTTCAGATGGCGTCGGCCTATCTGGGTTCCACTTTTATGCCGCCGTTGTTTGGAGCTGCGGCAGGAACTTTTGGCCTCTTTTTCTTTCCAGCCTTCCTGCAGCTCCTCGCTTTGGTGATCGACTTCTGCACAGAGCGCACTACCCGCCGAAGTGTAAACACTTTTGCCTAAGCGAAAAGAAGCGGCGAGGGTCCCGCTTCTTTTTTGGGAAGTTTCCCAGCGTGCAGAAAGTGAATGAAATTTTGAAAAAGGACTTTACCGTCCCACCTTCTTTTGAATACTTCTGACTTGTGAGTAGATCTATTCCTGATGTATAATAACGTATAATAATGTTTGGAGGGAATAAATTGGACATCACCAAGCTGTCTTGTGAATTTGTCGTGCGTTTTTTAACAGAAACAGATATAAATGCAATTTATGACTTGTCTATTACCAACTCTATCTACTATCAATATTGTCCACCGTTTGTAACGAAAGAGAGTATTATTGAGGATATGAGAGCATTGCCGCCTAACAAGACCTATAAAGATAAATATTATATCGGGTTTTTCCGCCATACAAAACTCGTAGCCATTCTCGATTTGATTTTGGATTACCCCAATTCCTCTACAGCCTTTATTGGCTTATTTATGCTTGATAAATCCGATCAAGGTAAAGGGACGGGCACCTCCATTATCAACGAATGCTTTTCCTATATTGAAACACTGGGATATTCTTGTGTCCGTTTGGCTTTTGCCAAGGGGAACAGACAAAGTGAAGCTTTTTGGAAAAAGAACGGATTTGTTGAAATTGGTATAGAGAGCAAGAAAGATACTTATACAGCAGTAGTAATGCAAAAAGAATTGCCATAAAACGATAGTACCCGTTGTATTCTGCAATGGGCGGATTTTTAAGGTACCCAAGCACGAAACCGAATATCTTGATGAAATAGCAGTAACAGCAAATAATGGAATAGACAAATTGTATAAAAAACGAAAAAAGTACGGAATCCAAATTTATATCAACTTGGATTCCGTACTATATTTAGTGTCGGTTCACATTTTGTTTACAATAAAGTGATGTTAGGTCACAAATTTCGACAAAAAATTTGTCGTAATCAAGTATGCTATGAATGTCAGGAAGCACTGGCCATCTCAAGGCAAAGTTTGTCGGAAATCATGGCGATAAACTCACTGTTGGTAGGCTTGCCGCGGGAGCTGTGAATGGTGTATCCGAAATAGGAGTTCAGAACATCTACGTTTCCGCGGTCCCAAGCCACCTCTATGGCATGGCGAATGGCGCGCTCTACTCTGGAACTGGTGGTATTATATTGCTTGGCCACACTGGGATACAATTGCTTTGTCACTGCATTGATGATTTCAGGATCCTCTATGGCCATCATGATAGAATCTCTCAGATAATGGTAACCTTTTATATGAGCAGGAACGCCGATCTGGTGAAGGATTTCCGTGACTTGGACCCGGAGAGAAGGATTGGAGGGTTCGCTTTCAAAATGTTTGCCCTTCATGGAATAGAGGGAGTAGATGCGTTCGATCATCTCAGTTTTGTTGAACGGGGAAATTGCAAAATAGGTGGCTCCCTGATTGATCAGTTCCCGTTCAAGGCTGGGCATTGGGCAGGAAGCGGCGACTATGTACATGGGTTTTTCTGTGGCGGTGTCTTCTGAAATGGCGTGCATCACACCCATTGCGTCATAACCGGGCATAAACATATCCATAAGGACGACCTGTGGCTTTTCGTCTTTGATCCGTCGTATCAGCTCTGTTCCGTCCCGCTTGACGAAGACGGCTACTCCTCCTTTTTCCGCCAATCTCTGCATCGGTTCACGGCCCCATTCGCCGTCTTCCGTACTAATCAGTAATTTTAGCTGTTTTTCCATGACGAACCTCCTGGTATTTTTTTGAAGTGATACGATTTTACCATATGCTTGCGGGCATGGCAAGAGGTTTACGGGAAAAATCAGGAAAAATAACTTGACGAAAAACAGCGAAGGGCCGCCGAAAATCGGAGATTCTAAGACTTCGATTTACTTCGACAAACCAAATCCAACAGCATATTCACACATGGTCTCTGCGAATATACCATATCCTGTGGTTGGGTCTTCCGTGAACACGTGAGTCACTGCTCCGGCAAGCTTGCCATCCTGCAGAATAGGACAGCCGCTCATGCCTTGTACGATTCCTCCGGTTAGAGAGAGAAGCCTCGGATCAGTAACCTTGATTACGAGGTTTTTTGTCTTCTGATCTGCAGGACCGGTCTTCTCAATTTGAGCGTCATAGAGCTGAGGACCGTTTTGATCCAGACTGCAGAGAAGCTGTACAGCTCCCTTTTTTACGTCTTTCCGGGAGAGTACTTCAATCGGCGCGCCTGCGGGCACGGTGCTTAACGTGCCGTAAACTCCGGCGTCATTGTTGGCAAGGAGGGTTCCCAGCGCTTCCTCTGAAGAGAAGTAACCTTTGAGCTGACCTGGGTTGTTGACCTCGCCCTTGGTGATTCCGCAAAGCGTAATTTCTGCGGGCTCGCCGCTTTTCAGGGCCATGATGCCGCTGGTGTCCATGTCGCAGATGCCGTGGCCCAGACCTGCAAAAATGCCGGTTTTAGGGTCGTAGAAGGTGAGGGTTCCGATGCCTGCGGCGCTGTCGCGCACCCACATGCCGGTTTTAAATGATCCGTCTCCATAAACAGGCGTCACCGAGGTCTCAAATACCTCGTCTTCACGGCGCACCTTGAGACGCAGCTCACGGCCTTCGCTGGCTCCGATGATCCTTGCGAGATCTGTGTTGCTCTCCAACAGCTTGGAATCGGCCTCCAGAAGGTAATCTCCCGGACGCAGCCCAGCTTCGGCGGCAGGACAGCAAAGGCCGGTTTCCGTATAAATGTCAGAAAGAGAGGCAACAATAACACCGTCGGTAAACAGCTTGATTCCAAAGGTGGTGCCCAGAGGAATCACATAGCGGGTTTCCTCATGAGAGGAAGCTGCTATGACGCCGCTGTCCTTTAAAGTTCCGCTGCTGTTAAAAGCGGAGGCCTCCAGCACATTGCCCTGTGCAGGAAGTCCCGGACCAAGGAAACCGGATGCAGTCAGCATACAGATTGCTGTTGCTCCTACCGAAAGGGAAAACGTCCGAATGGCTTTTGCAATTGATTTTTGATTGAATTTAAATCGTTTGATATTTTTCACTCCCTTCGGGGCCAGGATTGAAAAGAAAGAAACGGTTTCTTTTCCGCCCAATTTTACTGTTCCACCAGGTCTGAATTTTATTTTAACAATTCGGCCCACATTCAGTTACAGTATCCAGCGAATTGGCACGAAGCCGCAGTTTCAGCGGGAAGCCTTTTTTTGGAACGGGAATTCCGTGGCGCGAAGAAGGAAAGTACAGGCTAATTTTAAAATAAAATCAGAAACACCCCTGTGAATTTCACAGGGGTGGAATTTTTGGTCTGCCGCATCTATCGGACGCTGGGCGGAACGACGGCTGCCGTTCTTGCCCGATAGAAGGACAGTATGATTAAAGAAAGTAAGTTAACGAAGTATGGACTGGCTTTCCAATTCCGGTAATATCGCCTCCCTTTCTTTCGATGACATTAGTCTACCGGATAAATATGAAGGGAGTATCAGGAGAATTTAAACTTTCTGTAAGTCAATTGTGAACTGTTTTTAAATGAAACTATGAAAAGTGACGAAAATCGTATTTGTTCCAATATTTTACCACTTTAAAGTAGCATTTTTTGTTGAACTCAGGATGTGTTTGTGGTACTATATATTGTAATTCCAAAAGCAACAATAGGCCAACAGGCCGAAAAGTGAGAGATAAAAAAGGAAACCGAGTATGCAAAAGAAACTGCAACTCACAGTGGTCTGCGGGCATTACGGCTGCGGCAAGACTAATCTGGCGCTGAATCTGGCGCTGGAGGCCGCACAGGAAGGCGGGCAGGTCACTGTGGTGGATATGGATATTGTAAACCCTTATTTCCGCTCCTCCGAATATGGAGAGCTGCTGGAAAGCAGGGGAATCCGGCTGATAGCCCCGGTGTTTGCGGGCACCACGCTGGATACGCCGACTCTGCCGCCGGAGATCTATTCCATCTTTGAGGGCGGGGGACAGGTGTTCCTTGATGTGGGCGGAGATGATGCCGGCATCACTGCGTTGGGAGGCCTGCATGAACAGATGGAGGCGGCCGGCTATGAAATGCTCTATGTGATCAACCGTTACCGGGTGCTTTCTCAGAAGCCGGAAGAAGCCGCGGCTTTGCTGCGGGAAATTGAGTCGGCCTCGCGTCTAAAGGCTACGGGCCTTGTGAACAATTCCCATCTGGGCGTGGAGACGAAGCTTTCCACCGTGCTGGATTCCATGCCCTATGCGGAAGAGACGCATCGTCTGACCGGGCTGCCGCTGCTTTATTCCACAGTTCCCGATTTTGCGTTGGAGAAGGAGGCGCAGCTGCCGGCGGGCTGCAGAAAGATCAGCCGGCTTGTGCGCTTTCTCTGGGAATAAAGGCAGATTCATTATGTTTTCCATAAAGTTTATTATAGAAGGTAGATTTAGCCAAGGAGGGAAATAAAATGGCAAGAATCATTGTGGACGAGAAAGTCTGTAAGGGCTGCTCCATGTGTGTAAACGCGTGCCCGCTGAAAATTATCGCTCTGGCAAAGGATAAGCTCAACAGCAAGGGCTATCATCCGGCAAAGCTTATCGACCCCGATAAGTGCGTCGGCTGCGCTGCATGCGCCACCATGTGTCCTGATACAGCCATCACGGTAGAGAAATAATTGCGGTAAAATTTGGCTGCGCGGTCCTGGCGGGTACGGAGAGAGTTCCGGTTCCTCAAGTACAGCGCCTGCGCGATACGCGCAAGAAAGGAAGAACTCATTATGTCGGAAAAAGTATTGATGAAGGGCAACGAGGCGTTGGCTGAAGCCGCTATCCGGGCTGGCTGCCATCACTTCTTCGGCTATCCTATCACTCCTCAGACGGAGCTGGCTGCACATATGTCCAAGCGGATGCCCAAAATTGGCGGTACATATCTGCAGGCGGAATCTGAAATCGCAGCCATCAACATGGTGCTGGGCGCCTCGGCGGCAGGCATCCGCGCCATGACCTCCTCCTCCTCTCCCGGAATTAGCCTGAAGGGCGAGGGCATTTCCTATATGGCAGGCTCCGACCTGCCGGCGCTTATCATCAACGTGCAGCGCGGCGGCCCTGGTCTGGGCGGTATCCAACCCTCTCAGGCGGATTATTGGCAGGCCACCAAGGCCACCGGCCACGGTGACTTTCAGCTGCTGGTCTACGCCCCTTCCACAGTACAGGAGATGGTAGACCTGGTCTCGGATGCCTTTGATACGGCAGACAAGTATCGTATGCCCGCCATGATTTTGGCGGACGGCATGCTGGGCCAGATGATGGAGCCTGTGGTTCTTCCGGAAGAAGGGGCCAAGAAGCCTGTTGAGAAGCCCTGGGCGGCAAGCGGCCACGACGGAAAGCGTACGCATAACATCATCAATTCCCTGTATTTGACGCCGGATAAGCTGGAAGAGCTGGTGAAGGAGCGTTTTGAGCGCTACGAAACTGTGAAAAAGAATGAGCAGCGTGTGGAAGAGTATTTGGTGGACGACGCTGAACTGGTGATCGTGGCTTACGGCGCCTCTTCCCGTGTTTCCCGCGGCGCGGTGAACAAGGCGCGGGAAAAGGGCCTGAAGGTGGGGCTGATCCGTCCCATCAGCTTGTGGCCCTTCCCTGTGGACGCTCTGCGCAAGGCTGCCGGCCACGTAAAACAGATGCTCGTTGTAGAGATGAGCATGGGCCAGATGGTAGACGATGTGAAGCTGTCGATTGACTGCAGGGTACCGGTTCATTTTTACGGCCGTACCGGCGGTATGATTCCGGCTCCCGCAGAAATTCTGGGCGAGGTAGAAAAGCTTCTCAAATAAAGAAGAAGCGAACATATCAAAGCAAACGTGTTTTTACGCTTCGGGTTCAAGATATCCCGGATTTTGGCTGCGCAATCTGGCTGCAGCACAGTGTAAGAAAGGAAGGATCTACCTTATGGCTATTGTATTTCAGAAACCGTCTTCTTTGACGGATGCTCCGCTGCATTATTGTCCCGGCTGCACGCATGGAATCGTCCACCGTCTGGTGGCTCAGGCCCTGGATGAGCTGGGCGTGGAGGGGAAAACCGTGGGCGTTGCGTCCGTGGGCTGTTCGGTAATGTGCTACGATTATTTTTCCTGCGATATGGTGCAGGCTCCTCATGGCAGGGCTCAGGCTGTAGCTACGGGTCTTAAGCGTGCCCGGCCTGACAATGTGATTTTTACCTACCAGGGCGACGGCGACCTGGCCGCCATCGGTACTGCGGAAACGGTGCATGCCGCTACCCGCGGCGAAAGCATCACCGTAATCTTTATCAACAACGCAATCTACGGCATGACCGGCGGCCAGATGGCGCCCACCTCCCTGCCGGGGCAAGTCACCCAGACCACTCCTTACGGCCGTGATACCAATACGGCTGGTTACCCTGTCAGGGTCTGTGAGATGCTTTCTACTCTGGACGGCGTGGCATTTGCCCAGAGGGTGGCGGTCAACAATGTAAAAAATGTCAATGCCGCCAGGAAGGCCATTAAGAAGGCATTCCAGAATCAAATTGACGGCAAGGGATATTCCATTGTAGAAGTGCTTTCCACCTGTCCGACCAACTGGGGGCTTTCTCCCATTGAGGCGGTAAAATGGCTGGAGGACAACATGGTTCCCTATTATCCGCTGGGTGTTTACAAGGATATTGAAGAGGGGGTTAAGGTGAAATGAAAGATCTGAATATGGTCTTTGCCGGATTCGGCGGGCAGGGCGTGCTGTTTGCAGGTAAGGTGGCCGCTTATGCCGGCTTGCTTGAAAACAAGGAAATTTCCTGGCTGCCCTCCTATGGGCCTGAAATGCGCGGCGGCACGGCCAACTGCAGCGTGTGCATCTCTGACGAACCCATCGGTTCCCCTCTGGTCACGGCGCCCAATGTGCTGGTGGCTATGAACCTGCCCTCTCTGGATAAATTTATCAATGCGGTGGAGCCGGGCGGCACGGTCATTTTGGACAGCAGCCTGATTGATAAAAAAGTGGAGCGTACAGATATAAACGTGTACTATGTGCCGTCCTCCACCTTGGCCGAAGAAAACGGCGTAAGCGGCCTCGCCAATATGATTTTGATCGGAAAGCTGTTCCATGAGGTCTGCATGGCGGAAGGAGACTACGGCTTCTGCAAGGAAGAGACTCTGGACAAGGCGATTCAAAAGTGCATTCCGGCCCGCAAGGCCGATATGCTGGAGTTCAACCGCAAGGCTGTAAAGCTGGGCGCAGAACAGTAATCCGGCAATTGAAAGAAGTAGGAAGCGGCATGTAACCGCTTCCTACTTCTTTTTTTAGAAGAAGCGGTGAAAGAGGGCCGCTCGGGGAGATGGCGGCGCAACTTACGAGGCTGGTATCCTGTTGTTTCGGGCTTTTCTGCGGCAAGCAATCAGCGGAAGCTTCTTTTTGCTGCTGGATTCAAAAAGGGACGACGTACTTACGTTTTATACCTCCGGCTATGGATGGTTTCCGTCTTACGGCTGGTTTTGGCGCAGGGCGGGAATGCCTGTAAAATAGGCGGTTCCGTATGCCGGCTTTTTAAATGACAAAATCTTAGAAGAAGTCAATACGGAAAGAAAACTTGACAAAAGGAAAGAGACTGCCTATAATCATACTAATCCCATAGGAAAACTTAAAATTAAAGGAGGCAGCTGATGAAGGGATTGTTCCAATTGATGCTGCGTCGTAATTTTCGGAATGGACGAATGCAGAAGACTTTCGGGGTCCGAAAGTCTTCTGGAAATTGCTGCGCAATTTCATCGCGGAGGCAGGGATAGGGGAATGGGGTCCGAAAGTCTTCTGGAAATTGCTGCGCAATTTCATCGCGGAGACTGGGATAGGAGAATGGGGTCCGAAAGTCTTCTGGAAATTGCTGCGCAATTTCATCGCGGAGACTGGGACAGTAGAATGGAATCCGAAGGTCTTCTGGAAATTGCTGGAATTGAAAGAGCACCTGCATGCCTTTAGAACGGATGCAGAAAACATAGGCTAAACAGACGGTTCTCCGTCAGTACAGAAAGGATGAAATAGAAATGTCAGATAGATCGCTTCATTTTGAAACGCTACAGCTCCACGCGGGGCAGGAGCTGCCAGATCCCGCAACCGGGGCCAGAGCGGTTCCCATCTATGCCAGTACATCCTTTGTGTTCGAAAACTGCGCCCATGCGGCGGCACGGTTCGGGCTTACGGATGCGGGAAATATTTACGGCCGGCTGACCAATCCCACGACGGAAGTGTTCGAAAAACGAATTGCAGCGCTGGAGAACGGTACGGCCGCCCTGGCCGTGGCCTCGGGCGCTGCTGCCATTGCCTATACCATAGAGGCGCTGGCCAAGGCCGGAGATCATATTGTGGCCGCTTCTACTCTTTACGGAGGAACCTTCAACTATTTTACCCATACCCTGCCGGACCGGGGAATCTCGGTGAGCTTTGTGGATCCAGCGAAGGAAACTGGGTTTGAACAAGCGGTGCAATCGAATACAAAGGCGATTTTTGTGGAAAGCATCGGCAATCCCAATGCAAACCTGATCGATCTGGAAAAAATATCCGAAATCGCCCATGCCCATGGGATTCCTCTGGTAGTGGACAGCACCTTTGCAACGCCCTATTTGCTGCGTCCTATCGAATACGGGGCAGATTTGGTGGTACACTCCGCCACCAAGTTTATAGGCGGGCACGGTACGGCTATGGGCGGCGTGGTGGTGGAATCCGGGCGTTTTGATTGGAGCAGCTCTGGAAAATTTCCTCAGCTCTCAGAACCGAACGCCAGTTATCACGGAATCAGTTTTCAAGAGGCCGCCGGCTCCGCTGCATTTACTGCCTATTTACGTGCGGTTTTGCTGCGGGATACCGGCGCGGCACTGTCGCCCTTCCATGCTTTTCTGTTTCTTCAGGGCTTGGAAACCCTTTCCCTTCGGGTAGAACGACATGTGGAAAATGCTCTGCGGGTCGTGAATTATCTGAACAGTCATCCCAAAGTAGAGCGGGTGAACCACCCTTCCCTGGAAAGCAATCCCGGCTACGAGCTTTACCGCAGATATTTTCCAAGAGGCGGCGCTTCCATTTTTACCGTAGAGATCAAAGGCGGGGCGGAGGCTGCCAAAAGGTTTATCGACGGACTTCAAATTTTCTCCCTTCTGGCCAATGTTGCGGATGTGAAATCCCTGGTCATTCATCCGGCTTCCACCACACATGGACAGATGACGGAAGAGGAACTTTTGAATTCAGGTATCCGTGGGAACACAGTCCGCCTTTCCATCGGTACGGAACACATTGAGGATTTGCTGGAGGATCTCTCCCAGGCGCTTGAGATGGTCTGACGGCGGAAAACCTTGTCCTGAAAGAATAGGAAAAAAACCGGTCTGTCAGCCTATTAGCAGGCTGACAGACCGGTTTTTTCTATGAGTAGCTATTTGTTTTTCATGTTGAAAATTACGGGCAGGGAAGCCAGCGGTGTAGGGTGGCAAGAAGACTGTTTACCTCAAGCGGCTTTGCCACGTGTTCGTTCATCCCGGCTTGACGGGCACGATAGGCGTCGTCGGCAAAGGTGTTGGCCGTAAGGGCAATGATGGGGATACGGGCGGCGTCCGGCCTTTGCAGCGCCATGCTTCGGATTTCCCTTGTTGCCTCATAGCCGTTGAGCACGGGCATTTGGATATCCATGAGAATCAGGGAGTAGGTGTCCGGCGGGTTTTCCTGGAACAGTTCCACGGCCTGTCTTCCGTCAACGGCACAGGCGACCTCCAGACCCGCCATAGAGAGCAGTTCCCAGGCGATTTCCCGATTAATTTCATTGTCCTCCACCAAAAGAATCCTTACTCCGGGCGGAAAAGCGGAGGATTCCTCATGCGGGGCTTCGCAGGGAACAAAGGAAGAGCTTTGCTCCTCCAGTTTAAGAAATATGGTTGCGGTAAAGCGGGTGCCCTGATTGAGGCCGCTCTCAGCCCGGATAGTGCCGTTCATCATCTGCACCAGGTTCTGGGTAATGGAGAGGCCAAGGCCTGTGCCCGGAACTGTGCGTATCCGTGGATCCTCCGCACGTTCAAAGGGGACAAACATTTTTTCCAAAAATTCCGGAGCGATACCGATGCCGTCGTCCTCTACGGATAACTCAAAACAGCCGACTTCCGAATGTCCGGATGGCTTTTCTTCTACAGAAAGGGAGATGTGGCCTCCGGCTCCCGTATATTTTACGGCATTTGTGAGCAGGTTGAGCAGGATTTGCTGTACCCTCGTCTCATCACCGCAGACAGAGTCATGCGTCAAACAGGTATGCATCGTAAACTGTTGATTATTTCGCTGAGTATCCGGGAGGATAATTTCCCGCACGTTCTCCAGCATGGTGCTGAGCAAAAAACCGTTTTCGCTGAGGCATGTGCTGCCCGATTCAATTTTGGACATGTCCAGGACCTGGTTGATCAGTCTCAGCAAATGGTCGCCGGATACCTGAATTTTGGTCAGGCAGTCATCCAGCTTGTCCGGGTTATCCAGATGGCGCCTGGCAATCTCCGACATTCCCAGGATGGCGTTCATGGGTGTGCGGATATCGTGGCTCATGCGGGAAAGAAACTCCGTTTTAGCCTGGTTTGCATGTCTCGCCCCCTCATAAGCGGCTTCCAGCGCCTGCTTTGACGCCTTCTCCTCTGCCTGACGCTCCAATTCTTGCCGTTTTTCTTCACTGACGTTACGCAGGGTGATAATCACAATTTTTTGTTCAGCCTTTTCCATAGAGACGGGATAGATTCCCAGGCGCATCCAGTTGGAGTTGGAAACGTCGCTTTGGCGGAATTCCACTTCTGTCTGATAGCTGGTTTTGGGAAAATCCTGCAAAAGTGTATTCCTGCTGAAGAGCTGCAATATCCTGGAACGGTCGGATTCGCCTATGTGGGGGATCAGGCGGCTGCAAAAATCGGAAGAATAGCTGCCTGTGCGGGAAAAGGAGAGGGAATCGCTGAGCTGGGGCAGACGAACAGCGTAGTAATGATCCTCGGTTAAGTTTACATAAAAAATGCCCACATATACGCCGCTGATAACCTGCAGCGCCGACTGGCTCATATGCAGGCGTTCCGTATTTTCTGAAAGGGTCTCTTTTATGGCGTGGATATTCCGGATTGTCCCCACTACACGGCTGGGGTGCCCCTCGTGCCGGATCAGCCTGCTGTTTACCTGATGCCATCGGTAGTCCCCGGGAGCGGTATCCGGCGTGATGACCCGTACTTCGAACATTTCTCCCCGGCCGTTGCAGATATTGTCGAGCACCATAGGGGCATCCTCCGGATGGATAAAGGATTTGTCCTGAAGCAGCTGGGAATAATTGGGCAGCTCGCGGCGGACTACGCCCTGGGGAGACTTGGGCTCATAGCTGATAAAGGTATCGGTATCCAACAGATATTCAAACATGACGTCAGAGCTGGATTCCATAGCAACGCGGTACATTTCCTGCTCCTGCTCCAGCTGCCGCTGCAGGCGTTCCCGAGAGGTAATATCCACCACTGTCCGCTGCATCACGGGGCATCCTTCCGGAGTAAGGCTCACAATCATGGTGGTGCCGTCCAGCCAGTGAATAGATCCGTCCGGCCACAGGGCGCGGTATTCCCGGTCCTGGCGGTCGCCCACCTTATGGAGCAGCCTGTAGGTTTGCTGAAGCATTTCCCGATCTTCTTCCAGCACGTTGCCCAAAACGCCGTTTTTCCAGTCTTTGAGACCTTCTTCCATGCTTTGATAGCCCAAGAGGGAGAGGGCTGCACGGTTGAGGGAGACCAGTTCGCAGTCATCGCTGTTGTGGTACACAAAACGAAGAATGCCGCAGGGTACCGTGTCATAGATACTGGCAAGCAGCTGAGACTGGACTTTCAGCCGCTGGGCGTCCTCCTCGGCGCGGGTAATATCCAGGTACAGGCTGTTGACCATCCAGCAGCCCTCTGAGTCCTTTGCTTTTTTTCCGCTGTCGATAATCCACTTCAGGCTGCCGTCCCTGCAGCGTACCCTATATCGGGTGGAGTAGGAGAGGCCGCCGTCCCGGAAAGCTTCTTCGCAGTCAGCCAAGGCCTGCTCCAGGTCTGGCGGATAGACAGCGCCAACGGCAGTGCCGCCTGTGACTTCCATAAATTCTTCCACCGTATAGCCGAACAGGGCGGCGGCTTCTTTGCTTACAAAGGCGTAGGAATAAGCACTGTCATCCCTGCTGATTTTCAGCCCTCCAGCGATGGAGGACATCACAACCTCCATTTGACGGTTTTGCTGGAGGGTCTGGGCCTCCAGCTCTGCCAGCCGCTCCTGAACAAACTCATAGGACTGCCTGCCGATTTTTTCCGGGAAAAGCTCCCCGCTCACCATATCCTCGTACGGATTGGAGCAGTGAATATGGGCGCAGAGCAGCCCCTGTTCTGTCTCCTGGAAGACAAAGGTCACTCTCTGATGTACCCTCAGATACATCTTTACACCGGGCGCGGTAGTAATCCACATCCGGCCGGTCACCACATAGATACCCGGGACGGGTGTGACGACATCGTACTCTTCCCCCGAAATCTCACATTTTGGGATAGAGCCTTGATAGTGCCGGAACATTTCTGCGGCCGCGTCATGCCCGACGAGATATTCCCCCTCGCCGGCGCCCAGCCATGAAACCTGCGGTGCCAAATAACGGGCAACTTCTTCGGCGCTGTCCTCACAATAATGCAAATGCATCAGATGGCTTGCGAGTGATTTTGCCTTTTCCAGGCGTTGTCCGAAGCTGTTGTCAGATTGATTATCCAAGTTTTCCCGCCCTCTCTCTCCCCCGAATATGTGAAAAATACGTCGTATTTATGATACTTGATTGTGTCTCTGCCGTCAAGGCAGGGAATGATAAATTCCCAAATGAGAAAGTGGTGGGGCAGTATCAGCTTTTTATATTGGTTTGCTGTTGAACTGCGAACGGTTTGCGATATCACCTGGCTTTATTTCCGAACAGAAATTTTTTCTCCGGCGTCGAATTCGTCCTTCAGTTTTTCAAGAGCTTTTTTTTCTATACGGGATACATAGCTTCGGGAGATGCCTAAATGTTTTGCGACCTCCCTCTGGGGGAGAGGTTTGTGTCCGCAGAGGCCATAGCGCAGAAGTATAATTTCCCGCTCCCGGGGTGTCAAAGCGTGCTGGATAAAACCATAGAGGCGTTCACTTTTCATTTTGATATCTATATTTTCGATGATAGTATCGTCAGTGGCCATAGTATCAAGTATGGTTAGGGCATTTCCGTCTTTGTCGGTGTCGATGGGCTCGTTGATAGAGACGTCCTGCGCGGTCTTTTTCCCGCTGCGGAAAAACATGAGAATTTCATTTTCAATGCATTTTGAGGCGTAGCTGGAAAGCCGGATCCCTTTGCCCGCATCAAAGCTGTCGATGGCTTTGATCAGGCCGATGGTCCCAATGGAAATCAAATCTTCCTGGTCGTTTTGATTTGCATAATACTTCTTGATGATGTGCGCTACCAACCGCAGATTGTGTTCAATAAGAGTCTGCCGGGCGCTTTGGCTTCCCTGGGCCATCTGCTGCAGGCATTCCCGTTCCTGGGCGGCGGAAAGAGCTTTTGGGAAAGTGCCTCCCCCGGTTACATGCAAAATCAGATAGACGATACTGGAGAGAAAGTTCAAGAGCTGTGATAAAAACATAATTTCAATCCCCTTATCCGTGATGATTCATATTTATGAGCTATGGAAGGGGAAAGTGCCTGTACCCTGCAATCGATAGAAGAATTCTGCAGAAATCAGTTAAGAACGAAGCAAAGGAGCAAAGAAGAAGGCTCCGGGAACTCAAGCGGAGGGGGAGTGGGGAGTGGGGAGTGGGAGGTCAGAACTGGAAATAGACAAAATCCTGAGGGTCGTAGCCGTCGCCGTAAGAGCCGAAAAGGAGCATGACGGCGATCAGGATGAAATAGACGGCGTAGCGCAGGACGAGGGTGTTGTTCAGTTTCTGAGGGAGTTTCCTGTTGTGGATAAACCAGTCGGCGGCAAGCAGGGCGAGAACGCATAAGAGCATGAGGACCAGGGTGGGGAAGGAAACGCCGAAAGCGGCCAGGCTGCCGTGAATGCCGGACAGAGGAATACGGAAGATGGCGCCGTAGATCTGCATGGCGTCAGACAGGGAATTGGCCCGGAACAATACCCAGGCAAGGCAGGTGAGACAGAAGGTGACAAGGATCCGGAACACTTTGTATCCCTTGTTCTCATCGGAAATGTGAAGCAGGGAGAGAAGCTTCTTCCTGGCCGGCTGAAACAGGTCGGAAAGGACCTGGTAGAGTCCGTTGAGAAGGCCCCATGCCACAAAGGTGAGGGCGGCGCCGTGCCAAAGGCCGCTGACGGCGAACACAATCATAATATTGAGTCGGTGCCGCCATTTGGAACAGCGGCTGCCCCCAAGGGGAAAGTAAAGGTAATCCTTAAACCAGCTGGACAGGGAAATGTGCCAGCGCCGCCAGAAGTCCTTGATGGATACGGCAAAGTAGGGACAGTTGAAGTTCTGCATCAGGTCAAAGCCCAGCATTTTTGCGGAGCCCCGTGCAATGTCGGAATAGGCGGAGAAGTCACAGTAAATCTGAAAGGCAAAGGCGGCAGTGGCAACCAGGAACTCCGCCCCAGTGTGCTCTTTGGGCGAGTTGTAAACCTGGTTGACGATGACGGCCAGGTTGTCGGCGACCACGACCTTTTTGAAAAGCCCCCACAGAGCGGGAAGAATCCCCTCTTTGATGTTGTCGAAACGGAAGGGGTGGTATTCCTTGAGCTGGTGCAGGATATTCCCGGAACGCTCAATGGGTCCGGCGACAAGCTGGGGGAAAAAGGAGACAAACAGCGCGTAATCAATAAAGCTTTTTTCAGCTTCAATATCTTTCCGGTACACGTCGATGGTATAGCCGAGCGCCTGGAAGGTATAGAAGGAGATGCCTACCGGAAGAAGCACATCCAGGAAGGGGATGTCCATCTGGAGTCCGGCGAAGGAAAGGGCCCGGGTGACCACGTTGGAAGCGAAATTGTAGTATTTAAAGAAAAATAGGATGGCAAGGTTCAGCAGGAGGCTGAGAACCAGCCAGAACCGCCGTTTGCCCCACACGGAGCGTTGCACAAACAGGCTGCAAAAATAGGTGACGGCGGTAGAAAACAGCATGAGTAGAGCGTATTTGGGATTCCAGCACATGTAGAAATAATAGCTTGCTGCAAGCAGCTGGAGATTCCGGAATCTGCCGGGAAGCAAATAATAGACGATAATATTCAGCACCAGGAAGATGAGGTAGGAAAGCGAATTGAAATTCAAACAAAACCGCCCTTTCGTGTAATCTGCGTGAACCGGCTCACGATGGGGTATCCGCCGCGCCGCTGAGCTTGACGGGGCCGCTGTCCGCCTTGTCCTTCAGGGCGGAAAAATGACGGATGCGCTCCTGCCAGAGCGCCGCGTCAGCATCTGCAGAGGGAGTGAGGCCGAATTCTTTCAGTTCGGAAGCCAAATATGCGGAGAACTTGCAGGCTCCTCTGTAATTGAAATGCAAAGTATCAAAAAAATCGGTGGAAAGATCGAGGTTCAGGGAATCGAAAGCATCGTTATAATTCCTAAACTCCACACCCAGACCTTCAAAATCAGTTCTGAGCTTCGCGGTGAGTTCGGCGCTTGGCCGGGAAGTGTTGGGAGTCAGATAGAAAATGGGAAGAATGTCCCGTTCTTTGCAAAAAGCGGCTATTTTTTCAGCGTATTTCAAATTGCGGGAATAGAGATCTTCCTGGAGTTCAAAAGGCCTGTCCTTTATGGTTTCGATGGGTTTGGCAGCATCCAGAAAGGTATATCCCGCCAAAGGGTCGGGATCGTAGCCCAGGATGCCCCTGGAAAAATCGTCCCAGGTCATTCTGTCCCAGCGGTCGTGGTAAGCATACAGGGGAAATAACAGGCCGGCCCGTTCGTCTTCACTTGCTTCGGTAAAAGTAGGGGCCAACCGGTTGATGCTCCACGGCATATAGGTGAGGTTGATTTTGACAGATTTGGAATGGCTGGAAAAGAACATGCCGGTGGCCTCGATAAATACCACTTTTGGAGACTGTGTGGAACAGGCCTGCCGCAAATACCAGTAAGTCAGTGGAATGGTCTGTTCCGGGCCGGCCATTACATAGGAGGTGAGCCCGGTATCCTCATAGATTACAGAGGGGATGATATCGCAATAAGCCAGAGAAGACCCGAAAAACATGAAATCAACCGAATGCTTCTTTTCCTTTTCATACATTCCCCAGGTAGCGCCGTAATCGAGACGTTCGGGGAGCAGCACAGAAGAAAACCCGGCACAGAAAAGAATCAGTGCCGTCAACAAACACAAAAGTGCAGTGAGTTCTTTTTTGATAGATGAAATGAGAATCCTTCCTTTCCAACCGTTTGTGCCTGCAAAATTCAGTTCATTCTATCATTATTCCCCTTTGACGTCAATGAAAGAGGCTGGAACACTATGGGTTTAATATCCAGTTAGATCCCTCTCTTCTTCCCTCTCTCTTCCCTCTCTTCCCTCTCTTCTCCTGCGGCTCTTCGAGGGGGATGCCGGGAAAAAAGACCGGCCGGCCATCCATGTAAAATGGCCGGCCGGTCCTATAGCAAAAGTTATTTGTTTCCATTCGGCCAGACTGTATCAGCCTTTGGAGGAGGGAGCGTCTTTTTCCAGCGCCCACCGAAAAAATAGCCCAGGCCCAGGATAGCGGGAAGGATGGGGGAGACGGCTTCCGCCAGACAGATGCCTGGATAGCCCCAGCCCAGTACATTCCCCAGCAAGACGCTGAGCCCGAGACGCAGGACAACGGATTGGAATAAGGCGTTGAGCATGGCGAATCTGGAATCCCCAGTGCCGGTGGCGAAAGAATCCAGCAGGTACATGACGGTGTAGGGCAGAAAATTCAGCCCGCAGCAGAGATGAAGATAGTAGGCGCCCTCCCGGATTACGGCAGGGTCAGCATTAAATAATCCGATCAGTTGGGGGGCAAAAATCTGAATGATCAGTACCAGCGGAGCCGTGACGGCCACGCTCATCCAAACGCCTGTTTTGGCGGTGGAGGCGGCGCGCCGTATGTTCCCGGCTCCTAGGTTCTGGCCGGTCATGGTGGTAACCGCCTGCCCCACAGCCCAGCAGGGCATGGCGGCGAAGGTATTGAGGTTCAGCCCCACGCCCGCCGCAGCAGCCACAGCGACGCCGCAGCCATTGAGCATCCCTGTGACAAGCAGGTAGGAAAGGTTCAGTACGGACATCTGCACAGCGCTGGGCAGCCCGATCCGCAGAAGAGGGATAGATACCCGCTTCTGCAGACACAGATCTGTCCGTTTCAGTCCCTTCAGCATCCCTCTCTGCCATAAATAAATGACGGCGACAGCACAGGAGGCGGCTTGAGAGAACACTGTCGCCAGCGCCGCTCCCTGCATGCCGAAGCCGCAGACGCCGGTCAGCAGCAAATCCAACAGGATATTCAGCACAGAGGAAAACGCCACAAACTTCAGCGGACCAGAAGAGTCCCCCAAGCCTCTGAGAATGGCGCAGCATGCGTTATAACCAAAGACAAATACAGTGCCGAAACAGAGGATATGCATGTATGAGGAGGCTAAAGGCATAATTTCACTGGGGACAGACATAAACTGAAACACAGAAGGATAGACAAGCAGGGTGAAAATGGTAATAGCAAGGGCGGTCAGCAGGGAGCCTGTGAACAGGTTTCCTGCTGCTGGCCAGATTTGATCCCGTCTTCCGCCGCCTCTGCTGTGAGCAATCAGCACGGTGCCTCCCATGGTCAGGCCGCTGCCCAGAGATGTGATCAGGAACAGGAGTTTTGATGCGCTGGCAGCCGCGGCTAGACCGCCGCTGCCTACGAAGTTTCCCACAACAGCCATGTCGGCCATGCTGTAGCAGGATTGTAGGATATTGGCTAGGAACAGAGGCAGGGCAAAACGAAACAGCCGTTTTGGCACGCTGCCTGAGGTGAGATCGAACATTGTATTCTGTTTCAAAAAAATCTTCCTTTCAGAAATGCTGCCGGCTTTTTAAGCGGATCTCTCCGCGCCGGAAAAATGAAAAGGGCCGCGGACGAAACATCGTCCACGGCCCACAGCATCCCTGATCCCCAGCGGCAGCACCATAAGACAGGCAGCGTTAAGCATGCCTGTCTTGCGATTCTGTTATCCGCCGGTGAAGGATTCCATCAGCCCCGTGCAATGTTTCACCGCTGCCAGCCGCACGGAGCAGATTTTGATGCAGAATTTCATAGTAAAAAAACTCCCTTCAGAGTGGGTTCATCATATCATGGGCTTTCCTGCTTGTCAAAGGGAAAAAAGTAATATCCGGGAAATTTGACAGAATTCCCATGGAGTATGTGTTAGGGTGTTCTGGTACAGCAAAAGTGGCGTTACACAGAAAAACACATAGATATTTGTAAGATTATAACAAATATTCAAAAATTTATTCCGCAAGTTTAAATTAAATCACTAAAAACCACTTGAAATTTTTCCCGTATATGGTATGATAACAGCAAAGACAAGCGGAATATCCGGGAAAAGGAGAGTTTCGACTTATGGAAAATAAAAAGGACGTGGGGAAAGAGCTGCCTGAAGCCAAGCAGGAAAACCTCCCCCTTTACCTGTTCCGCGGCGGCAAGAGCAGGAGGGCCTATGAATATTTGGGCCTTCACAAAACCAGCCGAAACGGCAGGGAGTGCATGGTGGCAAGGGTTTGGGCCCCAAAAGCGAAAGAGGTTTCGCTGGTGGGCAATTTCTGCAACTGGGATAAGGCCAAGTATCCTTTGAAAAAGATAGACGATGAGGTTTGGGAGGGATTTACGGATTTTGTATTTCAACCCTTCGAACTGTATAAATTTTATGTGAAGACAGCTCAAGGCGAGGACACCTATAAAGCGGATCCCTATGCTTTGCACACGGAGACCAGACCCGGAACAGCCTCCCGCTATTACGACCTGGAAGGGTACCACTGGCAGGATGCAGAATGGCGGAACCAGAAGAAAAAGAACCCCCATTATTCCCAGCCGGTGAACATCTATGAGATGCATGCGGGCTCCTGGCGGAAATATGCGGACGGAAGCGTTTTTTCCTATGAAAAGCTGGGGGACGAGTTGATTCCCTATGTGAAGGATATGGGATTTACCCATATTGAATTTATGCCCCTGACGGAATATCCCTTTGACGGGTCCTGGGGGTACCAGGTTATGGGATATTTTGCCCCCACCTCCCGGTATGGACAGCCCAAGGATTTTATGCGTTTTGTAGACCGCTGCCATCAGGCGGGTATCGGGGTGATTATGGACTGGGTTCCCGCCCATTTTCCCAAGGATGCAGCGGGTCTTGCAAGGTTTGACGGCACGCCCTGCTATGAATATGCAGACCCCCGCAAGGGCGAACACAAGGATTGGGGTACGCTGGTGTTCGACTATGCGCGCAACGAGGTGGTAAGCTTTTTGGTTTCCAGCGCTGTGTTCTGGCTCCGGGAATACCATATCGACGGGCTGAGGGTGGATGCGGTGGCTTCCATGCTGTATTTGGATTACAGCCGCAACGACGGCGAATGGGTGCCCAATAAGGACGGAGGAAAGGAAAACCTGGAGGCCGTAGAATTCCTGAAAACCCTCAACGAGGCGGCCTTCGCGGAGGAGCCTGAGGTGATGATGATCGCGGAAGAATCCACCTCCTGGCCCATGGTGACAAAGCCAACCTATATGGGGGGGCTTGGGTTCAACTACAAATGGAATATGGGCTGGATGAACGACATGCTGCGTTATATGTCGCTGGATCCGCTGTTTCGAAGCGGCAATCACAGTTCCCTTACCTTTTCCTTTTTCTACGCGTTCTCCGAGAATTATATCCTTCCCATCTCTCATGACGAGGTGGTGTACGGAAAGGGATCTCTTGTCAATAAAATGCCGGGAGATGAAGCGCAAAAGCAGGCTGGCATGCGCTGTTTTGTCACGTATATGATGGCCCATCCCGGCAAGAAGCTGCAGTTTATGGGCACGGAATTTGCTCAGAAAAACGAGTGGAATTTTGAAAAAGAGCTGGAATGGGGCCTGCTTCAACACCAGGAACACCGGGACGCCCAGAACTTTTTCCGGGCGGTGAACAGGTTTTATCTCAGCCGGCCGGAGCTCTGGGAGCAGGATTTCGACTGGTCTGGGTTCGAATGGATCAGCAATGATGACTACAAACAGAGCGTCATTGCCTTCCGGCGGAAATCGAAGGATGGAAGAGAACTTGTTGCCGTGTGCAATTTTGTACCGGTGGAGCGCCATAACTACCGTATCGGCCTGCCGGTGCGCGGTACTTGGGCAGAGGTGTTTTCTTCTGATGACAAGGCTTTCGGAGGCGGAGGCGTAACCAACGGCAGCTCTGTGAAAACAGAAGATATCCCCATGCACGGCTGCGAGCAGAGCGCGGCTCTGACGTTGCCGGCCAACACCGTTTTCTTCTTGGAATGCATGCGCAGAAATCCGAAGCGGGCAGTGAAGCCGCCGCAGAGTAAGCTGAGCGGCGCAAAAGAAAAGCTTAGCGTACAGAGACGTTCGGTCAAGGCAAAAAAAGCGTGAGCCGGCTTTTTCTCCGGGGAAGCCCGGAGGGTCCGGAAACCGCCATTGGGTGGCAATGGTTTCTGTGGGTCGGAGAAGGGGACAGGCGTTTCATTCTGTATAACAGGTTGAAGCGTGCAGGGAGCTTTCGCTTTTGCAATATTTGAAATTTTTAGAAATAGGAGGACGCTAAAATGTTACCCAAACAAGAGGTTGTAGCCATGCTGCTTGCGGGTGGACAGGGCAGCCGGCTGGGCGTATTGACAAGAAATCTTGCCAAGCCTGCGGTACCGTTCGGCGGCAAGTACAGGATCATCGATTTTCCACTTTCCAACTGCGTAAACTCCGGCATTGAAACTGTGGGTGTGCTGACCCAGTATCAGCCGTTGGAACTCAACGAGTATATAGGAAACGGCCAGCCGTGGGACTTGGACAGCACCAATGCCGGCGTACATGTGTTGCCGCCCTACCAGAAAAACAAAAAATCAGACTGGTATAAGGGGACGGCCAACGCTATCTTCCAGAATATTCCGTTTATTGAACGGTATGACCCGGAATACGTAGTGGTACTTTCCGGAGACCATATCTACAAGATGGATTACTCGAAGATGATCAATTACCACAAGGAGAAGGACGCCGCCTGCACCATTGCCGTGTATGAGGTGCCGTTGGAAGAGGCCTCCCGCTTTGGCATTCTGAATACCAATGCAGACGGCTCCATCTATGAGTTTGATGAGAAGCCGAAGGTGCCTAAGAGCAATCAGGCGTCTATGGGTATCTACGTGTTCAGCTGGAGCAAATTGAAGAAATACCTGGAGGAAGACGACGAGAATCCCAAATCTCAGAACGATTTTGGCAAAAACGTGCTGCCGGCCATGCTGAACGCAGGGGAACGGATGTTCGCCTACCGGTTTGAAGGCTATTGGAAGGACGTGGGTACCATTGAGAGTCTTTGGGAATCCAACATGGATCTGCTGAATCCCAATATCTCTCTGGACCTGAGCGACGACGAGTGGAAGATTTATTCCCGTAACCCGGTGATGCCGCCACACTATGTGGCCAAGGGCGCCCATGTGCAGAACTCCCTGGTAGCGGAAGGCTGCAATGTTTACGGAGAAATTGATTTTGCCGTGCTGTTTGCCGGTGTTTATGTGGCGCCGGGCGCGGTGGTAAAGGATTCCATCGTCATGCCGGGAGCCCGTATAGAAGAGGGCGCACGGGTACAGTATGCGATCGTATCGGAAAATTCCGTGATCGGCGCCAACGCGGTGGTTGGCGAGCGGCCTGAGGAAATGGAGAACAAGGACGATTGGGGCGTGGCTGTGATCGGACCCGGCTGTACGATTCCGCCGGGCACTGTGGTTGAGCCGAAAGCCATGATCGATGCTGAGGAGGTGAAATGATGATGATGCGCGGCAACAATGTTATGGGAATTCTTTTTGCCTATGTGCATGAGGAACGGGTGAGAGAACTCACTCAAAACAGGGTGATGGCTTCGGTGCCTTTTGGCGGCCGGTATCGTCTGGTGGATTTTCCGCTTTCCAATATGGTAAACTCGGGAATCAACAAGGTGGGCGTCATCACCGAACAGAATTACCAGTCGCTGATGGATCACCTGGGTTCCGGCAAGGCTTGGGACCTTTCGAGAAAACGAGAGGGCCTCTATCTGCTGCCCCCCTTTGGAGCCGAGACCATCCGTACGGACGGAAAGATTGAGACGCTTGCCTCTGTTATGCGGTTTCTGAAAAATTCTCACGAGGAATACGTACTGCTTTCCGACTGTGATACCGTAGCCAACATAGATTATCGTGACGTGTTTAAGTTCCACAGTGAGAAGGAGGCGGATATCACTGTAGTGTACCGCCATGGAATGTCGCCGGATTCCGATAAGAACTGCCTGTATACGGTGGACCCGGAAGGTGTGATCCGGGACATGCTGGTCAAACGCGGCAGCGATGCCGACTGCAATTACGGCATTGGTATGTCGATCATCGGCAGGGAAAAGCTGATGGAACTGGTGGAAGACTGCATGGCCAGAAACCTTTATGATTTTGACCGCGATCTCCTGCAGCGTTGTCTGCCGGATATGCGGGTGTGCGGCTATGAGTTCACCGGCGCCGCTTACCAGGTGACCTCTTTCGGCAGCTATTTCAACGCCAATATGGCTTTGATGGATCCGAAGGTGCGCACACAGCTGTTCCAGCCCTCCAGGCCGATTTATACCAAAGTGCGCGACGATATGCCGGCCAAATATGGGCTGGGTTCTCAAATATCCAACTCTATTGTGGCGGACGGCTGCATCATCGACGGCGAGGTGGAGAACTGTGTGCTGTTCCGCGGCGTCAAAGTGAAAAAGGGCGCGAAGCTGAAAAACTGTGTGATTATGCAGGACACCGTAGTGGGGGAGAATACCCGCCTCGACTATGTGGTGGCGGATAAGAATGTGGTGTTTGAAAATGACCGGACACTGATGGGCTATCAGACCTATCCCGTGTACGTATCCAAGGGAAGCAAGGTCTGAGAGCTGCGGGATAGGGGAGAAGCGGCGGATCCCTCCGCCGCAGGCTCCCTGAGTTTCATCCAGGAAAGGATAAGGTAACACGATGAAAGTTTTATTCTGTGCAAGCGAAGCGCTGCCCTTTTCCGCCACCGGAGGACTGGCGGACGTCGCCGGTTCCCTGCCCCAGGCACTGCGAACCCGGTTGATCGGCTGCCGTGTGGTATTGCCCCTGTATGACGGCGTTCCCCAGGAGCTGCGGGATCAGATGCGTTTTGTCACCAGCATCAGCGTACCCGTGGCCTGGCGCAGGCAGTATTGCGGCATTTTTGAAGCTAAGATCAACAATGTAATCTATTACCTGATCGACAATCAGTATTATTTCAAAAGAAACGGGCTTTACGGACATTTTGACGATGCGGAGCGCTTTGCCTTTTTTTCCCGCGCTATTCTGGAAATGCTGCCCTATATTGATTTCAAGCCAGACATCATCCATACCAACGACTGGCAGACCGCCCTGGTGCCGGTCTATTACCGGCTCTTCTATGCCAATAATGAGTGGTATGCCGGTATTAAGACGTTGTTTACCATCCATAACATCCAGTATCAAGGCCAGTATGGCAAGGAAATTCTGGAGGATGTGTTCGGCATCCCCAATTATGAAAGCCAGCTGCTGGAATATGACAAGTGTGTGAATCTGATGAAGGGAGCCATAGAGTGTGCCAACTGGGTTTCTACAGTGAGTCCGACCTATGCCCAGGAAATCCTGGATCCCTGGTATGCGCATAAGCTGGACCCCATTCTGAGGGAGCGTTCCTGGAAGCTTTCTGGTATTCTCAACGGCATCGACGTGGTAAATTACGACCCGGAACACGACCCGAATCTCTACGCCAATTATACCTGCGAGGATCGTGCAGGCAAGGCTGTAAACAAGGCAAAGCTGCAGGAGCGGGTCTGCGTTGAGGTGAACCCGGATCTGCCGCTGATCGGAATGGTGACACGGCTTGTCTCCCACAAGGGCCTGGATCTGGTGAAGGAAGCTGTGGACAATGTGATGCAGTATTCCAACGCCCAATTTGTGATTTTGGGCAGCGGGGATTTGGAGTATGAAAATTATTTCAAGTGGATGCAGGAGAAATATCCCGGCCGGTTTGTGCTCTGCCTGGGATTTGTTCCGGAACTCTCCAGGAAAATCTACGCTGGTTCTGATATCTTCCTGATGCCCAGCAAGAGCGAACCCTGCGGCCTTTCCCAAATGATCGCCTTACGGTACGGCTCCATTCCTGTAGTGCGGGAGACGGGCGGCCTGAAGGATTCCATCACCGACAGCGGGGATGGTCAAGGCAACGGCTTTACGTTCCAGAGCTACAACACCGGGGATATGCTGCACTCGCTCCATCGTGCTATTTATGCCTACAATTCCGACCAGGAAGGCTGGGGCATTCTTGTGGACCGTGCAATGAGATGTGACAACAGCTGGGGAAAATCGGCTAACGATTATATCAAGCTCTACAAACAGCTTTTAAAAGACTGAAGAGCGGTTTGAACAAGGAGGGCCGGTCTCCAATAGCCCTAAAAAACAAAAAAACAGAAAGCGCGGAGCAGGGAAACACAGCTTTCCTTGCCCCGCGTTCTCTTATCACCGGGAATGATCTGAAAAGTCTCTCAAACAGTGGTTCCCATTCCGGAAGGCATGAGCCCAGGACAGATAAATCAGACAGCTTGTTTCAGGCGGGCGGGGCTGAACCATCTGCAGCTGTCGTACGGATGCAGGATGCGGAGGTCAAAAACAGCCGGCCGGTTTTTGGCGAACTTTCAGGAGCGGCGGGAATTTCTTTCTGAATTCTGAAACCGGAGGCTGTTCGGGCTGATTCACTTGTATGGGGCGGAGGTTTGTGGTATAGTTAACAGGTCATACGGCAGCCTTGCCGAATTTTGAAGAGCAGATAAGGAATTGCTTTATGAAAGATACAACGTTCAAGGGCAGGATGATTTCCCATACGGGGGAATTTATGGCGGCGCTGCTTCTGCTGCAGCCGATGCTGGACGTGCTTTCCTATTTCATGCAGAATGTAGGAGGGACCGTTTTCACCACGGCTCTGCGAATGGCCCTTCTCATAACAGTAAGCCTGTACGGTTTTGTCATTTCGGACAGAAAAAGGGTTTATGGCGTCTTTTACGGTTTGATAGCAGGCTTTTGGCTGCTGCACATGCTCAACTGCCTGCGTACCGGCTATATGGATCCGGTGGGGGATGCGGCAGAATACCTTAAGTTGGTGCAGTTCCCTTTATGGACGCTCTCGTTTGTCACATTTTTCCGCCGGCGCGATTCCTTGGATTATTCGGTAGTCGGGATTTTGGCGGCGAATTTTGGCATCATACTTCTTGTAGTGCTGCTTTCCTTTTTGACAGGCCATCCTGTCTATACCTACGATTATCCGGAAAGGGGCATGCAGATTGGAATATTGGGCTGGTTCGGCGTTCCCAATGCTCAAAGCGCAGTGCTGGCCATGTTGGTTCCTCCGCTTCTGCTGTGGGCGCTTCGCAAGGAAAAATTCTGGCTCCTCTGCGTGACGGCTTTTCTGGGATTCGGGCTGCTTTATGCCACCGGTACCAGGTTGACTTATTTTTCAGCCGTGTTAACAGCGGCAGGAATACTGGTGCTGCTGCTGTGGAACAGGAAACCGCTCAGGTTCTGTCTTCCTCTGCTGCTGGCACTGGTGCTGCTGCTGGGCCTGAAGGGCTTCTCGCCGATGGAACAGCGTCAAATGCGTTCGTTGGATTCCAATGAGCTTTACCGGGAAAAGACAGAGGCTGTGATGGGCAGCGATATGGGATACGCCTACCGGAAAGGGGAAGAAATTCCCGCCGAAGTGAAAGAAAAGCTGGAACGGCTCTATACAGAGGTTTACGGTGTGCCCGGTCCCTATAAGCTGCCCTTGCTGGGGGATATGATTGAGAAGTTTGGGCTGGAAGCCGTGATGGAGGCTTACGGTTATACCGATGCGCCGGAACAGCTTTATAACGCCCGGCTGAAAAAGCTGAAATGTTTGGAACTCAACTGGCAGCAGAAGGATTTTCTCACAAAGATGCTGGGCTTTGAGTATGCAGAGGCTACTGTCAACGGGAATATTTATGACCCGGAAAATGATTTTCCCGCTTTGCTCTATTACTATGGTTATCTGGGGGCGGGGCTTTATCTGCTGTTTGCCGCCTATTTTGTCTTTTCCGCATTGCGGGCTCTGTTCCGGCGGGGCCCCGGATTTGTGACGTTGGAATTGGGCGCTGCGGCGCTGATGTTCTGCTATGCCTTGGGGGCGGCCCAGTTTTCCGGACAGACGCTCAGAAAGCCTAATGTGTGCGTGTATTTTTCTTTGGCCGCGGCGATGCTCTGGCAGCAGTCCCATCCAGTGGTCCGGAACAGACCTCAGGTTGACAGAAAATCGGTTGTGTTTCTCAAGAAAATATGATAAGATAACCGCAGCCGCCAATTTCTGGGCGAAATCAAACTGTGAAAATAACGGAGTTGTTCCATGAAGATACAGGAATTTCGATCCAAATTAGAAGAAAAACTCTCTGTTCTGGTACTCGTTTTACTGGTGATTCAGCCGGTGCTGGACGTGTTTTCTTATTTTCTGGGCCAGACTGGCAGCAATGCTCTTTCTACCTTGGCACGGTTTGCCATGCTGGCGTTTGTGGCCTTGCTGGGATTTTTTATCAGCAGGAAGAAAAAAATATATTTTTTCTTTTATGGTGCGATAGGCCTGTTTTGGATCGCCCATATGGTCAATTGCTTCCGGGTGGGCTATCAATCCCCTGTGGCGGATACCACCAATTTTCTGCGTATCATGAATTTCCCTATATTTACCCTATCCTTCCTCACTTTTTACGAGCAGGGGAAGGACGTGCGCAAAAGCATTTACTGGGGCTTCGGTATCAATTTTATGGAGGTTGTGCTGTTTACTCTGCTTCCCTGGGCGCTGGGGCATCCGGTCTACACTTATGAAACCTTAGGCGTGGGAGTTTTGGGATGGTTTGCCGTTCCCAGTGCGCAGAGCGCGGTAATTGTGCTGCTGGCTCCTCTTGCTGTCCTTTGGGCTTACAAGACGGGAAAATATCCGATATATCTGCTGATGTCAGCGGCCTGTATCGGGCTGATGTATGCCACCGGGACAAAGCTTACCTTCTATTCTATCTTCATATTGGCGGGAGCCTATCTGTTCCTGTTTGCGTTGAATTTGAAAAAGAAATGCTGGCTCTACGTGCTGCCGCTTGTGGTACTTGCGGGGCTTGCTTTCGGGTTTCGGGCACAGTCTCCCATGCAGGACCGGGAGAACCAGTCAAACTATGCCTTGGGCATCTACAACAAGCTGGTAAATGAGAGCATGGAGAACAGCGGCGCGGATGCGGAAACTATTCAGGATATTAAAAATGGATTTGATTCTGAGCAAAGTTCTGAGGACAAGCTGGAAAAGGTGCGCCGCAGCCTAATCGGCGTGTACACTGACAAAGAGGTGTACGGTCCCTTTCTGAAAAATCTGCATGACCGATTTGGCGTTTACAATGTAATGGAGGCCTATAATTATACCACGGAGCCCACAATCCTATCCGACTCGCGGGTGCGGAAAAAAGTTTTTGCAAAGTTGGTGTGGCAGGAAAAGGATTTTGCTACCAAGATGCTGGGATTTGAATACAGCGATATGCTCACCCCCAATGCCATTTATGATTTGGAAAATGATTTTCCTGCGGTTTTCTATTTCTGCGGCTATTTTGGCTTTGCCCTGTATCTGCTGTTCTTTGCCTATTTTATCTGGATAATCCTCCGCGGTTTTGCCCTGGAGGTGCGCCGGACAAGCGTGGAAGAACGCAGAAAGAATCAAGAAGGACGTTCCAGCGAAAAATCAGTTAAGAGATATCTCGGCAGTCTGCTTGCAGGTATTAAGGCGTTGGGAAGAGGGGTACAGAGCTTTTTGACGGTGGAGATGGGGGCTGTGGGTATGGCATTCCTGCTGGCCTTGATTGCTGCCCAGATTTCCGGTAATGTGCTTCGAAGGCCCAATGTGACAGTTTATTTTGCCGTAACGGCCGCCACGCTCGTCCATCTGACCAGGCGGCGAAGAGCGGAGAAAGAGTCTGAAGACTAAGATACCCGTTTCCGGTGATTCCGGAGCGGAAGGACGGATATAGAAAGCCCCTGGAAGGACTCCTTCCGGGGGCTTCGATTTGCTGGGATACTGTGGAGATTGCGGCTGTTGTTCCAAAGCGCTGCCCTGCAGTACAGAACAGATTAAGTGGTTTTGGTCAGATCCCGAACGCTGTCTCTTTCAATAAGTTGTGTGGAAATCTGATAATTCAGACAGGCGTCATAGATTCCGAGCCTGCGCAGACGGCACAGGTTTTGCAGCAGAGAGATGCATTCCCTGCCCATCAGACGGCGGGAATTTTTCATACTGGTCAGGCGCGGAGTAATCATGGTACAGAGAGAACGGTTGTCAAACCCGATGACGGAAACGTCCTCAGGCACCCGGAGTCCGGCCTGTTCCAATGCTTTGATTGCTTGCCAGGCCAGATGGTCATTCTCCGCCAGCAGTGCAGTGGGAAACGGTTTTACCTTTTGAAAACGGAGGCTTAACTCGTCTGCGCTGCTGCCAAAATGCAGGTCTGCGCAGGAAAAATAAAATTCCTTCCGGTCTTCCAGACCGTATTCCCACAGAGCTTGGTGAAAACAGCGGCGGCGATCCACTTGGCTGTCGTTTTCCTGACCGCTGTACACATATCCCAAGTCTCGGTGGCCCTTTTCCTTCAGATATCTAACCGCAGTGAATACCCCCTGTTCGTTGTTGACGCAAACGCTGTTTATCTGCCGGTTGGGCAGGTATGCGTCCACGAATACGGCAGGAAGCCTTAGGCTGCGGACGTCTTCCAGGATACCGGCGCTGATATGGCCTGCCTGAATGATGACGCCGGCCGTGTCTCCCACATCTTCCAGCAGGCTTTGGAGCTGTGGATTACCCTGCCGGCTCAAGTGCATCACCACCAGATGAAAGCCGTTTTCTCTGGCTTCCATTTCGGCGCCCTCCAGTACGGCAGGGTAAAAGGCAAACCGATCGTCCGTTTCATCACAGCTGGTGTAAATGAGATAGGCAATGACAGGGTGTGGCCTTTGAGAAGCATAATTTCCAGAATCCTGGGCGGCGCCTATCATGTCCCCACAGCCCAGCTCCCGTATTTTTTTCAAAAGAGAACGGCGCAGCGAATCGCTGATACCGGGTTTATTGTTCAGCACCAGGGAGATGGTCGCAGGGGAAACTCCGAGCTGTCTGGCCAGATCCTTCGCTTTCATACCAATAGATACCCCATTTGCATTTCTTTAAATAAACTTGAATTTATAAATTTATAAATAATTATAAAGGTTATGCAAAAGAAAAGCAAGTGGTCGATCGTATAATTTGTAAAAAAACAATTCAGATAAGGGAGAAATTTTAAGGATAATTTTTTATTTGACAAATGACGGTCCAGAGGCTAAAATAAAAGACGAAAAATGAAAGAAGGGGAGCTTGCTGAAAGGCGGCTGAGAGGAGCTTCGAGCTTAAACCCTTTGCCCGTAAAGGGCAGGAACCTGATGCGGATAATACCGACGTAGGAAACATTTCATTATAGCAGGCAGGCGCATTTGTCGGAATCGGCAAATGAGTGTTGGCTTTGTGCCGTCTTCGAAGCTGCGGGATATGGACGGTATCGAAATGTGTTTCTGTGTCATTTGGAATTTTATCCAAATGGCATTTTTCATTTTTCAAAAGAATATTTGGAAGAAGGAAGAATGAAAATGAACACAAGACTTTCCAAACGTACGATGAATTTAGTTCTGGCGGGCGTGATGATTGCCCTCGGTACAGTTCTGAATTTCATCAAATTTCTGGACATGCCTTACGGCGGCTCCATCACACTGTGCTCTATGCTTCCGATCATGATCTATGCCTATAAATGCGGCACTAAGTGGGGCCTGGGTGCGGGACTCACTTTCAGCGTACTGCAGCTGCTCTTTGGGCTAGATGCGCTCAAAGGGATATCCGGCGGGGTGGTCGTGGGTTCTATTCTGCTGGATTACATTTTGGCTTTTACGGTTCTGGGCCTGGCCGGTATCTTTCGTGGGAGGATCCAAAACGACACGGCTGCTTTTGCGCTGGGCGCTTTTGTTTCCGGGATGCTCCGCTATTTGTGCTCCTTCCTCTCCGGCTGGATTCTGTGGGGGGAATATGCGGATGTGGCAAAATTTCCGATGCTTGCGGGAATGACGGGAAATGAACTTGCCTGCCTGTATTCTCTGCTCTATAATGGCAGCTACATGATTCCCGAGGTTTTGCTTACCTGCGTTGTGGGGGCTGTAATCATGCGCCTGACTGGCAAGCGCATTCTGGGACAGCAGGCCTGACGCCGAAGCGGCGGAGAACGAAAAAGCGGCAATTTTAAATATCAGAAAAAAATGACAGAGGCGCCGCTGGAATAAAAACAGCAGAGGCAGCAAAGAATAAATCTCGTAAAACGGAGTTTTACAAATTTATGTTTACGAGGTGCCTTATGAACAGACTTGAATGTCAGGTGACGTCCTGTCAGCATTACTGCAACAATCAGTGCTGTCTTCCGGGTATCAAGGTCGACGGACCTTCGGCCTGCGAGAGCAGTCAGACTTGCTGTTCCTCCTTTGAAGAGAGGCACAGAAGCATGGGTGAGAACGTTTCGGCCTGTGGACGGACTCCCTCTGTGGAGACCTCTATCGACTGTAAAGCCGAAAAGTGCGCGTACAATGAAAATTGCAAGTGCACGGCCGAGTGTGTTTGCGTGGGCTGCTGCTGCGGTGATGTGACCACGAAGAGCGGCACCGAGTGCTGCACTTTCCGCAACAACTGAGTTTCACATGCGAAAAAACAGCTCCTTGCCTCAAACGCAAGGAGCTGTTTTTTTAAATACTCACACACGGATAGAATTCAGTTTTATTACGGCCTTCGAGACTGCAGTGCCGGCGATACCACACACAAGCAGCTCTATCGGCGCGTTGATGCCGGTAGCCAGAAGGATCACTGTCTGCAGGGCGGAATCTACGCCGCCCAAAGCCTGAGCCTGTTCAGGATTGAAGCTGAAATTCCAAAAGAGAAGTGCCAGGAGGCCCAGGAACAGGGCAGTATTGAGCAAGGAGCCCAGCAGATTGGAAACCAATAGGGGAACCGTGCCGCTTTTTTTTCGGAACAGTCTGTAAACCACGCCGCAGAGCAGTCCGGCAAGCGTGCGGGACACAACACAGACCACAAAAGTAAAAAAGATGTTTTTCGCCGCCAAAATGCTTCCCAGGACATCGCCCATAAAACACTGGGCGAAGCTTGTAAGTCCAAACAGGCAGCCAAGGCCAGCACCGGCCAGCGGGCCCATCACGACAGCGCCTACAGAGACGGGAATCATCAGTAATGTCAGGGATAAAGCGCCGATTCTTAAATAACCGATAGGGGTAAAGGCCATAATGAGAATTAAGGCGGCCAGTATGGCAATTTCGGCCATGAAAACGGTCTTCTTTTGTTTCACGAAATCTTCCTCCATTCTTGTTTGAGATTGCAGAGGATTTGCTGTGCGTTTATTTTAGCATGATTTCTTTGGTACTGCAATGAAAAACGTATTGTGGAGACAGAGTTTTATGATAGAATAGATAGGACTGTTACGGGAAGAAATCCAGTGGGCAAAGCTGAGAGACACGAATGCAATTCGCGATAGAAACCACACGAAATAGATGGAGGAATGGAACATGAAGCTTTTAGCTTTTGATTTGGACGGTACTACGCTGACAGGGCATCAGCATCTTTCCACCCGAAATCGAAAAGCGTTGGAAAGAGCGGGGCAGATGGGGATACTGCTGGTTCCGGCCAGCGGAAGAATGAGGACATTTCTGCCGGAAGAGATTACCAGCCTGCCCGGCGTGCGCTGGGCTATCACCTCCAACGGCGCAGGCGTTTATGACCTGAAATCAGGGGAATGCATTTGGGACTGCCTGATTCCCAATGCTAAGGCGCTGGAGGTGCAGCAGCTGTTAAAAAGTTATGATGTCTATGTGGAATATTATCGAGAAGGAAGAGCGATTACGCTGCAGGGAGCGCCTGAAAAAGCAAAAACCTATTTTGGCTTTCCAAAGACAAAATGGCATTTCCTGACGAAAGATTTTGTTTATACGGAAGATTTTGAAGTTTTGCTGCGGGAAACGGGGCTTTGCCCGGAAAAAATCAATCTGCCTTATTTGCCAACGCCGGAGCTTCGCGAAGAGCTTTGGAATAAGCTGTTGGCTTTAGGCGGGCTGCGCCTCACTTCATCGATTCCAGACAATCTGGAAATCAATGCTTCCGGAGCGCACAAAGGGGCGGGGCTGAAAGCGCTGTGCAGGCATCTGAAGATTTCCACCAGCCAGGTAATGGCTATTGGGGATAATGGAAACGATGTGACCATGCTGCAATGCGCAGGGGTTTCTGTAGCAGTAGCGGATGCCTTGCCGGAAGCTCTGGCAGCCGCAAAGTACAGAACGTCTGCACATGATGAGGATGGACTGGCGGAAGCAGTGGAACGATTTCTCATCCAGCAGGAGTGAAGAATGCGTTTGATTGTTTATCCATACAAAAATCACGCAAACCACAGCTTCATTCTGCGGTTTGCGTGATTTTTAATTGCTCTTGCTCAACGGGTTTATTTTTCTTTTTTCTGCAGGTACTCATGAATGGCGGAAGCGGCAGTCTTGCCTGCGCCCATAGCGAGGATGACAGTAGCGGCGCCGGTGACGGCGTCGCCGCCCGCATAGACGGCGGGCCGGGAGGTGAGGCCGGTCTCTTCTTCTACAATAATGCCGCCCCATTTCTGGGTTTCCAGTCCCTCAGTGGTGGTTTTAATCAGCGGGTTGGGGGACGTCCCTATGGCCATGATCACACAGTCCGCTTCCAGAATGGATTCGGAGCCTGCTTTTTCTACCGGACGCCGCCGCCCGGAGGCATCCGGTTCGCCCAACTCCATCTCCACGCACTCCATGCCGGAAACAAAGCCTTCCTCGTTGCCCAGAATTTTAGTGGGGTTGTGCAGAAGCCGGAAGACGATGCCCTCCTCCTTCGCATGCTCCACCTCCTCTGCACGGGCGGGCAGTTCTTTCTCTGAACGCCGGTACACGATGGAAACTTCCTCCGCGCCCAGCCTTTTGGCGCAGCGGGCCGCGTCCATGGCCACGTTGCCGCCTCCCACCACCGCAACCTTTTTTGCATGCTGGATGGGTGTGTCGCTGTTGTCCCGATAGGATTTCATCAGGTTGACGCGGGTGAGGAATTCATTGGCGGAATACACGCCCTTCAGGTTTTCCCCAGGTATGTTCATGAAGCGGGGAAGGCCTGCGCCGGAGCCGATAAATACGGCTTCGAACCCGTCCTCCAGCAGTTCGTCCACAGAGAGCACTCTGCCGATGACCATATTGGTTTCCACCTTGACGCCCAGCTCCTTGAGCGTATCGATCTCCTTCTGAACAATGGCCTTGGGCAGCCGGAATTCCGGAATACCGTACACCAGCACTCCGCCGGCAGTGTGCAGCGCTTCAAACACGGTGACGTCGTAGCCCAGCTTGGCCAAATCTCCTGCACAGGTCAGCCCGGAGGGGCCGGATCCCACTATAGCCACCCTGCGGCCAAGGGGAGCAGGCCGTTTGGGGGCTTCCTTGCTGTGATCGTTGTGCCAGTCGGCCACAAAGCGCTCCAGCCGGCCGATTGCCACAGGCTCTCCCTTAATGCCCCGTACGCATTTTGCCTCGCACTGGGATTCCTGAGGGCAGACGCGGCCGCAGACGGCGGGCAAGGAACTGGATTTGGCAATGATCTGGTAGGCCTCCTCGAAATTTCCCTTCTGCACTTCCTGAATGAAGTCGGGAATGGCAATATTTACAGGGCAGCCGCCCACACATGGTCTGTTTTTGCAATTGAGGCAGCGGTTCGCCTCGTCGACGGCCTGCTCCGCCGTATAGCCCAGGGCCACCTCGCTGAAGTTTTTGTTGCGGACATTGGGTTCCTGAGAGGGCATTTCGTTTTTCTTCAAAGACATGTTGGGCATCTCAGCGGACCTCCTTTTCAAACAGATGACAGGCTTCTTCGTAGGCATGGCGCTCAAAAGGTTTGTATATGCTGGAGCGGGCCATGGCCTCGTCAAAGTCCACCTCGAAGCCGTCGAAATCGGGACCGTCCACACAGGCGAATTTGGTCTTGCCGCCCACGGTCAGACGGCAGCCGCCGCACATACCTGTGCCGTCGATCATGATGGGGTTCATGCTGACCACGGTTTTGATGTTGTATTGTTTTGTGAGCCGCACAACGAATTTCATCATGATCAGCGGCCCGATGGCGATAACTTCGTCATACTGCTCCCCAGCATCGATAAGCTTCTGCAGGGCATTTGTGACCAGGCCTTTTTCTCCACAGCTTCCGTCGTCGGTCATGAGGACAAACCTGTCGCTGACTTCCCTGAACTGTTCTTCCAGGATGACCAGCTCTTCATTGCGGAAGCCTACGATCGAGTGAACCTCCGCCCCAAGCTGATGGAGTTTCTTGGCGATAGGGTAGGCGATGGCGCAGCCCACACCGCCGCCAACCACGGCCACCTTGCGAAGCCCCTCCACGTGTGAAGGAGTTCCTAACGGTCCCACAAAGTCCTGAAGGCAGTCTCCCTCCTCCAGGTGATTCAGCTTCTCGGTGGTGGCGCCCACAATCTGGAAGATGATGGTCACGGTTCCGCGCTCCCTGTCAAAGTCCGCAACGGTCAGGGGAATCCGTTCTCCTTCTTCGTTCACCCGCAGGATAATAAACTGCCCCGGTTCCGCTTTCTTTGCGATCAGCGGCGCTTCTATTTCCATCAACGTTACGGTAGCATTTAATTTTTGTTTTTTTGCAATGCGGTACATAATTTCATTCACTTCCATCTCTCTGTTTATCTCTGCTATTATAGCAATCAGGGAGACAGAAAGCAATGAAAAATCTTTGGAAAAGCATGATTGCCGGAGGTATCTCTGCATTTTTTGCTGAACGCAGCAATGCAGCGGCGCTGCCGGTCAGAATTCCACTGGTTCCCCTGAATAAATACAGTCAAAAAGTTTCATCATGGCGGTCGTGTCGATCTCTCTGGGATTCGAAAGCGTGCAGGCATCCGCTACGGCGTTTTCAGCGATCAGAGGCAGCTTTTCGCGGAATTCTTCCTCCGGGACACCTGCTTCCTGCAGACTGCACGGGATTCCGAACTGGCGGTTCAGGCTTGTCAGCTTTTGGCAGAGCTTGTCCGTCAGCTCCATTTCGTTCTCTCCGGTGAGGCCGCAAGCGTAGGCCACGTCCGCGTAGCGGCCTGCACAAACTTTGGCGTTGTAGCGCACCACATACGGAAGATACAGAGCGTTCAGGCAGCCGTGGGGGATGTGACCACCGGCGAAGGCAGCGCCGGTCTTGTGGGCCATGGAGTGTACGATACCCAGCAGGGCGTTGGAGAAAGCCATACCGGCCAGACACTGGGCATAGTGCATTTGCTCCCTGGCGTACTTGTCGCCGCCGTAGGATCTTGGCAGGTGTTCCACCACCATGGAGACAGCCTTCAAGGCCAGCGGATCGGTAAAGGGAGAATGAAGCGTAGAAACGTAGGCCTCAACTGCGTGAGTAAGGGCATCCATGCCCGTGTTAGCTGTAAGAGCCTGCGGCATCGTCTGGGCCAGATCGGGATCCAGAATGGCGATATCCGGAGTGATGTTGAAATCCGCCAGCGGATACTTGATCCCCTTAGCGTAATCCGTCACAACGGAAAAGGCTGTGACTTCAGTGGCGGTGCCGGAGGTGGAGGGAATTGCGACAAACCTTGCCTTGGTGCGAAGCTCCGGGAAGGAAAAGGGCGTAATCAGGGATTCAAAGGTGGTTTGCGGATGCTCATAGAAAACCCACATGGCTTTGGCTGCGTCAATGGGTGAGCCGCCGCCCATGGAGAGGATCAAATCCGGGCAGAGCTCCCTCATGCGCTGTGCGCCCCGGAGCACTGTCTCCACGGAGGGATCCTGCTCCACCCCTTCAATCAGGGTTGTGTCGATGCCTGCCTCTTTCAGATAGGAGAGGGCGCGGTCCACAAAGCCATAGCGTTTCATCGAGCCGCCGCCCAATACCAGAACGGCTTTGCTGCCGTGGAGTTCCCGCAATTGGGAGAGAGAGCCGGGACCATAATAGAGGTCTCTGGGAAGTGTAAATCTTGCCATAGTTATTTTTGTTCCTTTCTGTCGCTGTTCTTTTCCATCCTATTCTTCCCAGATAGGAACGGCAATATCCTTTTTACCGTTATGCCGGAAATGTGGCTTGAGAGATATAAAGAAAGCCAGAGCGTACCGGAAACGGTGCGCTCTGGCTGTTTCTGTTATCTAAACGGTTACGGTTTATCGAAGGACGGGTTAAAGGCGTAGAAGTTTTTAGAATCCAGTTTGTCGGTCAGGATGCGCAGACCCTCGCCAAAACGCTGGAAATGGACGATTTCCCTCTCGCGCAGGAATTTGATGGGATCCCGCACGTCGGGGTCGTCGGCAAAACGGAGAATATTGTCGTAGGTCAATCTGGCTTTTTGCTCGGCGCTCAAATCTTCATTCAGGTCGGCAATGGTATCTCCGGTTACGGCGAACATGTCGGCATTGAAAGGAGCGCCTGAGGCTGCTACGGGATAAACTCCGGTCGTATGATCCACAAAGTACGTGTCAAAGCCCGCTTCTTTAATCTGCTGAGGAGTCAGGTTCCTTGTCAGCTGATAGACAATAGTACCTACCATTTCCAGATGGCTGAGCTCTTCGGTACCGATATCGGTCAAAATTGCTTTCAGTTCGGGGTAGGGCATAGAGTAGCGCTGGCTCAAATAGCGCAGCGATGCGCCCAGCTCTCCGTGGGGGCCGCCGTACTGGCTGATGATGATCTTTGCCAGCGCAGGGTTGGAATTCTGAATCTTAATCGGATACTGGAGTCTTTTTTCATACACAAACATGAGTTAATTTCCCTCCTTTTCCCAGGGCCAGGGGTCGCTGATCCAAGCCCAGCGGCTGGTATTCTGAGGAGTCTCGTTGATAGGGCCAAATTTCTCTTCAAATTCTTTAACAAGTTTCTCTGTCCTCATCTTGTAATCGTCCAGCTTTTTTGCCGCGTCACAATTATTGGGATGCGTGTCCAGAAACAGGTGCAGCTCCCACATGGCAAACTGCATGGCTGCTATCCTTCTGCGCATGGCCTGCTCTTCACTCATCTGGGTTCACCTCTTCTGCCGTAAAACGGCTTATCCAATACGGGAAACAGAGTTCCCGCGTCCAACGCCCTCTCCGCGCTGTGGAGGGAACTGCTCCACTGCTGGTAGGGGACATACGCCATTGCGGGCACAGGGTCCTTGGGCAGAGCTGTGGGATCGTCATAAAGACCACAGGCTTGGCCGTTGATTTCTTCTGCCAAAATTGTTACCCCTTTCTGTATAGGATCAACCGGATTGCTCCGGCGTTTTTTCGGGAGGGTCCGGGGCGTCCCCGGGCCTTGTCCCTCTGTACAGAATATGTCAGGAAAACAAATCTGTGCGGCTGGACGACAATTATTTTTAACGGGCCAGCAGGAATTGCTTTATACCTGATAAAATAAAGGCGTAAAAAGAAAGCGGTAGCAACGGCACAGATTTAATCGTTGTACTTTTTTAGGTACCGTGATATACTTGTATTACTTATAATAGTACTAAGATATGATTGCAATATTATGTAAACCTTGCAGCTGAGGGATTTATAATTATGACAAGCAAAAAGCTTTACAACAAAAAAGGTTTCACCATGGTGGAACTCTTAGTTACCCTGGCGATCATGGTTGTGCTCGCCGGGGTAGCGTCTATGAGTTTGCTTGCCTATAACGATTACGCCACCTTCAAACGACAGAACGAATATGCCCAGTCCCTGTTTGTAGCGGCTCAGAACGCCCTGACCCGCTACAGCGAAAACGGAGAGCTGGAGGGAATAGAGCGGCAGATAGAAAAATACGGTTTGCCGTTGGAAAAGGAAATGCTGCGGGACGGCGCCGCCGGTCAATTCAACTATGAGGACCGGCTTTATACCATCGTCCTCAATAAGGACGGCACTGCCCTGAACAGCAACGGTTCTGAGGAGCCGAATCCAATCCTGCAAAGCATTTTTGAGCAGATTTTCGGGCCCTATGTCTATGATAAGTCCATCCTGAGCGACGCATCCGTCGCCATCGAATTCGATCCCCGCAGCGGCGTGGTTTATTCGGTGCTGTACAGCGACGTGAAGCAAGGCTTCGTCTATGGGGAGGACGAGGGCAGAGACGATGGGCATGTTTCCATCAGCTACCGGGAGGAGGAAGCCCGGCGTGGCAGAAAAGTGGGCTATTACGGCATTGTGGAGCTTTCAGACGAGACCAGCCGCACCAAGGAAAAACCGGTGATTGACTGGGTGCGCCTGGTAAATGGGGATTCTCTGTCTCTGGAGTTCAGGCTCACAGACAAATATGCAGAAAAAGCCACAGGAGCCCTGGATTACGAACTGACGGTCTATCACAGCGAAACGCAGAAGCCCATGCTTTCCTTGACGATCCGGCGGATTCCCTCTGTAACGGGAGAAGCCGGGGTACTGCTGGACTATGACAGCCTGAAGCTGAAAGCCGAGGTCACGGCCTACGACATGGCAGGAGAAAAAGCAGGCGATCCTGTGGAATACCAGTTTGCAGCCTATGTGGATGAGAATAAGGTAATCCATCTGCTGCTGGACAGCGTGGACCTTTCAGCCGAGACAGGGAAAACGCCTGCCGCGCTGAAGGATACTTATTCCTTCCGCAGGTTTGGTCTTGAGAAGAACTGGGATGACAATATTACCAGGGATATCTTTGTAAAGGTGCGTGCCAAAGGCAGCAAGTATAAAACCTCGGCCTGGAAAAGCAGCAATACGGAAAATGCCTATTTTGCTTCGGAAAAGCATGGAACGGCTAATGACACTGTTCTGTCGGCAGAGTACGGTGTCGCCAACGCCAGGCATCTGTACAACATCCGGTTTGAGGAAGAACGGAATATAACTGGAAAGCAATACGGCTTTACATATAATCTGACGGATTCCTTCGCCTGGAGCGGTGAGGGCGGTATCTTTCGGGGACTGTTGGGTTCGGAAATATTTCGCAGCGGTGCGGTGGTTCCCGAGAGCGCCGGCGAAGGAGAGAATCTGGTTTATACCGCGTTCCCCTCTATTGAGAAGCTGAAACTGGGCCATAGCTTTACATCTCCCTCACAAACCAAGACGATTTCAGGGCTTGTTCTGCAGGGCGGAACAGGCCTGGGCCTGTTTGGAACCAACGAGGGCTCAATTACAAAGGTTACGCTGGAAAACGCGCAGGTTTCCGGCAAGAATTCTGTGGGCTCTTTCTGCGGCGTCAACAAGGGCAAGGTGGAAGAGCTGACCACCATAGGGGGCAGCGTTTCCGGAAACCAGGACGTGGGCGGTATTGTGGGCAAGGATGAAACCACGGCGCAGAAGGATAACGAGGAAATTCCGCAGCGGATCTATCAGAACCTGCATAACGGCAGCGACGTTTCCGGCCACCGGTATGTGGGCGGCATCGTGGGCAGGCTGGCTGCGCCGGACGAAGGTAGAGCCTCCCTTCTGGACTGTACCAACACCGGGCTGATTTTGGCGAAAATCGGCGCGGACACGGATTTGACGCAGGCGATTAATGATCGAATTACTGATGCCGTGCAAGAAGCTGTTGATGCGGGCAAGAAGATTTCGATAACAAGTTATGATGTGAATACAAATGAATACAATATGTATTCTATGTTTCAAACTGTTAATAGGGATTTTACGGACCTCAGTCCAGATGGATATCCTCTTTTTAATTCATATGATGAAGCGGTCTTGACGCAATTACTTGCTGACACAGGTCTCTCAATTAATGGTTATTCTAGTGTGGAAGAATATTGTACGGCACACAAATGGGTACCGTGTGCTGTTAAGGATCCAAATGGAATTTTTATAAGTAATGATGCGGCAGGAAATGTGCATAACTATTCAGTTATATTGGTTTCTAGAAAAATAAGCAGTAGTGCCACAAGTGCTCAGCGAAGTGAATTTGCTTATTACAATGGAAAGTATTATTATCATACGAACACTCGAAATACTGGCGTAAAAATTGAAGAGGATTCACTTACAAACCGGGAAACCTCAATTGATTGGTATACTGATCCCACAAAAAATTGGTTTGAATATACCCCCGAAATCAGCACAGGGCAATTAAACCCTGTGGAGGGTACCACAACCTTTAAAAATGAGCCCTCCTATCTGGGCGGTATTGTGGGCTTTGCGGACGGGAAAGGGGTTTCCGGTACTGGGAAGGGCTTTACCATTGAGAATTGTGTCTCCACACCCAGTGCGGACGCGGAACAAATTCGGACATTGCTGGAGGAAGACGCGGCCTATGAGCAGGAAACGGAGCACGCAGGGGATCACCTACCTCTGCTGGGCGTATATGCGGGCGGCATCGCCGGTTATGCGGATAAAGCGGTAATCACCGGCTGTTCCACAGAGGGCGGTTATGTGGTAGGCTCCCACTATGTAGGCGGCATCCTGGGCTTTGGAGAAGAAACAGAGCTCAAGGGCGGCAGCTCAAACGCGGCCAATGCGGTGGGACGGTATTTTGTGGGCGGCGTAGTGGGCGCGAACTGCCTGCCGCAGCGGGATACAACTAAAAATGTTCTGGATGCAAACGGATTTGTGCGTGTGAGCACAAACGCCTCTACGGATACAGTGTTGGACAACTGGACCAACCGGGGCGTGGTGGTGGCCACCAAGACCTACGGCGGCGGCTTGACCGGTTACAACGCCGGCGTTGTTAAGGACTGCGGCAGCGATGTGGAGCCTTCGGGCTTTATGCAGGAGGTCTCTCAAACCTACGGCGGCAGCCAGCTGGGCGGCCTTGTGGGCTATAACTGCGGCAGCCTGACCTCGGAAAGTCTTTCCGGAATCACCGCCTATGTGGCGGGCAAGGATTATATCGGCGGCCTGATCGGCTATAACGATGCTTTGGAAAACACAGCTTTTTACGGCTATTCCTTTGCGGGCGGCTCAGTGATCGGCAGGGATTTCGTAGGCGGTATTGCGGGAGTGAACCTGAGCCCCAATCTGTACCGGCACGAGGAAGCTGCTGGTGAGAAGCCGGGTTGGGAAATGCATACGCTTTATTCGAATCCCAATCTGGTGCAGGGCCGGTATTGCGTGGGCGGTGCTGTGGGCGGAAACCTGCTGTATCAGGCGGTAGCCAACGCGAACGACCCTGTTGACGCCAGCTTCGACGCGGACAATTTCCTGGGAAAAGTGGAGGCGGACGCGTTTGCAGGCGGTTTTATCGGCCTGAATATGATGGTGAAGGCTCCAGATGACGCCAGATCGGTGACGAAGCTGATAACCGATTGCAGCTCCGCCGCTGCGGACGCTTCTGCGGAAGAAAGGCAGAAGGCGCTGGAAGAAGCTGTCGGAGAGCTGGCCTCTGTCGGTTCGAAGGAGGCGGGGAGCAGTGGAATAGAATCCTCCGGCACAGTGATGAAGATTACCGGCCAGAAGGATGGAAACAGAAGCCATCTGGGGGGAATCACCGCAAAGGTATATGTGGGCGGCATCCTGGGCTACAACGTGCAGGACACCTCTCTGGAAATTTCTTCCCTGATTAACGGGACCCCGGTCACCGCCACAGGATTTCTCATTGCGGAGGAACTTACCGGAACGGACAATCTGGATCTCTATGCGGACAATGCAAAGAAGACCTACTCCTATGCGGGCGGCATTGTGGGCAAATGCTCGGAGAGCATGAAGATAACAAACTGCTCGGCAGACGATACGGGCCGGGTCATCAGTTCAGGCACCTACACCGGGGGACTGGTGGAGGTCAACGAAGGAAGCATCAATTTGTGCAAGGCGGCGAACCTGGGCCAGCAGACGCAGAATTATGTAGGCGGCATCGTGGGCCTGAATAAGCCCCAAGGCAGCATTGTAAAGCCGGAACTGAACGGAAAGACCGTTACCGGGAAAAACATGGTTGGGGGCATTGCGGCCGACAACTATGGCACTGTAACAGGCGTTTCTGAGGATTCTGAGGGGAAAATCGAACTTCGGGGCACGGTTTACGGTTACGGAGAGAATGTGGGCGGTATTGCAGGGTATTCTCACAATCCCACCCCGGATGAGGGCACTGAGCTGAAACCGGAAGACAAAAAAGCATCGGTATCGGAGTTCGTGCTGGCGGTAAACCTTTACGGCACCGGAGTAAACGCAGGCGGCGGTATTGGCAACAATGAAGGCGAGATGAGCGATATCTCTTATGTGGAGAGCGCCGGCAACTCCTACCAAATTCAGGGCGATACCAATGTGGGCGGCATCGTGGGCCGTTACAGCTACACCATTTCCTCCGGCGGCACAGGCGAGCAGGAAGCGAAGCTCACCGGGCTGTACAATATCGCCAGGGTTACCGCCAATTACGGCTATGCCGGAGGGATTGCCGGAGTGATCGAGGGGAAAGCCCGAGTGGAAAATTGCAGCAGTACGGGTACTGTCAGCGTGCTGGGTAAAAAGAGTGCGCATATCACCGCGGCGGGCGGCATTACCGGGCATCTGCGGGAAGGCAGCATTTCCCATTGTACAGATACCGGCAGCGTGGAAGCGCTGAAGGGCGCGGCAGGCGGCATTGTTGGAATCAACAATGGAACGGTTGCGGACTGTACTGTGAAGGATTCCGGAACTCCAGGCAGCCTGAACGCGGTAACGCTGACTGTAAACGGAGGTACCCACGCAGGCGGCATTGCCGGCCAAAATACCGGCAAGATTAACGGCTGCAAAGTCGACGGCCTGAAGCTCACCACTCCCGGGGACAGAAACGGGGGATATCTGGGCGGCATTGCAGGAGAAAACGCGAAGGCGGCGCCGGATAAGGGAGCCGCAGAGTCAGAGGCGGAGGCTCCGGAAATTACCAGATTCTCCGTGCGCCTGCTCAAGGTGACTACCGGCTCTTCCAGCGTGGCCGCAGGCGGCGTGGCGGGCCTGAACGGGGAAGGGGCGAAGGTTACCGGAGCGGCGGGAACAGTCAATGTGGATACCGTGGAGCTGGGCTTCACTGCACAGGACCTGAACCATTTCGGGTACCTGGGCGGAGCTGTGGGCAAAAACCTGGGCGAGGCTGTAAATTGCAGCCTGAAGACCGTCACGGTTTTGGGTACGGCCAACGACCCTGCAAACCCGCCGAAATTCAGCCTGAGCTATGACTATGAGACTGAGGGGGCCGAAATTTACGGCTATGGCGGTCTTGTGGGCGTGAATGGAAC
>OJKJ01000155.1_pt1 | contig 52142 bp, 45 predicted proteins | sample 1596491 | NCBI WGS metagenome assembly OJKJ01 (sample SAMEA4350160, study PRJEB24818) | metagenome | biome: human; feature: gut; material: faeces | place: Denmark | collected 2013-09
GCCCCACCCCGCCCGCAAATCCGCCGAGAACCAGACACATCGCCAACACCTGCGTAAACAGGGCGCAGACAAAGAGCTGGAACTTCACCTCGCAGTATTGAAAAAAATTCCCGAACTTTCCCCGGATCAGGTAGAGGTGCGCCAAAAAATTCGTGCAGCCCAGCAGCATCAGCACGATGGTTACCGCCTCGATTGCAGCGCTGTTGTAGTAGCCGATGCTCTCCGCCCTGGTGGAAAATCCCCCGGTGGACAGTGCCGCGATGGAATGATTCAGCGCGTCGAACCAATCCATGCCGAACACCATATACAGGAACGTGCCGGAAAGTATGTAACCGGTATAGATTGCAATGATCATGCGGGCTGACTTCACCAGGTTCGGCAGAAGCCGGTCCGAATGGCCTTCCGCGCTGTAGAGCCGCATCCCGTGCCGGTCGGACAGCACCGAAACCATTACCAGCACCAGTCCCACGCCTCCGAAAAACAGCATGATGCTCCTGAACATCAGAAAAATCCGCGGACATTGCTCCACATCCACAACGCTGAGGCCGGTGGTGCTCCATCCGCTGGTGCATTCAAATACCGCCTGGGTCAGGTTGTACTGTCCGGTCATCTGAAAGGGAATTGCGCAGAACAGTATTGCCAGAATCCAGGAACACACTACGATCAGCGCATCCTGACGGCCGCAGAGGCGCAGCTTTTCCCTTCCCCGTATCAGCAGGTAGAACAGATACCCGGCCAATACCGCTCCCACCCCCGGGACCAGAAAGCAGCTGGCCCAAACTGCTTCCCCGGGATATGCGGCCAGCACCAGCAGGGGCAGCAGAATGATTCCTCCGATCAGCATCAGCACCACGCCCAGATAACCGGCGATCAGACGCCACCCGCTGACCTCGCTCCTGAAGCTCCCCCTCATTCATCCCGCTCCCTTCCCATAATGGCTGCAATCACCTGGCTCTGCCTCTGAGGCGTGGACAGCACCAAAAGCTTGTCGTTGGCCTGGATGGAGGTCTGGCCCCTGGGCACGATGATCCTTGCCCCACGGATGATGCAGCAGATGATCGTCTCCTCGCCCAGCTCGATCTCGCATAGCCGCTTGCCCGCCACCGGACTCGCCTGGCCGATCATCAGCTCGTTCATCACCACATTTCCCTGGTCGAGAGGCAGGCTGTTCACCAGGTTTTCCACCGTGGACATCTGCTCGATATAGGCCGCGATCATGTAGGCCGCGCTGATCGCGGTGTTGACGCCAAGGCGCTTGAATATTTCCACGCTCTTGGGATTGCTGACAACTGCCACGGTTTTGTGGACCCGGTAGACCCGCTTGGCAGTCTGGCAGATTGCCAGATTGTCGGCATCCTCCGGTTTCAGCGCAATTATGATATCGCTGTCCCCGATATCCGCCTCGTCCAATACATACAGCTTGCAGGGATCCCCGCAGATCACCGGTATCTTGTGCTGCTGGCTCAGATACGCGCAGTAATCCGCATCGTCGTTGATCACCACCAGCTTGTGCTTCTTTCCCAGAAGCAGGCGGATCAGGTAATCCGCTTTCGATTTGCCTCCCGCAATTACAATCTTCACTGCGCCTACCCCCTTCCGTCAGAATACAATGGAGCTCAGCTCCTTGAACGCCTCAACGCTCAGGCGCGCCGGATAAATGGCCTTGATATTCAAGCCGCTGATCAGATGCTCCTTGTCCGTGTCGTTCAGCCTGGCAAATACCTCGTCCACGTCGTAGATACGCCTGGCCATCTGCGCCACCATGCAGTTCACGTTGTCGTCGTCCGTGGCCGCGGCCAGAATGACGGCCCGCCGGATCCCCGCCTCCTCCAGAACGTCCGGATCCGTTACATTTCCCACAATCTGGAAACCGCTGAAGTTAGCCGGAAGCTTGCGAAACGCGTCTGCATGTTTGTCGATCACAATCACGTCGTCGCCCAGCTCCGAAATTTCTCCCGCCAGCCCGGCTCCGAACCGGCTGCAGCCGGCGATCATAATCGTTCTGCGTTTTGTCCACATAAGCTCCGCCTCCCATTCTGTGACAGACAATGATAAAGTAAGACTCATTATATCGGCGCAAAATTGATAATGCAATTATCTTTACAGCATTTTTATGGCCCCGGGCAGAATCCCTCCATTTCCTTTATAGAGCTGTCCGGGAAACGCAAAATCAGCCCATGGACACGCGAATCCGCATATCCATGGACTGATCCGATTTTCTGTCGTTCCGAGGCTTACCCCCGCTTCTCCTCCTCCGTCCGCAGCAGCCCCAGCTGTATGGTCGCGCAGGTGGAGATCAAAATCCCAAATATATAGAACGAATACTTGATCACGCTGAGAGGCGACACCCCCGCCAGCTCCGTCACGATCAGCATACCGCCGTCGTGGGGCATCACCGCCAGGAATGCGCAGGCGAAAATGTCCACCAGGCTGGCCAGGCGTTTGGGCGCGATCCTGTATTTGCCGCCGATCTCCTTGGCCATGGGGCAGGTGACGATGATGCCGATGGTATTGTTCACCATAGCCGCGGAGAGCAGGCCGGACATCAGGCCGATGCCGTACTCCGCCTGCCTGCGGTTTTTGATCCGGGCGGTGATTGCGCCCACCAGCCACTCCGCTCCGCCGTAATACCGCACCAGGCCAATGATGCCGGAGATCATGGCCGCCACCATGCTGATGCTGAACATGTCGCTCATTCCGTCGCCCACCGCCTGAATCCAGGTGAAAAATCCCACCGTTCCCTGGGCCAGTCCGATGACTCCGGTCAGCAGGATTCCCAGAAACAGCACCACGGCTACGTTTATGCCCATCACAGCGGTGACCAGCACGGCCACATAGGGCAGCACCTGAATCACGTCAAAGGGACCTGCCTGGATCGCGCCCTGGCCGCCTCCGCCCACAATCCCGTAGAGAACCAGGGCCGCCAGGGCCGCTGGAAGCGCGATAAAGAAATTCATGCGGAATTTGTCCCGCATCTCAGACCCGCAGCCCTGGGCCGCGGAGATGGTAGTGTCGGAAATCATGGACAGGTTGTCCCCGAAATAGGCTCCGCCGATCACCGCGGCGCTGACCGCAGCCAGATTGAGCCCGGCTCCCTGGGCCACGCCGATGGCCACCGGAGCCATGGCGGCAATGGTGCCCATGGAAGTGCCGATGGCGGTGGAGATCAGGCAGCACATCAGGAACACGCCTGGGATCAGCACCGAAACCGGGAGAACGCTCAGGCTCAGATTGATCACCGATTCCTTTCCCCCCATGGCGGCGGCCGCTCCCTGGAAGCCTCCCGCCATCAAATAGATCAGGATCGTCATCATTACGCCGGAATTGCCCATGCCCTGGCAGAACACGTCCAGCTTTTCGCTGATTTTGATCTCCGGAGCCAAAAGCAGCGCCACGCCGATTCCCACCAGAATCGCCACATGGCGCGGAAACATCCCGAAGGGGTTCTCCGCTCCCATCAGGGTAAAGGTGATACCGCAGCCCACATAAATGACCAAAAACACAACCAGGGGCAAAAATGCCATGGCACCATATTTTCTTCGACTGTCATCCATACTCATTTTCCTCTCAGGCGGCCCCCTCTGTCAAAGGAGACCGCCGTCTTGTTCCGTTTACAACATGCAACACCCGTTTATACGAACCGCCCCGTCCATTTTATTCTGCGCCCGTAACTCCGGTTAATACCGGTTTTATCCCGCTTTCAGCCTGTTTTCGCGTTTTGTCCGACCGCTTCATCCAGTCCTTGCCATCCACCACTCTGGCGATGATCATCGCCAGGCCGGTGTCGCCGGTCACATTGACCACGGTCGCAGGGGCGTCGGTGATGGTGCCGATCAGAACCATGATCGGGATGGAAACCGTGGGGAAGCCGAATGCGGAGATGATGAAAATTTCCGCCACATATCCGCCCGCCGGGATACCGCCCATGACCACAGAGGCCACCACCGCGATGACGATGGACAGGAGAATGTTCTTCGGCGTCGCGTAGTTCATGTTAAACACGGAACACAGGAAGGAAATTTTCAGGATCTGGATAATGCAGGCTCCGTCCTTGTGCAGGTTCGCCCCCAGCGGAATGGAGACATCCGCGATATCCGAGGGAATCCCCAGTTCCTTGGCCTGGATCAGGTTCAGGGGCAGCGTGGCCGCGGAGGAGCAGGTACCCAGAGCCGTCAGAGTGGGAGCCGCGGCGGTTTTCCACCACCTTTTCACGCCCTCGGGCCCGGCGCCGATGTAGGCCATAACCGTCTGGGAAATCACATAGTACAGGACGATTACCGCGCAGTAAATGATGATGGCCCGCGAGAGAGGCCCGATCACTTCCTGACCGTACTGGCCGATCAGGATGGCAAAATAGCAGCCAAGGCCCAGGGGAGCCAGCTTCATCACGATGCCGATGAGCTTGACGATCACCTCCGTCATGCAGTCCATGAGGTGCAGCACGGGCTTGCCCTTCTCTCCCGCCAGAATGATGGCGATGGCAAAGATGATGGTAAACACGATGAGCGCCATCAGGTTGCTCTTGGAGAACAGCAGCGGGAAATCTCCCACCGTGAACATGCCCAGAAAGTTCATGCTGCTGGTCATGTTCTCCACCTCCTCGGTCATGTTGAGCACAGCGCCCTTGGCCGGGTCAAACAGCAGGGCCGCCACCACCATAAACAGGCAGGAGATCACTCCGGTTATAATAGTCCCCCCCAGGAAGGTCACCAGAATTTTTCGCAGCTTGGCCAGGTTTTCCATCTTTGCGATGGCCGCTGTCAGCGAACAGAAAATCAGCGGCACCACACAGCAGTACAGTAAATTCAGAAACAGATCCGCGACCGGCTGGAGCACCGCAGCCCCCTCTCCCCAGAAGAAGCCCACAACGCCTCCCACAACCATCGCGCCAAGTAACATAATCGAAGACTTATATGTATTCCACAGCGTTTTCATTTTTCCACCTTTTTCTAATATACCACATTTCTTACTCTGTTGACAGTTTCACAGCCCGGGCTTACGCGTTTCTTTTTCTCAGATTTTCCTTGATGTTCTCCACCGCTTTCTTCACAATGTCGGGATGGGTGCCCATGTTCAGGCGGATGAAGCCCTTCCAGTTCTCGCCGAACCACTCGCCGTAGTCCACGGCCAAGCGGCATTTTTCCTGGGTAAAGTCGCGCACATCGTCGGCGGGAACGTAGTTTCTCAAATCCATGAACACCAGATAGGTTCCCTCCAGAGGCGCGATATGGACGCCGGGGAATTCCTTCATCTCCTCCACCACGGTCTCGTAGTTGGAGCAGATCACCTTCTTCACGCCCTGGTACCACTCTTCGCCGCCCCGCAGCGCGGCTTCCACGGCCGTGATTCCGAACACGTTGACTTCCACCGAATTGTAAACCTTGACAAAATCATCCCAGGTTTTTCTCAGCTCCTCGTTCTCGATCACGATGGTGGAGGTCAGACAGGTGGCCAGGTTAAAGGTCTTGGAGGAGGCGAAGGCGGTGATCATACGGTCCGCGTACCTGCCCCCGGCAATGGTGGCCGCCGGAATATGCTTGTGTCCGCCGAACACCAGGTCCTGATGGATCTCATCGGAGATCACTAACACGTTGTGCCGCGCGCAGATCTCCAGCATCCGCTCCAGCTCTTCTTCCTTCCATACGCGTCCCGCCGGATTGTGGGGGGAACAGAGAATGTACATCTTCACGCCGTTTTCCACAATCGCTTTCTCAAAGCCCTCATAATCAATGGTGTAAACGCCCTGATCGTAGATCAAATCGCAGGTCACCAGGTTGCGGCCGCTGTCCTTGACGCAGTTGTGGAATGGATAGTAGACCGGCGTCATGATGATCACGGAATCTCCCGGCTGGGTGTACATGTTCACGGACCAGTACAGCGCCGCGACCACGCCCGGGGATACGCGCATCCACTCCTTCTTCAACTGGTACCCGTGGTGGTCTTTCTCCCAGTCCATCACCGCCTTATAGTAGGAGTCCGGCACAAAGGAATAACCGAAAATGCCGTGGGCGACTCTCTTTGCCAGCGCGTCGGTCACACACTCCGGCGTTCTGAACTCCATATCCGCCACCCACATGGAGATCAGGTCCGGATCTCCGAAGCGCGTCTGAAGCGCATCCCACTTCAAGCTGGCCGTGCCGTTGCGGTCCACATAGTACCTGTCGCAAAATTCTTTTACTTCCATTGTTAAACCCTCCACATTTTTTCAAATTATTGTTTAATGATTAAACTATCTATGGTTGGATTATATAATACAATCGATGTTTTGTCAATATTTTTTGTTTAATTATTAAACTATTTTTGTTTTTTAGTTTTCCCGCTAAACCATTTGCTTTTTTTATTAATCTGTGCTAAACTGAATTATAATTGGGAAATACTACGCATTTGCAAAGGAGGAACGCAGAGATGGATGCAACGGATTCCGCAAAGCTTTTGCCGCAGGACGACAGCTTCATAGACCAGACCTTCCACACGTTAAACGAACGCCACAACAGCATTTACCAGTTCGTAATGCGTTATAACGACTATATCCTTTCGGTCCACGACTACGGCGAGGGCATCCCCATGACCATGATCGAGGTCCACACGCTTACTTATATAGAAGAGCATCCCGGCGTCACGGTGACCGAGCTGGCCAAATACTGGGGAAAAACAAAGGGCGCGCTGTCCCAGACCGCCAGCCGCCTGGCGGAATGGGGACTGATCACAAAGGAAAAGAAGGAGGACAACGCCAAGAACGTCTGCCTCTACCCCACCGAGCAGGGCGTCCGGCTGAGCAGGTCCCACAAGCTCTACGATACCCTGGACATCACTAAAACCATGGGCGAGCTGCGCAAGGAGTGCACGCCGGATGAGATCGACGCCTTCTACAAGGTACTCTCCGTGTACAACCGGGTGATTCAGAAGGATTTTGAGATCAACAAGGGCGCCCGGCCGGTGGGCCGCAAACCTAAGCGGAGGGAATAGAACGGAATCAGGACGGGGACGGCGGATCCCAGGGGTATGTAAAATTATGGAAAATAAATATTTTGAATTAACCCTTGACACTCCGCCGTCTCCGTGCTATAGTTAAGAAGTATTTTTTATAAGATTTTGATTTCACATGTTTTTGTAAGTCATTATTCCTATGATGATTTACAAAAACGTGTGATTTTTTTTAGTTTTATCAAAAAATATAATATTATATTTCAGGAGGTATCTTTCATGAATAAAGGTACAGTAAAATGGTTTAACTCTCAGAAGGGCTTCGGCTTCATCACCAACAGCGAGAACGGCGAGGACATCTTCGTTCACTACTCCGGCATCGCTTCCAACGGCTTCAAGTCCCTGGAAGACGGCCAGTCCGTTACTTTTGATATCACCAACGGCAACCGCGGCTTACAGGCTGTGAACGTGTGCGTGGCATAATCAAACCAGCGAATTGACAAACAGGGTGCCCCAAATGTCTGAAAACGGCATTGGGGGCACCCTGTTTTTTAGTTGTTCCAGTATCCCTTGTGTACCTCTGCGATCTCCTCCACCAGCTCCGGGAAGGGGCCCACGACCTCGATTGCCTTCTGGCCTCTGGCAAATACCTCCCGGCAGGGCAGGTCAAAGGTGGGATTCTGGGGATCCGCGCCGGTTTGCGCCAGCAGCTCCTTCTCCGTCATGCCGTACACCACCCGGCCGATGCCGGCCCAGTAGATGGCGCCCGCACACATCGCGCAGGGCTCCGCCGTGGTGTAGAGGGTGCAGTCCTTCAGAAATTCACGGGAGTAGAGCTGGGAAGCCCGCTCCGCCGCCTGAGTCTCCGCGTGGCCCGTGCACTTTTTCTCCGTGATCTCCACGTTGGGCTGCTCCAAAAGAATCGTTCCCTCTTTGTCCGCCAGCAGCGCGCCGAAGGGGGTGTTGCCGCTTGCCCGCGACTGCCGGGAAATCTCCACGCAGCGCTTTAAGTTCCTGATATCGGTTGTATAATCCATTTCATCCTCCTACCGGTGCGAGGTCAGTCCTCACATACCGCTGTCCTTAAATTTATCACAATCCCTTCCGGATGTAAATTGCATTTTAACCCGGCCCCGCGAAAATGGGGCGGACAAAAATAAGGACAGGCCCGGATCACCGCGGCCTGTCCTTATGAAACTCGCTAACCATTTTTTTCCAAAGCCGTTCAAACCCTTCCGGGTCCGGCCTGGGGCCTCCCTCGGCCTCCACCTCTGCCTCCGCCGCCTTAAACTCCCGCAGCAGGTCCTCGTCCGAGTTCCGGTACAGACGCTGCAGCAATTCATCCATCTCATTCATAAAAATATGCGCCTCCTTGCTCTCCAAGTATAGCGCATTTTCAAGCCCTGTGGCTGATTTTGCTCGGAAATCCGAGCGCTTTTTGTCCTCTAAAGGTAATCGCTTTCAACCAGGTCTGAAATTTTGATTTTCAGACCTTTCGCCAGTTGCTCAAGTGTGTCGACCCGCGGCATGGACCCCTTCCGAATCTCATGCACCGATGAGCGGGATAGTCCTGTGAGAATACTTACCTGACGCTCTGTTAAGTTCCGTTGTTCCATAATCTCGTCAAGCAATAGCTTCATGTATTCTATTATACAGTATATTATAGAAAAAGCATCTGGGTTTTTCTGGTTTTCCGGGGTCCGGAAAACAGAAACGGACCGCCTCCCCCCGCCAAAGCGGAGGGAAAACGGTCCTCTTTTATCTGCCGAATACTCCCCTTATTTTGTATCAGGCATTTGTGGTTATTCCACGTTTTTCTTCAGCGCTCCCAGCACCAGGCAGCCGGCCACCGCTCCGGCCACAACGGCGGCCAGGTACAGGAGCGGGTTGCCGATGGTGGGCAGCACGAAGATTCCGCCGTGAGGCGCGCGCAGCGTGCAGCCAAAGGCCATGGACAGGCCGCCTGCCAGGGCGGAGCCCACGATACAGGAGGGAATCACACGCAGCGGGTCCTGAGCTGCAAAGGGAATGGCTCCCTCTGTGATAAAGGACAGGCCCATCACATAGTTCACAATACCGGACTGACGCTCCTTGGCCGTGAATTTCTTCTTGAAGAAGGTGGTGCACAGGGCAATGGCGATGGGCGGAACCATTCCGCCTGCCATCACGGCGGCCATCACCTCAAAGTTGCCCTCAGCCAGCTGGGCGGTACCGAACACGTATGCCGCCTTGTTGAAGGGGCCGCCCATATCGATGGACATCATGCCGCCTAAAACCATGCCCAGCACGATCCGGCTGGTCCCGCCCATTCCGTTGAGGAAATGGGTCAGGCCGTCGTTGATCATTCCCATGTAGGGATTCACAAAGGTGGTCACCACCGCTGCCAGGAAAATGCCGATCACCGGATAGAGCAGCACCGGCTTGATCCCCTCCAGAGACTTGGGAAGCTTCTCAAAGAGCTTGCGCAGGCCCAGCACGATATAGCCGCCCACAAAACCGGCAAACAGAGCGCCCAGGAAACCGGCGTTCACGTCGCCGCCCGCCGGATTGGCGAAGGTGGAACCCATCTTGGCGATCAGACCGGCCACCAGGCCCACCGCCAGGCCGGGACGGTCCGCGATGCTCATAGCGATGAAACCGGCCAGGATCGGCAGCATCATGCCGAAGGCCTGTTCGCCGATGGTCTTTAGATAGGCTGCCAGGGGCGTGTTCTTGCCGAAGTTGGACGGGTCGATGGAGTAATCGTCAAAGAGGAAGGCCAGGGCGATCAGGATTCCGCCGCCGATCACGAAGGGCAGCATGTGGGAAACGCCGTTCATCAGATGCTTGTAAATGCTTCTGCCCAGACTGTCCTTGTTCTCCTCAACTCCGGTATCGGCGTTTTTCTGTCCGTCGTGGCGGTACACCGGAACCGTGCCGCTCACCGCCCGGTTGATCAGCTCCTCCGCCTTGTGGATGCCGTCCGCAACCGGGACCATAATCACCGGCTTGCCGTCAAAGCGGGCCATCTCCACGTTCTTGTCGGCCGCAATGATAATGGCGTCCGCCCCGGCGATCTCGGACCTGGTCAGCACGTTCTGCGCGCCGCCGGAGCCGTCGGTCTCCGCCTTCAGGGCGATTCCCATTTTTTTAGCAGTATTTTCCAGATTCTCCGCCGCCATGTAGGTGTGGGCGATGCCGGTGGGGCATGCCGTCACGGCCAGGACCCGGTAACCGGTGGGGGCGCTTTCCGCGGTTGGTTTTTTGCTGGTGCGGGACTCAGCTGCGGGCGCGCCGGTCTGCGATCTATTTCCCGTCTGCGGCCCGTTCTCCGTCTGTGCCGCGCCGCCCTGCGGCCCATTTCCTTCCTCCGCTGCGCCGCCCTGCGGCCCGTTCTCCTCCTCCGCTGTGCCGAACCGGGCGGTCTCCGCCTCGTCGATCACCCGGAGAAACTCTTCCTTGGACTTAGCCGCGGTCAGAGCTTCCTTGAAGCCCGGGTTCATCAGCAGGGTGGACAGGCGCGCCAGGGCCTCCAAATGCACGTCCGCGCCCTCCGCCGGAGCCGCGATCATAAAGATCAAGTTGGCCAGGGAGCCGTCAAAGGCCTCGTAGTCCACCCCTTCCGGCAGGACCATTGCCGCCAGGCCCGGCTGCGCCACGGCCTCCACCTTGGCGTGGGGGATAGCGATGCCCTCGCCGATGGCCGTGCTGCCCAACCCTTCGCGGGCCAGGATACCCGCCTTGTACCCAGCTTTATCCTTCAACCGGCCTCCGGCCTCCATAAGTGCCACCAGCTTGTCAATGGCCTGTTCCTTGTTCTCAGCCTTCTCATTTAAACCGATGCTTTCCTGTTTCAGTAATTCGGTAATCCGCATGAAAATTGCCCCTCCTTATAAAATAATCTGCCCTTCTGTTTCCATCTTCGTCTCTCACAGCGTTGCCAGCAGCCGCATGATCTCGTCTTTGGTTCCGATTCCGTCGGAAAACGCCGTGGCGCCTCCGCAGGCTGTGCCCAGCTTCAGCGCATAGCCGTAATCTCCTGTCTCCAGATACCCGGCCAAAAAGCCCGCCACCATGGAATCTCCTGCTCCGACGGAGTTTTTCACCACGCCCTTAGCCACTCCCTGGCGCAGCACCTGCCCGTCCTCGGTCACCAGCAGCGCGCCGTCCCCGGCCATGGACACCAGCACGTTGCGGGCGCCCCGTCCCTGAAGCCTGCGCGCATATGCCGCGATCTCCTCCTCACCCTCCAACTCCACGCCGAACATCTGTCCCAGCTCGTGGTTGTTGGGTTTGATCAGAAACGGGTGATAGCAGAGCACATTGAGCAGCAGGTCTTTCTCCGCATCCACCGCGATGCGCACCCCGCGGCCGTCCAGACGCGCCATGATCCGCTCGTAAATGTCGGGTTCAATGGAGGCCGGTATACTTCCGGAGAGCACCAGCACATCCCCCTCCATTAAGCCCTCCAGCTTCCCAAAGAGCTCCCCCACATCCCCGTCCGTGATCTCCGGCCCCATGCCGTTGATCTCGCTCTCCTGGTCGGATTTGAGCTTCACGTTGATCCGGGACATGCCGCGCTTCACATGAATGAAGTCGGAGCAGAAGCCCAGGCGTTTCACCCCCCGCTCAATCTCGTCGCCGGTGAATCCGGCCACAAATCCCAGGGCCACGCTCTCATATCCCAGATTTGCCAGCAGGGCCGATACATTGATGCCCTTACCCCCGTAGAAAATGTGTTCCCCCACCGTGCGGTTGACCTGCCCCAGCGTGAAATGATTTACGTTCACAACATAGTCCAAAGCCGGGTTGAACGTCACTGTGTAAATCATATATCGCATACCTCTCTTTTTATGAAATTTCATTTCTTGTCTCTGTCTCTATCATAGTATGATGTTCTATTTTCGTCAATAGTATTTTATACGAAAATTCATTTCTTGCGCACTTTCATCACTGCGCACAAAAACAGGCGCACTTTCCGCCTGAAAGCCGCCTGTTTTTGTGCATTTTGCCCGCTATTGTTTGTCCGGTGAAATCACCTTCTCATGCCTGCGAATATGCTCCACAGCGTCTTTCTTGCTGTTCAGCAAAAGAAGGTAAAGGATTTCCATCACCGCCGTGGCTGTGACCCGCGAGAACCAGAACTCCTCGGTCAGAAGCTTCTCCCGGGTCGCCGTGACAATCCGGTAATCGCTGATCCGCGCCAGAGGGGAATCCGGATTGTTAGTGATGACGATCACCGTGGACCGGTTCTCCCTGGCTCCCTGGGCCAGGGACTGAAGCCGCCTGGACGAGCCGGAGTTGGAAATGATCAACACCACGTCCTCGGGGCCCAGATTGAAGGTGTAGGCCGCCTGGGTTTCCCAGATTTCGCCGGCCACCGCCGGGATGCCCAGCTGGTTGAACTTGAACGCCCCGTCCATGGCCACCGGGATGGTATTGCCCACTGCAGCCAGCTGCACCATGCGGGCGTTCTCCAGCCTGCTCAGAATCTGTTCCAGGTTATCAGCGTCCATCATATTGACGGTTTCCGTCAGCTCCGCCACCTTGTTGGCCAGAATATTCTGAAGAGACTGGCGGATATCGCCCCGGTCAATGTCGTTGGACACGCTCTGATCCTTCTGCTCGTCCTCCAGCACCTCCCTGGCCAGCGTCAGCTTCAGGTTGTGGAACCCCTTGAAGCCGCAGCGCCGGCAAAACCGGGAAACCGTGGCATCGCTGGTACCGCTGGCCCTTGCCAGCTCCCCCACAGTCATATCCACCACCGCCGCCTTGTTCTCCATCATATAGTCCGCGATTTTCTTCTCCGCCTCAAAAAACGTATCGTAGGAAGAACAGATTGCCCCCAAAACACTGCGCGTTTCTTGCATTTCATCCTCCATCATTTCTGTGTAAATTCATTTCATGGAACTACTATAGCACACAATGCTCTAAAAAAAAAGAATTTCCGATTCGAATCCATAAGACTTTCTCAAAAATTATTAACTTTTCCTTAGCCCCCTTGTATTTCCATTTTTAATGTGCTATAATCCGAAAATGCTAAAGAATTAACGGTTTTTTCACATTGCCTGGCCCATTTATTCCGGCCCTGGCTGCGGTTTCTTTAGAAGAAAGAGAGATGGGTTTTATGAAAACAATCGCGGCGTTTCTCCGCAAGTACAGTCATGTATGGATTCTGTCCTACGGATTGATTTATCTGACCTGGTTCTGTTATCTGGAGCGCACGGTTACCCGCAATTACCATGTGATGCACGTGGCGATGGACGACTATATCCCGTTCAACGAATATTTCATCGTGCCATACCTGATGTGGTTTTTGTATGTGGCTGTCACAATCCTTTACTTCCTCTTTACTAATAAGGAAGATTATTACCGTCTATGCCTGTTTTTATTCTCCGGCATGACCATCAGCCTGATTATCTGTACCTTCTTCCACAACGGTACGGATTTCCGCCCGGCCCTGGATCCGGACAAAAATATCTTCACCGCGGCGGTGGCCGCCCTGTACCAGACCGATACGCCCACCAACGTGTTCCCCAGCGTTCACGTGTACAACTCCATCGGCGCGCACATCGCCATCGTGAAGAGCGAAGCGCTGAAAAAGCACCGGCTGGTGCGTATCGGATCCGGCATCCTGATGACCGCCATCTGCCTGTCCACGGTATTTTTAAAACAGCACTCCGTGATCGACGGCGTAGGGTCCGTGGTGATGGCTTACGTGATTTACTGGGTGGTCTACGGCTACGGCTGGTCCACGGAAAACAAAAAGGTTACGCAGAAGGTTCTGGGATAACATGTCCCGGCAGATAGAAAAACCGCGCTCCGGTTGGGAGGGCGGTTTTTTGGTTACTGTACACTCCGTTCCCGGTAACCATGCCGGCAACCTGGACTGTGTGGAACATCTGCGCACCCATTTACAACTGATTTTCAGCATGCTAAAATATAATACAGACAAGCAGGCGCTGTACAATTTCGTGCGGGAGCGGCAGGAGGAGCTTCGCTCACTGGATCAGACGGATCTGATGGCCCTCTTCTCCCTGATCGGCGAGCAGAAGCGGCTGCAAAAAAATCATGGAACAGACAGAATGCGGGGAGGGATTTAATTTGTGCAAGGCAATCGACGACCTGATCGCGGACGGGGTCCGGCAGGGAATTAAGCAGGGAAATGATGAGGGCGAGGAACGACTGTCCAGCCTGATCTCCCTTCTGATCAAAATGCAGCGCATCGACCTGGTGGAGCAGGTGGCCTGCAACCGGGAGCTGCGCAGGAAACTCTATGAGAAATACAATCTATGACCGGGACGCCCTGCGTTCCGGCCGCAACCGGCGTAAACAGGCCGCGGAATCCGGGTAATCCCCGTTTCCGCGGCCTGCGCGTTTTATTACCGTTTCGATCATTCATTTCACCTGGAAAAGCCGGCGGCATACCGTCCGCAGCTCCTGCACCGGCAGAGTCCCCGCCGCGTGCCCCGGCTGGCTCCGCCTTCTCTTTAAACGTCAGTTAAACCCATAGAATTTCTGGGTAATCTTGTACCCGGCGATCAGCAGCTTGCGCCCGCCTTTTCCCGGCAGGTTGCAGCCCTGGCCCAAAAATCCGGTGCGCAGCCGGAGATACAGCGGCAGATTCTGCTTTTTCAGATACTGCCATAGTTCCTTTTTCTTCTCCAGATTCTCATCCGTTCCTGACTTGATGGCCAGAACCGACGAGATGGTCATCATGATTTCCAGGTACTGGACCATATAGTGGCGCAGCTTACGGTTGGCAATCTTGGTCACATCGTAATACCCCAGCATCAGCTTTGTCACCAGCAGCTGCTGGTCGATTCTCCCGATCATCACCTTCTCGTTCACCGACTGGTCCTCGCGTCCGATGTAATACCGGTAAAAGTTCACGTCCAGATAATACATGTGCTTCACATGGGGCAGGGGCTGGTACACGAAAATGTTATCCACGTAAAATGTGTGCTTGGGCAGCTGCAGGCCGCACTGGAGCAGCAGCGCCGTCCGGTAGATCACGGAGTGCATGAGGATATACTGCCCTTTCATGAAAAACTTCACGTCGCTCCAGCCAAATACCTTGTCCTTGGGAAACGCAGTGTGATAACTCATCACCTTCTTGCGCTTTGCCCCCTCCTTCTCGTAGACAAAGTTGGACACCAGCATGTCCAGGGTCTCCCCGCCGTACACAAAACGGCGCAGGGTCTCCAGCACCTTGGCGTAGGCCTCCTCGTTGACCCAGTCGTCGCTGTCCACCACTTTAAAAAAGATGCCGGTGGCATTCTTTAGGCCTGTGTTCACCGCCTCTCCGTGGCCGCCGTTCTCCTGGTGGACCGCCTTGCAGATGGTGGGGTATTTCCGGGCATACTCGTCCGCGATCTCGGGGGTGCGGTCCCTGGTGGAACCGTCGTCCACGATAATGATCTCCACCTCCTCGCCGCCGGTCAGGAGCGTCTGGATACAGTGTTCCATATACGGCTCCGAGTTGTAGCATGGAATTGCAACGGATAATAGCTTCACAATTTTTCCTCCTACTGATAGGCTTCTTTCAACACTATGGAAATCATAACACATTATTTTTTGTTTTACTATAGGGATTTCGATAATTGAATTGCATTTTTCTCCAATTTAACCTATAATCAAGGAAGCGCATCTCTTATCGACAGCCTGCGGCTGCCGACAAGGTACAATAAACTTAATTTCAGAAAACAAACGGCATTTCAGGCCACAACAATCAACAGACAAGCGAGGTATGGATTATGGCAAAAAAACGCATCGTCATAGCAGTCGGTCACAAGGACCTGGGCACCAATCTCCCGGAGCAGAAGGCCGCGGTGGCGAAAACCGCCAAAGTGATCGCTGATTTTATTCAGGATGGATGGCAGGTGGCTATCGTCCACAGCAACGCCCCCCAGGTGGGCATGATTCACACTGCAATGAACGAGTTCGGTAAGCAGCACGACGGCTACAGCAAGGCCCCCATGTCCGTCTGCTCCGCCATGAGCCAGGGCTATATCGGCTACGACATGCAGAACGGCATCCGCGCCGAGCTGATTAAGCGCGGAATCTATAAACCGGTGTCCACCGTGTTGACCCAGGTGACCGTTGACCCCTACGACGAGGCCTTCTACACGCCGCTCAAGACCATCGGCCGGGTGATGACCGAGGCTGAGGCCCGCGAGGAGGAGCAGAAGGGCAATCACGTGGTCGAGGTGGAAGGCGGCTTCCGCCGCATCGTTGCCTCCCCCCATCCCGTGGCCATCGTGGAGATCGACGCCATCAAGGCGCTGCTGGACGCGGACCAGATCGTCGTGGCCTGCGGAGGCGGCGGCATCCCGGTGATGGAACAGGGTTACAACCTTCACGGCGCCAGCGCCATCATTGAGAAGGACCTGGCCAGCGGACTTTTAGCCAAGGAGGTGGACGCGGACGTGCTGATGATTCTCACCAGCGTGGACAACGTGACGCTGAACTACGGCACCCCCGAGGAAAAGCCGATCCTGCGCATGAATATACAGGAAGCCAGGGATTACATGGAACAGGGCCAGTTCGAGTTCGCCTCCATGCTGCCCAAGGTATCCGCCTCCGTGGATTTCATCGAGAATGGAAAGGACCGCTGCGCCATTATCACCTCCCTGGACAAGGCTAAGGCAAGTCTGAAGGGGGAGGCGGGGACTACCATCGCGTAGGAACCGGTTTTAAAGAATTTTTCAGGAAATGTGTTTCAGGGGATAACCGCAGCCGGTTATCCCTTTTTTGAATGTTGCAGGGCGCCGACAGAGGATGCCCAAAACAGCCCGCCCCAAAACAAATTGTCCCGGGGCGGGCTGTCTTTATGGTTTTAGGTTACGCCGCAGGCATTGCCTGACGGGCGGCCGTCTAATGGTTCTATGCGTTTTTCACTGTAGCGATGTCGATCAGCGTCAGCTCCTTGGCCCGGTTCTCCAGGCTGGTGGCCAATGCCGCGGCCGTATCCAGGCTGGTCAGCACGTGCACGCCGGTCTCGATGGCGTTGCGGCGGATGATAAAGCCGTCGTGACTGCGCTCCGCGCCCTGGGGCGGGATGTCGATGATCAGGTCGATCTGATGGCCCAGCACCAGGTCCAGGACGTTGGGGCTCTCCTGCTCGATCTTGCGGATCTCGTAGGCCTTCACGCCGTTTGCCTTTAACGTTCTGGCCGTGCCCCTGGTGGCGAAGATCTGGTAGCCCACCGCCGCGAACCTGCGGGCGATGTCCACCGCCTCCTGCTGCTCGGAGTGGCGCACGCTCATGATCATTTTCCGATACTTGGGCAGGCGGATTCCAGCTCCCTCAAAGGCCTTGTAGAGAGCCTCATTGAAGGTCTTTGCGATCCCCAAGCACTCGCCCGTGGACTTCATCTCCGGTCCAAGGCTGATGTCCGCGCCGCGGATTTTCTCAAAGGAGAACACCGGCATCTTGATGGCGATGTAGTCGGCCGCAGGCTGTAATCCCGGGGTATAACCCAGTTCCCGGATGGTGTGGCCGCAGATGATCTGCGTGGCCAGGGGCACGATGGGGATGCCCGTCACCTTGCTGATATAGGGCACCGTGCGGGAGCTTCTGGGGTTCACCTCGATGATGTACACATCGTCCCCGTCCACGATAAACTGAATGTTGATCATGCCCTTGACATGGAGCGCCCGGGCCAGCTTCTCCGTGTACTCCACCAGGGTGTCCACATTTTTCTGAGTAATATCCTGGGCTGGGTACACGGAAATGCTGTCCCCGGAGTGGATTCCCGTCCGCTCGATATGCTGCATAATTCCCGGAATCAGGATGTCGGTGCCGTCGCAGATGGCGTCCACCTCGATCTCCTTGCCCATGATATATTTATCCACCAGAATCGGATGCTCCTGGGCGATCTGGTTGATGATACCGATAAATTCGTCGATGTCCTCGTCGCAGATGGCGATCTGCATACCCTGGCCGCCCAGCACGTAGGAGGGGCGCACCAGCACCGGATAACCCAGGTCGTTTGCCGCCTTCTTGGCCTCCTCTGCCGTGAACACCGTGTGTCCGGCCGGCCGCGGGATATTGCACTGCTCCAGGATCGCGTCAAAGCGCTCCCGGTCCTCCGCCGCATCCACGTCCTCGGCCGCGGTTCCCAGGATCGGCACGCCCATCTTCATCAGGGCCTCGGTCAGTTTGATGGCCGTCTGGCCGCCGAACTGCACCACCGCCCCGTCGGGCTTCTCGATATCCACGATGCTCTCCACGTCCTCAGGGGTCAGCGGCTCGAAATACAGCTTGTCCGCGATGTCGAAGTCCGTGCTCACCGTCTCCGGGTTATTGTTGATGATAATGGTCTCGTAACCTTCCTTGCTGAAGGCCCAGGTGCTGTGCACGGAACAGAAATCGAACTCGATTCCCTGGCCGATGCGGATGGGGCCGGAGCCCAGCACAAGCACCTTCTTTCGGCCATTTGTCTGCTCCGCCTCGTTGTAGCTGCCGAAGCAGGAGTAATAGTAGGGCGTCTCAGCCGCGAACTCGGCCGCGCAGGTGTCCACCATCTTATAAGCAGCGCGGATATCATTGTCGTAGCGCTGCTTCTTCACCTGATCCTGGGAAATGCCGGTCAGGCGCGCGATCACGTTGTCCGGGAATTCGATCCGCTTGGCCTCTGCCAAAAGCTCCGTGGTCAGCTCCTTCTCGCCTCTGCCCACCGCCTTTAACTCATTTTCCATCTCCACCAGGATCGCCAGCTTGTCGATAAACCACACGTCGATTCTGGTGATCTCATGGATCTCCTCGTAGGTGAAGCCGCGGCGCAGGGCCTCGGCGATCCGCCATATCCGCATGTCGTCCACGCGGCTTAACTCCTCCCGCAGGCTGCTGTCGTCAAGGTCCGTGAAATCGTAGGACAGGAGGCAGTCCACGTGCTGCTCCAGGGAGCGGATGGCCTTCATCAGACCGCCCTCAAAGTTGGTGCAGATACTCATCACCTCGCCGGTGGCCTTCATCTGGGTGCCCAGGGCGCGCTTGGCGCTGATAAACTTATCAAAGGGCAGCCGGGGCATTTTCACCACGCAGTAGTCCAGCATGGGCTCAAAGCTGGCGTAGGTCTTTTTCGTCACCGCGTTTTTGATCTCGTCCAGGGTGTATCCCAGGGCGATCTTAGCCGCCACCTTGGCGATGGGATATCCCGTGGCCTTGGAGGCCAGGGCCGAGGAACGGCTCACACGGGGATTCACCTCGATGACGCAGTATTCAAAGCTGTCCGGGTTTAATGCGTACTGCACGTTGCAGCCGCCGGTAATCCCCAGCTCGCTGATAATGTTCAGGGCGGAGGTGCGCAGCATTTGGTATTCCTTGTCGCCCAGGGTCTGGGAGGGGGCCACCACGATACTGTCGCCGGTGTGCACGCCCACCGGGTCGATATTTTCCATGTTGCAGACCGTGATCACGTTGCCCGCGCCGTCGCGCATGACCTCGTACTCGATCTCCTTCCAGCCCGCGATGCAGCGCTCCACCAGCACCTGTCCCACACGGGAGAGGCGCAGGCCGTTCTCCAGAATCTCGGCGCACTGCTCCGGATTCTGGGCGATGCCGCCACCGGAGCCGCCCAGGGTGTAGGCCGGGCGCAGGACCACCGGATAACCGATCTGCTCCGCAATCTCAAGGCCGTGTCTCACGTCCTCCACAATATCCGAGGGGGCTACCGGCTCGCCGATCTTCTCCATGGTCTCCTTGAACATTTCCCGGTCCTCGGCCTTCTTGATGGTCAGGGCCGTGGTTCCGATCAGGCGCACGCCGTGCTCCTTCAAAAAGCCTGCATCCTCCAGCTCCATGGCCAGATTCAGCCCGGCCTGTCCGCCCAGGGTGGGCAGCACGCTGTCCGGCTTCTCCTTCAGGATCAGCTGCTCCACCACCTCCACGGTCAGCGGCTCAATGTACACCCGGTCCGCGATATCCTTGTCCGTCATAATGGTCGCGGGGTTGGAGTTTAACAGTACCACCTCAACGCCCTCCTCCTTCAAGGAGCGGCAGGCCTGGGTGCCGGCGTAGTCGAACTCCGCCGCCTGGCCGATGATGATGGGGCCGGAGCCCAGTACCAGAACTTTTTTGATATCAGGATTCTTAGGCATCAGTTCTTCACCTCCATCATTTTAAGGAAACGGTCAAACAAGTATCCGGAATCCAGGGGGCCCGGGCAGGCCTCCGGGTGATACTGCACCGTAAAAATATTCTTGCCCGTGTACTTTAATCCCTCGTTGGTCCCGTCGTTCACATTAACAAACGCAGGCTCGGCCAGCTTCGGATCCAGATTGTCCGTGTCCACCACGTAACCGTGGTTCTGTGAGGAAATATACACCCGCCCTGTTTCCAGGTCCTTCACCGGATGATTGCCGCCCCGGTGGCCGTACTTCAGCTTGTAGGTGTCCATCCCGTTAGCCAGGGCCATCAGCTGATGTCCCAGGCAGATGGCAAAAATCGGCACGTCGGACTGGTACATTTTTTTGATCTCCTGAATCATCTCCACATTTTCCTTGGGGTCCCCGGGGCCGTTGCTCAGCATAATCCCGTCCGGGTTCTCCGCCAGCACCACCTCCGCGGGCGTGTCCGCCGGATAAACCGTCACCTGGCAGCCCCTCTGGTTTAGGGAACGGGCGATATTATCCTTCGCGCCGTAATCCATAAGCGCCACCCGCTTGCCCTCGCCAGGCAGCACATACGTTTCCTTTGTGGTGGTTTTCATCACCACGCCGGCCACTGAGTACCCCTTCATCCGGCTGATAGGCTCCGCAAAATCGGCATACGCCTTGGTGGTGATCATGCCGTTCATGGTTCCTTTTTCTCTTAATATTTTCGTCAGGGCTCTTGTATCGATACCGCAGATACCGGGAATATCATATTTTTCTAAGAAATGCTGAATGGTATCCTCACAGCGGAAATTGCTGGGGATTCTGGATGATTCTCTTACAATATAACCGTCGGGCCAGGGCTTCCTGGACTCCATGTCCTCGTGGCAGATGCCGTAATTTCCAATCAGCGGATACGTCATCACCACCGCCTGTCCCGCGTAGGATGGGTCTGTCAGGACTTCCAGATAACCGGTCATAGAGGTATTAAACACGATCTCACTGATCACCTCCCTCTGCGAGCCGATGCTGGTTCCGGTAAAAACAGTTCCGTCTTCCAGTATGAGGTATGCTTTCATATGGGGTACCTGTCCTTTCTTTTGCGTCAAATAGCGTGTCTGCATTGGGCTGTCTGAAGTCTCATCGCTATTTCAGCCCAAATTGTAAAGATTATACTGTATTTCGTATTAATTTGCAATGGCTTTAAAGGCTAAATTTTTTTGTCTGTAACTAAATATTTTTTATATTTATGTAAACCCGATGACAGGGCTTCTACTTATAAGTATTCTCAATAACATTTATTAAAATACCTTTATGATTGACTGGAACTCCACATCGTCAAATCATATCATGGCCAGGACGCCGTACAGAATATACAGGCCCTGCGCTGAAATGCTATGCTCACTCAGGATATGAACGTTCCATTTGGAACAGCGAAAAGCCACGAGTCGGAACCTCGTGGCTTTTCTATTCCCTTTTTGTATGGCGGCTTAGACCATGGACTAGTTACCGGCTATTTGTCTCCCCCTCTCCCGCTATCCTCTACACCAACTCTGCAATCCTGGTAATCCCCACATAAATATGCGAAATTTTATACCATGTCGCAAAGTTCACCACTCCGGTCTGCGGCAGCCCAAATATCGACTGGAACTCCCTCACCGCGTCCGCCGTCCGCTCCCCGTAAATCCCATCCGGGTTCACGCGAGGGATCGCCGAGTACACCGTGGCGATGGTATCCAGCTGCTCCTGCATCTGCTGCACCTTGGGCCCCGAACTCCCCACCGTCAAATCATATCCGGGCCAGGACGCCGGAATCCCGGAAATCTGCTCCGCGGTGTTCACATAGATCGAATCCCCGTAAAAATAACGCAGTATCTCGATGGGGCTGTAGCCCCGCTGGCCGAGGTCGCAGCTGCCCCACTGTGTCATCCAATTCGGACACTGCACCTGCCTTCCGTCGCAATACTGCGTCAAAATCGGCTGCCTCACCCCAGGCCGCGACAAATAATTATCAAAAATCTCATCCACCACCAGGGAAATACTCTCGAAAATATTCCGCCCATAGATCCACTTATGATCAAAGGCCGTGGACGAGGTGATGGTAAAATCATATCCCTGGTTCCGGTACCACTCCGTATACACCCGGTTCAGCGTGAAGGACATGATCGCCAGCACATTGGCCGTGATTGTGGCCCTGGGCCAGGTGGAATAGATCTCGCTGGAGGCCACATTCTTAATATAATCCCGGTAAGGCACATAGTAGTCCTTGGCCGTGCGGTCCGTGGGAGCCCCGTCGTGGACCACCACGGTCTGGGGTACCACCACCCGGCTGAGCACGATTTCCCCGCTCTCCGCCACGGGCTTGATCTCCGGCTCCGCGATCTTTGGCGGGTAATTTCCATATAATGTGTGATCCGGAATCACCACCGGGTCCTCCGGCGGCGGCACCTCCCCCACCGGCGTCATGCTCACCGGCTGGATCGCGGTGGAATCCGCCAGTATTTCCGTCCCGGACACCACCAGCGGATCAAATCCCTCCGCCTCCACCCGCAGATTGTACTCCGAGTAGGGCTGGACGTCCCCCGGTTCCAGGCTCAGTTCCAACGGCGGCGCCGAGAGGGCCACCTGCTCCGTCTGGCCGGAGCTGTTGGTCACAACCTGCTCCACCGGCGACTGTGGATCCCCCTTGTAGCTGATGGTAATCCGCGCGTTTTGAATGGGAAAATTATTCTGAATATTGACGACATTTACCTGAAGCAGGCCCCTGTAGCCTGTTTCCGCATTGTTTGGCATGTAACACCTCGTATTTTATGATTACTACAATATAATACGCACACCGCCGTTTCATGCCAGTCCCGCGCGATTTTCCGCCTCCGATCCCATGGGGATGCGCATGAAATGCCGTCCCTGGCATAAATTCTAACATAACCCTTTCACGCTACAGCCAATAGGCCGTAAAAAGGAGGTCTTTCAACTTGACTGATATTATCATTGTGGGCGCCGGCTGGGCCGGCTGCGCCGCAGCGGTGGCCGCCGCCAAACAGGGCGCCCGGGTAAAACTTTTGGAGCGGACCGACATGATCCTGGGCACCGGGCTGGCCGGAGGCATCCTGCGAAACAACGGCCGGCTGACCGCCGCTCTGGAACTGGAGGCCATGGGCGGCGCGGACCTGTTCGCTGCCCTGGAACCTACCCTGCGCCACCGGAATATTTCCTTCCCCGGCCATGACCACGCCGATCTCTACGACATCGCCCTGGCCCCCGGCGCGGTCCTGGACTGCCTGAAGCGCTGGGGCGTGACGCTGCGCACCCAAACCCGGATCACCGGAATCTCCATGTCGGCGGACAAAACCTCCATCGAGTCCGTCACCGACAGCCATGGAAATACCTATGCCGCCGATGCGTTCCTCGACGCAACGGGCACAGCCGGTCCCAGCGCCAACTGCGCCCGTTACGGAAACGGCTGCTCCATGTGCATTCTGCGCTGTCCCAGCTTCGGCGGCCGTGTGAGCCTGGCCGCTCTGGCAGGCGTCCGTGAGCTGGAGGCCCGGCGGCCGGACGGTACTCATGGGGCGATGAGCGGTTCCTGCAAGCTGATGAAAGAATCCCTTGCACCGGACCTCGTCCGCCGGCTGAATGAAACCGGAGTTGCCGTAATTCCTGTTCCTCCCGGTCTGCGGGAGGAACATCTGTCCTTAAAAGCCTGCCAGCAGTACGCTTTGCCGGAGTTTGCAGAAAACCTGGTGCTGTTGGACAGCGGCCACGCCAAAATGATGGCGCCCTTCTTCCCCCTCGACAAGCTGCGCCGCATTCCCGGCCTGGAAAACGCCCGCTATGAGGACCCCTACGCCGGCGGCAAAGGCAATTCCGTGCGTTTTCTTGCCATGTGCCCGCGGGGAGGCGACCTGAAGGTAAACGGTCCAGACAACCTCTACTGCGCGGGTGAAAAAGCCGGTCCCCTGGTGGGCCACACGGAGGCCATGGTCACCGGCACCCTGGCCGGTTACAACTGCGCCGCAGCCATTTCCGGAAAACCGCCTCTCATCCTTCCACGCTCCCTGGCCTCAGGGGAGGCCATTGCCTGGACCGGAGAGGAGATGCGCATCCCGGACGGCCTCTCCCGGAAATACACCTTTTCCGGCGGCTGTCTCTTCGAACGGATGAAATCGCTGGGTCTTTACCGCACATCGGCCGGTGAAATCCGGCGTGAGGTGCGCGCCCTGGGGCTGGAGGACGTTTTTTCCGAACCGGCCGGGTAACATTACACCGACCGTATTCGATCCGCAAAAAAACGGCTCCGCGTTTGCTTCCTTCCCGCCGCGCAGAGCCGTTCTCCCTCAACCTCTATTCCTCCGTCAGCCCCTTAATCTTAAGGTACTCCCGGATCGCCCTCACCGCGCCCTCTGTTCCCAGCCGGGCCGTGTTGAGCATCAAATCATAATTTTCCACATTTTCCCAGTCACGTCCGGTGTAATACCGGTGATAGTCCCGGCGTTCCCGGTCGATGCGCTTGATGTTCTTCTTAACGTCCTTATCCTCGTAATACCCCAGCTCCGTGATCCGTTTGACCCGGTAATCCATGTCCGCGTACAGGAACACCCGCACCAGGCCGTCCCGTCCCTCCAGAACATAGTCCGCACAGCGCCCGATGATCACGCAGTCCTCCCCGTCGGCCAGCTGGCGGATCACCTCGGACTGGAAGCGGAACAGATTATCCGCGGACACCAGGTCCGAGCCGAAGGAAGGGGCTCCCAGCTCCGGCGTCAGGCCCTTGATGATCTTGTACAGCAGTCTGCTCCCCGGCCGCTCGTCGGCCAGATGGTAGTAGCTCTCCTTGATTCCGCTCTCATTGGAATTCATCCGAAGAATGTTCTTGTCGTAAAAGCCAACTCCCAGTTCCTCTGCCAGCCGGGAGCCGATCTCCCGCCCGCCGCTGCCAAACTGCCTTCCGATGGTGATAACGAGCCTTCTTCCGTCCTTCATAGCGTCGCCCTCCTTCCGCGGTTTTCCGCGCCTTCACCTGCTGACAACAAGCTCCTTACTGCTGCTTTCATTATACCATAAGCGCTAAGCACGTGAAAGACCTCGCCAAGAGTTTCGGCATGGATTCTCACCAGACCGGAAAATTTTACGTCCCCGCCAATATCACCGGCTGTTTTCCGGCATATGAAACTGTATGGCGTACATCAGCGCCAACATGGAAGCGCCGCAAAAAATCTCGTTTTTCCGAAGCATTTCCAGAACCGTTTCCCGCTTGATCCACTGCTTGCCATGCACTTCATTTTCATCAAAGTTCTCCGTCTCGCGCCGCACGTTTCCTAAAAAATTATGTACCACCAAATCGGACATTCCGTTGCTGGGGTTCTGGGTACACAGGAAGGTAAGTTCCCCGACCACGCAGCCCGTCTCCTCAAAACACTCCCGTCTGGCCGCCTCTGCAGGGCTTTCGCCTTCCTCAACCCGACCGGCCGGAATCTCCCACTCGATCCGCCCCGTGGTGTACCGCTTTGACCGGATCAGCAGAATTTCATCGCGATCATTACATATGACCACGCAAACCGACTCATGAGGATAATGCAGTCGATGATAAGACTCGATTATCTCCCCGCCCGGCATCCGCACCCTGTCCGCATACAACGAAATCCAATCACTCTCATAGATCACCTTCCGATCCAGCTTTTCCGGAAAATCCCTGTTCATCAGCACCTCCTTGACCCTGCAATTTTTCATTCTGCAAACGATTGATTCTAAACGCTCAGCTCCAGCGCCTTGCACGCGCCGGCCAGCTTTCCTCAATTATAATATTCCTGTTCATAAATGTCAAATGCCGTCGTCAGGATAACGTCGCCTCCACAGCCTCCACGTCCCCATTTGCCGCAATCAGCTTCTGATAATAATAAAAGCTGTCCTTTCGGACTCTCTCAAACGTTCCATTCCCGTAATCGTCCATATCCACATAGATAAACCCATACCGCTTGGACATCTGCCTCGTGGACTCGCTGACCAGGTCGATACAGCCCCACCAGGTGTATCCCCACAACTCCACGCCGTCCTCGTTGATGGCGTCGCTCATGGCTTTCACATGATCCCGCAGATACTCGATCCGGTACGGATCGTGGATTGTCCCGTCCGCCTCCACCGTATCCCTGGCGCCAAGTCCGTTTTCCACAATAAACAGCGGCTTGCGGTAGCGGTCATACAGCTCCACCAGGGAAATCCTCAGACCAATGGGGTCGGTCTGCCAGCCCCACTCCGAGGAGGTGAGATAGGGGTTCTTCACGCCGTTCACCGTGTTGCCCGGCGCCATGTCCAGGCCCTCGGTGCTGGCTGCCATGCAGCTGGTCATATAGTAGGAGAAGGACACAAAATCCACCGTCCCCTCCCGCAGGATCTTCCCGTCCTCCGGCTCCATCTCAATGTGAAACCCTTTTTTCTCAATCTCCCGCTTCAGATACCCGGGATACTCTCCGAATACCTGGATATCCACGTAGCGGTACACGCTGCGCATCCGCTGCTGGGTCGCCAGATTGTCCTCCGGCTTGCAGGTGTACGGATAAAAGCACAGCTTCGTCATCATACAGCCGATCTGCGCGCCGGGCATCATCTCATGTCCCAGCTTCACCGCCAGGGCGCTGGCGATCATCTGGTGGTGCATGGCCTGATAGATGGCACGCTCAAAGGGCACATCCGGGAAACGGTCCTCGATCAGCCCACCGCTGGTCACCGGATGTCGCAGCATGGCGTCCACTTCGTTGAAGGTGAGCCAAAATTTCACATACTTGCCGAAGCGTTCAAAGCACACCCTGGCGTACTTCATGAACAGCTCCACCACCTCCCTGGAATACCACCCGCGGTACTCTGTGGCCAGCACCAGCGGCGGATCGTAGTGGGACAGCGTCACCAGCGGCTCGATGCCGTATTTCCTGCACTCCTTAAACATTTCCTCGTAAAATGCAATTCCTACCTCATTGGGCTTCTCGTCCCTGGGATCCGTAAAAATCCTGGCCCAGGAAATGGACATGCGGAACACCTTGAATCCCATCTCCGCGAACAGCCGGATATCTTCCTTATAATGGTGGTAGAAATCGATCCCCCTCCGCTTAGGGTAATTGGCCTCCGGCCCTGCCGCCAGCGCCTCCTCAAGATCCTTGCTGGAAAATGCGAACTGCCTGGTGAAATCCGCGATTCCCACCTCCCGGTAGGGAAGGCAGTCCTCGATGGTCATGCCCTTCCCGTCCTCATTCCACGCGCCCTCCACCTGATTGGCAGCCGTGGCGCCTCCCCACATAAAGTTATCCGGAAAATGATAACGTCCCTTACTCATCTCTTTACCTCCCTTATCGAATTGCGGTTACGACAGTGGTCCCTCTGGACACCCGTCCTGTTTCCTGGTTTGCGAACACGTCCAGATAGGCGGATGTGTTGGCGACGATCACCGGCGTGGTCAGGCTGTAGCCCTCTTTGCGGATGGAATCGATATCCACCTGAGCCAGCAGGTCTCCCCGTTTCACCTTCTGCCCGTCCTTCACCTTTATATCAAAATATTTCCCCTTGAGATTTACCGTATCCAGACCGATATGGATAATGCACTCCATGCCCTGGTCCGAAGTCAGCCCGATGGCATGCTTGGACGCGTACACCGTGGTGACAGTCCCGTCAAAGGGCGCCGACACGGTTCCGTTTTCCGGCACAATGGCCACGCCCTTTCCCAGGGTCTCGGAGGAAAACACCTTGTCCTCCACCTGGCTCATGGGAATCAGCTCTCCGTCCATGGGGCTGGCAACGGTCTGCGCAAGCCCGGCCGCCTCAGCGCTCCCGGCCGCTTCCCGGACCGCAGCCACTTTCCCAGCCGACTCAGCCGCCGGATTTCCCGCTGTCACAGCCGCCGTCCCGGCAGTGCCAGCCGCCGCTTTCCCGGCTGTCATCATTTTCCCGCTCTCTCCTTCATTCACGCCCAGCACGCACACCAGCACCGCGCCCAGCACAAACGCGATCACCATACCGATACACACATACACAAACCCAGGCCCCACAAACACCGGGAGCGAGAGAATACAGGAGTTCACATAAGCGCTGGACCTGCCTCCGAAAAATGCCACAAATGCGCCGGCCACCGCGCCGGCGATGATATCCGCGATCAGCGCGTTTTTAAATTTCAGCAGCACGCCGTAGATGCCCGGCTCCGTGATCCCAATAAAGGAGGAGACAAAGGCCGACATGGCGATGGATTTGTTCTCCTGCTTTTTCGCCTTGATCCATACGCCGAAGCACACGCCCACGATCGCCAGGGTTCCCATGGTGTTGACCGGCAGAATCACGTCGTACCCGTACTGGGCCAGATTCTGCATGCATACCGCACCCAGGGACAGGTGCATTCCGGTAAACACCAGCAGGGACCGGGTGGCCCCGATCACAAGACCGGCCAGAATCGGTGAAAATGCGAACAGTCCCACGAAAAACGCCGCGATTCCCTTACTCAGATAATTTGCAATGGGACCCGTCACGCCCAGGGTGATGGGACACATAATCAAAATAACAATCATCGGCGTAAACACCAGACGCAGCATCTGAGGAACATGTTTGTCCACAAAGTCATACACATATTTGAGCACCCACACGCTGAAAATAATGGGAATGCTGCTGGCCGCGTACTTCACAAAAGGAATGGGCAGGCCGAACAAATGCATGGGGGAAAGCCCACCGGCCAGCCCGGCCGTCATGGTGGGGTACAGCAGGCAGCCCGCCAGGGCCAGGGCCAGCGCCGTGTCCGTTTTAAACCGCTTCGCCGCCGACCAGGCGATAAAGAACGGCATAAAGTAGAACACCACGTCCGCCGCGATGGTCAGCATCTGAATCAGATCCGATGCCGCCTCAAACCCCAGATAGCTGGTCATAATGGTGATCACGCCCTTCAGGATACCGGTGCCCGCCATCACTGGGATCACCGGCAGAATGATGGCGGAAATGGTCTCGAACAGGCCGCCGATGCGCATCTTCTGTTTCTTCTCCGCCGTCACGTCGTCCATCACAAACCCGACCTTGTTGATCATGGCGTTGTACACATTCTCCACGTCGTTCCCAATGATGATCTGAAGCTGCTCCGTCTGAAACTGCACGCCCAGCACGCCGTCCAGTTTCTTGATTCGCTCTGCGTCGATGACGCTGCGGTCCTTCAGATAAAAACGCAGCCGCGTCACGCAGTGAAACAGTTCCTTGATATTTCCTTTCCCGCCGACTTCCTTTAAAATCGCTTCGGCAAGCTGATTGACATTCATAAGTCCCCTCCTAATTCTGATGAATCCGTTCGATATGTATGGTAAGATACAGCTTTTCATTGTCGGAAACCGTGTAATGGTACTGCTTTTGCAGGTATTCCACGATCCGCTCCACACAGCGGTAGGACTGGCCGTACCGCTCCTTTACCATTTGAAACAGCTGCAAATCTGCGTTTTGATCGCTTTTACCTTCGTGAAGCGCCATCCGCTGCGCGAAAAATTTCAGATGGGTCATCATCCGGTAATAGCTCAGGGAATCCTCCTGAAACTCGATCCGGAAAAAGTTTCGGATAATCGTGCGGATCTCCTGGACGATTTTTGTGATCTCCAGCGTCTTGTTCATCTCTGTGCCCATGGTGGCGTTGACAAAATGGAGGGCCAGAAACGCGGCCTCGTCCTCCGGCAGATTGATATCGAACTGCTGGTTCATCATCTCCACCGCGTCCATTCCCACCTGGAACTCCTCCTTGTAGATCATTTTTGTCTCGAACAGGAGCCGGTTGTGGATCAGCATCCCCTCCCGGCACCGCTTAACCGTGAAGAAAATGTGGTCCGTCAGGGAGAGATAAAGGTTGTCGGCCAGCTCCTTTCCCAGCAGCAGCTTTCCGTGGGCGATGATCCGGTCCGCGCACTCCAGGTACTCGTCCGGGATCTCCTTCAAAAGCGCCTCGAATTTGCCGGACAGGTCCCGCACATTTTGGGTGAAAATGCGCTCGATTCTTGCCACGTCCACCGGATCGCCGTATTTCTTCCCGAAGGCCACGCCGCAGCCCATGACAATCCGATCCTCGCCCGCCTCATCGGCCACAATGGCAATGTTGTTGTTCAGAATTTTGACAAATTTCACCCTCACACGCTCCTTTTTAGGCACAAAAAAATACAGGTATCCCAAAGTTTTCACACTACTCCGAAACTTTTGGTCTTGCCTGCATCCCAGTAACAAACCGCATCAAGTTGATTCATAATTCAATTTATAGACGTCTATGTGGTATTTATAGCATGGCAAATCATAAAAGTCAAGCTTTGACTTTAAATTCAGGTAATATTACAGTTTTTTTCCGTTTTTTTATGTATATTCCACAATAAAAAAATATCCCCAGAACCAACCACCTGCCGGTGCCGCTCCCAAGGATTTCTTATCGCGATAAACCGGACTTACAGGGTGGCCGGTCCCGGATTATCTACCAAATAATTGCAGCCAGATTTTCACTCTTCTACGTCAGCCGGGCCGACATGCCCACGAGTCCGCCGTCGAGGCAGACACCGGCGGCAATTAGCCAGCGTAAGCCCACACACATCCCGACTCGCATAAAGCCAATGGTGGATCCTCCAAATACTGCGTAAAATCGCCATTTTGTAGCCCTTCGTTCATAATCAGCCTTGAGGAATTGAGGGCCCGTATGATATCCCCAGCCTTACCCTTGACCGGCGTCTCCAGAACCAGCAATGTATTCCCGGTGACCGTAGTCTTTAACGCAGCTATTTTCCATTTTTTTCCTCCTCCTTAATTTCCCAGTGAATCAGGAACGTGAGGGCAGCCCGCAGAGCAATAATGCCGGCGACAATTCCGATTTCTTTCCATTCGCGCACTACAACTGTGCGCAAAATCTCACTTCCCATCTTGAATTCCAGACCCATTGCAAGTCCCTTGGCCAAATAAATCTTAGTTTCGGGCGATTTGCGCAAAAATCTGGCGAAACCGGTAAATCCGGAATAAATGATAATTCCAACCCCCATGAACTCGAAAATCAGAATTGCCGCGTTGGCAACCAGCGATAAAACCCCTTCTAAATACTCCATCTTGCAATCCTTCCTACAGAAATAAAACCAACTACTGCGCTGTCATAACCGCTGAAACCAGCGCAATGAGGTATGTAGCTTCTGAAGGCTGAACTTCATGACTCTTCTTGCGATTATTAATCCCGCAGGCATGGACGGAAGCGTCATAATAACACCATACAGCCTCAGGCCTGGTTTACAGCCCGCCCATGCATTTTACATTTTAGTATACGGATCCAGATTGATTTCTGAAATTTCCGGCGCGGAGCCCAAAATATTCTGGAAAGCCACCAGAGAATCCATCAGATGTTCCGGCTCCAGATCCTTCATGATGAAAACAATCTGGGAGTTCTTCTCCTCTCCGTTCCAATCAGCGAGATGGCGGGGTGGGTGGATGACGTGCTGCACGCCGTTTATGACAATGGGCCCGCTATCCCCAACATCCACCATGCCCTTGATACGCATCATTTTTTCACCGTGAGCGTAAAGCAACATACTCATCCACAGGCCAAAGGCCGTCCAGTCCAACGGCTCATAAAACCTGATCGACATGGAGCGCACCCCGTTGTCGTGAGGCGTGGGTCTGTCCGGATACTCTGTTTTCAACTGTTCCAGCCTTGTCCTGCGGATCTCCATCTGACTCTGACTGTTGGCAAATACGATTTCCGGATCAATCACCCCATTGGCGGCCTCCATCACAATGGCAGCCGGATTAAGCTGACGCAGGCGCTCGCGCATCTCCTGCACCGTCTCTTTTTCCACAATATCCGTCTTTGTAATAATAATTGTATCCGCGGTAACAATCTGCTTAACGGATTCCGGATTATTTCTCAAATGCAGTTCACCATTGGCGGCATCCAGGCAACACACCACACCGTCCACATAATAGCGGTTCGTAAGAACGGGATCCATCAAAATGGAAAAGAGGATAGGCGCCGGATCAGCAAGCCCGGTCGTCTCAATTACCACCCGGTCCAGCTGAATCCGTCCGCGCTCAGCTTCATTCAGAATCTCCTTCAGCTCATTGATCAGGTCCTCGCGCATATTACAGCAGATACACCCGCCGCTTAAGAGCCGTGTTCTCTCCTCGATGCGCCGGATCAGCCGGTGGTCCAGCCCGGCCTGGCCATACTCGTTGATAATCACTGCCGTATTGGCAAATTTCCCATATTTCAGTACATTGGACAGAAGCGTGGTTTTCCCGCTGCCCAAAAAGCCGGTTACCACGATAATCGGCTTCCTGTTATCTCCATTTGTCACCTGGCACACGTCCCTTCCTGAAGCGCCTTAAGAAAATCCGGATCAAGGGGATCCAAATCCCTGTGCGCCATCTCGGAAGCAGCCTTCCACATACCGCCAAGATCATAAATGACTCTGCTGGCGCCCTTTTTGTCAAACAGCATATATCTGCTTCCGTTCCACTCCTTCAGAGTGAGTCCGTAATAGCTGAGAATCTTGTTGGCAACGGCCACCCGCCTCAGGCGAAGGCGCATCCGCTCCCGCTGGTTTTCTCCCGCCACAATCTTTGTTTTACTCCTGTAGTTTGCGTCATGGACAGGCTGATCCGTCCAATGGACGGTCATGATCATTTCACCGCACAGTATACACATTTCATACACTTCCCTTCCAAACCATGCCCCCGGCAGGCTGCAAGCGCACCCGGGTTCCCCGTTCTGAGTCCGGGTCCGCCCGGGAACGAGACGCCGCATACCGAAACTGCTGCGGCGGAAAACAATCCGCCGCAGTGTAGAACCGCTGAGTTTAATTAAGCTTTCTTCGGAAATCTTTTAATGAACTCGTCAGCCATCTCGTCAAGTGTGCACCAGCGCACGCCTTCGTACTGGTTAATGTGATCAATCAAATGCTGGTGGCAGTTAAGGCATTTCATACGGCCGGACACATCCGGGTGAATCGTCATGGGAAACACAGCAAAGTCGTAATTCTCATAGACATAGTCAAAGGAATCCTCCCACATGCCGAAAATATCCTTAGGATTGTGGAAGCCAAAGCTGTTGGCGGACTTTTTAATAAACATCAGCGGCGGAAGGTCATCCAAATCCCAGTTTGCAGGAATTTCCACCAGGTCAGTCTCCTCACCACGGATCAGAGGCTTCATCCAGGTATCAGCCGGAGCAGAATAATCAATTTTGCTCCAGCTGTCGCCTATACGCACATAATAAGGCATGCAGTCATGATGCATAAGGGAATGGTCATATTTAATACCGTACTTTTTGAGGAGTTTGTCTGTGACATTGGAAAATTCCCACCAGGGAGCCACGTAACCAGTGGGGCCTTTACCGGTGAGCTCGGTAATCAGTTCCACACTCTTTACCAAAATATCTTCTTCCTGCTGCGGCGTCATCGCAATGGGATTCTCGTGGGAGTACCCATGGGCGCCAACCTCATGTCCCGCCTCAACAATCATCTTCATCTGCTCGGGGAAGGTCTCAATCGAGTGTCCGGGCGCAAACCAGGTCGCCTTGATGTTGTTCTTAGCGAACAGCTTGAGCAGGCGGGGAATGCCGACTTCACCGGCAAAAAGACCGCGGGAGATATCATCCGGGGAGTCCTCACCGCCATATGAGCCCAGCCAACCGGCTACCGCGTCGATATCTACACCATAACCAACCAGAATCTCTTTTTTTGCCATCTTATTTACCTCCATCTTTTATTTTTGACTTCTGCCTCTTATTAATACTCCTCGGTGGAATAGTAATACAAATTAAAATTTATCATTATAGAGTTTCCTGTTCATATCCCTCAGATAGGGAAGGGTCCGGCGCATGCGCTCCACCTCGTCCAGATCCAGCTCCGCCAAGACCACCGCGTCGCCATCCGCGCCGGAATCGGCCAAAATCGTGGTATCCGGCGCCACAATCCGGCTCAGCCCGCCGAACTCACTGTCTTTGTCCCTGCCGCAGCGGTTGCAGGCCACAATAAAAGCGCCATTTTCCAGAGCCCGGCTGCGGGAAGCGATATCCCAGACATAGTAGCGCGCCCTGCCGAAGGCAGATGTATAGACGAGTATATCCGCGCCCTTTCTGACCTGAATTCTTGCCATCTCTGGAAAGCCTATCTCATAGCAGATCTGCAGCCCTATTTTGCCAAAGGGCAATTCGACTACATCGATACTTTCTCCCGTTTTAAAGCGTTTACACTCGTCTCCCCAGAGATGCATCTTCCGGTGGCTGGCTATATAGCCCTCTGGTCCAACCACAACAGCTGTATCATACAGAGCGCCGTTCTCCCCGGCCTCGATAATGGCCCCGATAAGATATGTCCCATATCTGGCCGCAAGCTGCTGCATCCATTCAGTGGTGGCTCCGGGAATAGGTTCTGCCAGTGCTTCGTCCTGCTCTTCCACGCGGTATCCTGTACTGAAAAGCTCCGGCAATACAATCAGCTTCGCGCCCTTCTCTGCGGCACAGATAACCATCTCTTCCGCTTTGCTGAGATTTGCCTTTTTATCGTTCAGAATACAGTCCATCTGAATGGATGCCACAATCAATTTCACGATTATCTACCTCCTTCTCACTTCTTCTACTTATTTTCAAAGCAAACCGCATGCCAATTATCTGATAAATTTATCCATATCTCCACAAGACGCGGTGGTATTTTTGCTTTTTATGAATAATATCTGATTTTTTTACCGCTTTTTTGTGAATATTTTTTCTGCAAATTGCTGGTCGAACCGCCGTTCAAGCTGGCCTGTGGGCTTCCCGATGTCAGAAATAGCAAAAAACTATGCGCCCGTGCATAGCTTTTTTGCACAAACGCATAGTTCTTCCTGATCAATCTCTCTTTTTTAACTTCCGGCTGATCGTACTCTGATCCACGCCCAGCGCTTCCGCCATCTGAACGGTAGTGCCATACCGCTCCCTGGCCATCTGAAGCAGCATATCCTCCACCATCTGGTGAGCCTCCCGCAAGGGTATGATCTCATCCACGGATATTGCCGCGGTTCGGCGGCTGCTCGTGATAGCCTCCGGCAGACTTTCTGTGCCTATCACGTTCTGAGGCGATAAAACGACCATCCTCTCGATGGTATTCTGAAGCTCACGGATATTGCCATCCCATTTGTAAGCCATAAAGACATCCATAATTTCCGGCGAAAATACCCGATTCATATGATATTTATGATTGTACTTATCTAAAAAAAACAGGGACAGCGGCAAAATATCATCCTTGCGCTCTCTGAGCGGCGGGATCTTGATATCCACAACATTCAGCCGGTAATACAGATCCTTGCGGAATCTGCCTTTAGCGATCTCCTCCAGCAAATTCTTATTGGTGGCCGCGATAATGCGCACGTCTACCGAAATCGACTTCGTGCCGCCCACGCGCATTAACTCATTCTCCTGCAAAACCCGCAAAAGCTTCGACTGCAGCATAATGGGAATCTCGCCGATCTCGTCCAGAAAAAGCGTGCCCTGGTTGGCCAGTTCAAAAATCCCCGGCTTTCCGCTCCGCTCCGCCCCTGTAAACGCCCCCCTCTCATACCCGAATATTTCCGATTCCATCAGCGTAGGCGGTATGGCTCCGCAGTTGATTTTGATGTAAGGACCGTCCTTGCGGCTGCTCATGGAATGGATATAATTTGCAAGAACTTCTTTGCCCACGCCGGATTCACCGGTAATGATCACGGCAATATCCGTGCCGCTGACCTTCATAGCCAGATCGGCCACGCTCCGCATCTGAACGCTATTTGCAATAAACGGCGCATCCCGCTGTTCCTGATTGCGCATATAGGCGATCTCACGCTTATAGCCCTCCACCAGCAGATTTGTTTCCTCCAGCTCCTTAAAGAGTTCATTTTCATTGATAATAAGCCGGGAAGTATTGATAACACGGATGATATTACCATTCTCATCCTTTATGGGTGTTCCCAAAACCATCAGCCTTTTCCCGGTAGCCGTGGTCTGTATGGCCTGCACGCGGCGCTTGGACTCCAGCACCATCCGCGTTATGGAAGGATAATAAATACGCTTTTTCTCAAGCTCGTAGACGCTTTTCCCGATCAGGCATTCCGCCTCCACTCCCCATATTGTCTTTGAGGCGGAGCTGACCTCCAGGGTAATACCGTTGCTGTCAGATGCATAGATTACGTCCCAGTTTGTTTCGAACAGCTTATTGATATCCTCGCTGATATGGCTGTAGCTCAGCTCGTCGCCCACATTACCCATATCCACATTGCGAAAGCAAAGCTGCATTGCCCCGACCGTGCGCCCCTGCTCCATTATGTTGCTTTGCAGAACCAGCCCGTCCTCCTCCCGGAACATGAGTCTGGTTTCCGTGGTATTGCCCAGCATCGTAACAAGACTGGCTCCGTTTTTCTCAATCTCATTGATATCAGAACCGATCAGCCATTGCCTGGGGCGGTCATGGCGGACGCAGTATTTACTGTTGACCTCAACAATCCTCCCTACCAGGTCTATGATAACCGCCTCGCAGGGCAATGCTTCCCAAATGATTCCTTTCGAAAAAGAATCATTCGGCTCCGTATTCATATTAGAAATGCTGAGATCTCCGTTCAACATTCTGTTGTCGTCCGCCATGTTTTCCACCACCATATCATCTGCCTGTTCTCACACTACAGCGGATCTGTCCCCGCTTGTTTTTTCTCCGACATTTTCTTTGCCAGGACGTCGGACAGCAGGCCCAGGCCAATACCGCAGGTCAAGGCCACCGCGGTACCTTGCCAGTTATTACCTGAGGCATAAAAAGCCGCGTTTCCTATAAAAGTACCGGGAATAAATCCCAGGGTTCCCAGTTTTGCCTGCCAGCACATAATCGCGGCAAACAGAATTGTGAAGGCTATGCCTGGCACGCCGGGAAGAGCGCTGCTTAAGGCTATGGTGATAATCCCCCACAAAATCCCGCTCATATTTGTGCAAAAAGCAGACCTTGCTCCCTTTGTTCCCCCTCCCGCGGCAAAGTAACTGGCCCAGCCCAAAAAGCCAACGAAGCTTATGAGGCTGAGTTCCCCGCTGAGGTAAACCCATGCACCTGCTAAAAATCCGACCGTAATCCCCACTGCTGCAAGATAACTCATACTGTACACTCCTTTTCATATAATATTGGCCTGCGTTCATGCTGCCTGATTATATATACAGCAATTTTCATGCCGATTTTATCTCGGATATTTTACAGTATGAGTCCCTGCAACTAATTCAAGTATAATAAAACTCTTTTACAAAATCAATACACCGCCTGCTCCCGCACCATCAGCGTGGGGTATCCCATGTTTCGCAGGATGCGCTCCATGTTGGCCGCATTGTCCATGTTGAGGAACGCGCCCACCCGGACCTTGTAGTAGCCGTCGTCGTTGACGATGAAGGCGGGAAGACCCCTGGACTCCAGCTCTTTTAGCAGCCGGTCCGCCGGAACCCGGTCCCGGTACGCCCCCACCTGCACCTGATAATACTCCGGGCGCGCCATCTGCTGCTGGCGGATTGTCTCCAGCACGCCGTTTGCTATGGCCTTTGCTATGTTCTCAAAATTGTCGTCAAAGAACCGGTTATCCTCGGGATTGTCGATAAAACCGGCCTCCACCAGCACCGCCGGCATCTGCGTCCTGCGCAGCACGATCAGGCCGGGGCGCTCCTTGACCCCCAGGTCCGCGAACCCGGCCTCGGTCAGATTCCGGCTGATGTTCTCAGCCAGCAGCGCAGGAACGCCCTCGTCCTCGTATACCAGCACCTCCGCCCCGGACGCGCTGCCGGGAATGGGCATGGCGTTGCGGTGGATGGAGATAAAGTAATCCGCGCCGGACTGATTGCCCATCTGCGCCTTCTCTAAGGGCGTGTCAAACACATCGTTCACCCTGGTGTAGAGCACGTTCACACCGCTCTGCTCCAGCAGATTTCCCACTGCCAGCGCCAGGCGCAGCGCGTCGTCCTTCTCCTGCCGTCCCATGTAAACGGCCCCGGGGTTCGCCCCTCCGTGGCCTGCATCTATAATAACCGTCTTTCTTTCTGCCATTTCGGTCACTCCTTCACATTTACCTTGGAGAATTAAATATTCTCTCCCTATACCATATGAGAAGAATCGCCGAAAGTTGCGGTTTAAATGGACTGGAATGCCCTAAATTTCATCCACATCCACGCCCCGGGGCCCCACTTGGGTGGAAAATACGATCTGCGTGCTGGTTTTGCCGAATTTTTGCAGCTGGCCGATAAAGATATCCAAATCCATGGTGCTCTGGAAGGCCACCTTCATCAGCATGGAATACTCGCCGGTGACGCAGTTGCACTCCAATACATTGGGCACGTCGTTGGCGTAGGCGTAAAATTTCGGTTTGTCCTCCGGCACCACGTCCAGGTTGATAAAGGCCAGAATGTGGTAGCCCAGCTTCATGGGGTCCACAAACGCGTGGTAGCCCGCGATAATCCCGTCCTTCTCCAGCCGCTCAATTCTGGCGGACACGGCCGGAGAGGACAGAAACGTCTTCTCCGCAATAGTCTTTAAGGACATGCGGGCGTTCGCCTGCAGCAGCTTCAGTATCTTGCGGTCAATGTCATCCATCACTCAAATCCTCCCAAACTCCGTTTTCCGTGGCAGCCTGCCGGGCAGCGGCCCGCAGACAGCGCCTGCGGCTCACTGCGCCCAATAAGCAGAGAAGCGCCCGAACCTCTGGTCCGAACGCTTTTGCCCGAAAAAATCTTATAAAATTTTCTTACTTGGTATCATAAACTGATTTTATTCGCTTGTCAACCTAATTTTCTAAGAAAATGATTTGGGTCTCCCCAAAACCTTCCGCATGCGCTCCATCGCCCGCGCGGTGTTCTCAGCCGTGCCGAAGGCGGTGAGCCGGAAATATCCCTCGCCGCTGGGTCCGAAGCCGCTGCCCGGAGTTCCCACCACGTTGGCGTTCTCCAGCAGGAAATCAAAAAACTGCCAGCTGGTCATACCCTCCGGCGTTTTCAGCCAGATATAGGGGGAGTTGACGCCGCCGAACACGGTGCAGTCCGCTTCCTTGAGCCCCTGCAGGATCACCCGCGCGTTCTCCATATAGCAGGCCACCTGCGCCTCCACCTGGCGTTTTCCCTCCGCCGAGTACACGGCCTCCCCCGCCCGCTGGACGATGTAGGGCGCGCCGTTGAATTTGGTTCCGTGGCGTCTGGCCCAAAGCCCGTGCAGCGCCGTACCGCCGCATGTTAAATCCTTCGGCACCACCGTAAAGCCCAGACGCAGGCCCGTGAAGCCGGCCTTCTTGGAAAAGGACCGGAACTCCACGGCGCAGGTCCTGGCCCCGCTGATCTCATAGATGCTGTGGGGCACGTCCTGCTCGGTGATGTAGGCCTCGTAGGCCGCGTCGTAGAGGATCACCGCACCGTTTTCATTGGCGTAATTCACCCACACCGCCAGCTGGTCCCGGGTGAGGGCAGTGCCGGTTGGATTGTTGGGCACGCAGAGGTAAATCAGGTCCGGGCGCTCCTTAGGCAGCTCCGGCACAAAGCCGTTTTCCGCGGTGCAGGGCATGTAGATCACCCGGCTCCATTTCCCGGTGGCCGGATCGTAGGTCCCGGCCCTGCCCGCCATCACGTTGGAGTCCACATAGACCGGGTACACCGGGTCGCACACCGCGATGCGGCAGTCCGGCCCGAAAATCTCCTGGATATTGCCGCAGTCGCTCTTGGCCCCGTCGGAGACGAAGATCTCGTCCGCCTCCACCGCGCAGCCCCAGGCCCTGTAGTCGTTCTCCACAATGGCTTCCCGGAGAAAATCATACCCCAGATCCGGGGCATATCCGCGAAAGGTACCGGCATCCCCCATCTCGTCCACCGCCCGGTGCAGCGCTTCCACAATGGCCGGGGCAATGGGCTGGGTCACATCCCCGATCCCCAGACGGATGATCTCGCGCTCCGGGTGGGCCTTCTGGTAAGCCGCCACCTTTTTGGCGATATCGGAAAACAGGTAACTGCCCGGCAGCTTTAAGTAGTTCTCATTGATCGTTAACATTATTTTCTTACCTCCTTGGATATCTTGTGACGCGGCCCGCTGCGCCGGACATGCTGTCCGGACGGTACGCCGCCCCGGCAATGGCCCGCAGACAACGCCAGGTCCCCTTGCCTCCAATTAAATACTCCCAGGAACCTGCCGCACCCCGTCGTGCCGCTGATCCCTGAGAGTTTGTTTAGACTAATTTCACATGTGGTATCATATTATAAATTTTCCGGAATGTCAATATCCCCGCGGAAAACTTCCACCGCAGGTCCGGTCATAAACAGGTGGCCGCTCTCCCGGTCCAGGCGGATGCGCAGCTTCCCGCCCCGCAGCTCCACCTCCACCTCGTCCTCCGTGTATCCCATGAGAATGGCAGCCGCAGCGCTGGCCGTGGCCCCGGTGCCGCAGGCCCAGGTCTCCCCGCTGCCCCGCTCCCATACCCGCATACGGATATGGTTGCGATCCACCAGCTGGATGAACTCGGTGTTCACCCGGTCCGGCTGGAAACGCGGATGCATTTCAAAGGAAGGACCGATCCGGTCCAGACTCAGATCGTCGATGGAATTCATGAAATACACCGCATGGGGATTGCCCACGCTGATCCCCACAAAGGAGTAATCCCTTCCGTCCACGTTGATCGGCTCGGGAAGCTCTGAGGTCAGCCTGGCCTCCCCCATGTCCACGGTCAGAAGTCTTGCGGTAAACAGGCCGTTTTCCTCCTCCACCGTAAACTCGATGGTCTTGACTCCGGCCAGAGTCTCCACGGTCAGGCTTCTCCTGTCCCCGGGCACCAGACCGTGGTCATAGGCGTACTTACCCACGCAGCGCACGCCGTTGCCGCACATCACGCCCCGGGAGCCGTCCATATTGTACATATCCATGCGGCAGTCCGCGGTCCCGGACGGGCCGATCAGAATCAGACCGTCGGAGCCGATGCCGAAATGCCGGTCGCTGACAAACCGCGCCACAGCGGCCGGGTCTGCCACCGTCTCCTCAAAACAGTTCACATAAACGTAATCGTTGCCGATTCCCTGCATTTTTGTAAATCTCATATCCCTCTCCTCACACATGTATCAGGCTGATCACCATCTGCGCCGTCTCCACCAGGTTGGTGCCACTGTCCATACTGCACTTCTGGATGTAGCGGTGGGCCTCGGACTCCGTCATATTGTTGCGCTCCATCAAAAGCTCCTTGGCTCTCATGATCAGGTTCTGTTCCTCCATATTGCGCTCCTTGGGGCGCAGCCGCTGTTTCCTTCGGATGCGGGCCTGGGACTGCACCATCATTTCCAAAGTGTCCACCAGGTCGTGCACCTTAAGAGGCATCGGCAGACAGATCATGCCCTTCATGTTCTGCCCGCTCCACCGGCTGGGGGAGGCGATCAGAAGCATATCGACAGCGGCGGGAAGACACTGGCGCAGTTCATCGTACATCATATCCTCAAACCGGTATCCGCTGACCACAATCCCGCTGTTCACGCTCTCGGCGGCCGTGATGGCCTGCGCCCCTGAGGCACAGACCGCAACCACCTGAAATCCGCTGCGCATCAGGATGCCCTTTATATTTTTCCCATCCTCCGGCTTGGAGAACGCCACGATTATATTTGTCACATGCCTCACCTCCCGGTCAGCCGGCCCTTTTGCTCCGGGATCTCTCCCCCGGAGCCCGCGTCAGAACACAGGCGTCAATATTTGTATAAATATTCGCTCACTTCCCAGTCCGTCACCTGCGCCCGGAACTCGCGCCATTCCTTCTTTTTGGCTTCCAGATATTTGATGAAGATGTGTTCGCCCAGCACATCCCGCATAAAGCCGTCGTGCTCAAAGGCCTCGATGGCGTCGCCCAGCGTCTCGGGAATCCGCTCCACACCGCGCTTTTCCAGGCATTCCGGGGCCATGATGAACATGTTGCCCTGCACGCACTCCGGCAGCTTCATCTGCTTCTCGATGCCGTCCAGACCGGCCCGCAGGCAGGCGGCCAGCGCCAGGTAGGGGTTCATGGCGGAGTCCGGGCAGCGCAGCTCGATCCGGGTTCCGGCCCCCTTGGAGGATGGGATGCGGATCAGGGAGCTGCGGTTGGAAGTCGCGGACCATGCGATGTAGATGGGCGCGTCATAGCCCGGGATCAACCGCTTGTAGGAGTTTACCAGCGGGTTGGTCAGAATCGTCATGGCTTTCATGTGATGCAGGATTCCGGCCATAAAATAGTAGGCGGTGGAGCTGAGGCCCAGGGAATCGCTCTCATCCACAAAGGCGTTGCGCCCGGTGGCGTCCTCCAGGGACATGTTGATGTGCATACCGGAGCCGTTGACGCCCTCCTTGGGTTTGGGCATAAAGGTGGCGTGAAGGCCGTGGCGCTTGGCAATGGTCTTGGCCGCCATCTTGAAGGTCATGATATTGTCCGCCGAGCGCAGCACGTTCTCGTACTGGAAATCGATCTCGTGCTGGGCCGGGGCGATCTCATGGTGGGAGGCTTCCACCTCGAATCCCATGTCCTCCAGATTCAGCACAATGTCCCGGCGCACGTTCTCCGCCAGGTCGATGGGCGCCACGTCGAAATACCCGGCCGTCTCGTGGGTCTGGGTGGTGGGACGGCCCTCCTCGTCGGTGTGGAACAGGAAAAACTCGCACTCCGGTCCAACGTTGAACACGTACCCCATCTCCTTCGCCCGCTCCATGGCGCGCTTCAGCACATAGCGCGGGTCCCCGATAAAGGGCTTCTGATCCACGCCGTACACGTCGCAGATCAAGCGCGCCACCTTGCCCTGCTGCGGCCGCCAGGGGAATATCTCAAAGGTGTCCAGGTCGGGATACAGGTACATGTCGGACTCGTCGATCCGCACAAAGCCCTCGATGGCGGAGCCGTCGAACATGCAGCGGTTGTCCAGCGCTTTCTGAAGCTGGCTGGACGTGATAGCCACATTTTTCAGCATTCCGAAGATATCCGTAAACTGCAGACGGATGAATTCCACATCCTCCTCCTCCGCAAGGCGGATTATATCTTCCTTACTGTATTTGCTCATTGTTTTCTCCCTTTCTCGTCTGAAACAAGTGAAACGAGACCACCATGCAGCCGTCAACACGGGCCGGTTATTCCGGCAGTTCGCTCCTTTGCAATGATGATCTCGTTTTATTCTTTTTCTAAAGAATACCAGCAGTTATTTTATTTGTCAATGCGTTTTCCTGCGTTATTCCTGCACTTTTTTACGTGAATGAGCGAAGCTGTTCCACAAACGTACTTCCCAGCTTCATGGTCCCCACAAATCCCACGTCCCCGGTGAGCAGCACCGTGCCGTCCTCTTCGATCTCCAGCTCCATGGTTCCGCCGGGCATCTGCACCAGCATCTTGGGATCCGTCAGGCCCAGCCGGTAAGCTGCGGCCGCGGCCGCACAGCAGCCGCTACCGGACGCCAGGGTGTAGCCCGCGCCCCGCTCATAGACCTCGGTCTGGATGTGGGTGCGGTCCAGCACCTTCATGATCTGGGTATTGATCTTTTCCGGAAACTGCCTGGCGCTCTCGGAATAACGTCCGATGCGGCAGACCAGATCCTTTGAGATCTCGTCCATCAGGATCACGCAGTGGGGATTGCCGATGGACAGGCAGGTGACCGGATAGGGGATGCGCCCGAACACCATGGTCTCGTTGATGATCTCCCGCCTGGGCCCCTCCACCGGCACGTCGTCGCTCCAGAAGGACACCTTACCCATTGACGCCTTCAGCCGCGTGCCCTCCTCGTTCAGATAGTGGATGGAAACCTGGCCGCCCGCGGTGTGGATGTGGAAATCCTTTTTCTGCACATACCCCGCGTCCTTTAAATACTTAGCGAAAATGCGGACCCCGTTTCCGCTCTTCTCAGCGATGCTTCCGTCCGGATTCCAGACCACCATGGAGATCCGGTCGTTCTCCAGGACCGGTCCCTCCAGCACCCCGTCCGCGCCCACGCCGAAATTCCGGTTGCACAAAAGCGCAACATTGTGCGGATTCAGCTCCAGCTTATTTTTATTGGGATCAAACACAAGATAATCATTTCCTAAACCGTGATATTTTTCTACAACCGCTTTCATATACGTTACCTCCGACCGCTGATGAACTGTGACCTATTTCTTCCATTATAACCGGCAGCATTTTAAAAATATATAAGGATTATGCGGAAAAATATTGCAAATCCTGCTCTATGCCTCGTATAATGTAAGAAAAAGCCGTGCGGTCAGCCCCGGGACAGGCCGCACCACGGCGGACATTCACACAGTGGGGAGGTGACGGGATATGGAATATGGAACATACATTGAGAACGGCTCTGCCGCCCCGCGCCAGGGCTATTTATCCGGGGACTACCGGCTGTTCCATTTGACGGACAGCGGCCCCAGGGACTTCGATCCCCACTACCACGACTTCTGCAAGATTCTGATCCTCATCTCCGGCTCGGTGGACTACATCGTGGAGGGCCGGACCTATGAGCCAGAACCGGGGGACCTGGTGCTGGTGAACCGCGGGGAGATCCATTGCCCCCACGTGAAGGACGGGCAGCCCTACGAGCGGGTGATCCTCTACCTCTCCCCCGCGTTTCTCCAGGAGTATTCCCTGTCCGATCCCCTGGACCAATGCTTTCGCACTGCCCAGTACCGGCATTCCAGCGTGATCCGGCCTGGCGGGGAGGACCGGACCGCCCTTCTGTCCCTGCTGCAAACTCTGGAGCGCGCCCTGGACCGGCCGGGAGAGTTCGCAGGCCCTCTCTACGCCCGCGTCCTCCTGCTGGAATTTCTCATTTTCCTGAACCGGACCGCCCTGGACACCCAGACCGCTTACGTGCACACCGGCGCCATGGATTACCGGGTTTCCGGCCTGATCTCCTACATCAACGGCCATCTGGGCGAGGAATTGTCCATCGGCCTGCTGGCGGAGGAGTGTTGTTTAAGCCCCTACCACATGATGCGCCTGTTCCGCCAGGAAACCGGCTGCACCATCGGCAATTATATCAACCAGAAGCGCCTGGCCTTGGCCAGGGAGCTGATCCTCTCCGGGCGGGAAAATGCCACCTCCGCCTGCTTTGCGGCCGGTTTTTCCAATTACTCCACCTTTCTGCGGGCGTACAAGCGGCAATTCGGCTCAACGCCCCGCAAGTCCCGCCCGGGCGGAAGCCCGCATTGAGAGCAGGAAGAACCGCGGGCGGGCCGCAGCCAGGCGCATCTTGTACTTGAGATGTCCGTTATTTCTGCTATAATCAAGGAAACGTATCCCTTGTCATCAGCCTGGCGGCTGGTGACATAGTATAATCAAGGAAACGTATCCCTTGTCATCAGCCTGGCGGCTGGTGACATAGTATAATCAAGGAAACGTATCCCTTATCATCAGCCTGGCGGCTGGTGACAAAGTATAATCAAGGAAACGTATCTCTTGTCATCAGCCTGGCGGCTGGTGACAAAGTATAATTCAATATGGAAGTACAGGAAACAAATGAACGCACAGGCACCTTGCGCACCTGCGCACGAGATAAAAGGAGAATCCAAAATGATGAACAGGAGAAACATTGCCGCAGCCGCACTGGCGGCCTGCCTGACAGCAAGCGCACTGGCCGGTTGCGGAGGAAGAAAAGCCGATGAACCAGTCATCCGCATCGGTGTGATTGAACCGCTCACCGGCGCAAACGGCGCAGCCGGTTTCCAGGAAATGCTGGGGATCCGCTACGCCAATCAGGTTTATCCCACCGTGACCATCGGCGGTGAAACCTACACCGTAAAGCTGGTCGAGGCCGACAACAAATCCGACTGCGCCGAGGCTGTAAACGCCGCCGGTGCACTGGCCGGGGAACAAGTCAGCGTGGCGCTGGGAAGTTACGGCTCAGACCTTTCCATGGCCGCCGGAGCGGTGTTCGCTGAGAATGGAATCCCGGCCATCGGCTGCTCCTGCACCAACCCCCAGGTTACGGAAGGAAATGACTCCTACTTCCGCGTCTGCTTCAGCGATCCCCTCCAGGGGACGGCCATGGCAAACTACGCCTACCAGAACAATGCCAAAAGCGCGGCCGTGATCACGCAGCTGGGAGACGACTATTCCTCCGGCCTGGGCGGATATTTTAAGGATGCCTTTTCCAGCCTGGGAGGACAGATCGTATACGACCAGCAGTTTCAGGCGGGCCAGACGGATTTCCGGTCTATTTTGACCAATCTGCAAGCGCAAAACCCGGACATCATTTTCGCGCCCAGCTCCCTGACCGCCGCCCCGCTTATCATCCGGCAGGCCCGGGAACTTGGCATCACCGCAGTGATCGCGGGAGGGGACGCCTGGGAGAATTCCGCCGTGATCAGTGAGGCGGGCGCGGCTGCCGAGGGTGTGGTGTTAACCGCCGCATTCGATGAGTCCGAGCCCGCCAACGACGAGGCCGCCGCGTTCATCAAAGGCTTCCGGGAATATTTAAGGGCTGAGAAACAGGACGAGTCCATCCCCGCTGTCTCAGCCCTGGGCTACGACGCCTACCTGGCCGCCATAAAAGCCATCGAGGCCGCGGATTCCACCGATCCGGCCGCCATCCGCCAAGCCCTGTCCTCGGTGGTGGTCGAGGGCGCCACCGGAACCATCACCTTCAATGAGACAGGCGATGCCAACAAGAACCTGGCCTTTATCAAGGTGATCCGGGACGGAAGGTTCCAGTTTCTGACCACCTCCACCATCAGCAGGTAAACCGGGACGGAACTTCCCCGTATATCCTCACCGCGTTCCCATAAAACACCTTCTCCCACGCCTTCTCCGGAATCAGGCGCTTGATGAACCCAATGTAATCCTCCAGGTTCACCAGCGGCCAGTCGGTGCCGAACATGAATTTGTCGTAATTGTTCACATACTCGATCCAGGTCTGCAGGGCCTCCACGTACCCGCGCTTCTCCCGGCAGAAGGTCTCCACGTCCATCCGCTGCTCCCAGAGCCCGGACAGGTCCGCCGCCATATTTCCATTTTTCTCCAGAATCGCCGCCGCATCCATGAGAAAAGGATTGCCGATGTGGCACATCACAAACTGTACGTCCGGGTGGGCCACCGCGGCCTCGTCCAGGGTCAGCGGATGACTGTATTTGAGCAGGGCGTTGCTGCCTGCGGTGGCTCCGGTGTGGATGGCCACCGGCTTTTTGTAGGACGCGGCCAGCTCGTACACCGGGTCATAGATGGGATCCGACACGTAAACGCTCGTGTAGCCGGGGTACAGCTTGATCCCCGCGCAGGTATCCAGGCGCAGATTCTCCTCAATCCGATCCAACTCCTCCCGGTTCAGATAACCTTTCTCAAGCTCTTCCGTATCGATCCCCACACAATAGCGCAGCTCCTTCGGATACCGGTGTTCCCGGCAGTCCAATCCCCTGTTTCCCATCACGATGCCGTGGACGATTCCAAGCCTGCGGTACTCTTCCCGCAGATGCTCCTCTGTGTTCTCGTGGCCCGCAGCCACGGCGATCCCATCGAAATACTCCCGCCCCGGGCAAAAATGCAGATGCGCGTCAATGATTTTCATTCCCATTCCCTCCTGTTTTTGAGGCGGCATCCGGCCGCCCGTTTCTTTCTATGCAGAAAGCGGGCCTTCACCCCGGGCCGTCTCCGGCCTGGGGCAAAAGCCCACATTTAAGCTCTGTCATTACAAATTATGCTGCAAATCTCCAGTTGGTTTGCGGTTTGTTTACGACTGTCTACGGCTGGCTTCCCCCGTTGGGGTCCGTTCCCGCTTCTGTCTGGGACCCGCCGCTTGAATCCGGCTCGCCCTGGGGACGGCTCCAGTCGTTGGCCCCCGGCTGGGACCACTGGTTCTGCTGCTCCCTGCCGCTTTCGGGCTGGTTCCATCCGTTCTGCTCCGGCTGCTGCCACTGGCCTTGGGGCTGGCCCCAACCGTTTTCACCCGGCTGCTGCCACTGGCCCTGCTGGCCGTAGCCCTGGGGGGCATATCCCTGACCTGCCTGGGGATCATACCCCTGGCCGGCCTGAGACTGGCCCCAGCCATTTTCACCCGGCTGCTGCCACTGGCCCTGCTGACCGTAGCCCTGAGGGGCGTATCCCTGACCGCCCGGAAGCTGACCGCCATCCTGGAGCTGCCCTGCTCCGCCCGGAAGCTGCGCGCCGTCCTGGAGCTGCCCTGCGCCGCCCGGAACCGTTCTCTCCGGCAGAGCGCCCGCGGTAGCACCGCCGGCTCCATTTCCACCGTTGGATTCGTCCTCTTCCTCCTCCGGCGGCTCCGGGATTCCCTTCACCTGGCGGAAAATCTTCATAAACTCCTTGCCGGTGATGGTCTCCTTCTCAATCAGGAATTCCGCGATCTTATCCATGGCGTCCCGGTTCTCAGCCAGCAGGCGCTTGGCCTCCTCGTAGGACTCCTTGAGGATTCGCATCACTTCCTGGTCGATCTCGCCCGCCGTCGCCTCGCTGCAGTTGAGCACGTTGCGGCCGGACAGGTACTGGTTCTCCCGGGTCTCCAGGCCCATGAGGCCGAACTTCTCGGACATGCCGTACTGGGTGATCATAGCCCGGGCCAGGTTGGTGGCCTTCTCAATATCGTTGGACGCGCCCGTGGTCACGCTGTCGAATACCAGCTCCTCGGCGGCACGCCCCGCAAGAGCCTCCACCAGCATGGCTTCCAGCTCTTTCTTGGTGTTCAGATACTTTTCTTCCTCGGGCACGTTCATCACGTAACCCAGAGCGCCCATGGTCCGGGGCACGATGGTGATCTTCTGCACCGGCTCAGAGTGCTTCTGCAAAGCGCTGACCAGCGCGTGGCCCACCTCGTGGTAGGAGACGATGCGCCGCTCCTCCTGGTTCATGATCCGGTCCTTCTTCTCCTTACCCACTAACACCACTTCCACCGCCTCGAACAGGTCCTTCTGGGACACTGCCTGGCGACCGTGCTTGACGGCGTTGATGGCCGCCTCGTTCATCATGTTGGCAAGGTCCGCGCCCACTGCCCCTGAGGTGGCCAGGGCGATCTCCTTAAAGTCCACGGAGTCGTCCAGCAGCACGTCCTTGGAGTGCACCTTTAAAATGTTGATACGTCCGTTTAAATCCGGCCGTTCCACCACCACCCGGCGGTCGAAACGTCCCGGGCGCAGCAGCGCGGGATCCAGAATCTCCGGCCGGTTGGTTGCGGCCAGCACCAGAAGTCCCTTGGAGGACTCAAAACCGTCCATCTCGGAGAGCAGCTGGTTTAAGGTCTGCTCCCGCTCGTCGTTGCCGCCCATACGGCTGTCGCGGCTGCGGCCGATGGCGTCGATCTCATCGATGAAAATAATACAGGGGGCGTTCTCCGCCGCGTTCTTGAACAGATCGCGGACACGGGACGCGCCCACGCCCACAAACATCTCCACAAAATCGGAACCGGACAGGGAATAGAACGGCACGTGGGCCTCTCCGGCCACCGCCTTGGCAAGCAGCGTCTTACCCGTTCCGGGCGGGCCTACCAGCAGCGCGCCCTTGGGCAGCTTGGCGCCGATCTTGGTGTACTTTCCGGGGTTGTGCAGGAAGTCCACGATCTCGGTCAGGGACTCCTTGGCCTCGTCCTCTCCTGCCACATCCTTGAACGTGACGCCGGTCTCCTTCTGCACGTACATCTTGGCGTTGCTCTTGCCCACGCCCATGATTCCGCCTCCGCCCATACGGCGCATGGTGAAATTCATCAGGAATACCAGAAACAGGAAGGGGATGGCGTAGTTCAGCACCGTGGCCAGAATCACGCTGTTGTCCCGGGACTCCACCAGGATATCCACGTTGTGTTCCAGCAGACGGGGGGCAAAATCAAAATCGTTGTTCAGCCGCACCACATAGTAGTTTAAATCCCGGGGATAATCGGCGTTCCCGGGCTTTGGCACCAGCGTGATCTTGGTGTTGCCGATGCTCACGGACTCCACCTTACCCTCGTCGATCATCGATACAAACTCATTATACGTCAGCTCTTTGGTCTTTTTGTCCATAATCATGTTCTGCATAAACGTGACCAGAGTGAACGTGATAAGCGCAGCCACAACGAGCATGGATATGGTCTGCCAGTTCGTCTTCGGCGCGTTCGGGTCTGTCTTCTTGTTATTATCCATATGTGTAAATCTCCCTCTGAATGGGTCATACTAAGCGAAATATCCACGAAAACCCATTCTCTACCATTATAGTGTCAGTCTCCCCATAAATCAAGAAAAGAACAATGAAATTTCTTAAAAATTTTGAAAAAACTCCTAGCATTATAAAAAGACTGGTTGTATAATATATGGGTTATTTTTTTACCCCACACGACACACTATATAGTATCTGAAGAAGGAGGTTTATGTTATGCCAGTTAAATACGTGTTTGTCACCGGCGGAGTGGTTTCCGGCCTTGGCAAAGGCATCACGGCCGCGTCCCTGGGCCGTCTCTTGAAAGCCCGCGGCTACAGGGTAACCATGCAGAAGTTCGATCCCTATATCAACATCGACCCCGGCACCATGAATCCCGTCCAGCACGGCGAGGTTTTCGTGACCGACGACGGCGCTGAGACCGACCTGGACCTGGGGCACTACGAGCGCTTCATCGACGAAAGCCTGACGAAGAACTCCAACGTGACCACCGGCAAGGTCTACTGGACAGTTTTACAGAAGGAGCGCCGCGGCGGCTTCGGAGGCGGCACGGTCCAGGTGATCCCCCATATCACCAACGAGATCAAGAGCCGTTTTCACCGCAACCCCTCCACCCAGGAGACGGAAATCGCCATCATCGAGGTGGGCGGCACGGTGGGCGACATCGAAAGCCAGCCCTTTCTGGAAGCCATCCGCCAGTTCCAGCGCGAAGCAGGTCCGGGAAATACCTGCATGATCCACGTCACCCTCATCCCCTATCTGAAAGCCTCCGGCGAGCTGAAAACCAAGCCCACCCAGGCCAGCGTCAAAGATCTTCAAGGCATGGGCATTCAGCCCGACATCCTGGTCTGCCGCTCCGAACTCCCCTTAGACGACAATATCCGCAGCAAAATCGCCCTGTTCTGCAACGTTCCCTCCTCTCACGTAATCCAAAATCTGGATGTGGACGTCCTCTACGAGGCTCCTCTTGCCATGGAAAAAGAACATCTGGCCCAGGTCGCCTGTGAATGCCTCAATCTGGAATGCCCCGAACCGGACTTAGAGGACTGGAAATCCATGATCGACGCCTGGAAACACCCCAGGTCCCAGGTGACCATAGCCCTGGTAGGCAAATACATCCAGCTCCACGACGCCTACATTTCCGTGGTCGAAGCCTTAAAGCACGGCGGTGTGGCCAATCATGCCGCGGTGAACATCAAGTGGGTGGATTCCGAGACCGTCACCCGGGAAAATGCCGCCAGGCTCCTTGGGGACGTGAGCGGAATCCTGGTGCCCGGCGGCTTCGGCGACCGGGGCATCGACGGCAAAATCTGCGCCATCCAGTACGCCAGGGAACAGCAGATCCCCTTCCTCGGGCTGTGCCTTGGCATGCAGCTGGCCATCGTGGAGTTCGCCCGTCATGTGGCAGGCCTTGAGGACGCCCACAGCGTGGAGTTAAATCCCTCCACCACTCATCCCGTGATCCATCTGATGCCGGATCAGAACGGCGTGGAGGACATCGGCGGAACCCTGCGCTTGGGCTCCTATCCCTGCGTGCTGGACAAGGACTCCAAAGCCTTCTCCCTGTACGGGGCCGAAACCATCCATGAGCGCCACCGCCACCGCTACGAGGTGAACAACGACTACCGGAAAATCCTGACGGACAACGGCTTAAAGCTCTCTGGCCTGTCCCCGGACGGCCGCATCGTGGAGATGATCGAGATCCCATCCCATCCGTGGTTCATCGCCACCCAGGCGCACCCGGAGCTGAAATCCAGGCCGAACAGGCCTCATCCCCTGTTCAAGGGATTCGTGGAGGCAGCGCTCAGAAAGCAGGGCGGACAATAGAATTTCCATATAGATAAACGTCCATCCCGGCAGGTGATCCTTCCGGAATGGACGTTTACCTATATAAAAAGCTCTATTTGGAAAGCTTCCACCCGGCCCATCCGGCAAAGAGGCCGATGAGCGCCCCGGCGAGCACGTCGCTGGGATAATGTACTCCGACATAAAGCCTGGAGAACGAGATCAGTACCGCCAGGACAATGCAGAGGACCTTCCAGATCTTCCTTTTTCCAGGAAGTGTCTTATAG